>Ga0307510_10000078_pt1 | contig 73674 bp, 67 predicted proteins | sample 12_EM_MG_FD_207224 | JGI IMG/M metagenome (GOLD analysis project Ga0307510, IMG submission 207224) | Populus trichocarpa ectomycorrhiza microbial communities from riparian zone in the Pacific Northwest, United States - 12_EM | ecosystem: Host-associated > Plants > Roots > Unclassified | place... | reverse complement strand
AGTTTAGTTCAAGTGGACTCTGACTTGTCCCAAGAAGACCCTATATCATCTGGTAGTTCACAAGAATCCAATCCAAGTCACTCTCTATTGCTTCTGAGTTGCTCAAGTTGTTGCTCCCAATCACTTCCAAGTTGTTCCCAATCACTTCCGAGTTGCTCCCAATCACTTCCAAGTTGCTCCCAATCAATTCTGAGTTGTTCCCAATCACTTCCGAGTTGCTTCCAATCAATTCTGAGTTGTTCCCAATCACTTCCGAGTTGCTCCCAATCAATTCCGAGTTGCTCCCAATCACTTCTGAGTTGCTTCCAATCAATTCTGAGTTGCTCCCAATCACTTCCAAGTTGTTCCCAATCACTTCTGAGTTGCTCCCAATCAATTCCGAGTTGCTCCCAATCAATTCCAAGTTGTTCCCAATCACTTCTGAGTTGTTCCCAATCAATTCCAAGTTGTTCCCAATCACTTCTGAGTTGTTCCCAATCAATTCCAAGTTGGTCCCAATCACTTCCGAGTTGTTCCCAATCAATTCCAAGTTGGTCCCAATCACTTCCAAGTTGTTCCCAATCACTTCCGAGTTGTTCCCAATCAATTCCAAGTTGTTCCCAATCACTTCTGAGTTGCTCCCAATCACTTCTGACCACTTATATAAATATTTTTGTCATTTTTTAGAATTATTGCAGATTTCTCAACATGATAAGTGGTCTGTGAAAAAAGTGGTCTAGACTCATGAAGACTAGTCTGCGGACCGCACATAGACCGATAAAGACCGGTCTTTATTAGTCCGGTCCGGTTAAGGGCATTTTCGGACCGGTCTTGGACCGGTCTCGGTCTCGGTTAAGCCCAATTTGGGTTGAAAAACCGGACTGGACCGGACTTTTGAACACTACATTGGATACATGGTCCGATCAACATTGTGGATCTTTTCTGGCAGTCACTGCCCATTGGGTTGCAAGTGTTGAAGGAACCTCGGTTTTACAGCTCAAGACAGTGCTCATTGCCTTTCACCACCTCCACCAAAACCACACTGGCAAATCTATGGCAAGAATGGTCATGCACCTTCTTGATAGGGCTGACGTCATGGTCAAAGTGAGGTGGCTATATTCTTACTGTGATTGATGGATGCTTATGATTTGCTTTTTACTTGAGGTCAGACATTTCACTTTGGACAATGCATCCAATAATAGAACTATGATGGAAGAACTTGAGACGATGTTGACAGAACATGACATTGTTTTCGATGTGGAAGATTGAAAGATAATGTGTTTTGCGCACGTTGTTGACCTTTGTTCTAGACATGTAATACCTGCAGCATCCGATGGAGTTGAGCCCAAGAATGACAGCTCTTTGTCCAATAGTGACACCACTGCATCTAACCCCATAGTGCTAGCTCATGCAGTGGTCTGGGTTATTTGGGGATCAGGTTTGTGTTGAGACACATTCAATGAGGTTATCGTACGCAGCAATGCCAAGGGGTGGTTCAAACAAGGGAAGCCATCTTGGATTATCCAAGTCAAACCACTGTAGCTGCTGCAGGATGTGTGCACAAGGTGGGATTCTGTCCATCACATGCTTAAGAGACTTTGTGAGATGCGCCCAGTATGGCTTTACACCTCACCAAAGTTACATGTGCTAAACAAATCAATTTAACAGGCCATCAATTACTTCCTGGCCCTCCCTAACCATAGCGAATTGGACAAGTATAAGATATTGTCCCACTACTGGAAGGTGATGCAAGACATTGAGTTGGTTTTGAGCGTGAGTCACAAGCAGGCTATCAGACATGCCTGATATAATTGTACCCTACCAACAGATTCCACACTATGTCCAGCAGATCATGTCTGGTGAGAGTACCCCAATCTTGTGCGGCACTATTCCCTTATTCAAAATGTTCATGACATCATGGGAGGATCTTCTTGAATGCCACCCGAATCTGGCGAAGTACATTGAACCTGGGCTGGAGTGGGCTTATAAATACTATGGTCGCATGGACCACACTTGGGCATATATCATTACAATATGTAAGTTCTTCTGTTTTTCTGCCCTGGATAATTAAGCTAATAATTATCTGTAGTCCTGAATCCTACTATACGCATGACGTGGATCAACAAACACTGGGATCAGGATTTTATCACTATAGCCAAAATGAAGATTCAAGACACAGTAAGTTTGTTTATATGGAGCTACCCTAGAAGTTGTCCTCACGTATCTCCCACAAGATGTCCAAATACTGTAAGAAGGCCACTGGTAGCCAGGATGAAGAACTGCTTTTCCAACAGGATCCCACATATGAGGCACTGAAATTTATGTCACTTGCAGCCCAGTATGGGCTTCCTGATGACAACATGGACATTGGTGGTCTGGGTCACAAGGAATGAACAGTCAATCAGGAATATCAAGCTTACATGACAGCGCCATGCTCACCAAAGAACACTGACCCTCTCAAGTTTTGGGAGGTAGGGGGTAACACCAATGGTGCTTGAACATTACTGACAAGATGTGGTAGATGGAGCATTCAAATCTTCCAACTCTTTTTTCCATGGCAATGGACTATCTGCCCATCCAGGCATCAGCCGTTCCCTGTGAATGTGTCTTCTCATTGAGGGCAGAAACAGACACCAAGCGGAGGAACCACATTGGTCCCCTCATGATGGAGGCATTGCAGATGTTGAAGTTTCATTTGAAGAAGTTGCATCTAAATTTTACAGAGGCATGGGTGACATTAGAGAACCAGATGGTCTATGATGACCCAGATGTTGACCTCCTTGTGAACTTGCTTAAAGGAGAGTTTCAGAACGATTGGGATAAGATCATCCAGTCCATTAATGGCAATAAGAAGAGCTAATTCTGTTGTGTGCACAAATTGGGGACATTGTTTATAATCTCATTGTAGTACACCATTGTGGTAGCATCCCAAAGAATGGAATTGTCATTTTTTTTTGTTATGAACTAAATCTGAAACATAGGGTATGAACATGGTTCAAGTATATACAGCTGTCTTGTGTTGGGGAATATTCCGTCAAGCTGTATGGCCTAGGGAACAATCTAGAATTTGTAGCCTTGTCTTTTGCAGCTGTGCTGATGTAAGGTTGTGCTTGACCATGTCATTAGACTTGTCCCTATCTTCCAGCTTTCTCCTTCCTTCATCTGCTTTTGCTCAGCGCCTGCATCCCTGTGGATAACTGGCATGTCAGTTGTACTCTTCCTTGTCTGTACCTGCCCTTTATGATCCTCCACATGGGCAGCACACTGACCCCTCCAAGATTAAGGCAACAGACGACTGGAAAGCAAGACAGTGTCTCAAGGACGGATTATGGTGACGCCAACCCAATAATGAAGCCACAGCAAGTGCAAGGCCCCCTGTAATGGCCACAATAACCACAGCAGCAGCACCACCAGTCTGAGAATGTCCCACCACTTCCCCAGCACTGTGCACTGCCTCATCCCACCCCCACCTCTTCGCCCAGGGCCAATAATCAATCTTGCAATAAAAATTACCTTAGTCTTACTCATACGACAACTTGTGTCCATCTGCTTTGGAATCGCTTGCATTTCAGACTCAATGGACTCCCTTCACACAGCTTTACTAACTGCATCCCTCCATCTGTTGCAAGGGGAAGGTAAGGGTAAAGCGGCAAGACGACCACCAGCACAAATACTGTCATCCAAATCCGCAGCATCACCAAAGAAATGCAAAGTGATCAAGCAGCTCTTGAGGAGCCTCACCCTGCACCTGCACACTGGCTGGAAATATACAGTGCCATCAAGGAGATGCGCTTGGGGTTTCCTGTGCCAGTGGACACGATGGGCTGCAACATGGCCAAGTGGAAGGAGATGCATTCTTGGGTGCATGACACGTATCATTAGCTTGAATCCCCCGACTTTCAACTGACTTACTATTACCTCTCAATGATTCGTATCGCCTGCTGTCATCTCTTTTTTCGCTTTTGACAAGGGTACAACAAGCAATTTGTGATGCTCATTTTGCTTATGCTCTTATCACAAATGACCAATCTCATCAAGACCCACAGTGTCCTTCCTTTTGACTGTTCTGCCCAACATAAAATCCTCCACAGCAGACGACACCTCAGATGTGGCAGCCTTGTACCTACCACCGCCACTGCTACTGCCACCACCACTGCCATCAACGCTCACACTCACACCCATGCTGGATCATACACGTCTGCAATCTGCGACGTCCCTCTTGTTCCCCAAATCAATTACCATGCCACCTCCACCACCAGCACCACCCATGCTGCTGAGCTGGAGGGCGCACTGCACTGTGTCTTGCAATGGTGATGCAGTAGTGGTACCAGTCAACCATCCTGCATTCAGCATTGTATGTGATGAGGACAATGTGGCGAGCCGAGGAGAGTGTGATCTTGCATGGTGCAAGATGGAGGAAGATCATCTGGAATATTTTCATGATGAGGGTCAGGTGAGGCAGGGTTGTAGGACCTGGTGGAGGGAACAATGTGAGCTGTAGTAGGGTCTTAGTGTTGTTAGGACCCATGATTATAATTCACCATGTCAGATGTATTCTAGAATTGCTATATGGGCCTCTGCTGCCCACACAATAGATTTAAAAAAAAAAAAAAAAAAACAGCTCGAGTCGACCATGAGTTGACCATAAGCTGCAACTGAAGTCAAGCTGCAGCTACAGGGTGAAAAGTCACAGTCAGTGAAGCTGTATCTGGAAAAAGCTGCAGCTTTCAAAGTTAGCTTGTGGCTGGTTAAGTTGCAGCAACACTATTTGTACATGTGGCCTAAGCCTCTCCTTGCCTTGGGTTTCAACCATGGGAAAACCATGCCTGGTGGTCGTCATGGTTCAAGGAGCCCCCCTGATAGCCCCAGATACCTCCAGTTCCATTGCCTGTGGGACCCTGTTCAATACTCAATGTGAAGCAGTGAGCATGCTTCTTGGCCAATGACATCCCACAAGATGTTGTGAAAATAAACTCCTTCAAGATTGATATGATGAACAGTTGTTGGAATGGCTTCAAGTATTGATGGAGACCCACAGTCAGCCCTGACTATATGGTAGATAAAACATAAGATTAGCCTTGTGATAGGTGTTCATGGCATGGACGATGAACCTGGCTCCATGGGTATATATGTTATGCACGGACTCTGCATATTGTAAATACTCGCCTTGAGTACTTACAGGTAAGCGTTTAGAGTCTACCTTTAAAGATAAAGGTCGCACAGTTTACTTTAGTGCAAAGCTAAGTTAAGACTAACTTAGATAGTATTGCAGACTCTAGGTGCTTGATTTAGAGCGCAAGGGAATTGCTTAGAGGGATAGGAACGGATGGGAACGCTCTAAGGAGCTTTAGGTCCTGGGATTGCAGAAGAGACCAAGTCTGGAGAGTTGGGGCTCTTCAGGAGGTCTTATATACATGAGCTACCTAGCCATCTATCTAGCAAGTCAAGGAATGCGTAGCAAGCCTTGGTAATGGATGAGTAAGTAGTTACTAAGGTAAACTATCATATGCAAAAGAGATTACAGTCCGCAGTAGAGAACTGCTTCACGCGTTAGAGATATACTGGAGGGTATGACTCTGAATGAGTCGAAGTGACTTGTACAGTATGGCTGATGTAATGCGTGGGAGTAGTGGTCGAAATAGGAAGGTACTGTGGCTGTAAGGTAATTAGTACATGTTAAGTGATAACTGCTATGTATCTAGATAACGGGTAAGTCTGAGAATGCAGGAAAGCAGTAAAGCAGACTGGGTATTGTACTAATAAGGAAGGAGAGCTGATATAAGCAAATGCGTGTTGTTAAGTGGTACTTAACTGTGTAAATGTTTGATAAATCAAAGGAGTTGTAACAATATATATTTGGTGCTTGTAACCAAATCTTTGACATGTTCACAGCAGGCATCACTTGACATCATGGTGAATAAGCTTTTCACCTCCACTGCAGCCAATTTTTTCAAGCTGCAACAGAGGTTCAACAGACAGATATCCAACTGTGGTCAAAGATAAGAAATAGCAGAAGTATTGACATTGGGGGACTTACTATGCATGATATGGTTTCCACAAACCTGTTGTCCTTCTCAAAGTGGCAGCCAAGGACAGAGATGTTGAGGTTGTCAGCAGTGGCCCTTAGTGTGTCACAGAAATAATCAGCAACTGTGATTGCACTAGGATATGCCATTTGTTACAGTCCACCCCCATTTTTCTCTTCACCATTGGACCCCCTCCTCATCACCCTATCCAAACCTCCACCTATGGTCAAGTGACCATTACCATTGAACCCATCACCCCTAGAGAACCTGCCACTGCTACCACCCAGTGAACCATCCAAACCATCATCACCCCTTGATCAGCCACCAGTTGAGCCCCTTGTCCCCATCCCCTGGAACATCCACCAATGGGAGTACTCCTCAATGGAGATGTACCAAGAGCCACCCCCAGTAGAGAACCCACTGGAAGACCCAGACAGTCCCATAGAGGACACGCCACCCTTAGAGCCAGAACCAGTCACTCATTATGAACCAGACACCCCTGAAGGTCATATGAAGACCTTGTCTCCCCAAGAGTCACCCATTGAGCCATGGCAAAGATGGCTCAGTCGTAGCAACAGTCCTGTGTCCCACAAGCACTCCCTCTCACCCACTAGTCCCTCTTCAGTGCCCATACGACAATGTAGCAGTTGTGAAGGCAGTTACCAGTCAATCACCCCTTCAGCCTCATCACCCATAGCTGGCACCTTGCCCCAGAGTCAAGGCTACCAGTCAACCTCTTCAGAAGAGTCTGCAAGCCATCCCTCATCCATGCAGAACTCCACAGATGACACAGATAGCAACATGGCCCTTAATTGGGTCTCCATCAAAACTGACTACTATAAAGGGTAGCTGCTTACACTAGGCACCCATTAGACCAGAATGGGCACATGGAGATCAGATCTCCTTGGATCAACCTCAAACCTTGTGGTTGTCATCGCATCATGATGACGCTTCTCTTCTTGGAATGACCTGCCACCATTGTTCTCCAGTTAAGGATAGATTAGGCAATTCCCTGATCCTTCATTCGCTCTCACTCACTCTCTATTGTTCGACTCATGCAGACCACAGCACTTATCCGCGGACCTTCATACGATACAGACAGACCCCTCTTGACCAGAAGTACCTACCTTAGTGATCATGGCCCGTGCACAAACCCGCCTGTATATAAGCACCCAGTATTTCAACAGTCAAGCCCTAAGCTTGACTTAATTCTCAATATCAACATTCTTGAAAGCTCCCCTTGTGCCTCCCCTTTCCTCATCTCTTACATATGTCACTCTGAGTTGTCTCTAGCAACACTAGAGCCTCTCTACTTCTTCAAGTACTCACCACCAGTTCACTCTTAGTACAAGTCATACTATCAAGGCCCATTGAAGCCTTAACATATAGCCTTGGAAAACTGCAGTACCTTCAATGCAGCATTATTGGCACCATGTAAAGTCCTGGGGGTATTCTCTTACCTTGTCATGACAGGCCTGTTCATGCCTGGAACTCTATCAAACACAATCAATTCCATTGAGTATAGAACAAGGAAGAATCTGACCTTATAACCATGATGATGTGCTACCTTCTCATTCTGGTCCTTGTCTTGTTCTGACAGATCATGCTTGTTGTTGTCAAAGGGTTTCCCATTGATCTCTGAAGTGGTTGTAAGCTCAACATCTGGAATAAGGTCATCATCTGACAATGGTTTCTTGTTTTGCAATCTTGAAGACCAATGAGCCCACTACAGACACAACAGTAAGCTTAAGTCATCACAAGAACAAATGATTTACCTCAGAACGTAGGGCTGTAATAAGTGATTCATCATCCATGTTAAGGCTTCAATGGGCCTTGATAGTGCAACTTGCACTAAGGGTGAACTGGTGGTGAGTACTTGAAGGAGTAGAGAATATCTAGTGTTGCTAGAGATGACTCAGAGTGGATTATGTAAGAGATGAGATAAAGGGGAGGCACAAGGGGAGCTTTCAGGGGGCTCCTTGAACCGCAACCACCACCAGGCGTGATTTTTCCCATGGTTGAACTGGGGCAAGGAGGGCACTGCCTGCAGGTACAAATGCCCCCCCATGTAACCCATAAAATGTGTAACAAAAGTTCCCAGTAAACATACTTGAGTTGAGAAAAATAGACCCAGCAGCATAAAAATACAAAACAGAAAGACAGAAGAAACAGAAACACAACCAACCACCCAGAGACCATGCACATGCCAAAACAACACACAAATCACACAAAACAGACCAGACAAACCCACACAACCATCCCCAGAACATCCCCACAAACCCACAAACAAAATGCAGATGAGACAGAAGAGACAAACTGACCCCAGTGGGCACAGCAAGGCATGGCCTGTTAAGGTCCAAGGGCCTTAAAGATGCGACAAGCGTGGTTTGGTTTTGGTGACAACTGGGATTGCTCAGTGGGGAATCCTCCTGAGGCAATGATCACAAGAGTAGGGCGGTACCGGTTGCCTATGCTGATAACAAGTAAGTCCCTAGATGATAAGGGCGACTTCTGAGTAGTTCTGATATAGAGATGAGAGGGAAGAGCTTCAATGGTGCTTTGAAGCGACAGGGAATCAGGTCTAGACTCTGAGAGTCTCTGGATGGAAGCTACAAGTCTTAGATTGAAAACCAAGTTAGGCTTAGGGCCTAACTATCAAAAGTAGGGCACTTATATACAAATGGGATGTCACAGACAATAGGGGCCACAGAACAATAGAGTCACATATAGTAAGGTCATATCATGAGCTGGCAGTGAGCTGGCAATCTAAGTATAGCTCCATCATAAGCTGGCAATGAGCTGGCAGTCTATAGATAGTGTGGTATGAGCTGGCAGTCCATAATGGGTGAACAATGGGAACCACAGACTGTGGAGCAGTGGTATGTGATAATTGACTGCGGAATGGTCAAGTGACTCATCAGGTGACTTGTCAGGTGACTGGGTGGTGGTCTGAGTGGTGTGTGAGGGAACAAGTGGAGGCAAGTAACTAAGAGTGCACAATAAGTAGGCAGGAAAGGCAGAAAATGAAAAATAGGGGCCAGGATCATAACACAGCTGCTACCCAGACACCCACCAAACAACATTACAAATATATGCCCCCTGCCAGCAAACAATATAAACCAACAAAACCAGACCACTATGCCTACCCAACCAACCCATAACTGAAACCATGGAACCACCAACAGCATCACCCTTTGATGAAACCAAGAAAGTAAAAAAGTGCAAAATCAGTAAGAACCTCTCTGTAAACACACACCCAATCTAACACCCTGTTAGAACCACAGCATGACAAGAACACCAAATCCCTTGTCAAGGAATACAGTGTAACCCCTCCCATGCTACCCACACAAAATGGCCCCCCCCCCTCAGCTCGTAACCCCAATAAAACCACTGGAAATCCCACCTTGTCAATGCCAGTAATTGCTGGAGAACTCTCCCCATCCCCCCTCACCATCCCCAGCCCCAGCCAGAAAAACCAGGTCAAGCACCTCGAAAGTAAACCGCATGCTGGACACTCACAGGACCACCTCACCTCTCCCCTCCCTGGCCCCTGGACCAGAAACTAGCATGGAACACCTCATGACTATGGCTAGCACCCCACAAAGCATCCCAACAAACCAAGACAAAAGCACAGAACAAGACAACAGTCACCCCACAAGACTGTCTAACAACTGTCTCCCATGCTTCAACCAAGTATGGGAAGTGGCCAGTCTACAACCCCAGAAAGCTACCAGGCGACCTGAGCAAAAAGACCCACTGGACAAATTCTTGAAAGGGACTACCAAAACTGTTCATGACGCCTATCCTGGCTCAGCATATGCCTGCATCAAGCAAGATGTCCTGGATGATTGGAGCACCATGGAAGGCAAGACACTCCTTGCAATCCCCTTTGGATATGACATGGAGTCCACAGAGCTGCACAATGAGACATGCAACCTTATCTTCAATGCAGTGGGCAAAATAACTCAATCCAAAACATACAGAGTGGCCCTGCCAATCAAAAAAGAGGAACTCCAAGCTCTAATAACCAAATAGCATTGCCAGAGCACAGGACAAAAATGAAAGCAGCCTGAAGAATGCCTACCCACCACGTTCCTCATCTACAACCTGAGCAAAGTCCACTACCAAGTCCTTATGCAACAAACCATCTGGGCCTCCCAAAACATAACCTTCAGAGTAGTGCCCCTGGAAATGTACTGCCCAGACTTCCTCTTCGCCATCAAGGGCCTCCATACCAACAGCACAAAACAAGTCGAAAAATGCATGCAGGAAACCTGGAATGACAAAATAACCACTCAGTTCTTTCAAAACCTGGTAGCCATGGTGGGAGAAAACGAGCATGACATTGCCATCCACTCAATTCAAATGTTCAAGGAGTCCTTGTGGGTCGATGCACTTGACACAAAGGTCCAAGGTGGCACCAAGAAGCCCACCTTCAACATACATGCAAATGGAAATTTTATTAACAACTCCAATGTGTGGTCAAATATAAGGTCCCATCTGGCCAGGAGAAACTACTATGACAGTAAGTTCGGACAAGGAGAGAACACAGTCACTCCACACCACTGTGGTCTGTGTCACAGTATTGACCACCTAAGAGGGATGTGCCCCTTCCCAGAACTTGATGGCTGGTTGGGCCCCATCGATACAAGCATATTCCCCCAAAAGATGGACAGGTATACCCATAATTCAGGGCACTTCCCCCTGGCAAATGGTACTAGGACAGGCAGATGTCACATCCCAAAAGATTTCTGATGTAAATAGCCAAAACTCACCACTCAATCAAACAATAAATAGAGTAGCACCCTGTGAACCCAGTCCTCCCAACGTTGACTGCACACTCCACACATGCTGGAGAGTGTCCCAAACCAAGAATCCCCAACAAGGGCACACACCCGTGTCAAAGCACCAGATGAGGCCCATCAGGGCCCCAACACCCAACCCATGCGTACCCATCCTACACCAAGGATCAGGCCCGAGAACCAGGGCAACCAAAGAACAAACAAATATCTAAAAAAGGCCAGACTAAGGGCCAATATCTGAATCATGTCTCAGAACATGAATGGGGCAGCCACCCCATCTGAAAACATGAGCTACAGAGAAAAATGGAAATCAATCAGCCACACAATGCATGCAGAAAAAATTGCAATACTTGCCATATGGGAAGCCCACCTTGACCAGAGCATGACGGAACAACTGGGGAGAACCTTTGAGAAGAATTTGAAAATTCTGATTTCAGCACCTCCCAAAAACCCCCAAGCGACAGCAGGGGTAGGTTTTGTCATCAACAGGCAGTTGATTGAGCCAGATGAATTGGAATTACACAAATTGATCCCTGGAAGAGCAGCTGTGCTAAGAGTAAAATGGTTAAGATCATGCACTGCAACAATACTGAACGTGTATGCACCTAACAACAGAAAGGAACATGCAAATTTCTGGGCAAAAGTAACAACCACAAGGAGAACTAAGCACCTCCCAGTACCAGACTTCACTCTAGGGGATTTCAACATAACAGAGGATGCCATAGACAGGATGCCCCCCAGACTTGATGACCAATCTGTGATAGCTGCCCTAAGGGGAGTAAGACACGAATGGAACATAAGGGACACATGGCACTGGGCAAACCCAACCAAGATTGCCTTCACATACAAAGCACAAACATGAACAGAATGAATACAAGTGAGACCAGACTGCATATACATATCTGAAAGAGTCGAACTATTTACCTTCTACTGGGTAATCAAAGAATCAGCAATCCCAACTGACCACACAATGGTATCTGTGAGATACACACCCAAGGAGGCCCCACAAATAGGCAAAGGCCAATGGATGCTACCCTTGTCCCTACTCAGAAATGAAAAACTATTGGAAAAGATCGCTGAACAAGGCATCAAATTCCAAACTGAAACTACAAGAGACTGGCTTGAGCAAACCGATCGACAGACTGCCAATGTCCAGACATACTGGGAAGCCTATAAGAACAACATCCATAAGCTAGCAAAGGAAGCGGCAAAAGGATGTTACCATAAGATTACATCCCACATAACAGCATTAGAGAAAGATCTGAGAGAGACAAACAATAAACCAGATATCAGCACCAACAGGAAGACCCAAACACACAAGGCTATCCTCACCAGCCAGCTAAAACACCTCAAGAAGAAGGATGTGAAAAACAGAAGTGACCTTATGAAAGTGAAACTGGCAAACCATGGCAAATGCCTAGGAGGAATGTGGTCAGCGCTGGGTAAAGAGAAGAGGCTGAGGAGCCTAATACACAGACTGAGGATTCCTAACACCAACCCACCACAATATGAATGTAGCTTGAAGAGAATGGCTGAACTAGCATGTAACCACCACAACACACTCCAAAGCAAAGACATAGACCTGAACATGAGTATTGAGGAATACAACATGTTGATCAATGACATCCTGAACAAAATCCCTGAAAGCCAACATTTAGAGGACCCAGATAGAACAATGATAAGCTGGAAAATAACAGAGAAACAAGTGAGCAAAGCACTACAATGCACAAAAGACAGCACTGCAACTGGCCTAGATGGCTGCCTGTACAAACTATGGAAAGCCCTGGAAAAACGACATAACAACCTGCAACAGAAGAACGTGCCAAGTTTCAATGTGATCAAAGCATTCACATACCTGTTCTGAGACATACAGGAATATGGGGTTGACAATAGGACATCCTTCACAACTGGCTGGATGTGTCCCCTATTCAAAAAGAAGGACCCTACAGATATCTGTAACTACAGACCTATCACCTTAATGAACACAGACTACAAGATGCTCACCAAAGTACTTGTGCTGCAGCTGCTCAACCACACTAGCCAACTTGTACACCCAGACCAAGTGGGATTCATTCCTGGCTGCTCAATCTTTGACCACATACGACTGGCAAAAGTGATCCTCAACTATGCGGAGGTAACTGAGGAAAATGGTGCAATAGTAGTGTTAGACCAGGAGAAAGCATATGATAAAATAAGACATGACTACCTGTGGAAGACACTAGAGGCTTTCTGCCTTCCCCAACCCTTCATATGCACAATCCAGGCACTATATAACAATGCCCACACCAAAATCGCAATTAATGGAGTATTTAGCAGAACCTTCAAAGTCATGCGGGGAGTTCAGCAGGGTGACCCACTCTCATGCCCCCTTTTTGACCTGGCAATCGAGCCTTTAGCATGCCATATATAGGCTGACCCAAACATCAAAGGCATTACAATACCTGGAATTGAAAACACAATCAAGGTCATGTTGTTCACAGATGACACCAACCTACTCTTAAACAAGGAAGATTGGCTGGACTATGTACAAAGGACCCTAGATAAATGGTGCAAAGTGTCAGGAGCAAGATTCAACATAGAAAAGACAGAAATAATACCAATAGGGACAAAGTCCCACAGGAAGACCGTAGCAGACAATAGGAAAATCAATGCACAAGATAACAACCCCCTCCCCCAGAAGATTAGAATTGCCCACAACGGGGAAGCAGTAAGGATCCTTGGTGCATGGATTGGCAATGTGGTAAACAACCTAGCCCCCTGGGAACCAATATTAAATGCCATCAAAACCAAACTGAACCAATGGGAAAAGGCACACCTTACACTAAACGGGAAACACATCATCATACAGGTGATCATGGGGGGTCATACACAATTCCTAGCCAAAGCTCAGGGTATGCCCACACACATCGAGGATGCCCTAATGAACATCATGAGCACCTTCATATGGGAACAAGGAACCAAACCTAGAATTGCCATGGCCACACTCCAACACCCCATGTTACAGCTCCTTCAATTTATCAAGCATTTACGCAGTTAAGTACCACTTAACAATGCGCATTCGCTTATATCAGCTCTCCTTCCTCATTAGTACGATACTCGGTCCACTTTACCCCTTTCCTGCACTCTTGGACTTACCTGTTATCTAGATGCACAGCAGTTATCACTTAATGTGTACTAATTACCTTACAGCCACAGTACCTTCCTATTCCAACCACTACTCTCATGCATTACATCAGCCATACTGTACAAGTCACTTTGACTCATTCAGAGTCATACCCTCCGGTATATCTCTAACGCGTGAAGCAGTTCTCTACTGCGGACTGTAATCTCTTTTGCACATGATAGTTTACCTTAGTAACTACTTACTCATCCATTACCAAGGCTTGCTACGCATTCTTTGACTCGCTAGATAGATGACTAGGTAGCTCATGTATATAAGACCTCCTGAAGAGCCCCCAACTCTCCAGACTTGGTCTCTGCTGCAGTAATCCCAGGACCTAAAGCTCCTTAGAGCGTTCCCATCCATTCCTATCCCTCTAAGCAATTCCCTTGCACTCTAAGTCAAGCACCTAGAGTCTGCAATACTATCTAAGTTAGTCTTAACTTAGCTTTGCACTAAAGTAACTGTGTGACCTTTATCTTTAAAGGTAGACTCTAAATGCTTACCCATAAGTACTCAAGGCAAGTATTTACAATATGCAGAGTCTGTGCATAACACCCCATCCTGGAAGGAGGTCTAAACATCCTCAATGTCAAATCCAGAAACGAAGGAATTGAGATCATATGGCTGAAAGCATACCTAAACTTCTCCCCATCCCACCAAAAATGGGCAACTGTTACAGACCACATCATACTTGCCATGGCACCACCACACTCAGTGAAAAAAAGCAAGGGAAAACCCCTTCCTGCAAACCTGGATGGCCCCACTAAGAGGCCAAAGAGCAAAAGCACTGAACAACAATATCAAACAAATGCTAAAAACAGCATGGAAATACAAAGTTAATCTTGCAGCAATCAGAATGATGCCCTACCTCCTAGCACAACTACCCACATGGTATCATCTCTCTGCCAAACAGAAATCCCTAAACAATGCCAGTGCAAAATGCCTCCTACAAAAGCACAATGTTGCAAAAGTGGCGGACCTAATTAGAACATCAGCACACCTCCGCCACCCAGCACAATTCCCAACCCACTGAAAAAACAAAAACTGTGCCTGCCAAGAATGCACAACTGACAGGACCCTAGGATGTACGAACCAACACAAGTGCACCAAAGAGGCCCTTGCCAGGGTGCACCTGATTCCCCCAAAACAAGACCCAATGAAACAGGAGTGTTATGTTCCAGGGCACTTGGCCCACATTTTTCTTTCTTTTCTTGACCGCTATGTACTTATACGATCACATGATCTCGACTCACATGACTGATTACCTGTACACCAGAGCCACCTTATTGGAAACTCCATTGTTCCCTCCATTTGTACGTTTCCCATTGTTCTCTTCTTATGGTAGTCTGTGACCACCATTGTTTGTGACTCCATTGTTCTGTGATGCCTATTGTCTGTGACTCCATTGTTCTCTTGTTTTGTATGCTTAGTCAGGTAGCTGCCCTTTTGTATATAAGCTGGACTTATATCCTAGAGTTGGGCCTTAAGCCTAACTTAGTTTGCAATCTATTGTGTTCTCTGTCCTTGTTGCTTGAACCAATATTTCCCTTTTATCCTTCTTTGAGATTATCTTCAAATCCTTGAAGATACTCCCCATTCCTCTTTATCTTCACCCAGACATTGGTCTTAATGACCTTTTCACTTTTATCACTTTCCAAAGTCACTTCAGTTATTAAGGGAATTACGACCCTTATAACTTCGTCACTGCTGCACACCTCACTTTCGCACATATTGCGCCTTAAGGCTCAATAGACCTCAACATAACTGTAGGATAGTAGTACTCAGTGGAATGATAGCTGGAGGATAGTAGTACTAGATGGGGTGATAACTGTAGGATAGTAGTACTAAATGGGATGATAGCTGGAGGGTAGTAGTACTAAATGGGATGATAACTGTAGGATAGTAGTACTAAATGGAATGATAGCTGGAGGATAGTAGTACTAGATGGGGTGATAACTGTAGGGTAGTAGTACTAGATGGAATGATATCTATAGGATAGTAGTACCAGATGGGGTGATAACTGCAGGATAGTAGTACTAAATGGGATGATATCTGTAGGATAGTAGTACTAAGTGGAATGATAGCTGGAGGATAGTAGTACTAGATGGGGTGATAACTGTAGGTAGTAGTACTAGATGGGGTGATAACTGTAGGATAGTACTACTAAATAGCATGATAGCTAGAGGATAGTAATACTAGATGGGTTGATAACTGTAGGGTAGTAGTACTAAATGGGATGATATCTGTAGGATTGTAGTACTACATGGGGCGATAACTGTAGGATAGTAGCACTAGATGGGGTGATTACTGTTGGATAGTAGTACTAAGTGGAATGATAGCTGGAGGATAGTAGTACTAGATGGGGTGATAACTGTAGGGTAGTAGTACTAAATGGGATGATATCTGTAGGATAGTAGTACCAGATGGGATGATAACTGCAGGATAGTAGTACTAAATGGAATGATATCTGTAGGATAGTAGCACTAAGTGGAATGATAGCTGGAGGATAGTAGTACTAGATGGGGTGATAACTATAGAATAGTACTACTAAATGGGATGATAACTGTAGGATAGTACTACTAAATGGAATGATAGCTGGAGGATAATAGTACTAGATGGGGCACTAACTGTAGGATAGTACTACTAGATGAGGTGATAACTGTAGGATAGTACTAGTAGATGGGATGATAACTGTGGGATAGTACTACTAAATAGAACAATATCTGTAGGCTAGTACTACTAAATGGGATGATAACTGGAAGATAGTAGTACTAGATGGGACAATAATGGTAGGATAGTTGTACTGAATGTAAAGGTACCTTGTTAAGGTCCAAGAACCTTAAGGCGTGACGTGCGCAAAATACAGGTGGTGGCAAAGCATAGTTGCAAGGGGCTGCTAACCCTTAGCACAGTGTAGGGGGTAGAAAAATGAAGTGGAACTTAATCCAAGGTCTGGGAGATGAGCAAGAGGAAAGGAGAGTCTTAAAGGGGACTTTGAGACGACTCAAGAAATGAAGAAAAGACTTTAGAAGTCTCACAGTGGAAGCAACAAGATTTGGATATTAAACCAAGTCAGGCTTAAGGCCCAACTCTAGAAATAAGACTGGCTTATATACATGAGGGCAGCTACCATGACTAAGGAATAATACTACTAGTACCTGTACTAGTAATGATGGAAAACAAGTACAGTAGTTAGTAGGAATGATGAATAACTAGGAGAGAGATCCTAGTTATGAGCTGGCAAACTAAGAGTAGCAGAAACAAGTACAATGATCCTAGAAATGAGCTGGCGCTCCTAGGATGACAAGAAAGCGGTCAAGTAAGCAAGAAAGAAGTCAGGTGATGTATCAAGTAAGCAATCATGTGATGGGAACAGATTGGTAAGCATAGAGAAAAGAAAAATAGCCCATGGAATGTAACATGACGCTCCTCCTATGGTGGTCATTACTACACGACCCTAAGCCTCCCATTGGTAGAGGTCATCGTCATAGTCGGCATGAGCCAACTCCAACTTGTGACACAAGGTGGGGGATGACATAGCAGCGCACCTATCCCCAAAATTGGGGTGAGTAGCAGGGACGGCACAAAACTTGGCATCACACTGCTCATGGGGAATGGGGCAGTCACTGTGCGCATGCTGGGTGCTAAGATACCAGCGACACATCTTCCAAAGGGGGCATTCCTCCTCAACATGATTGGGACGTGACTCGTTGTACTTGAGACAGTAAGGGAACTTGGGTTTGCCTCCTCGACACCGCTTGCCTAAGACGGCGCGGCACTCAAGGCTATCTTCTCCCTCCTCAATGTCAGGTGGCCCTTGAGCAGTGAAGATGCAGGGAATGTGAATGGCATTAGTGGAGGGGGGACAAATGCAGTTGAGATGGGGGACGAGCCAAGTGTGAATGGCAGCATAAGTAAGGTGTTGTTCCACCATGCTGAGCTTGCTTTGAGCGTCACTCTCTATTCTGTCCAGTTCAACTCACTAGCACTTTACTGCCTTGAGTTCACTCTGATGTGCCCAATATCTATAAACGTCAGTGACAACACCAGGGTCTTTAAGATCTATGATGGCATTGTCAATGAGAAGTCGGGAGGTGGAAGAAGGGTGAAAGATGTTGAGGTCGTAATCCTTGACCCCAAGATGATTGAAATTGGGAGAGGGGTGTGCTCGTACGTGAAGGGGAATGGAGTATTTGGGGTCCCCTTGCTTGCGGACTCTGATAATGTGAGTATTGATCCCGACTTGTCTAAAGGTGACATAACACGCGATTTCATCTTGGCCGTACTTGTTGAGGAAGACAAGAGGGTACTGCTGTGTATCACCGCGGTTGTACTTGCTCCATCCGTCTCCTGGATGATTCGGGTTGTCAAGCTGCTCAGTAAGCTGGGGAATGTTGGGGATGGGGCTTGGTGTGGAAGAAAGGGAAATGGTGGGATTATACGTAGCAAATCTCACTGGCTCTTTGCTTTGAACGTCGTCATCCGACATATATCCTTCAATTCTGTCGAGGATTTGAGGGATGAGAAAAAGGTGTTCAATGGTGGTACAGTCACAGAAGGTGGTAGTGAAGACTTGGTCATCGAGCTCAGTGTTCCCCAAGATATTGATTGCTGGGAGGAGATCCTCCGTCCAAGCTGAAAGAGCCCCAGTTATATGTTCCTAAGCCTCCATGTACTTTAACAAGGCTCTGCATTGCTTTCTCACATGGTGAACCATTGCCGAAGAGGGGATCTGCCCCACTAGTGTGAGTAACTTGCTGTCAGGGATGGTATCCATGACTATGTTTGAGTGGATGCTGGACGGCTGGGGTGATAGAGGGCGACGGGGCTGGCATTGGAGTAATGGGGTTGGGGGTAGGGTCAACAAGGGGGAGGGGGATAGTACTCAAGCCATATTGTCCTCGCTCTGACAGGAGATATGTGGTGGGATTGGGATAGGGGATGGTGAAGTGCAGCCAAGTATGGGGGTGGGGAAGGATGGTGGTTGACCTTGTGATGCGCCCTGGAAGCTGCTCAAAGCTGTCCTCAGATTGGAGTAAATATCTGTCGCTGTAGCAGCGACCTCTAGTCCAGCAATGGTAGGTAGCTCCAGTGGGGGGGACAATTGTGGAGAAAAGGGTAATATCCCCGTTGCCATAGATGGACTGCTGTGTATGGACTGTGGTACCTCCTGGTCCGACGTAGACATAGCTGAAGTGGGCTGGCTGAGTGAAATTGATGGGCATTCAGTGATGGTAGGGACAATAGTGCTCCTTCCAGAAATGGGAGTGTTCAAGGGCATGAGTGTGAGTGGGTGGATCGTTCTGTATAGCGACGAAGTCTTCTGGGCAGCTGGGGTGAAGACATGGAATTTATGACTGGGCCAGATGGTAAGGTCTCTAAAGAGGTGACAGAACAAATTGAAAGGGGGGTTGATGGTGAAGGTATAGAATGCCTGGTTGGACATGCTGGGTGTTACAATCCACCCTATTTTTTACCTTCCTCGTACACCTCAGTATCTACCCCAAAGCCCCTAGCCAAGCCCCTACCAGTCCTACTGCCATTGCCGCCCAGTAATCCACCTAAAGATGCCATGACACACCCACCTACACCAGTCCAACCACCAGTTGAGCCCCTCATCCTAATTCCCTGGAACATCCACTGTCGGGAATACTCCTCAATGGAGATGTACCAAGAGCCACCCCCAGTAGAGAACCCACTGGAAGACCCAGACAGTCCCATGGAGGACGCGCTGCCTTTAGAGCCAGAGTCAGTCACGCACTATGAACCTGATGTACCCGAAGGCCAGACACATACCTTATCCCCAGGAGAGTCCCCTATTGAACCATGGCAAGCATACCTCACCCAGCCTAGCAGTCCTGTATCCTGCAAACACTCCCTATCACCTACAAGTCCCTCATCTGCGCCTATATGCCAATGCACCAGTAGAGAAGGCAGCTATCAGTCAATCACACCTGCTGCCTCATTGCCTATAGCCAGCACCTTGCCCCAGAGTCAGGGCCACCAGTCGACCTCCTCAGAAGAGTCCGCAGACAATCCCCCATCCACGCACAGCTCCGCAGAAGATGTGGATAGCGACATGGCCCTTAATTGGGTCACCATCAAGTCTGACTACCATAAAGGGTAGCTGCTTACTTCAGACGCCCATTAGACCGTAATGGGCACGCGGCAACCAGATTGCCTTGGATCAATCTCAAATCTCGTCGTCATGATCGCATCATGACAATGCTTCCCTTCTCAGAATGACCCGTCATTACTAGTACCCGGTTAAGGATAGATAAGGCAATCCCCTGACATATGATTTCGCTCTTGCTTCATCCCCCTTGTAACACTCATCCAGACCGTAGCACTTGGCTGCGGATATCATGACGATACAGATAGCTCTGTCACTACTAGTAGTACCTCTCCTAGTAGTCTTGGTCCGTGCGCGGACATGCCTGTATATAAGCGCTCAGTATTTCGACAGTCAAGCCTTAAGCTTGACTTGGTTTCCAATACAACCATTGTCAATCCCTTCATAGCCTCTCTACTTGTTTGCCCAGTACACTCTGAGTCATCTCTAGCAATACTAGAGAACTCTACTTGTTCGATAACTCACCACCAGGAGAACTCTTAGTACAAGTCGTACTATCAAGGCTTGTTGCAGCCTTAACACTGGGGGTGACTTGTCAAGGGGAAGGGTTCTTATACTGCTCAAGGTACTTTGAAAGTCCGATAGTAACTCCGGAGTGTTAAGGTCCAAGGGCCTTAAAGACGTGACATGTGTGGATTGGTTTGGTGACAACTGGGATTGCTTTTTTTTTTTTTTTTTAGAATCCATTTATTGTCCACTAAATACGATCTGTCTACCACACTCACAGTAATCTACCTAAGGTACAAAGAGACCTCATATAAGAAAAAAAAGTAAGTGGGAGAACAGGCCGCTTGGGGAATGGTGCCCCATGTAGGACTTCAGGAACGTGATGTAATGACTGGAATGATGAGTGAATGGATGACGGGTTACGTGTGACTCTGCTTGGCTTGCTACGCGAGACCCCTGAACCCTAGTTGCCCCAAGGGCACACCTGAGAAAAGATAAAGTCGACATACAAGACGTTGGCCTGTAGGGAAGCCACTTGAGGAGAGCTGATGCTTGGCGGCGCGTGTGCTTCGAATGCCGCGATGCCCATCTACTAGGCGTCAAAAGGTCAGGGCGGTCTGGTCTTACAGGATGATTTGCATGTGGGTTGGCCTGACTGCGGAGGTGGTGCGCTTGCTGTCTCGAACGGTGGCTCTGGCTGTGTGAGTAGGTGGTCGACGTCCTTATTGTCGTTGAAGTCGCTGGTATTGGTATGCTGACCAGCAGTAGGTTTGGATTTGTCTTTGCAGTTTTTCTGGTGGTACTTCCATTTGACGACTGACGCTCTGTTGCTGAGGGCATAGAGGTATCGTTCAGCCAGTATCACCTTCAGCTTGCTGCCATCTGGGTCCTCAAATGCCACTGAGAGGGAGGAGACGGCGCCTGGTAGGTAGGAGGATGGTGGGCGGACCCAGCTGGGTTTCTGCGTGATGGAGAGGGTTGTGTAGGAAGGGTTCGATGCTGCTAGTGCTGCATGGCACTCATCTGGGGTGAGGGGGGACCTGTCGTTGGATGCACCTGTTGGGACGCCATTGATAAGAATTTTGGACAATTTTGTATTGGGCCTTGGTTGCAGAGGGGGGGAGTTGGTAGGCAGGGAGAGAAGGTGTGGGAGGGAGACACTGATATGGGGGGCAGCTAGTTGGAGAGTGTGTGGAGTTGCGGCTGGACCCCCAGTGATGACTAAGTTGCCCTTGGCTGTCCACCTGACAGCGACCAACTGGACTTGTGGGGGGGTTACTGTGGTGAGTTCCTTGTTAAGGGCATGACATAATATCTCCGGTTTTACCCGGCCTTCTTTGCCAATGCCAAGTTGCACCAGGTCCACCAACAGACTGGGGTTGGGGGGCCTGGCTCCGGCTATTGCCGAGAATGTGCGAGGGGGGGCTGAGGGGGGTGCGGGCGACTTTTGCTTACTTTTGCTTGCCTTTGTGTCCTTGTTGGAGGAGGGGGGGGGAGCCTTTTTCAAGGCCTCAACTGCCTTAGACAGCTGCTGGAGGGATTCCTGGATCTTCTGAAGGTCCAGATTGGGGGAAGTGTCGACATCAGCCTGAGCAGGGGCATCGCCTTGGCCTATGAGCTCTTTGATGATTGGGTGTGAGATGAAGGTGAGGAGATGTGGCTTTACTTTAGCCAACTGGATGTCTGGTGAGGTGCGGATAATCATGTGCAGGATATTTTCGAAGGCCTGGGAGGGCGTGGGAACATTGGACATGGTGGTGGTATGAGATCAAGAGCGGTCCACTGGGATTGCTTAGTGGGTTGTCCTCCTAAGGCAATGATCATGTGAGTAGCGCGGTACTGGTTGGCTACACAGTATAACAAGTAAGTCCCCGATGATAAGGGTGACTCCTAAGTGTTCTGATAGAAGATGAAAGGGAGAGCTTCAAGAGGGGATTGAAGCGACTGAGGGTTCGGGCTGTTTGACTCTGAGAGTCCTGGGTGGAAGCTACAAGTCTTGGATTGAAAACCAAGTTAGGCTTAGGGCCTAACTGCTAAAAGTACAAATGCTTATATACAAGTCAGAAGTAACTGGTCACAGAGGTCACAGAATAATAGAGTCACATATAGTAGGATTCATCATGAGCTGGCAATTCTAAGTATAGCTTCATCATGAGCTGGTGGTCCATCATGATGTGGCAATGAGCTGGCAAACCATAAAGGGTTAAATGGTAATACTGCAGAGTGCTGCGGACTGCAGAGTGATGGCATGTGATATCTGACTGCGGAATAGTCAGGTGATCCATCAGGTGACTTGTCAGGTGATTTGGTGATGGTCCGAGTGGCGTGTAAGGGAACAAGTGGGGAACAAGTGACCAAGAGCATAGAATAAATGATGAAAAATGGCAGAAAATTGAAGATAGGGTTCAGGATTGTAACATGACGCCCTTCCTAGAGTGGTCGTTACCACACGACCTAGGGTGAAGAGGGTTGCAACCAGTCAGAGGGTACACAAGGTACTCCAATATCCAGGCTGTCTGGGGTAGATTGTCTTGTGTCCGTAATTTGTCCTTCCTCCATTGATGAGTCGGAATTAGTTGTTTCTCCTTCCTCCATCAATTCATCTTCGACTTCAATGATCGCTTGGACTGGGGTTCTATAAAGGTTGGCAAGTCCAAAACTAGAGGGTGTCGACACAGCTGAGGATGCAGGGGAGTTTTGGCTAGTTGATCGTCCTGATTTCATCATTGTCATAGGTTGTGAAGTAGTGGTGATCTTTGGGGAATAGGGGGGGGTAGGGACAAGTTTAGGGGAATCAGGAGGAGTGGGTTGTTCTTCAGGACTCATTGACCATGATGTTTCTGGATCACTGTGCTCACGTTTGAGCGGCATTGCGACATGTTGTGGTGATTCCCGTTGCTTTGATGTACTAGGGGAAGGTTGTGATTCTTTCCAGGATGGTCCTTCTTCACAAGTGAATTCCTCATGTTTTTCGAATAAGGGGGTGGTTCGAATGGGTGGAACTCATGGTAATCGTGATGATGATGCCACTGGGGGCAAAGGTTCCGTTTCAAGTGAAAGCTCCTTCCATTTCCCTAGAAGTGGTGATGGTCGAAATTCTTCCCATTCTGGTGGGGTAGGTCTGTCTCTTGACAATGTCCTTGAATCCGGGTGTCTGGGTAGTAGGGGTTTGGTTTGACTAAGTGTCATCAAGACAATAGGAGGGAATTCTGATGAGGATACGACTGGGGGTGATACTTGTGGTTCAGGAAGGAGTTGCGACGATGATGCAACTGGAGGTGATGGCTGTGGGGTGATCCTTGGGAAAGGTGGCATATCCCATGGGAGGGGGATGAGGTCAAGCAAGGAGGGTGTGGTCCACTTGGTTGGTGGTAATGGTATGCTTTCTGTTTGTTGGGTGACTGGTAAGGACAGGGGTAGGGGTATGTTAACTGGGTCGGGTGTTTCATCCATTGGAATCAGTGGTTTGTATTGTTCCATTGATGAGTACTCTCATCGATGTGATCCCCATGGTACTAGGGGAAGTGGTGGTGATGCGACCTGGGGTGGTTCTATGGGTAATGGATTAGTGTAAGTGGGTACTGGGACGAATGGTGACGGGTCCACAAGAGGGGGTGATGGTATTCTTGGTACAACTGGTGGTAGTGGTATGACTTCTTTGGGTAAGGACGATGATGGATGGATGAATGGTCAGATGACTGGTACTGGTCCGACATGAGGTGGTGGTGCAGTAACTGGGGCTGATGACGATGGTTCTGGGATGACAATGGTAGTTGGTCCTCCTGTTCCTCCTGAGGGACCTGGACTGGGTATGAATACGGGTGATGGTGACTTGCTCCTCATAATTCTTTTGCGTCCTTTGAGGAGGGTTCGAAGTCCTTCAAGGAAAGTTTGATCTTTCAGGATTTGATAATGAGGTGATAATGTGCCGAAGGGGAGAATGGTCCTTTTTTGAAGATTTCTTTCTTTGACGATGGCTAAGAGGATTTCTTTTGTGACCATGTTGTAGAGTTGTTGGTGGAAATGGTAGAGATAGAGGGTGGTATTGCTGTCCTTCTTTCTGAACATTCTAGCGACTGAGGTATTCTTGAACCGATTGTTAAGGAGGGTCCACTTGTCACTGAGTCGGACCATGTCCTTGATACACTCTTCACGCTTCTTCTTGAGCGATGTGGAGGAGGTGGTCTGGGGGGAGGAGTCTGGTGTCAGTGTATTGTTCGGACTGGTTGTAATCTTCCGTTTCTTCGATGGGAGTAGGGGGGTCGGGATTGGTGACATGAAGTGGGATGTTTTCCGTTTCTGTGGGGGTAATGGCCGTTTCATTGCTGCTACTCTTGCTAGTAGTGCTAGCAGGGATGACATGGTGTGCGGGATTTCGGGGGTGATACTGAGGGGGATGGGGAGCGAAAGGGGATCTTTCATATTCAACAGGGATCCTGAGGATAGGCTCTTCGTTATCAACTGGGACCACAACTGCTTCGTGGTCAATGTCAATGGCGTCAAGGGTCTCTCTTGGTTGCCAAGTGGTCTAGTGGAACTGAATGTCGAAGTGTCCTCGTTGGACAAAGGTTCCAAAGAAGTAGAGCTGATTGTTGTCAGTATGCATGCGGATGAGGATGATTCCATTGTTGGTTCCCAAGGTGAAGACGGTAGAGGTGGCGAATCCTGTACTGGGGAGCTTGTGGTTGACGGAAGACATGGGAATTGGGGGTAAAGAAGGTTGTCTGAGATTCCAAGGGTTCTTATACTGCTTGGTTGACTTTCAAAGTCTGCTAGTAGATCCAAAGCATGGAGATCCTTGGAGTTAACCCAGGAATCATGAGCTGGCGAGTATCCTTTCCAGCACACAAGGTATTGCTTCTTCTTCCATTGACCAAATAGTCTTTCTTTGAGTATTTGCTCAACTTCCCATTCTGGTTCACCTTCTAGGATGTCAGGTGGCAGTTCCAGGAAGTTGGGACCGTGTTGATCGGTTTCTTTGTATGGTGTAAGCAGGGAGGTGTGGAAGATGTCGTGGATCTTCCAGGTAGGGGGTAATTTGATTTTATATGCAACTTTGGATATTTGGGAGACTACCTCAAAAGGTCCGTATCTCCTTGGTGATAACTTGGGTGTGATGTTACTTGGTAGGCGTAGATTTGTTCCTTCTAACCAGACTTTGGATTTGACAGGGAATGGTGAATGGCATGGACGTTCTTTGATCCAGGATTCTTGCACTTTATGTTGTGCCTCTTGGGCAGCTTTTCTGGCTTCGTCGATGGATGAGAGTCATTGTTCGAGGGATGGGATGTCTGTTTTCCTGGTTGGCTGATGTATTTGCAGGGTGTAACCGATGAGTAGGTTGAATGGTGTTTTCTTTGTCGTAGCGGAGGGCCAGGAGTTCTTAGTGTACTGAGCGAGAGGTAACCAAGCATGCCAGTTGTTCTGTTGGGTGCCACAGAATACGCGAAGGTACTGTTCAAGGGTTTGGTTGGTTCGTTTGCTGGCTCCATCTGTCTGAGGGTGGTAGGCTGTGCTGATGTTTTGACGGATATTCAGGATACGGCATAGTTCTGTTGAGAACTTGGATACAAATCGGACATCGCGGTCTGAGATTATCTTGTGAGGTATGCCGTAGTGTGGGATAATGTTGTTTAGGTAGAGTAGAGCGACTCCTTCTGAGTCGATTGCTTCATTACAGGGGATAAAGATAGATGCTTTTGAGAAATCTGTGTCGGTGATCGTGAGGATGGTGTTGTATCCTCCTGATAGGGGTAACTTGGTGATGAAGTCCATGGCGACAGTCTCGAAAGGTTGAGCGTTTTCAGTTGGGGTGATTGGAAACATAGGGGGATGAGCGGGATGAGTGTTGACTTTAGTCATTTGGCAAGTAGCGCAGCCTTTGATGTATTCAGTTACAAAGATTTTCATTCCAGGCCACCAGTAGTAGGGTGCGATAAGTTGTAGGGTTTTGGTAATTCCGGCATGTCCAGCGGTTTCATGGTCGTGAAAAAGGGATGTTACTCCCCTCCTAAGGTCATTGTCTACCATGACAACAAGTGCTGTTCTGTGGTACCAGTGGGTACCGTCCAGTAGGGATAAGTTATGGGTTGGTGCCCATTGTTTGAGTGTTTTCTGGTGTTGATATTGCGCTAGTTTGACTCTTGAGTCTAGATTGTCTCCTATGCTGTCCATGTTGAATACACAGATTGAGGTGTGCTGGTCACAGAAATATTGGTCTGGCCATACAGTGACATCTTCGTTGATTTCGTTTGGTCCTTCATAGTCAGGTCACCTAGATAATGTGTCTGCTTGATTGGTAGCCCCAGGTTTGTACTCCAGTAAGATGTTGTATTGTTCGCATTCTGGTAAGTAACCAGCAACACATGGCCCAATTTTGCGGGGCTCTCTGTAGTACCTAAGGTTTGCGTGGTCAGTATATACCAGGATGGGGATTGTAGTTCCTTTGAGCAAGTGGGACCAGCAGCAGAGTCCTCGCATGACTCCAAGGAACTTGCGGTTGTATATAGGATAATTTTGCTCAGTTTGGGTGAATTTCTGGGAGTGGAATCCCACCAGTCGTCATGGTCCTGGTTTCTGAGTGCCGTCTGGCTTGGTGATAGGGGGGTCCCGTTGGTAGAGTATTGCTCCTGTACCGACTTGTGAAGTGTCAGTTTCGAGCTCGAATTGTTTGTCTGGGTCCAGTCTGGCTAGGATAGGTGCGCTGGTAATTAGGGTGATTAACTTGTCTTGGGCCTCTATTTGCTTGGGCCCCCATTCAAATGGTACGTCCTTTCCGGTAAGTGCTGTAAGAGGTGCAGCGATAATTGAGAAGTTGGGGCAGAACATGCGGTGGTAGCCGGCAACTCCTAGGAATCTGCGAACTTGTCATTTGTCTTTGAGTTCATGTGGATAATCCCTGAGTCTGGCAACTTTAACTGGATCGACTGTTGCTCCTTCCTTGGAAATCTGGACGCCTAAGAAGTCCATTTGTGGCTGCATGAAGATAGATTTTGATAGTTTGAGGTGTAGGCCATGATGTGCAAGTAAGTCGAATAGGAAGTGGATAATTTCGACGTGTAATTTGAAGTCTTTGAGGAGGGTGCCTATGCCACAGTCATCCATGTAGTTTTGGAGGATGCATCATATTTTGAGTATGCCTTTCTTCTCAAAGTATTCATATAGTTCTTCGAGAATACCATTCATGAATCGTTGGAAGCTGGCTGGTGAGTTACTCATCCCAAAGAACATAACTTTGGGTTTGAATAATCCTTGACGTGTTTTGAATGCAGCTTTCCATTGATCGCCTTCCCATATGCGGATGTTGTTGTAACCCCAGCAGATGTCGAACTTGCTGAATAGTTCCATTCCTTGCAAGTTTTCGATGCACTGTTTGAGATTGGGGAGTGGGGTGATGTCCTTCTGAGTGACTGCATTGAGGGGGCGATAGTCGATGATGTATCTCTTCTCCTTCGAGTCTTTCTTAGGGACCATGAAGGTAGAGAAGCCATAGGGGGAGTCCGAGGGTGCGATATAGCCTTTTTCCAGATTTTTGTCGATGAATTTGTTCTCTGCTTCCTGCTCATCTCTTGAGAGCAGGTAGACTTTGCAGTTGAAGCAGGTAGGGGCAGTGTCCATGAGTACAATTTTGTGGTCTCCGTCTCTGCAAGCTGGTGGGAACTTGTTTGCCTCTTCATCCGAAAATAGTGCCATATGACGTTTGAATTCTTCCGGGAGGGTGACTTCCTCCTTCCCATGTTCTGATGTGTACTTATAGGCCATTTCGACTGCTGTGTAGGTGCGGTTAATCTCTACTGGGCCTTCCTTCATCTCTGAAGAAGTAACTCCTGACCATAGAGCGCATGTCTGTGCTTTGAGGATGAGATCCTCATTTTCTTGTTTCTTCTGTTTGAGCCATGTCTTTGCATGTTGAAGGGTGCCATGTAGTAGGGTTTCTATTTGGACTTTTGGTCCCTTGAGTTCGCTTTTCTCCCAATCGATGTCTGGGTTGAATTTCTTGAACCAGGGGTAGCCAAAGAGCATTCGGTCGCGACCTAGATTCATGACATAGAATCTTGTTCATTCTTTCTTGTTTCCCTGAGTGACAAGTAGGTTGCAAGCTCTAGTGATGGTCCCAGCTCGGTTCATAGTTCCATCGACATTGTATACCGCTCGTGAGTAAGGGAGTCTCTTGGTTCCTAAGCAAAGTTTATTGATGATTGTCTGGTCGATAAAATTTTCTGTTGCTCCAGTGTCAAGCAGGATTGTTTCTTCTGCCGTCCCTCAATAGTGTGTGATTGGAACTTTGAGTTGTATTGAATTTGATTTATTTACAAACACACTATCAAGTCGGAAAGCCCTAACTAAGGCAGCTAGTTTCGGGCCTCAGGAAAATCCTTTGGCATAAGCTTTCCAATAAAGTCCAGCTTAGTTTCTTCATCAAAGGAGTCCATGTTTTCCTTCAAGTAATCAGCAAGGCTGTCAAGATTTTCGATATCTGGCATAATGGGTGCAGCATGAGCCCTGGTAGGTTCCCTAGAGTTGTTGGGGTGACCGCTGAAGTTACCGCGGTCGGCTTGTTTCTTGCAACAATCCTTGGCTCAGTGTCCCTGGCTTCGGAGTGCTGTTGTCCTCTGCCAGCAGTAGCATTGATGTTTGAGGTGACTGTAGTGTCAACGTCCATATGGTATCCTCCTTGAGAGGTGGTGCATTGGTCATATTTGTTCCTCCAATTGTTGTTCCTCCCGTAACCACCTCTTCCAGGGTTGTTGACTTGTCTAGGAGCAAGTTTGAATGCTTGGAAGAGTCCCTGACATCTTTGGGTGAACTCAGCTGCCGCCTTCCATTTGAGATGGGATTTGCGGGCCTGTTCTTCCCATTCTTTGAAAGTCCAGGGGACTTTAGCAGTAGGGTCATAGGTGGGGGATGTTGTGGACGAAGTCCACGCCATCTAGAAACCCAGTCCAAACCCCCACAAGTCCCACAAGAACCGCCCCTAAACCAAGCTATAGCCAAGTGGCTATTCAACATCTTCCTAAACCCGCAACAAAGCCTGGTCAACGACCAGCAACCAAAGAGAATCTTCAACCATGTGACCCTGGGAAATCCCCATCACGTGACATACAAACCCTCGAACAAGCACGTGACTTAACAGCATGTGATCGTGGGAACCTAACACATGACCTACCAAGGGATTGGTCATCTACATGATCACATAATCGTACGTGCTTTCTACGCGCATCTCGTCTGTTGATCAACACATGGAAGACCGTGGGAACAATCAACAGTTGATTGAGAATCAACAAAGTCACAAGACTTACTGTGGAACTGTGGCACAGTCCGCAGTTCATCTATTATTAGTTCGTGTCTATTCTTAGCTCTAGTCTCACCTGTCTCTTGTATTACTACCTGCCCTAAAGGGGCATGTGTCCACCTGTCTCTTGATATTATGCCTACCCTTAACTACGCACAGACCACCCTGTATTAGTATATAAGACCTGCGAATTTGTACAAACAGTCCTCAGACTGTTCTCTTGTCTACCCCCACACTGGAGCCTTATAAAGCTCCCTTATCGTTAGCAGCCCGCCCCCTGTTCTATACAGTCCCGCCTCTTCTCGCCTTCTGTCTCTTCCTCCTCAACATCTCCTTGCTGCTCCTTTGGATCAGTCACCTTCAACTTCGCGCCGTTGTTGAGTCTCGCTACCCATAAGTAGTGAGTTCCTGACACTAGAACAGTCTCTTATTGAAGCTGACTGTTGTCGGAAGTGTCCTCTCCCACTTCCTCCATCGCCTCCTGGTCCGCCCTTGACAACGTTTACCAGTACAACGTCCAAGCCACTGGCCAAGCCATCAACAACTTCTTGGCCTCTCCCCGCAACACCTGGAACTATCCATCACCAGGTAGTTCCGCCTCGTCCTTTGGGGATCACAATCCCGCTTTCATCGCCACCGTTACCGCCCCCCAGTCCCCCATCCTCTTCTCCCCTGTCCTCCGGTACCCAGGGTGCACCGACGCCATTTCACCCGGCATCTTGTTGGTCAACCCATTGACTGACTCCCCCGTCATCCCGCAGTCCCCCACGTACCACGTCCGCTCCCCGTCCCCTGATTTCCCCACTCCTGAAGGTTTCCTTGGTCTCATCAACAAGGCCATCACCCGACTTGAGAAGCAAGAGAACCAACCACTGGTTCCCACCACTCAAGACGCCTTCGTCCACGCCCACCTTGGTCACGACCTCCGTAACCACATCCCCCTCAACGACATTACTGTCGAGGAACTACCTGAGCCAGTTGTCCTTGCCCCCGTCCACTGTGAACTATCGCCCCGTCCACCCACTCCTCTCCCATCTCTTCCCGTCAAACCGCCGTCCAACTCCGTTGCCACCATTCTTTTCCCTCAACTCTTCGCCACCCCCGTCTGCACTACCACCACCGACCACCACCCGCGCCAATACACAGTCATTTACCAGAACGACCAGAAGCTTTGGTACCCCCAGGAAGAATTTGTAGACAAGGACTTTCTTCGACTCATCCTGCTCCATAGCGACATCACTGACTATCCAGCGGCCTATGTCACTCCCTTTCAAGCCCCCATCTACCATAACATCCTCGTCCACCCCTTCAGTACATTACTTCCCCCCGTCCACATGTGCGCCAAGGTCGGCCGCCACCCTTACTCCGCTCACTTCCCCTTCGGATATTTGGAGTCATCCTTTTTAGACTCCATCAAGTTCCTCTTCTCCCGTTTCCCACCCACCTGGCTGCAAGAGTTTGAAGGTTGCCAAGTCCCATTGGTAGCTTACGACTTTTTAGACGGATGGGTAGCCCTTCTTTGTGGACATTTACATTTCACAGAAGAAGGTATTTTCTTTTTGAACCATACGACTCACATTGAGGACTTATTATGTATACAACCTCAATTCGCTCGGTTTACTTGTCTTTCTCGGGTGCCCGTTAACCCCTTTGACTTTATTTCGCCTCCTGTAGAAACCCCTTTGTAATACTTAGTAAGTTTACAAAGGACTTAGACGCGAAATACAGGGGTTTTAAAGTTTTCTTTATCAGTGGAAAACTTAAGTGAAGTTCAAACTCAAGTTGAAAGTCAACTCCCTTCTATCATCAACTTAAGAGATCAAGTACAACTTACCTATTGGAGCGATCATCACTTCATCACCCAAACTCTCCTTGATCAATTACCCTTTGGAGAAATCCTTGGAAGCTACCACTTCTATCAATATGTCGACTACCAACTCCCAAGTCTTCTTGAAGCAGCAAGAAGAAACCTCCTTTATTGGATCCTTGCTGACATCCGACAATATAACGGAACTCCCGCTGACCAAATCAGCCTCTTCTACAATGAAACCTTCCTCTGGCACTATAGCGCGCCAGCATTTCAGGAAGAAATCATTACGCAAATTCAACAAGGGAATAGAGTTAGATTTCTATCCTGGTTTCTCCTGTCGCAAACCCAAGTTCAAGTGGAATTTAACGAAATTCGACTTCTCACAACAGGACCTATTGGATACCAATTCGTTTACACTGATAGTAAAGAATACTCCTATTCGTTCAACGCCGCTCTCTGGGAAACCACTATCCAGAACCACAAATTTGCGCTCATCAACCCCATCCAGTACACCCTTCCCATTACCCAGCCCAACGCCCAGGGACGAGAAATCAAGTACCAGGCCCAACTCACCAGAATTCAGGCTCTGCCGAATAATATCCACGTTCAAGCTCGTTACTGGGACAGCGTTGATACCACTCCAGACATCATCTTGGAAGGAACCACTCGAGCTAGTACCCCTTTATCCAAATACCAATGATCCAGAGAATTCCAGTTCACATCCCCAGCTACCACCATCAATTGTGGTTGTGGAATCGATATTTGTCACTGTGATAACAACCGACAACCAGGAACTCCTCCTACTCTGTCCTATCTCCTTCTCTGGGATCCACGAGTCACTAGTTGACCCCTAGATGGTGTTCATTACAACCGACGAACTGGCACATAGAAACCGCTTAGCACCAGCCCGAGATCCCCAAACAATTGTACCCTCTAACAAAAGAGGAAGAAACCGTCTTCGTCACACAACCCCGTTACTCGCTAGGACACCAAATAGTCCAGTACCCCCTGTACTGGTGTATCCAAACATCAGTACCCCAAGCCGACAAATTGTCTCAGAAGAAGACCTTCGACCAAGACAATTTGACCATCTAGTAGGAACGCCATTTCAACTGTTCCTCCCTGAAGAGACATATCTTGCAAAGGCAACTCCTACAAGGAATTCAGAAGAATTATGTATCTTCAAGAACCATTGCCTTTACCTCCTCCAACACCGCCCCGACGTTCATATTGATCACCTCTTTACGGACCTCTTCAAAGTTACTCCCCACCCCATTGTGTTCAATGGTTTCTTGTGGAAATATCGAACTTCCATTACTAATGAAGGTATATTGGAGGACTATAGGCTCATTGACTCAGAACACCCTACTGAGTCTACTCGCCTATCGAAACAGTGTACTGTTTTTTATAGTTGGGAAGGCAATTCATATACAGTCACTCTTATATGAATCTGTGGGAACAGTGCAAATCACAATTTGCTACTAAGTTCCTATTAACTAAAGAAGAACAAGAACACATACCAGCCATCTACTACAATGCCTTTGCTGCAAACGACAAAGGAAATCGAGTCCTCTTTGGGGTGTTTTCTACTTACGCCACCTATAGTGAGGGACCAGGACACTCTTGGAGATACCTGGACAACGGAGAGAAAGTCACCGCCAACGTACTTGCGGTTCTTTTCTTGTATAAAGACCAAATCGAGGAATTTGATGCGTTCCAAGGAACAGTGCTATATCAAGATAGATTCATCAAGTGGCACCAATCTGAGAACAAGTGGATTTATCTCAACCATCAGACAGTTCATTTCGAAAGTCCAAGCACTTCTGATGCTGAAACCCAAGCAAAGACCGCTTCAGAAGGATCAGACGACGACCAGTCAGAGGACGAAGCGGAACAGATTGTACTTAAAGAAACCAACGAAGATGACACCGCGCAAGTGGAATCTCTCTTACAGCAAGCGGAGACCACTGTTACCTTGGCAATCCAGAAACTCCAGACCAGACCAAGCACGCCGCGACCTAGTACCCCACGTTCCCAAACAAGTCCGTTTCCTAGTAGTTCCAGACTACTCCCAGTCGAGACCACCCAGGTCCCCACACCACCAGTATCAAAGGGAAAACAATGTGCTCCTGCCCTGCCGACACCTAGAACCAAAGCATCGGGTTCGTCTCAACCTGCACCAAGTGCTCAGCCACAACCAACCCAACCCCCATTGAGCCCACCGACCAGAAACACCCCAGGAGCTGCACTGCTGGTTATATATCACCCACCTGCACCAGGTCCACCAGCAGCACCACCTCCAGCACCGCCAGCACCTCCACCCATCATCGCAGCACCAATGGCACAAGCAAACACACCCTGTCTCATCGGCACAGTGCCTGAATTATATAATGGCCAAGGAAACAAGGCGCTAGCCTTCTGGAACATCCTCGAGAACTATTTCACGGTGAACGAAGATATGTTCAATACCAATCATAAGAAAGTAGTGTCTGCTTTGACCTACTTTAAATGAGACACGCAAGCTGGCGAATGGGCCAGTGACCGAATGGCTACTGCCATTGCAGCACAACCCACCAATTATGGAACGTGGCAAGCCTTTAAAGATGCCTTCAAAGCGCAATTCATTCCACCTCAAACGGAGCTGGAAGCGCTCTTCAAGTTACATGCTACCCCACAAGGGAATAGAGAATTCAATGAATGGTACCAAGAATGGAGCCAACATGCACGTCGCGCCAATGTCAACAAGAACACCAAGATGTTCACCTTTCGCAATGCTATCAATAGCACTATCAGCAATAAAATTGCTTCTCAGTCACCCCAACCAGCTACCTTAGCCGAACTGGTGGAACGTGCTCAAGACCTTGATCGAAACTGGCGCATGTACGCCAAACCACTGGGCAATCAAGGAACCCAACGTCAAGGACATAACCCTCGCGTTCGCGAATTATCTGCGGAAAACAGTAACGCAGAAATTAACGCTACCCAAGGACAACGCTGTACCCCGTTCAAGAAATGTAGGAAGCTCACCCCTGAGCAACAACAATACCACTTTGACAATAATCTCTGCATGTATTGCAGTAAACAAGGACACAAGGCCATTGATTGCAAGGCCCCCGGACAGAAGAAGCCCAGGACTTCCTTTATGCTGAAAGTCCAACAAATGGACACTATTCCAGAAGACGATCTGGACAAACTCAGTTTGAGTGATAGTGGAAGCAGAGTTACTTGTGCTTTCCATAACTCCTTCACTCCCCTTGAAGACCTGGATGAAACTGGTGACACACCTGCACCATCTTTTGCCGGTTCTCTTCTGTAGTGGCATCTTACAGAAGAGATGTATTTGTATCCCGTTGTACTCCTAGCAAGATTGAACATCTCCAATCTCTCAAGATTCTTCATGTACCACCATATATGATTCGGAATATAAAGTCCCCTGCTTTCCAATTGAAAGTCTGAATCAACCTCAATGGAAGACAATTTGATGCCCATGCGTTACTGGACAGTGGAGCTGAAGGCGTCTACTGTAACACCAGTTTTATCAAGAAATATGGAATACCCACCCATGCCGTCGATCGCCCTGTGTACCCAATTAATGTTGATGGAACATTAAACAAACAAGGAGCGATGCGCTATGCCGCCATTCTGCAAATGGGGATGAGCGTTGATCCAAATCACTGGGAAACCATCAAAGTCACCATTACAAATATTGGCCAAAGCGAAATACTCTTAGGCACAGACTGGCTAAGAGCACACAATCCAAGCATAGATTGGGGAGCAAAAACAATCAAATTTGATCGCTGCCCCCCTCATTGTCATCCCAGTGACATCGAAGAACAAAATTGTCGTACCCGAGACCCTGCCTTACAGCAACTACTTCCCCAAGATGAATGGGAAACCCAAGACGACGATATCCTGGATATTACAAGTCACGGTCTAGATGTGTCGCAGCACATTAGAGCCCATCTGGAACAATTTATGCCAGACCTTGATGTTACTGTGTCATGTCACAGGATAGTCAAGGAACAAGTCGGTCACAGTCCGACTACTCAAGACGTATCCAGGTCTAAAGACCAAGTTGGTCGCAATCCAACTACACGATGTGGTTCCAATCCATCACTACAAATTTGGAACTTCCATGAACACCCCATGATTGCACAGACTACAGTGTCCACAAGCCTTGCTAAAAAAGAGCAAGTCAAATCTGAGGAAATCCCTCCAGAATTTAGGAAATACGCGAAAGTCTTCTCTGACGAAGAAGCACAACGATTACCAAAGCACCAACCATGGGACCACAAGATTGATCTTATTCCAGGACTACCTATGAAGAAAACTTCAGTGTACAGATTGACACCACCTGAGAAGGTTGCCCTACAGGAATACATTACTGATGGCCTAAAACGAGGCACTCTAAGGAGATCTAAAGCAGCTGATGTGTGCTCTTTCTTCTTCATCAATAAAAAAGACGGGAAATTACAACCTGTTCAAGACTACAGACCGCTAAATGCGATAACCAAGAAGAATGCGGCTCCAATACCTTTAATCCCAGAACTGGTCGATAAACTTTTGGGAGCACGATTCTTTACCAAACTGGACATACGATGGGGATACAACAATATTCGTATACGTGAAGGCGACGAACACAAGATGGCCTTCAAAACACCCTTGGGCCTTTTCGAATCCCTAGTCATGACATTTGGTCTATGCAATGCTCTGGCCACTTTTCAAACCTTCATGGACACCGAACTTGTGGATCTAATTGATACAGGTCACGTTGTCGTCTATCTTGACAACATTTTGATCTTCACGCATACCATTTACGAAGTCATCAAATACACACATATGGTATTACAGCGCCTCTTGGACCTGGATCTTTATCTGCGACCCGCGAAATGCTCTTTTAACCAGATATCCGTCGAATATCTGGGTTTGATCATTTCAGAAGGAGAATTACGCATGGATCCTGTCAAACTCAAGGCCGTCTCAAACTGGCCTACACCGACCAAAGTCAAGAACATACAGGAGTTCCTTGGCTTCTGTAATTTCTATCGTCGCTTTGTAAAAAATTACTCTGCCCTAGCCTGTCCTTTGTTCGATCTCACGAAAAATGACACACTGTTCCTATGGGGAACCGCTCAAGCCGACGCTTTCGCTGCATTGCAGAATGCACTTACAATGTCCCCTGTGCTCCTCCTGCCTAATTATGGCAAACCATTTACGCTCATCACGGATGCCAGCAACTTTGCAACGGGAGCAATTCTTGAACAAGATGATGCCTTAGGCCAGTCACATCCGGTGGCTTACTACTCCAAGTCCCTCCAGCCTGCAGAACGAAACTACAAAATCCATGATAAAGAACTCTTGGCCATTGTCCAAGCTTTGAAACACTTCCGCCATTACCTACAGGGTAATGTTCACCAAACGCGAATTTTTTCGGACCACACGAACCTCAAGTATTTTACCATGAAACAAACACTTACATGTTGCCAAGCGTGATGGTCTGTCCTTTTGAGAACCTACGACTATATCATCATTCCTAAGCCGGGCAAGCTTAATCAAGTAGATGGGCTGTCCAGGCGTCCAGACTATAAAGAGGGGATAGCATCTGAGAATGCGGAATGAGTCCTGCTTGACCCCGGAAAATTCTTGCTAAAACCAGAGCAATTCCACATACGAGCCCTACATAATATGGCAATCCCCACAGGAATGGATGAAGAACTACATGCAGCACTTATGGAAGTTATCAAAATCAATAACTCCACGGGAATGGGAGAAAAGCTTAAAAAGCTCATCACTAGCGGACCTAGACAAGTCACCAAGGGATTAGAAGATTGGAACTACAAAAACAGATTGTTCCTCTACAAAGGTTTGGTGTTTGTACCAAACAACAAGAACGTGAAATGGAAGATAACGCAGCAGTTCCATGACAATATAATGGGACATCCAGGACAATGGAAAACTGTTGAACTCATCACACAAGAATATTGGTGGCCTGGAATCACGGAATTTGTAAAAGCATACATCAAAGGATGCACTACTTGTCAAACCACCAAAATCAAGCCTCCAGTCAAAGTTCCACTAAAACCAAATGAAATCCCCTTGGGAATATGGGAAACAATTACTATGGATTTCATCGTTGATCTTCCAACGTCAAAAGGACATGACAGTATCCTTACAGTCGTCGACCGTCATAGCAAAGCTATCATCCTAGCCCCTTGTCACAAGACAATCACAGCTGAGCAAACAAGCCAATTACTATTGGACTATGTATGGAAACGCATGGGTTTCCCCTTGACAATAATTTCGGACCGAGGACCACAATTTGCGGCACAAGTAACACAAGAACTCTGGAGAAAACTGGGAATCAAACAGAAATTGTCGACTGTGTTTCATCCGCAGATGGATGGAGAATCCGAACGAGTTAACCAAGAAATTGAGCAATACCTTCGTATTTGTGGAAACTTCCAACAAAACGATTGGGCCACGTTACTTCCCATCATCGAATTCGCGCATAATGCACGACTGCATCCCAGCACACACAGATCTCCCTTTGAAGTCTGGTATGGGATACACCCAACCTTTAAACCACCACTACACCTCCAGACCAGACTACAAAGCGTGGACGAACGCGTCCAATACCTAGAACAAGTGCACAAAGAAGTTACTGCAGCACTACACCTTGCCGCATGAGAAATGAGAAGTGGAGGCCCCGCTAAATTGTCGCACACATTCCACAAGAACAACCTTGTGCTCTTGGAAGCCACCAACTTACAGACTACTCACCCAAAGGCGAAACTCGCACCACGTCGCTATGGACCTTTCAAGGTCATTTGGGCTTCGCCAACAAACTGCAAACTCGAATTACCACTACAGATGCAAATCCACCCAGTATTCCACAACTCCCTGTTGAAACCCTACAGGGAGACTGCCGCACATGGTCCTAACTTCACACGTCCCCCTCCTGAAATAGTTGGAGAAGAAGAAGGTCATTATGAGATCGAGAAAATCCTCCAGTCATGACCTACAAGAAACCGCAAAAGCATGCAGTACCTAGTCCACTGGAAAGGCTACACAGAAGCTGATCGTACCTGGATCCCAGCTAAAGAGCTGACGCACGCCAAAGAACTTGTTGCTCAATTCAAAGCCACACAGAAAGCTGCGCAGAAATCCAAAGAGGGGATACAAGCCTTGCAGGAGCAAGGGAAGCCTAAAGAGGGGATACTGTTGTGGACGAAGTCCACGCCATCTAGAAACCCAGTCCAAACCCCCATGAGTCCCACAAGAACCGCCCCTAAACCAAGCTATAGCCAAGTGGCTATTCAACATCTTCCTGAACCCGCAACAAAGCCTGGTCAATGACCAGCAACCAAAGAGAATCTTCGACCATGTGACCCTGGGAAATCCCCATTACGTGACTCATCATGTGACATACGAACCCTCGAACAAGCACATGACTTAATAGCACGTGATCGTGGGAACCTAACACATGACCTACCAAGGGATTGGTCATCTACACGATCACATGATCGTACACGCTTTCTACGCGCATCTTGTCCATTGATCAACACATGGAAGACCGTGGGAACGATCAACGGTTGATTGAGAATCAACGAAGTCACAAGACTTACTGCGGAACTGCAGCACAGTCCGCAGTTCATCTATTATTAGTTTGTGTCTATTCTTAGCTCTAGTCTCACCTGTCTCTTGTATTACTACCTGCCCTAAAGGGGCACATGTCCACCTGTCTCTTGATATTATGCCTACCCTTAACTACACACAGACCACCCTGTATTAGTATATAAGACCTGCGAATTTGTACGAACAGTCCTCAGACTGTTCTCTTGTCTACCCCCACACTGGAGCCTTATAAAGCTCCCTCATTGTTAGCAGCCTGCCCCCCGTTCTATACAGTCCCGCCTCTTCTCACCTTCTGTCTCTTCCTCCTCAACATCTCCTTGCTGCTCCTTTGGATCAGTCACCTTCAACTTTGCGCTGTCGTTGAGTCTCGCTACCCATAAGTAGTAAGTTCCCGACAGGGGAATTAATGATGGCACTAGTGAGTCCTTGAGTTATAGCGTGTTTGAGAGTTTCGATAGTTCCCTTGTCATCTAGGGGAATGTCTGCTTCATGAGCGAGTTGTTTGAACTTGGCGAAGAAGTAGTCAAGACTATCTCCTTGCTTGAGTTTGCATAACTCTTGGTAAGCTTCGGATCGACGGTTCTGATTGACGAAGGCATTCTTGAACCTTTCCATGTAGTCGGTCCAAAGGTCTTCATCTGTTTCTTGGACTCCATTGTCTGCTGCTTCCTGAAGTTTCAGGAGTTGTTCTCCTTTCCAGGCATCTACACGGGTGCCATCCATGTAACTGAGCATGGTGACGATTCTGGAGAAGGGTTTCTTCATGGTGTCATTGGCTCGGTTTACTGCATGCCATAGGTCCCAATTGAGTAAGAACTTGGTAGTTTTGTTCCTGTCTCCATCGAATATAGGTGGAGGGTTTCCTTTGAGAGTGCCGTTAGAGGTGTTTGTGATGACATTGATCCTCTGTGCCTCCTGTTGGGTTTGGCCAGTAGTGATGTTAATTTCTTCCTGTTGTCCTTCCATGATGGTTGGATGATCTGGGGTGTTGGGGCAGGTAGGAAGCTGCTGAAGTGCTGTGGTAACTGCTGCGATAGTGAGAGGGATGCTGGCCTCTTGTTCATAAAAGATGTGGTTGGGGTGCTGAGGGTCTGATATGATCCACCAGCCGATGTCTGAGCTGTTGTATATGCCTCTTTGATTGGTTTGCCACTTGTCTTGTCTCCAGAGGAGTTTGACCCAGTGGTAGGTGTCGTTGGCCTCAATGAATTCAATAGGCGCATGTTGTTTTCTTGGGGTATCAAGGTAGTATCTGGTGTTGGGATGTCCTAGTCCTTGATCGTTGAAGTATATGTTAACTTTAATGTGCTCTGGGAGATTGTCCTGTTGTCTCCTGAAGATTTGTGTAAACTCGTTGCTAAGTGTGTATGTCTGGGTGGTCGCCACAGTGGTAACAACTCTGTGTTTCAAGAGTTTGTAGGAAAGCCTAACTTGTGTTAAGGTCCAAGGGCCTTAAAGATGCGACGTGCGTGGATTGGTTTGGCGACGACTGGGATTGCTTAGTGGGTTGTCCTCCTAAGGCAATGATCATGTGAGTAGCGCGGTACCGGTTGGCTACACAGTATAACAAGTAAGTCCCCAATGACAAGGGCGACTCCTGAGTGTTCTGATAGAAGATAAAAGGGAGAGCTTCAAGAGGGGATTGAAGTGACTGAGGGTTCGGGCTGTTTGACTCTGAGAGTCCTGGGTGGAAGCTACAAGTCTTGGATTGAAAACCAAGTTAGGCTTGGGGCCTAACTGCTAAAAGTACAAACACTTATATACAAGTGAGAAGTAACTGGTCACAGAGGTTACAGAATAATAGAGTCACGTATAGTAGGATTTATCATGAGCTGGCAATTCTAAGTATAGCTTCATCATGAGCTGGCGGTCCATCATGACATGGCAATGAGCTGGCAAACCATAAAGGGTTAAATGGTAATACTGCAGAGTGCTGCAGACTGCGGAGTGATGGCATGTGATATCTGACTGCGGAATAGTCAGGTGATCCATCAGGTGACTTGTCAGGTGATTTGGTGACGGTCCGAGCGGCGCGTAAGGGAACGAGTGGGGAACGAGTGACTGAGAGTGTAGAATAAATGATGAAAAATGGCGGAAAATTGAAGATAGGGTTCAGGATCATAACACGGAGCATGGAGATCCTTGGCATTAACCCATGAATCATGAGCTGGCGAATAGTCCTTCCAGTGCTCGAGGTATTGCTTCTTCTTCCAACAGCCAAAAGACCTCTCTTTAAAATTTTTTTGGATTTCCCATTCTGGTTCACCGTCTAGTATTTCTGGTGGGGGTTCCAGAAAGTTCGGTCCATGTTGGTCAGTTTCTTTGTAGGGTGTGAGAAGGGAAGCATGAAAGACATCATGGATTTTCCAGGTGGAAGGGAGTTTGAGTTTGTAAGCGACTTTTGATATCTGGGAGACTACCTTAAAAGGTCTGTATCTCCTTGGGGAAAGCTTGGGTATGATGTTGCTGGGTAATTTTAGATTTGTCCCTTTTAGCCAGACCTTTGATCCCATGGGGAATGGTGTGAACTGCGGACATTCCTTGATCCAGGATTCTTGCGCTTTACGTTGAGCCTCTTGGGCGGCTTTCCTGGCTTCTTCGATGGATGAGAGTCGTTCTTCTAGGGAGGGAATGGTGGTTTTTCTGGTAGGTTGGTGTACTTGGGGAGTGTATCCAATGAGTAGGTCATATGGGGTTTTCTTGGTAGTTGCAGATGGCCATGAGTTTTTGGTATATTGAGTGAGCGGGAGCCATGCATGCCAGTTGTTCTGTTGTGTTCTGCAGAATACTCGGAGGTATTGTTCTAAGGTTTGATTGGTTCTTTCACTTGCCCTATCGGTTTGAGGGTGATATGCCATGCTGATGTTCTGATGGATGTTGAGAATTCGACAGAGTTCTGTTGAGAATTTTGAGACAAAGCAGACATTGCGGTCCAAGATGATTTTATGGGGAATGCTGTAGTGGGGAGTGACATGATTGAGGTAGAGTAATGCGACTCCTTCTGAGTCAATGGTCTTGTGACAGGGGATAAAGATAGATGCTTTGGAGCAATCGGTGTCTGTGATTGTGAGAATGGTGTCAAAACCACCTGATTGTGGGAGTTTAGTGATGAAATCCATTGCGATGGTCTCAAAAGGTTGTGCATTGTCTGCGGGGGTGATAGGAAACATGGGTGGATGGGTAGGATGGGTGTTGACTTTGGTCATTTGGCAAGTAGCGCATCCTTTGATGTATTCAGTGATAAAGAACTTCATATTGGGCCACCAGTAGTAAGGTGCGATTAATTGGAGGGTTTTGGTGATTCCGGGATGCCCAGCAGTCACATGGTTGTGAAAAAGGGAAATTACTCCCCTCCTAAGGCTGTTGTCTGCCACGACAACCAGGGCGGTCCCATGATACCAGTGAGTGCCATCAAGTAGGGATAAATTATGTAATGGTGCCCATTGCTTGAGTTTTGGTTGATTGGGGTATTGCGCTAGTTTGACCTTGTTATCTAGTTTATCACTGATACTATCCATATCAAATACATGGATTGAGGTATGGTTTTCACAGAAGTATTTGTCAGGCCAGACAGTGATGTCTTCATTGGCAGGGTTTATTCCTTCATAGTCAGGTCGCCTAGATAGAGTGTCTGCACGGTTTGTTGCACCAGATTTATATTCCAAGATTATGTTGTATTGTTCCCTTTCGGTAGATAGCCAGCAACTTGTGGACCAATTTTTCTGGGGTCCCTATGGTAGCATAGGTTGTTGTGGACTGTGAATACCAGGACTGGGATTGCTGTTCCTTTGAGTAGGTGGGACCAGCATTGTAGACCACACATGACACCTAGAAATTCATGGTCATATATGGGGTAGTTTTGTTCGGTTGTGGTGAATTTCTGGGAATGGAATCCTACTGGTCTTTGTGGGCCTAATTTCTATGTACCATTGGCGTGCTTGGTTGGGGGGTCATGTTGATAGAGTATTGCTCCTGTGCCAATTTGTGATGCGTCTGTTTCAAGTTCAAATTGGCAGTTTGGGTCTGGTTTGACAAGTACTGGGGCATTAGTAATAAGGGTGATGAGTTTTTCTTGTGCGTCTTTCTGTTATTGGCCCCATTTGAATGGTATAGTTTTTCCAGTAAGTTTGGTAAGTGGTGCGGCAATAATGGAAAAGTTTGTGCAGAACATGTGGTGGTAGCTGGGAACTCCTAGGAATCCTCGGACTTGGCGCTGGTCTTTAAGTTCTCTTGGGTAATCTCTGAGACCTGTGACTTTGGCTAGGTCAATAGTGGCTCCATCTTTAGATATTCTGATGCCCAAAAAGTCCATTTGGGGTTGCATGAAGACCAATTTTGATAGTTTGAGGTGGAGTCCATGGTGTGTGAGGAGGTTGAATAGGAAGTGGATGATTTCAACATGGAGTGCTATATCTTTGAGTAATGTGCCAAGACCACAGTCATCCATATAATTCTGTATTATGTGTCGAATATCATGGATGCCCTTTTGCTCAAAGTGTTTGTATAATTCTTCCAGTATGCCATTCATGAAGCATTGAAAACTGGTGGGGGAATTCGACATGCCAAAGAACATTACTTTTGGTTTGAAGAGGCCTCAACATGTCTTGAATGCTGCTTTCCATTGATCACCTTCCCAAATGCGGATATTGTTGTATCCCCATCAAATATCAAACTTGCTGAATAACTCCATTCCTTGTAGGTTTTCAATGCATTGTTTGAGATTTGGGAGTGGAGTGACATCCTTTCAGGTGACATTGTTGAGGGGGTGATAGTCAATGATATATTGTTTTTCTTTTGAGTCTTTCTTTGGGACCATGAACATGGAAAAACCATATGGGGAGTCTGAGGGTGCAATATATCCTTTGGCCAAGTTTTTGTCCAAAAGATTGTCTTCTGCTTCCTGTTCGTCTTGTGATAATGGGTAGACTTTACAATTGAAGCGGGTAGGGGCAGTGTCTAGAAGTACAATTTTGTGGTCTCCATTGCCTTGAGTTGGTGGGAATTTGTTTGCCTCTTCATCTAAAAATAGTGCTGTATGACGTTTGAATTCTTCAGGGAGTTTTACTTCCTCCTTCCCATGTTCTGATGCGTACTTGTGGGCCATTTCTACTGCTGTGTGGGTGCGGTTGACCTCCACTGGGCCTCCCATCATTTCTGAAGGGGTAACTCCCATCCATGGAGTGTACCTAGTTTGTTGTGTTTCTAGTATAAGGTCTTCATTTTCTGGTGCTTTGCTTTTGATCCATGTTTTGGCATGTTGAAGGGTTCCAAAGAGTAGGGTTTCCATGTGAATTGCAGGTCCCCTTAGCATGCCATTAGCCCAGTCAATGTCAGGCTGAAATTCCCTGAACCATGGATATCCCAAGATAAATCTGTCGTGTGCTAGATTGGTAACAAAGAAACATTGTTGGATTTTTTTGTTTCCTTTAGTTACTAATAGGTTGCAAGCATGAGTGATGATGCCATGTTGATTAAGAGTTCCATTGACATTGTAGACAGGTCAGTTATAGGGGAGTTTCTTGGTTCCTAAGCATAAGCAAGCAACAGTGGTGTGGTCGATAAAGTTTTCAGTAGCTCCAGTGTCCAGTAATGTGATTTCTTCTGCCTTCCCTTGGTAGTGTGATAGCAAAATTTTAACTTGTATTGAATTTGATTTGTTTACAAACACACTATCAAGGTGAAATGCCCTAACTATGGCAGCTAGTTTTGGGCTTCAGTAAAATCCTTTGGCATAAGAGATTCAACAATGCTCAGCTTGGTATCTTTGTCAAGCAAGCCCATGTTGTCTTTCAAAAAACTGGAAATATCTCCAGGGGTCATGTCCAGTATACTAGGTGTAGCATGGTTGGTAGTGGGTTCGCTTTTGCCAGGGTAGTTGGTGGATCTATTATTGCCGGGGCTATTATTGGTTCCACTTTCGTAACTGCAGTGATCTGCTTGTTTCTTGTGGCAATCCTTGGCACAATGTCCTTGAATTTCGCAATAGAAGCATTGATTACCAGCCATCAATTCGTTTTTCTTTGCTTCAGAGTGTTGTACACCTCTGCCAGTTTTTGCGGCATCGACATCCATGGCATTTCCCCCTTGAGAGGTGGTATGATGTCCTGGTCCATTGGTATGTCCTCTGCGATGGTTTCCTCTGCAGTTTGGATTGATCCCAAATGCTCTGTACATTGCCTGTCGCCATGGGTCGATTGGTTTAGTATACTGCATGCCAGTTTTCCATTTAAGGTGCTGCTTTCTGGTTTCTTCTTCCCATTTCTTAAAGGTCCAGCCAGGATCGGCACTAACATCATATCCAGGGAGTTGGATGACTGATTGGGTGAGTGGTCCTGCTAGGGCATTCTTTAGAAGTTTGATGGTGCCACAATCATTGAGTGCTACATTAGCATCTTTGGCTAGCCTTTTGAAGTTGGCGAAGAACTTGTCCAGGCTTTCTTTCTGGTGAAGTTTGCATAGTGCTTGGTATGCTTCCTCTCTGAGGTTCATGTTGGTGTATGCTTGTTTGAAGGCCTCTATGAAGTTATCCCAGAGGACTTCATCTGTTTCTTGGGTTCCATCATCTATTTCTTCGATGAGTTTGCCAAGCTGTTCTTCCTTCCAGGAGTCTACTTGTGGTCTGTTCATGTAGGAAAGAAGAGTGGTGATGTGTGAGTAAGGCTTCCTCATAGTGTCATTATGTTTGTTGGTCAACTTCCAGAGGTAGAAGGTGGTTAGGAAGTTCCTGCTCTTGGATCTATCTCCATCAAAGATAGGTGGGGGGTTTCCTTTAAGTGCACCATTGGTATTGTGGTTAATGACATTAATGTTAGGTTGCTGTTGTCCTTCTGGTCCTGCAATAGTCATGTCAATTTGCTCCGCCATTGTTGTTTGAATGGATAACTGGGGATGGATGGCGCCTGCTAGGGTAGTGTTAAGGGGAATTGGGATTCCTTGGTGGACTGCTGCTTCGATCTGAGGAAGGATAGGTGCTTGTTCTGTAAAGGGGTGACTTCCTTGGAGAGTTGCAATGTGATGAACTCCTCCTGCAAGGATTTCTTCTTCTGGTTGCTCTATAGCAGTATGGAGTGTTGGGCTAAAATGTTCTGGGCTGACGTAGTGTGGGTGCTGAGGGTCTGTTATTCTCCAATTACCAAGCCTTTGGGTGTGAAGTACTCCTCCTTGATTTGTGATCCACTGGTCGTTTTTCCAGAGGATTTTTACCCAGTAATCTTCATCTTCTACTTTGATGAATTCAACAGCTCCATATGCTTTCTTTGGGAGGTTGATGTAGTATCCAGTGTCTTTGTGTCCGGTTCCGTGGTATTCAAAGTATGCTTCGCCTTTGACGTGTCCTGGGAGATTGTCCTGTTGTCTCCTATGTACTCTCTTGTCTTGATCGAGAGTTCCAATAAGTACTACTGCTGCCAGGGTGTTTACTGGTATTTGTCCTGTATTTCAAGGACGTCTGAGAAAAGCCTGACTTGTGTTAAGGTCCAAGAACCTTAAGGCACAACGTGCGCAAAATATGGGTGGTGGCAAAGCGTAGTTGCAAGGGGCTGCTAACCCTTAGCACAGTGTAGGGGGTAGAAAGATGAAGTGGAACTTAATCCAAGGTCTGGGAGATAAGCAAGAGGAAAGGAGAGTCTCAAAGGGGACTTTGAGACGACTCAAGAAATAAAGAAAAGACTTTAGAAGTCTCACAGTGGAAGCAACAAGATTTGGATATTAAACCAAGTCAGGCTTAAGGCCCAACTCTAGAAATAAGACTGGCTTATATACATGAGGGCAGCTACCATGACTAAGGAATAATACTACTAGTACCTGTACTAGTAATGACGGAAAACAAGTACAGTAGTTAGTAGGAATGACAAATAACTAGGAGAGAGATCCTAGTTATGAGCTGGCAAACTAAGAGTAGCAGAAACAAGTACAACGATCCTAGAAATGAGCTGGCGCTCCTAGGATGACAAGAAAGTGGTCAAGTAAGCAAGAAAGAAGTCAGGTGATGTATCAAGTAAGCAATCATGTGATGGGAACAGATTGGTAAGCATAGAGAAAAGAAAAATAGCCCATGGAACGTAACATACCTGTAAAATAGTACTACCAATTGAAAAATAACTGTCCAATAGTACTACTAAATAGGACAGTAACTGTATAATAGTATTACTGAATGTAATGATATTTGTTGGATAGTAGTACTAAATGGGATAGGATCTGTAGGATAGTACTACCAAATGAGACAGTAATTGTAGAATAGTACTACTCAATGACTAGGTATCTGTAAGTAGTATTACTAAATTGGACTATAACTTTAGAATATAAGAACATTGACTAACTATAGAATGGAACTACCAAATGGGCTGTTATCTGTATATCCATACTACTAGATAAGATGCTCTCTGATTATTTATTAGTATTATGCTATGGATAACTGTGTATTTAATAGTATTATAAACCCTAAACCCTAAACCCTAAACCCCTAAACCCTTAAACCCCTAAACCTCCCAACCTATAAACCCCTAAACCCTGAAAACTACAACACCTATACAATTCTCTACTCAAATGTGATTCCCAATATAGCATGTAGTGGATGAATGCCTTCTTTGTTGATCAAGGCTATATACAGGAAATAAGAGGCTAAGAGATTAAGCAGTAAAAGAACATTGAAAGTAGTTGTGATAACTACAAAGTGAGGGCAGTTATTATAAATAGCTGACAGTAGCACTTTGAATTGCATATTAAATAATTATAGGTTTTATATATCAGCTCAACCACATACCTATAAGCCTTAGCAAACATTTGTTAACATATTGGTAAGCTAATTTGTATGATAAACCTTCTTTCTATAAGCAATTCAATGTTCTAGATTTAGCAGTTTATAATACTAATGTATGGCTTGTGTTGTACCCACTTTGTTGTGGTAAAACCTACTTTCAATGGTCTTTCACTGCCTAACATCTTAGCCTATAATTTACTTTATCTGGCCTTGATCTCAAAGGAATATATTTATCGCTTATTTGCTATATTATTTAGAATATGATCTTGTTGGCATGGCTTAGAGCATTTCAATCAGGAATTGTGTATGGAGTTCAGGGTTTAGCTTATAGTGTTTAGGGTTTACAAATTATAAACACAACTAAATGGACAGCTATATATGGAATAGTACTACTCAAGAATCAGAGAGCCTACCATTATATAGTACTAGTGTTGCGGCAGCTCCAGTAGCTGGAGCCAGCCAGAGCCATGCCGCCTCAGCTGGCCCAGTTAACATTGCTGGCTGGGCCAAGCCTTGGGTTCTAGTTTTCACCAAGCCAAGCTGAGCCAGCCAGTCAAGCACCGGCTTTCCCCAGCTAGCCCCAGCTCAGCTGAGAGCTTTCACAAGCTGCTGTGGAAATCAAAATCAAGCACACACACATGCACGTCCTCCCATTTTTTATCTGTGCCTTGTAGTCATTCCTGCATAAGCCTGGTATACCAAACTACAACAAAAGCATGTGCTACAAATCTTTATAACAACAAAAAAAAGTAACCTGCAGGCTATGGACTGCCAATTCCTATCTTCAACAACTTCATGTGGTTGCATATGTGTGCAACAAATACTGAGAGGTTTGAGTGTTTGTGTGACTTGAGTGAAGGCTAGACAACTCATTAGTAAAGGTGATTGATAATTGGAACAAAGTGAGGTTACCTACATACGTTTGCTAGCAACACTAGGACTGGGTGTGCATTTTGCATTAGGGGAGGGGAAAGCAGAGGGTAGTGTGTTGCTGAGCTGGTCAGCCTCGGTTTCTGAGCACTGCAAGAGGATGGTGCAAAGGTGTTCATAGTCCAGCTTCTCCTTGAAGCCAAGGGAACGGACATAGATGATGAATTTGGAGAAGACAGGAGGTAATCCTTTGCACAAGTCCTCTGCTGTGATCAACAACTTCTTCTGGAGGACTGCGCTGTGACCCCTGGAAAGAGTGCCCCAAGGTAACTTGCCACGCACTAAAAATATGATGGTATAGGCAAGAGACTCTAGGTCATCACGATGCGATTGGGCATGTCCTTGCTGGCCATTAATGGACGAAAATGGAGGAGTACCAACAACTAAGTGATTTGTGGTGCATGGGATGTGTAAGTAAGTTGCGGGATTGCGGAATTGCCGTGCCAAACAAAAGTCAATAAGAAATACAGCTCCAGCTTGGACCATGAAATTACTCAGTTTGATGTCACGATAGACATAGTGTTGGCCATGCAGTGATGTGACCACTGAGAGCTGCACATGGGAGAGAGTTCAGTAAGATCTTTTTTTTATAGATATCACAAACATACCATTTGCAATGCATACAAGAATACCTTCTCACTGTCAAACCATTTCTCCTTGATTGAATCACCAAGCAAGACTCCAAGATACTCCAAGACAATGACTTCATGCAGGCCTTTGTAGCCATACCAAAGTACTGAAGAGGTACCTGCAATGCTGGCAATATTTTTACACATGTTGTATTTGTATTTGAGCTTTGGAGTTGACTGGTCTGCACTCCCTATCTTCAGAGCAACATCAGCTCCTGTCCTGATGTCTCTCCCTAGGTAGACACTTCCTAGAGATGTATGAATGAAGTGGCAAACTTGAGTGAGAGCTGGATTTACCAGAACCACCAGAACCAAGTAGTTTTCCTACTCTGTACCAGCCACCAACACACACAAAATCGATTTGTAGGGGTGCATGTGGTTTCTTAGAGGCTTTTTCAATACACATAGCCATGATCAATGCTGAATGCAAAGAAAAGAGGGAAGGGAAAATGTGCTAATGTTAAGCACAAAAGAGAAGGTGTTACTCACGGACTCTGCGTATTGTAAATACTTGCCTTGAGTACTTATGGGTAAGCATTTAGAGTCTACCTTTAAAGATAAAGGTTGCACAGTTACTTTAGTGCAAAGCTAAGTTAAGACTAACTTAGATAGTATTGCAGACTCTAGGTGCTTGACTTAGAGTGCAAGAGGATTACTTAGAGACTGGGAAGTAAGGGAGTCACTCTAAGGAGCTTATGGTCCTGTATTGATTCTACAAAGAGACCAAGTCTGGAGAGTTGGGGGCTCTTCAGGAGGTCTTATATACATAAGCTACCTAGTCATCTATCTAGCGAGTCAAGGAATGTGTAGCAAGCCTTGGTAATGGATGAGTAAGTAGTTACTAAGGTAAACTATCATATGCAAAAGATATTACAGTCCGCAGTAGAGAACTGTCTCACGCGTTAGAGATATACCGAAGGGTATGACTCTGAATGAGTCAAAGTGACTTGTACAGTATGGCTGATGTAATGTGTGGGAGTAGTGGTTGAAATAGAAAGGTACTGTGGCTGTAAGGTAATTAGTATGCGTTAAGTGATAACTGCTGTGTATCTAGATAATGGGTAAGTCCGAAAGTGCAGGAAAGCAGTAAAGCGGACCAGGTATCATACTAATAAGGAAGAAGAGCTGATATAAGTGAATGCACGTTGTTAAGTGGTACTTAACTGTGTAAATGCTTGATAAATTGAAGGAGCTGTAACATGACTCCCTGATCAGGTCTGAAATACTGTAAGCGATCGGAATTGGTTAAGGCGTCTTAAAATCTAAGATCTGAAGATTTATCTAAGCAAAATGAAATCAGCTTAAGTCAGAGATATCTTAACAAATCTGGTTTAAGTAAAAGTGATCAACACTTTCAATTTGTAACATGTGATAGTTTATCTAAGTCATTTGAAGGGAGATGAATGACACATGTTTATGAAATCAGAATAGAGACTGGACGAACAGGTAAATCAACAGAAAGAGACAAATACTTTGAGACATGTAAAGTAAAACAGAATGGAAAGTAAGTGGCAAAGCCAATTAAGTATGAAATGCATCAATGATAGGAGTAGAGAAAAGAGAAGCAAAGGGTTACTTGAAAACTGAACCCTTATCATAATAGTACAGTTAAGACAGAACTAGAAACGTGGAAATCTAACGGAAATAAGGAAATCCACAAGTTGAGTGTGGATGGGAATGGGCTGTGGCATAAAAGAAGGTACCATACTGCTATACTAAGATAGTCTGTATGATATGTAATATGCTTGTAAGGTAAGATAGTCCAAAATGCTAAAGATAGCGATATTGGTAGGTCTTACTTACTTGACGTGGAAATGCTTCTTCTTGCCTAAGGTGCATTTGTGGTGGATGTGACTGTACTCATAACATTTGTGGCAGCATTTGGATTTGGTGGAATGCAGGCCAATCAGAGTGGGTTTCTTTTGATACATGTGGACATCGCAGGTGTAATCATGTAAGTTACAGATGTGATCAGCATTGGTGATAGAGGAAATATCGGGCATGCATATGGAAGTGAATGTGGGAGTGCACACTGATGTGGGCGGACCAAGTGCAATGGCTCTGGACATGTAGCAGTCAATGGCAGTTTTAGTGCCAGAGTAAGTGATGTGGCCATGGAAGGGGGCGACGGATTTGAAGAAGTTGGCATAGGCTTTGGGATAGCCATCAAAGTCTTCAATGTGGGCAAGGATATGTCCTAAAATGTTAGCATTCTTGAGTGCACTGAGTGCTTCCATACACTTCTCCAGGTAATGCATGTGGCATTCTTGGAGGGCATTGATCTGACACTGAGTGGGGTACTGGGCTTCTTGATAGTGGTGGTAAGTGAGGACTCCTGTGAGGAGGTCCTTGGGGCAGTGTTCAGCAAGGATCCAGTTGATGACTTCACCACATTGCGCTTTGGAATCTAGGATCTCCAACTGTGATGGGGTGAGTATGGGGCATAGGTAATCAACAGGAGTGGGGCGTAAGCCTCGGATAATGACAGGGTAATTCTTGCTGAAGGTACCAGCAATCTCAGGCTGTGCAATGGTTAGATCATACTTGATCCAGGGGGCGACTATCTGTTGGCACAGCATAGCTGGATCTGGGATAAGGAGGTGGAAGTAATCAGGGAACCAATGGTATTGAAGATCCATGGTTCGCCAGGGTTTTCTCTGCTAAGTTCGATGTTAGGTGGGCGCATTGCACTGCCATGGATTGGAGATGGAGGTGGAGATGGCCAGGCATCTAAGATACCGACCTGGGCATCTTTATCTTCATCTTCGGATGAAACAAGGGTGGTGGATGACGGAGTGGCAAGGTGTGGTGGCTGGGCATTGTCCCAGGTATGTTGGGAAGGTGTCCAATCTTCATAGGGGGGCACCAACCAATCTGTGTCATCTGGTCGTTTCAGGCAGGTGTACATTTCATGTAGATGTTTTGGGTAATTCTTACCATCATTGTCGATGTGTTTGGTAAGGATTGCCATAGCTTCTTCATGATTAATATCCCATAGGCCATTGGTAGGTGTAATATTAGTAAGGTTCTTTACCAGAGGTGTTAAGGCTTCAACAGGCCTTGATAGTACTACTTGTACTAAGAGTGAACTAGTGGCGAGTACTTTGAAGGAGTAGAAGTCTCTAGTGTTGCTAGAGACGACTCTGAGTGGCTTATGTAAGAGATGAGGGAAAGGGGAGGCACAAGGGAGCTTTCAAGAACGTTGATATTGAGAATCAAGTCAAGCTTAGGGCTTGACTGTTGAAATCCTCGGCGCTTATATACAGGCGGGGCCGCGCACGGGCCATGGTCACTAAGGTAGGTACTTCTGGTCAAGAGGCGTCTGTCTGTATCGTATAAAGGTCCGCGGATAAGTGCTGCGGTCTGTATGAGTCAAACAATGGAGAATGAGCAAGAGTGAATGAGGGATCAGGGAATTGCCTAATCTATCCTTAACCAGGGAACAATGGCAGCGGGTCATTCCAAGAAGAGAAGTGTCATCATGATGCGATGACAACCACGAGGTTTGAGGCTGATCCAAGGAGATCTGATCTCTGCGTGCCCATTCTGGTCTAATGGGTGTCTGGTGTAAGCAACTACCCTTTAAGGTAGTCCATATTGATGGTGACCCAATTAATGGCCATGTCACTATCCGCGTTGTCTGCAGAGCTCTGTGTGGATGAGGAAGAGTCTGCAGACTCTTGTGAAGACACTGGTGGGTTGCTTTGGCTCTGGGGCAAGGTGCTAGCTATAGGCGATGAGGCAGCAGGTGTGATTGACTGGTAACTGCCTTCATGACTGGTACATTGTTGTATGGGCACTGAAGAGGGACTTGTGGGTGATAGGGAGTGCTTGCAGGACACAGGACTGCTGGGTTGAGTGAGGTATGCTTCCCATGGTTCGATAGGGGACTCTTCTGGGGACAAGGTGTGTGTCTGTCCTCCAGGGACATCAGGTTCATAGCAAGTGACTGGTTGTGGCTCTAAGGGCAGCGTGTCCTCCATGGGACTGTCTGGATCTTCCAGTGGGTTCTCTACTTGGGGTGGCTCTTGGTATATCTCCATTGAGGAGTACTCCCAACAGTGGATGTTCCAGGGGACGGGGACGAGGGGCTCGACTGGTGGCTGATCAGGGGGTGACAATGGTTTAGATGGTTCACTGGGTGGTAGTGGTGGCAGGTCTGGTAGGGGTGATGGGTTCAATGGTAATGGTCGCTTGGCCATGGGTGGAGGTTTGGTTATGGTGACAAGGAGGGGGTCTGACAAGGATGAGAAAAATTGGGGTGGATCATAACAAGAGGGAGTCCAACCTGCTGGTACTTGGGCTTGTTTTGATCAAATAGGTGGTTGATCACTGGGAGGATAGGTGAGACAGGTGGTTCTTCTTCATCCTTGAGATCTATCTTGAAGAGGAGAGAGGGCGGAGTGTACTCATCACTGCTGCTGTTGATATCCATGTCACTTGGGGATCCTGGTTCAGCAATGGTAGAGGAGGAAAGGGGTGCCCTCTTGGAGGCAACGTTGGCAAGAGTGCAGAGTGCAGTGAACATGTTGGTTGGTTGTAAGAGTGGAGATAAGTAGAGTAGATTATACAGTTTGAACTGAGGACTTTTGACAAGTGAACTGAAGGTCTTTTATATCTGTAGAGCTCATACTCATGCGCTAAGATATTCTTCTAGGAGTTCAGGTGCGTGTACGTCTTTTGCGTCTACCCATTGATTATCTGCTGATGGATAACCTTTCCATCTTACTAAGTATTGCATCTTCTTGTTGCATGTATGTTTCACCATAGGCTTCTGTTTCATTGTATGGAATTAGGAGGTCTATGTGGAACACATTATAAATCTTCATTGATGGTGGAAGTTCTATGTGACAAGCAACTGGTGAAACTTGTTTCAAAACTTTGAATGGTCCATATCGTCTTGTGATAGCTTCCTTGAAGGTGTTTGCAGATGGATAGATTCCTAAGATCAATTGATGTGGAGTGTACTTGGTGTGTTCATGCTTCCATGAGTTATGTGCGAATTCTGTGATAGGAAGTAGTGTACTCCAGTTGTCTTGTTGTCCATTAACAAACTCTTTAAGGTAGTTTTCAATCCATAAATTCATGTGTTCAGTTTGTCCATCTGTGCGTGGATGAAAGGCTGAACTAATATTCTGTTGAATATTTGTCGCTTTGCAAATTGCTTTACTAAAGTTGCTTGTAAATCTTGGATCTTGATCTGATATGATTCTTTTAGGAATTCTGAACCAAGGGAATAGGTGTTGTAAGTATAACTTTGCAATGCCTTGTCCATCTATGGTTTTATTGCAGGGTATGAACTTTGCTGCTTTGGAACATCCTTGATCTACGATTGTAAGGATTGAATCATAAGTGTTTGAGGTTGGTAGATTGGTGATTAGATCCATTGAAACATATTGAAAGGTGCCTTGTTCTACAAATGTGTTTAGGTGATATAGTGGTGTGCATTTCATGTGTGTGATGACTTTGCTTTCTTGGCATATTGCACACCCTTTCACATAATCTTCTACAAATTTGTGTAATCGTGGTCCTTCATAGTTTTGTTTGACTAAGTCCAATGTATTAGAAATGCCTGGATGACCACTGATGGGTGAGTCATGGATTTCTTGTAGGATTTTGCAATGTGTTTCAGGATTATCTTCTGGATAAACCTTATTAACTTTGATTTCTTGGTTGACAGATAAATTTTCTGGTAGGAGTGTAACATCTTTATTAGGATTTACTCCCTCTTCAAAGTCTATTCTTCAACTAAGAAGGTCAGCAATGGTATTGCTTTTACCAGGAAAATGTGTGATCTCAAAGTTGTAATCTTGTAGAAATTTGTGCCATCTAGCTTGTCTAGGCCTGATCTTCTGCAGTGTCTTAAAATATTTAAGATTATGGTGATCGGTCCTAATGAGGAATTTCTGTTGTGCACCTAAAAGAAGCTGACAATTAGCTTTTAGGGCATTAATGATTGCTAATAATTCACAATCATATATGTCATAATTGCGTTCAGCTGGTAATAATGATTTGCTGAAGAAAGTGATGGGGTGGCGTCCATCACTAAAATCTTGTGACACTGTTGCTCTGACTGCATGTGCAGATGTGTCAGTATCTACAATATAACACTTTATAGGATCTGAATTTCTGAGGAGTGGATAGCTTGTAAATTTGCATTTGAGAGTGTCAAATGTGGTTTGTTGGTCATCTTCCCATTTCCATGCATGACTTTTCTTTGTAAGATCATGGAGGGGGCGTGCTATTCTTGAGTAATCTTGAATGAAATCTTTGTAGTAATTTCCGAAACTGAGGAATGAGCATAATTCTGAAACTGTAGTAGGAATGGGCCAATCAGTAAGACCTTTGACTTTAATTGGGTCCATCTTGACTTGTCCATTTCCTACAATGATGCCTAAGTACTCTACTTTATGTCTGTGGAAGTGACATTTCTCTGGTTTGAGGAATAGATCGTTGTCTTCTAAGTGTTTGAGGACTATGGATGTTATGATCCACCCCAATTTTTCTCATCCTCATTGGACCCCCTCCTTGTCACCCTATCCATGGCCAAGCGACCATTACCATTGAACCCATCACCCCTACCAGACCTGCCACCACTACTGCCCAGTGAACCATCCAAACTATCGTCACCCCTTGATCAGCCACCAGTCGAGCCCCTTGTCCCTATCCCATGGAATATCCATCGTTGGGAATACTCCTCAATGGAGATGTACCAAGAGCCACCCCCAGTAGAGAACCCACTGGAAGACCCAGAACATCTGGTGGGACCCTGGGCAGTCATTCATGCATTTCATGCAGGCAAACCCCTAGAAAAACATTGTCAAAGATAAATGTGATCCACTCTTGCTCCCACTGTCGCCAGTGGACCGGCCATGCCAGTCATCTTCACCAAACTGAGCATCAGGAGAATGTTTCCTTCCAGATCCTCAGCCACCCGTGCCTATATATGGTGCGTCACTTTATGAAGAAGACCTTAGGAAGTAAGTAAGAAGCTGGTGTGGTAGATGGAAGTAACTTACGTGCCACGGCACCATGACTGGGATCGCTGATGTCAGGTCCGAGTCTGGACTTCGATCTGGAGTCGGACGCACTAATGAAAGGCCGAGTAGCGCTGAGATAGAGGCTCTTTAAGGTAGCTTCCCTTCCCCGCTGCCAGTGGGTACGGTCCTGCTTTCACGAGACCAGAACGATCCAAACAAAAAGTCTCCAAACGTCTGGCATGGAAGTAAATACAGTCGGAGCTATAGACGCTCTGTGATCAACCTGTAGGACTGTAGTCACATGTATCAATCTCCGAAACGCCATGCACCCGCTCCTCGTTCAGTTGTATCCCTCTGGCATGCCGTTAAACCACCCTGCACTCCCTTGGCTGCACAAAAAACTAAAAAGAGGGGAGCGCCCATATTATTATAACACCACCAGAAATGGGACACTAGTACTACACAACGAATGCTCCAGAAAAAGTGCTGGTATGGACTATTAGCAGTCTCAGCCACCTTTCTCGCTTTGCTGTTGGTCGAGAACTGAAGCAATACAGTACATGTCAAGCCTGTGCCTATTGGATCTTTTGTTACTTATTTTTGGCAGACAATGGGTGTCGATGGCAAGCGGGCCCGGGATGTCACATGCAGTTCTGACACCTCAATGATCTTCAACTTCTCCGTAAACCCCTTAGCATCAAGCATCTTTCATCAGGGTGGGTTGTCCGTATTTTGTTTGCATGTGTAGAAATATTTCTGTGATGTGAAGGAGAGCATTTCGGAGGACAAAACAAACACGGGACAGGGTGGGGAAAATATTCTGTCCATTCCATTGTTATATTGTACAATCCCTACAGTTTATACCGACACCGACAGCGTCTTTCCCTTTCTGCACTTTTTATACACATGCACGCTCTAGAGTGTTTTCTTTGACTTTCAACCAACATTGGTCCCATGGAGGACGCGCCACCTTTAGAGCCAGAACTAGTCATTCAGTACGAACCTGATGTCCCCGAAGGTCCCATAAAGACCCTGTTCTCCCAAGAGTCCCTTAACGCACCTTGGCAGGAATACCACACTCAGCCAAGTAGTCCTGTGTCCCACAAGCACTCTCTGTCACCTACAAGTCCCTCTTCAGCGCCCATACGCCAACGCACCAGTAGAGAAGGCAGCTACCAGTCAATCATGCCTGCTGCCTTGTCGCCTATAGCCAGCACCTTGCCCCAGAGTCAGGGCAACCAGTCGACCTCTTCAGAAGAGTCCGCAGACAATCCCTCAGCCACGCAGAGCTCCGCAGACAATGCGGATAGTGACATGGCCCTTAATTGGGTCACCATCAATACAGACTACCTTAAAGGGTAGTTGCTTACACTAGACACCCATTAGACCAGAATGGGCACGCGGAGATCAGATCTCCTTGGATCAACCTCAAACTTCGTGGTTGTCATTGCATCATGACGATGCTTCTCTTCTTGGAATGACCTGCCGCTATTGTTCGACCCTTAAGGATGGATTAGGCAACTTGTCAATCCCTCATTCACTCTTGCTCACTTTCTATTGTTCGACTCATACATGATGCAAACTATTAAGTTATGGGTTATGAGAACATGCAAGTGTGAATGTATTTGGGGCCTGTGCAAGGACACAAATAGTAATGAACTCAGTAAACACGCAAGTGGGCACAAATCTGAGGGAGTCGAGAGAGTGGCTACTACTGTATAAAAGAAAGACTGGGAGGTCCGGATAAACTGGGGTACTGGATGGAAGCAAAACAAGGGTGATATGGTACTGTCAATGCTAGTGCGTCGGCACTGTAAACTAGGAGGTGGTCCATGTGCTATGTGTATTCAAATGATCGTATGCTTTCTGTCTATCTACACAAAGTCCATGTGGGCACATTGCCCAAGATCTGCTCCTCCGTGACAATACAGACCGCAGCACTTGTCCACAGAACATCATACGATACAGACAGCCCCCTCTTGACCAGACGTACCTACCTTAGTGACCATGGCCCATGCGCGGCCGTGCCTGTATATAAGCGCCCTGTATTTCAACAGTCAAGCCCTAAGCTTGACTTGATTCTCAATATCAATGTTCTTGAAAGCTCCCCTTGTGCCTCCCCTTTCCCTCATCTCTTACATAAGCCACTCAGAGTTGTCTCTAGCAACACTAGAGACTTCTACTCCTTCAAAGTACTTGCCACTAGTTCACTCTTAGTACAAGTCATACTATCAAGGCCCGTTGAAGCCTTAACAACTAGAGACAATAGACAAGATACAACATGTAAGAAGACAACATGCAATATGTAAAGACAAAGATCTGGACCTCCAGGGTCCAGACAGCTTTGCCATCAGCTCAGCTGTATATAGTATTTACCACCACATATCAGCCTCACCATTGTAGTGCTGACAGTTAGTCTGTACTGTGAGTTCGAGGAAGAAGAAGGGAAGGTATAGAATTGATGTTGCGCCCTAAGCTGAGGACGCATGACAGAGCAGATGGGGGTGGTGGATTGGCGGGTATTAGTCACGCAAGCGCTGGAGGGCTCGTTTGACTATGGAATGATCTAAAGATGGTTAGTAATTGATGAGAATGCAGAACGTATGGGCAGCATGTGGTGTCATCAATTGATAGCAAGCAATGTCATTTTGAGTAGATTTAGACAGAAAAGAGAAAGGAGAATTCACATACAAGAGGAAATGGGGAAATGAGGCCACAATTGCCTGCTGTAATCTGATGATCGATCCTCTTCAGTGAGGCCAGGTGACGTGTATTGTATAGGGCGAGGTTAATGCAATAATGACAAGTATGCTATGGGTATTTGTGAGTAAAAGGGGAAAAGAAAGGAATGGAAGCAAGGTGACAAGGTGAAGGGTGCGTTGTTGTTTGCTGGTTTGCAGCAATGATGGTGAGCGATCTGAGTGTCTTTGGCATGGAACTAGAACACGAAGGTCTTGGCAAGATGAGATAATGATGGCTGACAAGGCAGTAGGGACAACACTGTGGATGTGATGACACTGAGTGGGGGTGATAGAGTCATGTTGTGAATGTGTTGGATTCGGTGGTTAGTGGTGTCACACTCTACACACAGAGTAAGTAAGAAGGGAAACAAAAAGAACCTCTACTGCTGGCAACAGGCTGTGCAGCATTGTATGTGATAAAAGAGGTGTCCGATGTTAAGAAAAATTGTCACAAGGTATACAATGTTGAGTCCCCAGGAATGGAATCATGCTATGCAGCAGAGTTGTCCCAGGCTTGTCCTGGGGTGTCACGTCGGTGCTGCAATCAATGAGGAACCATGGCTTTGGCGTTGCAATCAAGTCCACATGTGAAGGTGAGGACAAGGGCAAGGGCAAGAGTGACATTGGCAAGGAAGGCAGTGGCAGCGCGAGGGGCAGTGGCAGTGACGGCATTGGCAAGGATGGCAATGACAGTGGCGGCAGTGACAAGGGTGGCAAAAGCGATGACAATGGCAAAGGTGGTGATGGCGGCATTGACAAGGGCAGTGGTGACAGAGGCAAAGGCAGCAAGGTCAAGAACAAGGATTTGAGGCATGTGAACAAGGGTGTTTGCTGTGTAGTTGGAATGGAGAGGGAACTTGGAGGTGAGGGTGATACAATAACGATAATGGATGTCATGTGAGGGACAAGGGGCTTGAGGCCTTTGAGGGCTTGCTTTACAGCTGTTGGAGGGTGAATCAAGGTCTTCGACGGTACGGTAATGGGACCTGTATGATATGGCTGTAAAGCTGTAATATACAGTATGGTGTGCAGCCCTAGTCAGCCGATGCGATGTGGGTGATCTGCAAGTCTTTGGCCAAGAGAACTTTGTGCGTGGCAAGTGGGCGGCTTGCAGTGGCTTCAATCCATTGACATTGACAACAGGGGTGGAAAATGGGAAGAATAAGAGGGGCAAGGGTGATATAATGATGCAGCACAAGTGGACAAGAGACAGAGTGGACACTTGGTGGGCTTGGGCAGCTCTGAGGAGGGTAGACATCATCTGAAGATAGATGTGCCAGCCACATTAGCTGAACTTTAGCCAGCTCAGCAGAGCCAACTAAATTTGTGGCTGTGATTGCCAGTGGCTCAGCTCAGCTGGAATTGGCACTGACTCTGGCTCTGGCTTTAGCTGAAGATGGGCCGGAGCCACCAATACACTATATAGTACTATAGCACAGCTAGTTAATTGTTTAGAAATAATATGCTGTAATAAATTTAATATATACAGTAATAGTGCTGTACCACAGTAAATGTCTCCCTTAGTAGTACTATTGTACAAATAACTTCCTATTCAGTGGTATTATCCTGGAGTCACCATATGATTTAGTAGTACTATCCTACAGTTATTGTCCCATCTAGTAGTACTATCCTCCAGCTATTGGTCCATTTAGTAGTACTATCCTGCAGTTATCACCCCATCTAGTATTACAATCCTACAGATATCATCCCATCTAGTAGTACTATCCTCCAGTTATTGTTCCATTTAGTACTACTATCCTACAGTTATCACCCTATCTAGTACTACTATCTTCCAGCTATTGTTCCATTTAGTAGTACTATCCTACAGTTATCATCCCATTTAGTAGTACTATTCTCCAGCTATTGTTCCATTTAGTAGTACTATCCTACAGATATTGTCCTATCTAGTGCTACTACTGTATACTACAGATATTGTCCCATTTAGTAGTACTATCCTCCAGCTATACTTTCTATTTAGTAGTACTATCCTACAGTTATTGTCCCATCTAGTATTACTATCCTACAGATATTGTCCTATCTAGTACTACTATCCTCCAGTTATCATTTCATTTAGTAGTACTATCCTACAGTTATCATCCCATCTAGTAATACTATCCTACAGTTATCACCCCATCTAGTACTACTATCCTCCAGTTATCATTTCATTTAGTACTACTATCCTCCAACTATTATTCTATTTAGTAGTACTATCCTACAGTTATCATCCCATCTAGTACTACTATCCTACAGTTATCATCCCAGCTAGTACTACTATCCTACAGTTATCATCCCATCTAGTACTACTATCCTCCAGCTATTGTTCTATTTAGTAGTACTATTCTGCAGTTATTGTCCCATCTAGTACTACTATCCTACAGATATCATCCCATTTAGTACTACTAACATGCAGTTATCACCCCATGTAGTACTAATGTCCTCCAGTTATTGTTACATTTCATACTACTATCCTACAGTTACTGTCCCATCTAGTAGTACTATCCTACAGTTACCATTCTGTTTAGGACTACTATTCCACAGATTGTCAATACTACCTTTAGTAGTACTACTTTATAGATTATCTGATACTTAGTAGTCTTACAGCTAGCTGGGCTTATGTACACTTTAATTCATTAGCCTTACTGTAATCTAGTGTATAAAATTGGCAGCATCTATTGACTTACTATACTACTTTCAGTTCTATTTCCTCCTAGATTACCAGGCCGATGTGGCCTCATGCTTCTCCTTTGTGGCTTTGTGTTTTCCCTTCATGTCTTCTTGTATCCTCCTGTGCTCTGTGCTGCATGTATTCACCATCGCCTTCATCCCCTTGTCCTCCCAATGTCTTTCATCCTCACTTCCCCTGTGCTCTGCTTTTCTTGTAGGATTACTTTGCATTTTGATGTTCTTGGACAGTCTCTCATGTATTTAAACCCTCTTGTTTGGCTTGTTTCTGATCTATTGAAGTTTCCCCTGCATCTCTCTCTCACTCCCTTTGCGTGCCCTCAAGTCCTCTTCGCTCCTCAAGTCCCAATGCTGATTCAGTGCTGCTGAGCAAGTCTGCATTTGCCTTGTTTATGAAGATCCCCCCCTTGCGTTTCCCCTTTTGTGTTTACCTTGTCTCGCTTACCACTTCTTCAATTGCTCTCACTCCCCTGTACACGCATGGTCTGATCCTTATTGGATTGATCACTTGCTTGCTTCTTTACATCTCCTCTATCTCTACCTACCCATATCTGCCTTGCTACTCACTGCAAGATCCTCCTCCTAACTGTCACATCTTGCTTGACTGGCTTGGGGCTGAATACAGTGCCTTGGGCATGTTGGGAAAGCTGGCAACAATTTATACCAGTGCAAGGGATCAAGCTGAGTTGAGCATTGCCAGGTTTCGGGGTTCTTGGGTGAGTTGTGCACAAGCCAGCGAAAAGCCAATCAAGTCTAGGAGGGCTTCTTCAAAAGGCACAAGAATACATTCCTGTTGGCAAAACAAGACATAGGACTTTAGGAAAACATATGTAGCTAAGACACTGGCCCATCCTCTTCAGTGAAACCCAGTACCTCCTCATAACCTTCAGATTGGGATAATGGATTGATGTGCTTGACTGGGTGATATTTTGATTGGCAGGATGAGGATGCATTGGGAGAGGAAAGGCCATGCACCTCCTCAAGCTTGCGCATGCGTTTAGAGGTCCCAGGTGAGGATGTGTCTGCATTTGGCTAAAGAATAGTGTGGCAGCATTAGCTCAACACTGAATGTCTTCAGACCAAACATGTTTGAATGTGATGTACAGCAGGCAATGTAGAATGCAAAGAAGGATTGACTCTGGGGGGTCATGGGTGATAAGGGGCTTTGTCCTTGCTGGTCTCTTGACCCCTGACATGGTCATTGGCATCACCATCATCCATGACCACGTTGTCGTCTCCATTCATCAACTGGTCAATTATGCAGCGATATCTCGATGCCCACTTTTCTTGCACCATCCTTGCTGCCATCTTGGCATCCAAATCAGCCTCCAAGATGGCGCAATGCAGCCTCGCCTTGTGTAAGGACCTTTGGATTTTATCAATGTTCATGATAGAGGACAGAAATGGTGGTTGGTTGAGTAGTGATGGAGGGACAGTGGGAGTTTGGGGAATACACTTGCAAACACCCATTCATCTCACTTGGCTCTGCAGCAATGAACCTTAGCAACACATGGTTTTACCTATCAGAAGCTGCTGGCATGGCCTCAACATAGCTGGCTGCTGCTGATATACTGTCCCTTACCCCCAAGTCGGCACCCACCCTCAAGTTGGCACTCCACCAAAAAACATAAAAACTTCATATTTTATTTTACACATCTAAGTTCTTGAACTATACCTTTGTCTGTGAAGTTGAATGAATGAAAATGATGCACTATATCCTAAGATACTGAAATTTGCCATCATCACACCAACTCATATCAACCATCACTACTCCATCACTCCTCAAATATGTGCCAAAGCAGTGTTTCAAATATGACAAGGCAGCCACAGTGAATTACACATTGTTGGATCTGGGCTGGCAGGCCAACACCCCAAAAAACTTAGTTGCTCTGTACCCAACCTCTAGAATGATGTGTAGAAGGTGCAGAAAAAATCCTATGAAAATTTAATAAGATGGACCACTAGCAAAGAAGGCATATCCAATGTTAATGGGCTGATGCAGATGAGAAACATATTTTGCACCATCACAGAATCGAACCCACAGATCCATCCTGCCCACTCATGTAAGAAAAAATATAATAACCACTACACCATTTGGCTTTACCATTTCTGTCCCTTTAATAATATATGACCAACAGCAACTACATGTTGTCTGTGTAACTTGCCACACTGTAGCACTCCTCATACCTTGATCTCATCGCTTTTATTGTATTTATAGCTATGATATCCATCGCATTTTTATACATATTATAACAGCAAACACAATGTGCAAAGTAAAATACTAAAATTTTAGTGGAGTGCCAACTTGGGGGTACAACGCACATTGTCATATCCCCGTCTCTGCACACTTGCCGGAGTTTGAATCCAGGCACTCTGAGGACTTGTGATGATTCATGATAAATGTGAGTGCCAACTTGGGGGTGAGTGCTGACTTGGGGGTAAGGGACAGTATGTGCTTATTGGCACCTTCTACTGTGGGTTCATCAGCTATATTATTTCTTTAAATTGTGGGGCCAATGCAAGTATTCTTCTTGGCAGTGATTCTGATGGCTAAAATTATGAGAACATGACAGGCTTGTGCAGTGGCCACTTGTGTGCTTGATGAGCCAATAAGAGTTAATTGTCTTAATAGTGGCCACATGAAATGGTGGGTGATTGCTTATGGATTGATATGGGCTAGCCCAAGCTCATCAGCAAGGGAAGTTCATCTGTATTGTAGGCCAATGCAAGCATTTTGCTTTTGGCAGCCATCCTCCTAGCCACATATTGTGTACCCAAAGTGACAGCGTCATGGGTCAGCCCATTGTGTGCATAGCAGGACAGTATGATGCTGAATATTATGCTGCATGGGAGGTGCCTATGCAAGTGAGTACATATGGTTTTGTTATGTGCCACTCTAGGCGGGACATGAAATCACATCATGGGCTAATGTGAGAGTTTCACTGGGCAGCCATCCCACTAACAGAAATTGATGCAGGTCCACATGGCAGTCATGATGCATAAATGGGCCTATATGAGGGCTTTCACCCAAGATCTTTCTGGCTGCTGTTGGTCAACACAAGCTCATTGGCAAGGTCAGTGTATTTGCATTGCAGGCCAATGTGAACATTTGGCTCAACAGCCATCTGGCTGACTGAAATTTATGCTAGTTCATGCAACATTCTCATGTAGCAGCGGCCCATGTCATGCTTGATAGGCAAATGTGTGCTAATTGTAAAAAACCCATGGCATATAAATGGGCCCATGCAACGGCTTGCACCTGCAACCTTTCAAGGTGCTGTTGGCCAACTCAAGCTTATTGGCAATATTAGCACATTTGCATGATGGGCCAATCCAAGAATCTTCTCAGCAGCTATCTGAATAATGTATATGGGCCCATGTGACATTCTTGTGCAACAGTCCATATCATGCTGGATGGGCCAATGCATGCTAATTGTGAAAAACCTATGGTGTCTAACTAGGCCCATGTGATGGCTTGCACCTGTGACCCTTCAGGCCACTGTTGGCCAATGCAAGCTCATCAGCAACATCAGTGCATTTGCATGATGGGCCAATCTGAAATTTGCTTGGCAGCCTTCTGGATAACCTATGCAGGCCCATGTGACATTCTTGTGCAGCAGCCCATATAGTACTCAACAGGCCAATATGTGCTAATTGTGAAAAACATATGGTATCTAAATGGGCCCATGCAAGGGTTTGCACCTGTGGCCTTTCAGACTACTGTTGGCCAACTCAGGCTCATCAACAACATCAGTGCATTTGCGTGATGGGCCAATCTGAGAATTCTGTCAGCAGCCATCTAGATAACCTATGCAGGTCCATGTGACATTCTTGAGCAGCAGTCCATATCATGCTAGATGGGCCAATGCGTGCTAATTGCGAAAGACCTATGGTGTCTGAATAGGCCCATGTGATGGCTTGTGCCTGTGACCTTTCAGACTGCTGATAGCCAACTTGAGCTCATCAGCAACATCAGTGCATTTGCATGATGGGCCAATCTGAAAATTTGCTTGGCAGCCATCTGAACAACCTATGCAGGCCCATGCCACATTCTTGTGCAGCAGCCTATATTGTGCTCAACAGGCCAATGCATGCTGCCCATGCCACATTCTTGTGCGGTAGCCCATGTTGTACTTGATGGGCCAATGTGTGCTAATTGTGAAAAACCCATGGCACATGAATGGGCCCATGTGAGGGCTTGCACCCAAGATTCTTCAGGCTGCTATGGGCCAACTCAAGCTCATCAGCAACATCAGTGCATTTGTGTGATGGGCCAATCCGAAAATTTTCTTGGCAGCCATCTGGATAACCTATGCAGGCCCATGTGACATTCTTGTGCAGCGGCCCATATAGTGCTCAATGGGCCAATGCATGCTAATTGTGGAAAACACATGGTGTCTGAATAGGCCCATACAATGGCTTGCACCTATGACCTTTCAGACTGCTGTTGGCCAACTCAAGCTCATTAGCAACATCAGTGCATTTGTGTGATAGGCCAACCTGAGAATTTGCTTAGCAGCCATCTAGATAACCTATGTGGGCCCATATGACATTCTTGTGCAGGAGTCCATATCATGCTGGATGGGCCAATGCATGCTAATTGCGAAACACATATGGTATCTGAATAGGCCCATGCAATGGCTTGCACCTGTGACCCTTCAGGCTGCTGTTGGCCAACTCGAACTCATCAGCAACATCAGTGCATTTGCATAATGGGCCAATCCGAAATTTTCTTGGCAGCCATCTGAACAACCTATGCAGGCCCATGCAACACTCTTGTGCAGCAGCAGCCTATATTGTGCTCAACAGGCCAATACATGCTAATTGGGAAAAACCCCTGGCATATGAATGGGCCCATGTGAGCGCTTGCACCCAAGATCCTTTAGGCTGCTATAGGCCAACTCAAGCTCATTGGCCCAGTCAGTGCATTTGCATTGTGGGCCAATGCAAGCACCCTGCTTGGCAGCCATCTGGCCAACTGCAAATTATGCAGGCCAACCAATATGACACCTTTGAGGAGGAAATGGGCCAACGTGAGGCTATCAGTAGCAACACTTGAATCAACTCTGCAGCCATCAGGGTGTTATCAGCACTACTACTTTTGGCCAGTTCTGGGCCATCTGGAGGTCATTGGCAGTGTGCAGTTTTACAGGTGCTAGGCCAATTCGATGTTATCGGACATGCCATTTTGAGGCATCAGCAGCATCTCTCAATGAAATGCTTGGCCATTTCAAGGTATTCCACACTTCAAACTAAATTTTCATTATGGTGGCATCAAATGTTTTGGAGTACTAGTATGGTGTTTTCATTGTGAAGCTTTTAAAACATTTGCGTAATTATTTAGTTGGGCCCATCCATAAACTATGGCATCTTTTCTTTGGTTGGCCAATGTGGGCTTTCATGAAAGCATAGGTAAAATAGCAGATGGGATTTAACGTCTACATTGGCAACATTTCACTGAATTATGTGGCACTCAAAGGAAATCCCCCACCTATCTTTGATGGAGACAGATCCAAAAGCAGGACCTTCCTAACCGCCGTCTACCTCTGGAGGTTAACCAACAAACATAATGACACTATGAGGAAGCCTTACTCATGTGTTACCACTCTACTCTCCTACATGAGTGGACTACAAGTAGACTCCTGGAAGGAAGAACAGCTTGGCAAACTCATTGAAGAAATAGACGATGGAACCCAAGAAACAGATAAAGTCCTCTGGGATAACTTCATAGTGGCCTTCAAGCAAGCGTATACCAATACAAATCTCAGAGAAGAAGCATACCAAGCACTATGCAAAGTTTTCCAGAAGGAAAGTCTAGACAAATTCTTCACCAAATTTAAAAGACTAGCCAGAGATGCCAATGTATTGCTCAACAATTGAGGAACTATCAAACTCCTAAAAAATGCCCTGACAGGAGCACTCACTCAATCAGTCATCCAAACCCCTGATTACAATGTCAGTGCTGATGCTGGCTGGACCTTCAAAAAATGGGAAGAAGAAGCCAGAAAGCAGCACCTCAAATGGAAAACTGGCATACAGTATACCAAACCAATCGATCCACAACAACAGGCAATGTATAGAGCCTTTGGAATCAATCCAAATCGCAGAGGAAATAATCATGGAGAACATACCAATGGACCAGGATGCTGCACCACCTTCCAAGGAGGAGACACCATGGATATTGATGCCTCAAGGACTGGCAGAGGCATACAACACTCCGAAGCAAAGAAAAACAAGTTAATGGCCAATAATCAATGCTTCTATTGTGAAATTCAAGGACACCATGCCAAGGATTGCCACAAGAAACAAGCAGACCGCCGCAATTTCAAAAGCAGACCTGCTAACAATCCTGGCAAAAGCAGACCTACTACCAATCATGCTGCACCCACTGCACCAGACATGACCCCTGGAGATATTTCTAGTTTCTTGAATGAAAACATGGGCTTGCTTAATGAAGATACCAAGCTGAGCATTGTTGAATCTCTTATGCCAAAGGATTTTACCAAAGCCCAAAACTAGCTACCATAGTTAGGGCATTCCACCTTGATAGTGTGTTTGTAAACAAGTCAAATTCAATACAAGTTAAAATTTTGCTATCACACTATCAAGGGAAGGCAGAAGAAATTGCATTACTGGACACTGGAGCCACCGAAAATTTTATCAACCACACCACTGTTGCTTGCTTATGCTTAGGAACCAAGAAACTTTCCTATAACCAACCTGTCTATAATGTTGATAGGACTCTTAATCGACATGGCACTATCACTCATGCTTGCGATCTACTAGTAACCAAAGGAAACAAGAAAGTATGACAATGTTTCTTTGTTACCAATCTTGGACATGACAGGTTCATCCTAGGATACTCATGGTTCAGGGAATTTCAACCTGACATTGATTAGGCTAATAGCATGCTAAGGGGACCTGCAATTCACATGGAAACTCTACTCTTTGGAACCCTTCAATGCACCAAAATATGGATCAAAAGCAAAGTACCAGAAAATGAAGATCTCATCCTTGAGGTACAACAAACCAAGTGTGCTCCATGGTTGGGAGTAACCTCCTCAGAAATGGGGGGAGGCCTAGTGGGAGTAAATCGTATGTACACTGCAGTAGAAATGGCCCATAAGTACACATTGGAACATGGGAAGGAGGAAGTAAAACTCCCTGAAGAATTCAAATGTCATACAGCACTATTTTCAGACAAAGAGGCAAATAAATTTCCCCCATCAAGGGGAGATGGAGACCACAAAATCGTACTTCTAGATACTGCTCCCACCCATTTTAATTGCAAAGTTTATCCATTATCAAGGGATGAACAAGAAGTGGAAGACAAATTCCTGGATGAAAACTTGGCCAAAGGATATATTGCACCCTCAGACTCCCCATATGGTTTTTCCATGTTCATGGTTCCAAAGAAAGACTCAAAGGAAAAACAATATATCATTGATTACCACCCCCTCAACAATGTTACCTGAAAAGATGTCACTCCACTCCCAAATCTCATACAATGCATCAAAAACCTACAAGGAATGGAATTATTCAGCAAATTCAACATTCATTGGGGCTACAACAATATCTGCATCCAAGAAGGTGATCAATAGAAAGCAGCATTCAAGACATGTCAAGGCCTTTTTGAACCAAAGGTCATGTTCTTTTAGTCAATGCCACCAATTTTATATACTGAGTTACAGCAAGGTTGAGAAAAAAAAATGGACTTAAGCTCAGCAGGGCTGTAAGAACTGCATTACTGTAAAAATAGTACTAACACTTATATAAGCAGGTAGGTATAGGCAGTTCTACTAATTTATATACTACCTGTCAAATAGTATTACTAGGTTGTTGACTATCAGTAGAATAGTACTACTAGCTTCTAAGCTACCTGTAGCACAGTACAACTAAGTTGTTGACAACCTAAAGAATACTACTACTAGGTTATTGACAACCAGTACAATAGTACTACTAACTTCTGAACTACCTGTAAAATAGTACTACTAGATTATTGACTACCAGTAGAATACTACTACTAACTTTACAACTACCCGTAGAATACTACTACTAGATTAGTGACTACCAGTAGAATGCTACCACTAGGTTATTGACTACCAGGAGAATACTACTACTAACTTCTGAACTACCTGTAAAATAGTACTACTAGGTTATTGACTACCAGTAGAGAGCCCATGTAGCATATATTGTTGTAGATGCTGGAAGAACCCACATGCAAATCAGCCATATGTTACACAAAAAACAACATGGGCCCAGTTTCAGTCCAAAGTGTATTTATTTATATGGGCCCATGAAGAGTTGCTGTGCATATTCACACATTGGCCCATCAAGCACACAATGGGCTGCTTCACAGGACTATCACATGGGCCCACATAAATTTTAGTTAGCAGGACAGCTGCCAGACCCTATGCTTGAATTGGCCTGTGATGCGAATGCAATTCCATTGTTGATGAGCTTGACTTGGCCCATGGCAGATCAAAAGAAATCATGTGCAAGCACAGGCATGGGCCCATTTCATGTACAGTCATATATACACAAGCAGCTTGCATCAGCCCATCAAGCACACAATGGGCTGCCACACAGGACTACCACATGGGCCCACATAATTTTAGTTAGCAGGACAGCTGCCAGACCCTATGCTTGAATTGGCCCATGGTGTGAATGCAATTCCATTGTTGATGAGCTCAACTTGGCCCACAGCAGCCCAAAAGAAATCATGTGCAAGCACCAGCATGGGCACATTTCATGTACCGTCATATACAGACAAGCAGCTTGCATTGGCCTATAGAGGACACAGCAGGCTATAGCATGAGACTACCATGTAGGCCTATATGATATTCAGTTAACAGGATGGCTTCATAGCAAAATGCTTGCACTGACCTGTGATGCAACTGCACTGACCTTGCCAATAAGCTTGAGTTGGCATCAGCGGCCACACAAGCATATGAATGGCATGACAAACTGATTAATGTGTGCGCTCTCCTTCTCCACCTGTGCCACCTTGGTGGATCCATGATCTGCCAAGTTGAGTTGGAGGAGTGGCACCATGCTACATCCACAGTAAACTCTAGAGCTACTGAAATTCAGATGTTAAAATACCAAATGACTGAATTTCATATATTTTTTATCTGAAATATTTGGACACTTTTTTCAGAAGAAAAGATGCTGAAAAAAGACAATGAATTTTGACTGAAAATCAGACCAACTAGACCAGTATGATGAAGCATTGAAAAGATGCTGAAATTTGACTGAAATCATACAAGCTTAGACTCTTCGAAAATCTATATACCCTATTATTGCTGCTGCCATTGCTTGCATGTTGCATGTCGCCATCAGCCACACACTGCCCACAAGCAATGGCTGTCACCTGCATGCTGCCATCAGCCACATGTTACCATCACTCACATGCATTGCCAACAGCCACGTGGTGCCCACAAGTGATTCCCATCACCTGTGTGTCACCATTGACCGTGCGTCACCATCGCTTGCATGTTACCATCAGCTGCATGGTGCCCCCAAGCAGTGCCCATCACCTGCACATTGCCGTTGCCTGTGGGTCACCATTTGCATTGCCATCAGCCACACAGTGCCCCCAAGCGATGCCCATCACCCACACATCACCATCAACTGCATGTCACCGTTGGCCACATAGTGTGCCCAAGCAATGCCCATCACCTGCATGTCGCCATTGCCTGCGCATTACCATTTGTATCACCATCGGCCACATGGTGCCCACAAGCAACGCCTGTTACCCGCACATCGTTGTTGCTGTGGATGTGTCACTGCCACAAAGTGAGGGCAACACTGATTCAGTGTTGGGCTAGGTAATCTGTCCTAACTTGGTGGTATGTCGCATGGATAGCTTGTTGCCAAGTTGTAGTCGATATAGGAGAAGTGGTTCCCACACTAGAGTGACATCCTAGTGCCCACTTATAGTAGAATGTAAGAGAAGAGAAGTGAGTTGAATTGACAGGAGATTCAACTTGCTGTCTTAGGGACAGCAATGAACCTCTTTTAAACTAGAGATACAAGGCAACAAATCACTATGTAGTAAGCCAGATACATACAATGACTAAGTACTACTCAGATCAGTAAGTGACTCCAACTAGATCAATAAGCATGTTATACAGCATCAGTCATCCGATCACCAATCACTACTACCTTACTAAGGGCCAGTTCCCACAACTTACAAAGGCTGTCTGTATGAGTAATCACAATCACCTAAGGCTGGTCACATTACCTCCCGCTCTAGCTAGCGCAACCTCATGCAGATTTCTTCCACCCTCCCCAAGTAGCAAGTTGCTTGTTCCTCTGCCAAATGAATGGCGTCACCAAGCACTCCATGTGCACCAATTGCTTGGGGGTGCAAGCCAGCTCCAATTTCCCCTCACAGATAGTTTTTGCAATCCTGACTGCATCTGCTTCAGCATTGAGTCTCTTGAGCTCTGTGTTGATACAGGACAAGTTGTCATCCAATTTGCAGTAGTGCGCGATATCTGCAGCGACACCCCAGTCACTAAGTTGGTGGGCTGCTTTGGTGAAGTTAGCGTGAACAGCCAAGGAACCAACAAGCAGCTGGTGGAACCAGGCAGGGATAGGCTCAGTGGGCTCATTCAAGATGACTGGTTGAGCGTAGATGGGGAGTGAGTAGGGTACATCCAATGGCCCTTGTTCTTGTCCATAGGCTTGGACGTATCTGTTGTGAGCAGGGGTGACCCAGTATGCTTCCATGTAAGCACCTTCGCCAAGAGGGATCTTGAGGTCTGGGTACATGGTGTTATGTATGTACCCATCTGGGGCTTGTTTGTATGTCTTGGCATACCCTTCAATGGTTGACTCCAGTCTTTTGATTTTGTCCTCAAACGCAATGACTGCCAAGTGGTGGATTTCTTCATAGTTCTTGATGGTCTGGACCAGACCAGTAGCGATGTCATGGAGGGTGCTGGGGTTGATGTTAGCATTGGTGGCGAATATAGTTTCCACGGTATGGGGTGAGTATAGTGTTGCCGCGGCTTGGCTAACTGCAAGTTGACTCACCCAAGCTGTGGCTTTTGCTGGTCACAGCTATGGAAACCGATTCATTGGTTTTGACTTGGCTTATTCGCGACTTTTGACCGGATTAGCTGGCATCTCAAATCCCAACCAAAATCTAAAGTCGTTTTCATGCTTTCCAGGCAACCATGCCCCCTCCCCCCCTCTCTTCATGTGCTTTTTGTCTCTCATCCAACTGATTATCGACACCATTCAACTTTCCGGCTGCACACCATACATTTGTCTTTTCTCACTGTCCCTTACCTCCACAGATCCCATTGCACACCGTCACCATCTCAATTATACCACCAACGGACTCACTCACTCCATCGTATGTCGATTTTTGGGATGTAACTGCCCCTTGTGCTCTGGTTTGCTCTTCCTTCCCCCTCATCTGTTTTTTTTTTTCTTTTTTTCCTGTGTCATGACCAGTTACTTTCTTTCCCATAGTGCCCCAAGTGCCTTTTGCTGCACATATGCACGCACACATCATTCCAATTCTAAGCTCCCTGTCTTTGTGCCTTTCGACTGTGCATCAACTCTCTTCCCTTTTGAGTGAGTGTCTTGCACTTGCTTTTCTTCTTCTTGCTGACAAGCCCTCCACTGCTCCTCTGCCCCACGGTGGTACCA
>Ga0307510_10000077_pt1 | contig 74130 bp, 58 predicted proteins | sample 12_EM_MG_FD_207224 | JGI IMG/M metagenome (GOLD analysis project Ga0307510, IMG submission 207224) | Populus trichocarpa ectomycorrhiza microbial communities from riparian zone in the Pacific Northwest, United States - 12_EM | ecosystem: Host-associated > Plants > Roots > Unclassified | place... | reverse complement strand
TAAGAAAATGATAAAAAAAAAGAGCAATTAAAAAAATAAGGATCAATCTGGAAAAAAAAGAAATGAAATAAAATGTTGAGGAACAAAATTAAAAGAAAAAAACAAACCAAGAAAAGGATAAAAAAAACAATCAAGAGAATGAGTATCATATCTGATATAAAAACAAAACAAAATCAAATGAAAAATGATGAAATTGAAAAAAAAAACAATCTAAAAAGAATCCAAAATAAAAAAAGACCAATCAAAAGAAAAATGATCGTAGTTGAAAGACAAAATAAATAAGAGGACAACCTTGATTTTTTGTTAACCTAGCACAAATTTCAAGGAGTGAAGAGAGGAAATAAGAGTAGGAGAAAAAAAAACAACTGTCATAATTTGAGCAACACGCACCACCCTATAAGTTTCGCCACCACTAGACGCTTTGGACATGACGGTGGAGAAATTTTGGTTGTGGCATGTGCCACCTGAGGGGTGACTCCACTTATTAGTGTGCCAACAACTTTTTCTTTTTTATTATTATTTTTATTTATAAAAATAGTAATTTTCCCTTCATCCAAATAAAGTATAACAAAAAAAAATACAAAAAATACTTAAATATCCTTGACTCATCCTTTAATTTTCTTGACTTTCAACTGTACACAAAAGCCCTCGTAGCCTTTCTTCTTCTTTGTTTTGCCTTTTAAGGGCATTTATATAATTCAAGTGTATAAAAAAAATATAAACTACTAAAATGTTCATAATCAATTTGCAAATGATATTTAGATATCATAAAAAATTATCATTATAACCCTGCAAGCAAAGCAAAAACTTTATGCAGAAAAGAGTAAAATAATAATTACAATGCGGAAGTCCACAGTAAATTACCTTATAGTCTACAGTAAAGTACTGAAGAGTTTTAGTTGTTTTTAATAATGTAGAAGTGATTTATATTGGGTCCCATATATTTTTTTATCTCTTTTTTTTGGGGTTTTTAAGTTAGCTGCTGAGAACCGTTTGATCAACCTAGATCTGAAAGTAGCCGCTCAAATTTCAAATACCCTCCCCAATTGTCGACCGTTAGAGAAGAGAGTTGTTCCGATTTTTTTGAACTTTGAGCGTCAACTTCAAGCAAACGATCTAAATCTAAACAGCAATAGGGCTTAGCTCACTCAAGGACAAAAGTCTGTCAAAAATTCTATGGATCACAGCTTAAACTATACCCCAAATTTCTCTGCTTTTACTTCGGATTAAAAAACTTCAAAAAGAAATACACAACTCCAAACAGAGATGATGTTCATGAGGCGCCATGGCTGGCAACGCCCTCTCCACCCTTTACAGGTGCATCTCACATTTTCTTTTTAACTTCAACCTCTCTGTATTCTGAAAAAATAACTGTTTAAACTATATATATATATATTTGTTGGGTTCTTGAATGAATATAGAAAGGCTCTTCCTTTTCTTCGATCGAGCAACCCATAAATAGTAACACTAGTTTTGTAGTACTCGTTTACGGACTTGTTGTCTTTGTACTTGAAAAATGAAAAAAAAAATATGAATATCCCATCTGCTGAATTCCTTAATTTTTGAATGCCACAGTGCAGTTTAAAGTTTAAACCATCCAATTGTTATATTCATTGTTGCATTGCAGATGGTGGGAATGACAGTTTACAGTTTTCTGGTTGTGGCCTTCTACGCATTCCTTGGACTTTTCCTTGGAAACAGAATTGCTGAAATTACAGTCACTACAATCTTTACTTTTGTGGTAATGTTGATGTCAAAACATGCCTAAAATCTGTCCTTTCTTTACAAACTGACCGAAAAATTAACCCATGATTCATTTCTCTCTCCATTTTTTTCAGGCAGTTTCGGTTATGTTCCTGTTTATTAGGTGCATTGCCATTGATCCAACTGATAAGACCAGGTTTAGAAAGAAGAAAAGAGCTAAATCAAATGGGTTTTCAAAGTTAAATTATGGGTTTATATTGAGTCAGATATTTGTGAGGTTTTTTAGAAGGATAGAAAGAAAGATCCTTAAAACTTTTATAAGGAGAAAGTATTTGGACCCTTTAAAGGTCAGTGCTCAAATGGAGCCATTGCTTCCATTTCCACTTGTCATGAAGGATGATGCAGTTTCACCTGATCCAAAAGATGATGACATATCTTATTGCTCGCTATGTGATTTTGAGGTCTGGGCATATTTACTTTAATTATCAATATCTCATTTGGATAATACATTGCTGACTGCAATATATATGTCTCAGGTAAAGAAGCACAGTAAGCACTGTAGGACCTGTAACAGGTGCGTTGAAGGATTTGATCACCATTGCAGGGTATGGATTTGGGTGTTTCTTTAAGGATTGAATTAATGATCATCTTCTGCCTTTGTTTCTCATGAAGTTAAATTTTTTTGTGGTCCAGTGGCTAAACAACTGTGTTGGCAAGAGGAATTACACAACTTTCATTCTTCTGATGATATTTGTCTTGTTAATGGTCAGTAGCTTTGTGTCTTTAGATTGTTAGAAACAGCTAATTATATTTGTGTCTTTAGATTGTTAGAAACAGCTAATTATGTTTCCTAATGAACTTGCTCGCTTTTTCAAACAAATTGTTATACAGTTGATTATAGAAGGAGGAACTGCCACTGCCATATTCGTGAGGTGTTTTACTGATAAGAAAGGAATAGAGAGGGAGCTGGAGAGGAGGCTGCATGTAGAGTTCCCAAGAGCGGTTCTTGCCACAATATCAGTAATATATAGCTTATGTTACATTCTTCGGTGGATGTTTTATAATTTTTTTTCTGATTTTCGGTATTCATTAGTTTCTACTTGTCACAATGTTACAGGTTTTGTTGGTTTTAATGTCAGCTTATAGTTCAGCAGCCATGGGACAACTTTTCTTTTTTCATGTGGTTCTCATACGCAAGGTAATTATAATGTTTGCCTTGGAAACCATTACTGAAAACATCATTTATGTTGGGTTAGTGAGGCAAAGCAAGGACTTGATGGCTAAGAAACGTGATCCACCTGGCTATCTTTGTTCATTTCTGCTGCCTGCTTCCAATTACCCCCACTTCGTTCAACAAGAAACGAGTTGTTGGGTTGGAGCCTCAAAAAACGAGCACTTGTCTTGGTGTTAGGAACGCAAAAATGTGTTTCTAGATGCAAGATACAAGGAAAATGATAATTTCCATTACTTTCATAGTTCTGGCACATGTTTAGAAGTAACGGCAACCCAGTTTCTTTTGGCAGATTCATGCATCGCATGATTGATGCAGATACCTTAAACCATACAAGTAGACTGGAAATCAATTCCTAATTTTTATCTGGTTGGTTGGCATTGAGAATTATGTCAAATATAGGTGTGCGAGGACTCTCTTGATTTGCCAACCTTCTACATAGTAGTTCATATCTCTGAGCGAGATATTAAGGATTAGGATTGTCATCATGTCTTAGGATTGTCATCATGTCAAGTGACAACATGTTCCATATGGGATTGATGCACTGAAAGGATTACCTTCTGAACACTAAAGGATGCTAACAAATCGGGGTCCTTTTTTGCTGGTTCAGATTTAGAAACAACACAAACCAAAACATTTTTAGTTCGTCCTGCACTGCACTATGAAGTTTTGATGTTAATTGCTTCCCTAATCTAAACTAGTGTTTTGATTATTTATGGCTGCAGGGAATGAGAACATATGATTATATCCTGGCTATGAGAGAGGTGAACGAATCAATGGAACTAGATCCATTTGATGATTCAGATTTCTCTTCAGACTCTGATTTTGACTCTCCTAAAAAATCAACAATTGTTTCACGCTTTATTTGTGGTCATAGGGGAAATCAGGTACATATTAGACTGCCTACCTTGATATTGCACTTTGAGCAGATAATATCAATCTAATACATGGTTCATCTATTTTCAGAACCCTGCAAGTCTGTCAATAAGAATTGATAGAGATCCCGAGTCTTCTACCTTAACCAAGAAACAAGGCTTTCACGCAAGCATCAATCCATGGAAACTAATCAAGTTGAGCAAAGAGAAAGCTCTGCTAGCAGCCGAGAAGACCAGAGAAAGGATTATGAAACAGAAACCAGTAGAGCAACCATTAAGGCCCCTACCCTTGGAGACAAAATGTGGACCATTGATGAACCAAGACAAGAATATGACCACTATGGAATCAGGTTCAACACCACTCGTTTCCAAAGGGAGGGCCCCAGTGTCACCCGGAAGGTTCTCAAGTCCAAGAAGGCGATTTTCTGGCTCCCAGAGCATGTTTTCTGGCTTCATACCTTCGCCAAAGAATAAGTACAGAAGTAGTTTTGATTTGAAGTTGACAGAAGTTTCCAGGGAGCTTGAAACCTATATTTCGAAGCAGGTTTTATGTTCTGTTATGAAGAAAGATGCCCATGAGGCTTCCCCAAAATAATTTATGCGCTTGAGTTCTCGAATTCTCAGCCTTTGAGAAAGATCTGTTGATTAATTAAGTGTATTATAGACGAGTTTCTAAGTGAAGTGTTTAATCTATACATGTGTTTTGTTCTTTTATTTACGAATTTTGTATTACCTGGAGCACTCAGTACAGATTCTTTTTTTCATTGGGAAAGCAGGACCAAGTGTATGATCCTTTCCCTGGAATATTTTCTGAGTCATCTTCTCTCAAATGTGTTCTCTATTTTTAGTCTGGGTCCTTCAGTTTACAGGTCGTACATGTTTAGGCGTTTACCTGCTCCTATCATGAAAACTGGAAGCACTTGGCTCTTTTCTGTCAAGCAGAAGTAAATTCCAAAATGATTCAGAAGTACCATACGTGCTGTTGTTCTTTTGGCATAGTTAGGCATTAGGCAATTTATCCAGAGTAATTGAGATGGTTTTCTCTCAGTCCTGTTCTTATTCTAGAGAGACCAAGAGAGACCAGCCTAATACTTTCACTTTCTGCAATTTCTTCAACACCAAAGGATCACAAAACGAGAATGTCCAAAATGGTGTGAAATGCTCTTTTCTTTTTGTTGTTTTCCACGCCTACACAGAGAGAGTTTTGAAGATATAAGCCCGTTCTATTATCACTTTATGATGAAAGAAAAAAAAAATCACTGGATTATTTGTTACTGCACACAGAGTTACAGGAAAAATCATCTCTCGGGACTGTTTTCACAAGTCAACAACCACAAATCAGCAACTTCAAGCAACTTTATATGTCAGGATTTCCTCTTAAAGGTAATGAGCGGCGGTGTGGAGAATGGCAAGAATCAAATCTTGAACTACGTTGAACGTTCACAGCGTGAATTAATCACCAAACAAATGCTATTATGCCACCATAAATTTACCACGACAATCAAGCACCTCTGTTTCATTACTTGAACTTTGCAAGTGATGTGATGGATAGTAACAACCTGAGTAATGGTCAGGGATGATTGTCTCCCTGAGAGGCTCACAAATTTCTGGGGAAACAGCTTCAGAATATCCTTGGATATATGAACAATTCCATGGAGACTTGGAGGTCACACTGAGGTTTATGTTCGATAGGCAAATGTCAAGAAAAGTATCCCCTTCTAAACCTTCTAAAAGGCCAGCATATTTAACGTTCTGTCCTGTGACATCATCAATGGTTATCCGTTCTATTAAAGGGAGAGCCTTTGGATCATAAGACTCATCTGGGTGATCTCCATATTGACCAGTGAACCTTATAGCTGTTTTGACATCAGTCAAGCTCATATTTGATATATAGATGTTCCTCACATAGCCCCCCCTTCCAGGAGCCGTTTTTATCCTGATACCTGTAGTTGAATTGTAGAAGGTAAGATTTTCTGCATGAACCTCTGACACTCCTCCAGACATCTCGCTTCCAATTGCAATCCCTGCACTAGTAGTTTGTCCAACAAGCCCGCGAATGGTAATGTTTTTGCTAGGACGAGCATATGATGTGCCATACTCATCCCACCCACTTTTGATGGCAATTATATCATCGCCGGTGCTAATATAACAGTCTTCAATGCAAACATCATCAGAAGAATCTGAGTCCATTTAAACACATGGGTAAGAGCCCTATGAAGTATTTACAGAAAGTAATTGAAAATGGGTAGGGCAATGAGAAGGTAACTTGCATCTTGCAGAGATATTTCTAACTTTAAAAACCAAGCAACAAAATAGCCGCATTCTATGACAGTGCATGAGAGCAAGAAAAGTAAATGAAACTTACTAGTACGAACTCATGAGTTTGATTTTGACCAAAGAGAAATGTGAACTTTCTTATTTATAATTTGCATCTCAAACTATAGATTTCGGGTTCATAAACTACAGGTGAACATTTTCCAGCCTGGTAGAGAAAGCTTACCTGGATCAATCCCATCAGTGTTTGGTGAATCAAGAGGAGCAAGGATCGTGACATTCTGGACAATAACTTGGCTGTTCATCCAGAAAAACAGTCTCAAGTATCCCCCTAATTCATAAACGCTTCACTTTTGCACAGTTTTATATGATAATGTAGACACTTCAAGTCTAACAAACAAGGAAGAGATATGCAATATAAATGATTTGGAGAGGACGAACCTGCAGTAAACAGGGTGGATGGTCCAGAAAGGTGAATTTAAGAAGGTCAGGTTTGAGATGACCACCCCAGTAGTGTTCATCAATTCAACCAGATGGGGTCGGGTGTAGTCCAGGGTTTCATTTCGGAACCAGTTCCACCATATGCTGCCTTGACCATCAATAGTCCCATTGTCACCTGCATGGTGAAACCAGTACCACTACTAAAGCATACCTAAATACAAGTACTCGCAAAAGGAAATGAATACTTGTAGATGTCACTGACCTGTTATAATAACATCTGTTAAATTACGACCATAAATGAGGCTTTTGTGTCTCCTCCCAGGCAACTCCCTCCCTCGGCCATATGATGGTAGTGAATCAATAACTGGCCAATCATCAGAGTTCTGGAATTTTCAGGTTAAGTTATTTAGTACTATGGCTAAAATATCATACCTATAGACCCAGAATCAAAAGAAAAGGGCACTGCATATTTAAACTGGGGGGCAATTTGCACAGATGGACTAGCACTAAGGCACGAAAAATCATAGGTTAATTATCACTCTTGCATCAATTAGTAGATCAATCCCACGGAATATAGATTTTCTCATATTCAGGTAAAGATAACTTTACTGTCATGCACAGCCTAATGACCTATTTTATCAAAACAATAGTTTCTAGCTTTTAGATTAACACCGTCCAAATTTTACAGATAGAATAACAGCAAACAAATAGACTGCAGATAACTGGAAAGGATTTTAAGAAACATTTTGTGCACATATTCTCTGGCATGGATGTAAGGACTCACAGTTGATCCAAGAATGATGGCATCCTTATCTAACCACAATGTCAGATGACTGATCAGATCAAAGCTTCCTGTCAACCACTGGCCAGCTGGGACAAAGAGCTTGGCCCCACCCTTGTCAGCAAATGAATTGAGATAGAAGATGGCATTCTGGAATGCCTTTGTGTTGAGAGTGACCCCATCTCCAACCGCACCAAATTCAGTAATAGCAACACTGTGAGGTCGAATCACTGCCGGGTTGCCCCATTGGCAATGTGAGTTGCCCCTGATAGCCCATGGAGCATCAATGAACAATGCAAGTAACAGCAGCACATCCACTAGCTGAAAAATATAGTCAGAGATCATTAAGTAGAGTTAAGAGATCTGAATTAAAGTCTTTTCGTTTATTTCCTTGTGTTTCTAGCTAATCATAGTGATCAATGATGAATTCTTATATACAAGTAGGGTAATGTTGGTATCCTTGATCATCTTAAAAACTCAGAAGCTAGCTTATACGGAAACAGGATATAAAGAAGGCAAGTCATGTAAACTACAATGTAAATCAAAATTGGAAGAAATACTGAAAGATGTATGTTGAGTGAAACACTTTAAACAGGCGAGAATGTATCTTTATACTAATTCATAAGCAATAGATCACGGATTTCATGCCATATCAGTTACTGATGGATAGAAAAGCTAGCCAGTTGAGCTACATTTTGCCAGAAAGATATTAAACTGGACAAACAGCCATAGTTTTTGGCCAAGAAAAGGAAAATTAACAAACAGTTCTGGGTCAACACTTAATAACAAAGAAAGAGAAGGAGGAACTCTTCTCAATCAGATCCCAAGCAAATGATTTTCGTTTCATAAATGTTCTAGACTTCATGACTGTAATTTCTGAGTGAAATAGGCTGAGTCAGGCAATGCTTTACATTTTCTTGAGATCATACACTAATTTAATTATCTACAGGGGAAAAAGAGAGTCTAAACAAGGAAACAAGAACAAAAGGAGTTAAATTAAGAAATGATCAAGCAACTCACAGTAAAAGATCTCCTCATATGACTAAGATCTGCTGTTTCCTTTTTTGAGCCCAAGCAGCTTAACCTTTCCACCTTGTTTACCAGATAATAAAACCCAACAAACAAATTCCCTCAAAGAGAGCTTGATAAAGATGAGGGGCGGGATCTTGATGATCAAGATCTCTCCCTAAGCAAGAAATGCAAGTGTGTCTGCTGTCTGTGAGTGTGATTACTGATTAGATATTGAGACAAACAACCACCAACAAAACCATCCAAAGAAAAAAAAAAAATCATTGAAAGTGACCGTTGCTGCCAGCCAAAAATCAAGCAGTAGGTCCCCCTAATTGTTCCTTCACTTAACCTGCTACTCCATTACTTCACTCACTCACATGTTCTTCTTCAAAGAGTACCACTACACTTTGAACTAATTAATGAACACTCGAAAAAAGCAAATTAAAGGGGCTGAAACACTCGATGAAATCGAAGTTGGGTTGGTGTTTAAACACTGATATTCGAGCTAAAACAGTGGTGTCTGTTTTTCACTTTGATGGTTCTAGTTCTTCTATATTTCCCTTGATGGGAGCTAATTAACACTGACGAGAGTTGATTTTTCCTAGAGAGAGATAGTTTGAGTGTGTGTGTGTGCATGCGATGAGGAGGGGTACATCTCTCTCTTACTTTCTTTCTCCGTCTCCCTCCTCTCTATAGGCCTGTCTTCTCATGTGACAAACTCACATTTTTAGTTTAAGCTTTGGAGAATCTAATCCTAAAACTCACCTGCCCTGTGATTTTACTTCTTCAATCATCATTCACCTGGCCCCTTTTTTAGGAAGCCTTTTCGCCGAGAGGGAAATCTTTTTTATGGGATTTCATGAATTAACCCTTTTCTTTGGATATATAGAAATTTGACTGCAGATTTAAATATCGTAGTACTAGAATCTGAAAGATTTTAAAAAAAAATTATTGCAGCTAGCCTCTTCCATTATTTTTATGGATGGATTCGTATATATGCTCATATCATGTTCTCATGAAAATAATACAGGAATGTCTATATATACACACACACACACACTTCCCTTTTCCCAACAAAAAATCCCAATATATGCAGAAGAAAAATTACACGCATGTATTTACAAGTCAAAGATTTTCTCGTGAAGTATAATTTCCCTTTTTTGACATGTATATGGTTGTAGGCAATGGAAGAAAATAGAATATGGTCACGTTGTTTTATGAAAATTCAAATTAATTTTGGTTATATATTTCCATCAAAATACGAGGAGGTTAAGGCCATGAGGATCAAAATCTTCATGAATTCCTTGGTCTTGACATGAAAAGCATATATATCTTTGACGAGGTAAGAGAGATGGAGTCAATTACTCTAAATATATCTTCATGAATTCCTTGGTCTTGACATGAAAAGCGTATATATCTTCATGAATTCCTTGGTCTTGACATGAAAAGCGTATATATCTTTGACGAGGTAAGAAATAAGGTCAATTACTCTAAATATATAAAAACAGACACGAGGATATACACAATCCTATATAAAATTATTTTGAAAAATATATAGTATAATTAGGCTCGTTAACAGTCAGCTATTTTGTTTTTAGACGTTCGACATATTTGATAGTATAATTACGATTGTTTTTCAAAGTATTTTTTATTTAAAAATATATCAAAATAATATTTTTTTATTTTTTTATTATTTTTAATATCAGCGCATTAAAATGATCTTAAAACAATAAAAAATATTAATTTAAAGTAAAGAAACAAAATAAGAAAATTTCAAATTTTTTAAAAATATTTTAAAACACAAAAATAAATAAAAATGTTGTTTCGAATTCCAACTATGGGTAAGGTAGTTTAAGCGAGGAGAGTGGTGCAAGAACCAGAAAACCTTGAGCTCGAGATTTTTAATATTTCCCTGTCGATACATTAAGGGGGAAAAATGCATGCCCTTTCAAAAAAGTGCTATCTTTTCACCTGTTTCTGTTTTTATTCTTGTAGTTTTATGGAGTTGCGATCATAGCTGGAAGGAGGAGGCGGAGGGAGGGACTAGACAAGGACAAGAACTAGCTTATGGAAACACAGCTGTGCTGTGTTTTTTGGGAAGTGATGGGCCCTAGCTCCATGAAAACCATTGCTTGCGATTTATTTATTGCCCATTGCCTGCATTTATAGAGAGAAAACAGAGCACTGACTTTACTTAGTTTCTTTAACCAGATTAGCTGTTGTAATTTTGCAACTGGCAAAAATGTTTGAACTGCGAAAACACGAATCCCCATTTCATGATTTCAGAAACCGTTAAAAACTAAAAAGGTTAATTTTGCTTTAATAAAAAATCGAAATAGCACGCTTGACCTTGACTGATCCTCGCACCAGTACTGATTAAACTCTAACAAAAGAGAAAGGGCATTAAAAAAAAAGCTGAGCTGTGACTCCATGTTTAGCCAAGCCTCAGAATTCAATTCAAGTGTGGACTCTTCTACTCCTTCGGCTTTAAAGCTTGGGACCATTCAACGGCCTGTTTTGTTTTTACATTATAAAAACATTTTCAAAATCAAAATCAAAATCGTTTTGATGTATTGATATTAAAAATAATTTTAAAAAAATATTATTTTAATATATTTCCAAACAAAAAATATTTCTAATTCAATTATAAAGCAATTCTAAATCTGAATTTGCTTTCAGGTTGTGCTGAAGTTTCCTTTCATAATTTAGAGTTTTTAAGACTTTGATGAAAAAAGATTGTCAAAGTTAAAAAGAAAAGGCAATCTGCTTCTGCTTTTGCAAGAACAAGTTCTATATGGGGCATCAATTATAGCTATGGACTCAAGATTTGCATTTTCACTTTGATATATAGCTAGCATTGCTCCTCGGACTAAACCTCTTGGGATATCCTATATCTAAGGATTTGCGAACATCATGATTGTTAGGCTATACAAGTAAAAGGGGAAAGAAATTAAAGAGGGAAAAAAAATAAAGAATTCAACAAGAGGATTCGCATACCAGACAAGAAAAACCTAAAACCTAATCAGTATACCAGTTAGGGCTTAAAGTGCTAAAACCAGACAAGAACAGGGAGAATGTGTAAAAAAGGCAATAAAGGTAGTCATTATTCATTGGTGCACTTACCAAAACACCCTCAAGATGCCATCGAGTTTAAGAGCATTTTGCAAGCTTTCAAAGGGCAGAGGGGGCCAATCCATCGAGTACAGATAGTTTCTTGACCAGTTCAGAAAATTTGTCCAAAAAGAGGGGGGCAGAGTCCTAGGCAGTACAAGGAAAAATACAATGCAAAGAGAAGTCTCGAGTCTTGAGCAGCACTGCAAGGGAGGAAAAAAAAAAAAGAGAGAGAGTTAAGGTTTCCAAGATCAGGTATCCAATGACCCCATGAACCAAACACGATTTTTGTTTTTTAATTAATGTAGTTGTTCTAACCTGTTTGAACGTATCTTGACTAATTTTATAAATTCTGAAATTAATAACTATATAAACCTCCGGTGACTCTAAAAAAACTTGAACTTGTGATCATTATAGAGCAAATCCAAAAATTGACCCGTTGAGTTATATCTTAGGGAGCGGCTAATGATTTTGTGTATAAGAAGAGATAACATATTATTATCCAGCATTATTGCCATGTCTTAATAAATTTTGATTTTTTTATTTAAAATTATTTTTTATATATATTTGAATCGTTTTGATATGTTAATATCAAAATTAATTTTTAAAAAATTAAAAAAATATTATTATTTTAATGTATTTCTAAACAAAAAATATTTTAAAAAATAATTGTTAACACACTCATAAACACCCTTGCATGGATGGTCCGCATGACTCACCTAGTTAACTTTCCTTTTTAGGATCAGTTAACTGCATTTTACCTCTTTAAATCTTTCTCAGATCTTCATGATCTCATATGGTCTAACCAGGTACAAACAATGTTTGAATTTTGGGCAACCTTTTATTTTGTTTGTATCAGTCTCATGTCAAAGGATTATGATCAAGCTAATAATAATGTCTAATGAAAGAACATAATCTCCGTGGTCTAATTCTTACTTATTTTGTCTGCAATGTTTACTGTCTTTTTATCATGTTTTTTTCTTTTTTTCTAATGATTATATATAAAGGCGTTTAAGATAGATCCACTCTGACTTTTACTGACTTGAGAAGAAATTCCAAACTTGCCACAATAACTGAAATTTTTGTTCCAAAATGAATTTTAATTTGAAAGTAATTTTTTTTAACTGTTGCGTGAAGATGTAGCTCATCATTTAATTCATTTTATTTCAAATTAAATCAAGAAATAGTATCAAGGGGTTAACTGGTAGTCAACGAAGTTTGTTCCTTCTTTTATTATATATATTTTTTTAGTTTGAATCTTAGAAGTACTAGTATTTAGAAAAATGTATTGAAATGTAAAAATGCAAATATAATAGATATTGTTTGGAAAAAAAATATATTGTTTCTGTTGGCATAAAAATTAGTTCAAGAATATTTTTTTACTGTTGAATAAAAAAAATTAATCAAGATATTTTATATCAATCCTACACACATGAATTATAAAAACATATCTCAAACCATTCAGCCAACCAATCTATTTTAGAATTAAATTAGATTCTTAGCAACCATGATGCTACTGCTGAATAAAAAAAAATTACCTTAAAAGAATTTAGAAGACAATTATATTTTTTTAAAAAAAAATTAGATGATCAAGTTAAATATTGATTAATTTAATAATACGATAAAAAAATGAGATAACAACAACAAATAAAAAAAATATTGTTATGAACAAAGTTGAACAAACACGTGAAACTCATGATCTAAACATGAAATATATTCAAATTACATGTTTACCATGATGTAAAATGAAGTTTGGTATTAAAATTAAATTTTTGAATATAAAAAAGATCGGTTACCTGTGAGCCAAAAGAAACGAGAAATTAAAATGAATTTTTAATATAAATTTCAAAGTTGTCAACTATCTCACCTATTTTTTCCACTCTAGTCATTTATTTTTCAATTTAACTCTTTTTTTTTAAAAAAAAAAAAAACTATTTAGTGCTAATTTAGGTTTAAAATAACTAAATCATGATATATGATACGATGAACAGCAATCACGCTAAAAGTAGCTATTTTAGTAGACGTTAATTTCCAGCAACAGACTATCAATTTCCAGGAGCCGATACATCACGTGATAATTAAAAACTATAATTGTCAAGGGAAATAGATAGAAGGAATGTCAGATGGAATTAAAGAGATGGGTATGTAGGTGTTCATTCTTTGATTTTTTCAAATTAAAAAGATTAAGAATTACAAGCAGGAGGAGCTCTTGAATCTCCACAACATTCTTCTTCCATTATTCCCTGAATCCACGGTGACAAGCAGCGAGGACGCCACCCCCCCCAGCCGCTGTGAAGAAGAAAATGACACGTGTGAAATTAATGTGCTCTCATAAATGCTCTCCAGTAGAGGTGATGGCAGTGAGACACACAAATTAAAGTCCATGTCTGTATTGTCACCGGTCCCTCGCAGGCAACACTGGACATCTACCAAAAGCGAATTATTGCTTTTCTGCAGCATGAGCTATGGATTATTTTTTTTTAAAAAAAAAAAACTAATTCACTAATTAATCAAATGTCTAACTTGACACGCATAATCATACCTCGCTGATAATTGGCTGCCATGAAAATCTTCCTTCAGAGCTAACTAAGTCAATACCAGCATTTTTATATAGCTACTTGCTATGTAATTACTAATTATATTAATCATAACATCTTATTTTAGATGTTTAGAAATGATAGCAGTTGTTTTTCAAAATATTTTTTGCTTGAAAATATATTAAAACAATTTTTTTATTTATTTTTGACATCAGTACATCAAAATAATTTAATAATACAAAAATATAATTTATTTAAAACAAAAAAATTAAAATTTTCAAAAACTCCCATTGAAAAACCTCCTAAACAACTCTTTACGCTCTCAATTGTGAATCACTATCTTATAAACACTAATGTATTTCACAATTTATGTATGATGATAGAGAGCTGGCGCAGTATAATTGCATGGAGCCACTTGTTTGTTTGTCCTTGGCATGTTAATATCAATTATACATTGGCTGACCAATTCTCAAGCCTCCCAGAAGAATTCACAGATGACTTCAATGGAGGTAGGTAGGCAGTTAGTCAGCCAGTTACACTGTACAGAACCCACCCACCCTTGTATTTAATAAACAGCAGCTAGATAGCCTGAGATGAGTAATTTAATTAGTCAGATTCTAGATTTGTTTCTTATAAATTACCAGATCGAGTCTTATAAATCTCAGGGTCACTTGAAGACTTATATGGTCGTTAATTTCAGGGCTTGTAGAATTAGTTGAGGTATACTCAAGCTGACTCAGACACCCGCGTTAATAAAAAAAATTGAATATACATGGACTTTGACTAGAGATTAATGTCCTTAGCATGTTAATATCAATTATACATTGACTGACCAATTCTCAAGCCTCCCAGAGGAATTCACAGATGACTTCAACGGAGGCAGGCAGGCAGTTAGCCAGCCAGTTACACTGTACAGAACCCCCAACCTATTTAATAAACAATAGCTAGATAACCCTAAAATAAATAATTTAATTAGTCAGTTTCTAAATTTGTTTTTATAAATTACTAGTTTGAGTCTCACAAATTTTATATCCATTTAAAAATTTATATAGTTTTTAATTTCAGGACTTATAAAATTAATTGAGATACACTTAAGCTGATTCAGATATTTATATTAAAAAAAATAAAAATAAATATACACGAACTTTGACTAGAGATTAATGAGCCGAGGAATGCACATGGGCTGTCTCTTGCTTAGTTTTATTGTCATCGCATACACGTCTGTGTTTCCTTTGACCCCCAAGTTCATTACCAGATCCAGAGAAAACATCGCCCACGATCAAAATATACATGAAAATCACTCTCTAGCTCTCAGTACATTGGTTGATTGTTTGCTTGCTGAGGATATTCAGCATAATAGAACGCATCCCAAATTTTATAGTATACTTGCTCGTTTTTTTAATTCCTTCTATAAATAAATAAATAAAAAGACATTATAGGATAGGATCACCAAAGTCACAAGTCTGGTCTATTTTATATATATATATATATATTTCCAGTGTCTTGGCTTGCACGTATTAAATTAATTGGGTGATAAAAAATAAATATTCTCTACCTTTCTGTCAAGTTATTATTGGTACTATTTCGGTCTCCTGCGAATAATAATAAACCTGCTACACACACATGCTAGGAGCAACCTAGGCTAGGGACCATCGTAATTTATTATTATTATTTTTTGGTACAAATTGAAAATAACTTCGATTCATGTTAAAAATACTTGCATGAATCAAAGTTATTCATGTTAAAAATACTTCATCTAAATTTGAAGTAGCGGGTAAATTTTAAGTTTATTTTTTAAAGGTAATCAGTTCGAGTTCTATAAATTTTAGAGGCATTAAAAATTTACATGGTCGTTAACTTCAAGACCCATAGAATTAGTTGAGGTAAGCATAATCTGACCTGAAAACCCACATTAATTTTAAAAAAAATACTTGCATCATCTCGTTGTATTTAGTGGAATAATTCTAATTATAAAATATAGATATTAATAAAGCACTAATAGTAAGCTTCATATGTCACGTGTATGTATGTATTAAAGTTCATATGATTTATATTTTCATTTTCATATGTGTTTTCATTTTTTTGGGGGCTACAAATTTAATATGGAGCGGTGGGCGCTGTGATTTGTCACTCGTTTCTTAGTTAAAAAAGAAAAAAGAAAAGGCAGGCCCATGTAGCTGAATGAGTGGACATCAGCTCAGGTCCAAATCGACCTCTTATTAATGGGCTTTCGGAGAATGTCTTGGGCTTGTCTTTATTTGACCCAATCTATAGCTTTTTGTCCAGAAAACAAAAGAAGGCAACGAAACCCTCTTTGCCTAAACCCCAATAAAACAAAAAACCGTGCTTGAACAATCATGCGAAACAGAAACAGAGCTCCAAAAAATTCAGTTACTCAGGAAAAAGAGTAAGTTGGTTCCTTTTATTTTGTTGATTTCTTTTTCTGGGTTTTTCTAATTCTTTCTGTTTTCTGTTTATGTGGTGGGTGCTTGATTGTGTATGTAGCAGTAGTAGTAGTTACTATGAAGGGGAACGTCTTGCTCGTTTGCTCAAATCAATTCACAAGTAAACGTTAACGTTACTCACTCTTTTCCCAGTTTCTTTTTCTTTTTATCATTAGTGAATCAATAATTAATGTTTTTTATTAAATGGTAACAGAGAAATAGAATCAACAAAAACTTTGGAAGGAAGCTCGCTTCCCGAGAAATTTTGGTTCAAGGTAATCACTAATACAGCATTTACTTTGATGTTCTTATGCTTTTAGTTTAGCTGTGTGATGTATTGTAATTAACATGGATGATGGTGGTGGTGTCTTTTTGTAGCAACAATTTGCAATTGGGGTCAATGAAGTTACTCGTGTTCTTGAACGTATGTCGCCTGTGTCCGAGAGTGGAAGCTCCCTTCAACGGTCTCATGCTATCAACAATCACAAAGTGCCTTCTGTTCACCTTCAGGTTTTTTGTTTCTACTTAAAATAATTGCTTCAAGTGATTTGTAGAATTCTGGTTTATGGTTTTCGTGTTCAATCAATAATTTGAATCCTGGGTTTGTAGATGACGGGACTCATGAAATGCAAGATGTGAATTGTATATTATAATCTTTTCTATGTTATGCCATCTGCTGCTAGAATGAAAGCAAACTTGCTTGTAGCACTTGTTGCTTTTTTGTTTGATGTAGATATTCACTGAAGGGAGAATTTTGAAGGATCTAAACCATAGTTGTCATAATGCCTTTCATATTACGAGGACAATTTTCCAAAGTTTTCTTTTCTTTTCTTTTCTTTTATTATGTTTTTGTATGGCTTTTAATCAGAATTTTTATGACTCGGAACTCTATCCTTTGATTTGTGGATGTTTAGGAAAGATTGAAAATAGTGAATCTCTAATCGTGAGTGCAGGCCATATTAATAGCTTCTGATTGCAACCCAAAATGGCTAACAAGACATCTACCAAGTTTGGCTTCGTCAAGGAAGGTGCCACTGATCTTTGTCAAAGATAAACGAGGAGGATCCTTGAGATTAGGTGAACTTGTTAAGCTAAAAACTGCAATTGCCATTGGAGTGAAAGTAAGTGCTATCTTTTGCAGATCGCATATTTTGCATTCCTGCCAAAGTAATTCTGCTTGGGAATATTATTCGGATTTTAATTGATGGTTTTATTTCATGTAGGCTAGAGGAAATGCTATCAATGAAATTGTGGGAATTCTTTGCGGAAATGAAACAAACCTTGATACAGACAAAATTGAATGAGACGCCTTCCACGCCCTGTCAATGAGCTTGCCGTCTGTACAGACGTGCATTAAGTCAGGGTAGAAGGGCGGGAACAATAGAACTGAATTGGGAATGAGCTACTGCGATCACAAAGTTTGGCTTATAGACATTTTATAATTTTGGGCGAATGTTTTCTCTCCCAAGATAATGAACAAGGTTGGCAATCGTGGTCCATGCTTCTTGACGTGCTTGCAGAAGAAAACTTGAGACAAAGGCTTCACTTGGTCACTTTGCTTACTATTTCTCACAATCCTTTGTCGGACACTTCAACATGTCTAGTGTTATATCAAATTACAATCGATCCAGCATTCACTTTGAGTGCACGAGTCGACCTTCCAAGAGATATGGTAGTTTTTTGTACATGTCCTCTTTTATGCTAGGCAGTTTTCGCAATTACACGTTTATGTTATGTTCCTTGTTCCAGCACCGCTCTCTAGCACTTACACGTGCATGGACAGTCAATAGCGATCAATCGCCACTACGAAAGCAATCAATGCATATCCCAACATTACAATGATGAGAAAGCAGCCAACAGGCTCTACCGCTTTAGTGGCAAAGGCGTCCAACGGTCTTCTTCTCTCCTTCGGAGAATTTTAGTTCTATCTTGATCTTGTGCTTCTTGTTGAAAAGCATCCAAGTCAAAATAAAAAAACTTCAAAACTTAGGATAGCATATTATGACTAACAATGGTGGAAATTAATTAGCTTTGACCAGAAAAGTGATAGCAATCAAAGAGGACGTATGCAATTCATGTTCGATTCATTTCGCCTCGTCACAAAAAAAAAAGGATTAAAATAAAATTCAGCTCTAGTTAGTGTCACAATTCCTCCCTCGTTTAAATCGTGTGGTGTGGTTCCTCTATGGTACAATTAAATATACATTCCCTTTTTTTCACAGTATGTGCACGAATCAGGTTTACAACGAATAATTTCAAGCTCCTATCACTGTTTGAGAAGAAATGCTTTATGTATTGTTCATATCCTTCAAATTCTGGCCGAAATCCTTTCTTGATATAGGCCTTAGGCACTAGCCTGAGGGCTGGCAGCTGATGACGGCTCCGTGGTGCCAACTGGATTGGGTTTTTTCTTACCACCCCTACCATTTCTGACAACTTTGGTTGATTTGTCATTCTGGCTTTGTTCCTGGTGTTTCTTTACCATCACAGGTTGGAACTGCCAAAAAGAAAAGGAGCAGCAAAAACAAATGCACGTTATTAAGAAGAAATAGCACGTTCTAAAACATCCAAGGATACAGTACTTTAGTACAGACCTGATATATGGAGTATATAACATTTCTTCTTATCTGAGCCATCATCTCCAGGAACAGATTGTAGCCTTCAAGCTTGTACTCAATAAGAGGATCGCGCTGTGCATAGCCACGTAAGCCTACAGCTTGCTGAACGAACTTGATTGCTTGTAAATGTTCCTTCCACAAGCGGTCAATATTGCTCAAAATCAAGAACCTCTCAGCTTCCTTCATCAAGCTGGGCGCTTCTTTCTCCACAATATCCTTGTAGCACAGGTTAAACAGGAAGATAAATACAATATTCATGTAGCATGTGTCTAGGCATTTTAGAAAATCGAAGTGTTGCACTTTGCCACAGCACACACTTAGTGATGCTAAGCAAAAACAAATAATCTACACTCAAAGTTTTCAGCTTATGCTGGAGATCTCCCAGGGTAAACCTCCAAGCACCACCCAAACATCCAGAAACTCTTCTTGCAATGAATAGCAAAGAGCAAGGTTAGGTTAACAGTTGCTAGATTGATGGGTTGCTTTGCAGGATTTGGGCTGCATAGTTCAGCCATGGCTATATGTATTAGACTTGTTAGGATTCATTGAAGATCTCTTGTTTGACTATTTTAAGGAGTACGGCCTAGATGAGGAAGGATTTCGTGATAAAAAGGAAAAGCCATCTGAGCCAAAAAGACTGTTTTACTAACCCTTTTCTGTAAATATGCTTCACGACCACGAAGACGAAGGTAATCCTGCAAATCTTCGTAACTTGAACACTTACTTCGCAGCAAATCTGGAGTCAAATCATTTAGCAAATAGCAGTACCTAAAATTACAGTAATACATGTCAGAAAAAATTATTTTGGAGAGACATTAAACAAAAGGGAGATCCGCTATATTGAGATCTTATCCTCGGGTGCCTCTTTGTTTAATCTACAAATATGATTGATCTGATTGTGAGCATGTTACTTTCAACAAAAACAGAAATAGTTCTGATTCATCAAAAATCCATACAGAATTTGAGTTTCAATCTCGTCAAGCATTAAGCAAAGAGAATGAAGGAAGCCTCTTACTGCTGAACTTTTGCAATAAGCTTTTCAAGATCCCAACTTCCCACCAGAGCATCAGAACCAATATTCGCCTACTCATACATTTAAAATAACAATAGTCTCAGTAATACTCAAAACCTAAGGGAAAAACAGATATGATGTGACCAATGAAGTTCTCAAACAGGTTACCTCTAAGATGTCATCCATTGTCAGTTCAGCATATTCAATAATAAGAGACTGGAGGTTGTCAGATTCAAGGGCTCGCCTTCTCTCGGTATAAACACGGTCTCTCTGGCTGTTCAGAACTTCATCATACTCAAATAGTTGCTTCCTGATATCAAAAAAATAGTTCTCCACTTTCCTCTGAGCTTCATCTAGTGATTTCGTCAACATATTGGACTCAATTGGTAGGTCTTCAACTCTAAAAGCTCTCATCAAACCCTAAGTGGCAATGTTGAGAATGTTTTAACAGGCATATCTAGGGGAGCACTAACAACTAGACAACAAACAACAACCACAGGTCAAACCTGGATTCGGTCTCCTCCAAAAATCCTAAAGAGGTTATCTTCAAGACTTAGGAAGAAGCGGGAACTTCCAGGATCCCCTTGGCGACCACTTCGACCACGAAGCTGCCATATACGACATTCAAGTTCTGGTTTAATATATTCTGAAGTTACACATAACATGTATTGTAGAAAGAAGATTTTTCATTTTAAAAGAAAATATGAAAGAACTAAGTTTAAAAAAAATTATCAAATTTAACCTGATTATCAATCCGGCGGGATTCATGCCTTTCTGTTCCCACCACATGTAATCCACCAGCAGACACAACCTGCAGTATGCAGACATAAATTAAGTTGCAAGTAACACTATCCTGTAAAATTCAGGGACAAATTTACTTTTGGGAACTAAGCTAACCTTCTTCCTTTCTTCCTCAGTGTACTCCTTAAATTCTTTAACAATTTCTAAAAATGCACTACGCAACTTGGCTATGACTTCATCCTGAGCAGGGCCCTAAAACAGAAAAGTTATGACACTCATGAGCTGTATGCATTCGGAGGATATTATTTTTAAATAAAAAAACAGAAGGAAAATAGCATGGTATAGTTATCAGAAAAATGCTGAGCATTTGGAATAAAATTTAACAGTCTGTCAAATTGATTTGCAAATGTAAAATTTATTCTCCATCTATCATACCTTTTCACAGGAGTAAGATAGACGCTCCTCTGCTTCAAGCTCAGTTAATGATCTTTGGCCCCAAGATCCTACAGCCAATTGTACTGCTTCCTCGGCCAATTTAGTATTCTCATTGGATAGTTTGCATGGAAATAAACTTTCATTCACCTGATATATTGCAAATAACAAGTCCCATACAGATGAGACATATAACACTATAAAACTACAAACATCATTTAAACCAGTATGTGCTCATAGGCAAAGCCAATTTCTATGTCAATAAAAAGACAAAAATCAAACCTTCCATGTCTTCTGAGGAAGGGATTTCTTCACTGATACAAAAACTCCTTCAGCTGGCCTAACAACTCTGCAATATTTATATCACATTAAAGATACTTCAACCAATATAAATTGCAAAAGGTGTGCATATCATTTTAATAGATCCTCTTTCAGATTGTGGTATTCAACACATGCAAGGGCACTAGTGCTGGAGATGAACAAGAAGCCCTTTGTAGCCCCTGTAGTCGATTCCTTAAATTCAATAATGAGAAGAATTGCCTAGTGCAAATGGCTTCTCTTTTTCCTAATGCATGTTACTCTTATACTTCAGAGTAAGGAAATGTGAGGCAACATAATTTAAGCTAACAGAATTTCAAAAATGTATTTGGTGGTGTTACACCAGTTTAAGTCTCCATATTTGAGTATCTACATGTTATCTTAAATTCTTTAGGCAGTATTCATCTCTAGTTTTTTTAATAAGCATCAGGAAAAAAAAAGTTAAAGTGGAAATATGAGTAACAATAAGTTAACAGTTTTAACCACTTGGAAACTGGGCTGCAGATATGTATGAGGTTTTTTTCTTTTTTAGTGGTGTGTATATGCATGGGTTGAAAAAGAAGATACCTTGGCATAAGCATCTCACGTAGCTTCAACCTGGCCATAAATTCTGCATTTCCACCGAGAATTATATCTGTTCCACGACCTGCCATATTTGTAGCGATTGTCACTGCTCCTACACGACCACTCTGTGCCACAATTTCCGCTTCTCTCTCTACATTCTCTGGTTTTGCATTGAGAACCTTGAGGAGAAATATTTTTGTTAAAATTCCTTACCCAGAGAAAATTTATCCAATAGGTTACCATTTGTGCTTCCTTCAAACTTGGTCACAAAAGGCATGTGTAGAGAAAAAGAACATATTCACCAGGGAAGAGAAAAAAATAGGTAGCAAAATAACACAAGCAACTTCATTTCTTCTATACTTGTTTGTATAAAATCCACTTTCATGTTAAATTAACCTAATTCTACTTTTATTCCTCCAGGTGAGTGGATGCCTCACCTCATGCGGAATTCCAGCTTCTAGCAACTGTCCTGCTAGTGCATCACTCTGCTCAACACTTGTTGTACCGACAAGGACGGGTCGACCTGTCTTGTTCATTCTAGAAATTTCTACAACAACTGCTCGCCATTTTCCGGAAGTTGCCCTGAAAACTACATCGGACTCGTCCTGGGGAGGAATTGAGAAGATGTTGGTGTTGGTGAGCATCAAGCTATCTAAGCAAGTTGTGCATTAAGTTGACTGTGCATAGGTGCTGAACAACTCATAGACTTCCTATGTTCCAATAAGAATGATAAAATCATCCCTCCTTTCACATATTGTTATTAATTTACAAGTATTACAGGAAAATAAAAAATAGTCACAAAACTATACATCATCTTCCACATCTGCTGTCTTCAATTATTGCTGTGACAGCAACCAGCATGATTCTAGAAATATAAATATGGATAGAATGCTAAAACAAACCTTTCTCATCATGGGCTTGTTTGTAGGCACAATTGTAACTTTAAGTTTGTAAATACTTTCAAACTCTGTACTTTCAGTCGCTGCAGTGCCAGTCATTCCACAAAGTTTTGGGAACTGCAGCAGTGCATATGATGAGAATTAAGAGGTTAAGAAAGAACAAATTTCAAAAACTGTTTCATACAGTCAGCGGAGAGATGACCTGGAGAAAGAAGTTCTGGTAGCTGATTGATGCCAGGGTTAGAGTTTCATTTTGAATTGGCAAACCTTCCTTTGCTTCAACTGCTTGGTGAAGTCCATCACTCCATCTCCTCCCCTTACAGAAAAAAGACAAATAATGTTTTCCTTTAGTCATTTATAGTTAAATACTCTATATTTTCATAATTAAATTCATCTGATAGATAAACAATCAAATCAAACTACTTCTAACAGTAACCTTTACTGCTTAGGTAAACAAGATCACCTGCATAACTCGACCAGTAAACTCATCCACGATAAGCACCTCTTTGCCACGTATGATATAGTTGACATCTCTAAGAAATAGTTCTTTTGCTTTTATTGCATTCAGAATATACGAAGCCCACTGTTCTCGAGGATCATACAAATCCTTCACATCCAAAATCTCTTCAGTATCCCCATAACCCTGTTCTGTAAGGAGAACTGTTTTCTGCTTTTCATCCACCTGCAAAAATAGCCTGGGTAAGGAAAATAACTAGAAAAAAATTGCCTTTCATCACCATCAGAATCTGCACGGATACTGTTTCTGGTTATTGAAAACTTGAAAGTATTTTGACTCATGAAGAAGATTAAAATTCTCTCATTCTCAATCAATGATGTTCTACGCACAAGAATCAATGATTACAATATTTTCACATGTGATGTTGCATATTTTTTCATGATCTCCTTTTCCTTTTGTTTTCCTTTTCATTATCTTGATAAAGGGTTGACCCAGTAATAGTCTCTTCCTTAATTATTCCACCAATTGATCCATCTCACTTTCCAGAATAATATACCAGTTATAGTTATAAAGCCATGTCTCTTGGACATAGGCACTGGACACAATCATGCAGCAATTTGATATTTTAAAGGTGTGTAGTAATTTTTCTTCTCATCCTTTGAATAAAACTGAAAAAGATCACCATTCTATTTTCAACCTGGCTATAGTTTGGATTATAATTGTGAGAAGGCAAAACTGAAAACATGAAAGAAGAAAGAAACCAAAATATTTAGATTTAAGATTTGATCTTTCACACAATTTGATGAAGATTTTTCATCCAATTGAATTTTATTTTATTTTATTTTTTGATGATCAATATCAGCCGTGCATCCGAGATAACCCACCTCCCAGCAAAATAAATAAATAAATACAGAAAAGCCCCTTGCTGACCACTTGTTCCACGTCCAGTCGTTCTAGAAAGACTTTCAGTGATTTTGCTCTGCATTTGGGCAGTATGGCTATGACTAATCAGCCAGTCCAGAGAAACATGCAAGGAAGGAAGGACAATTTATATCTACACATCGAATATTCCAAGCATGAGATGCTCCCAGCCTATAGCTTCTAGTCCTATACTGCCTCGTCTTAGAAAATTCCTTAATAAGATAAACGTTAAAAAGTGGCTATGACATAGTTGTAAGTATTTGTTACATGTCAGGTGCCTGAAGCCATTTTATTTACAACTCCCTGTAATGGCTCAGTCCAATTTTTCAAGAGCCACAACATGAAAATGTGATTGTATACTGTTGTGCACTTTGAGTAAGCAAAAAAGCAAATCACCTAACCTTTTCAAAACTGAGTTTTTTTTACAGTAAACAATAACAAAAACTAAAAAACAAAATGAACAAATATTCTGTTTCTGTTTTAAGAAAAAAAAAAAAAGAGGAGCTGCAAAGGATACCAAACGGCAGCAAAAACTCCAGCGGGAAAACTAGTTATTAAAACAGAGTCTTACAGTGTAATGTATGTCTCGTTCAAAGGCTGTAGCAATTTTTGCAGCTTTATAATACCGATCACTTGGTTTTTCTGCTGGTCCAGATATAATGAGAGGGGTCCTTGCTTCATCAATAAGGATGGAATCAACCTCGTCAATTACACAGTAATTGAAATCCCTCAAGACGAGCTCCTCAACAGTCTGTACTTTCCAAAAATAGTCAGCTTTGGTGAGAAAAAAACGCATTCAGCTAGGGAAGAAATGATACCTACAAAGCTTCACTGAACAAAATCAAAGAATTGATAATAGAATAATCTAGAACTAATTATAAAATAAAGAAAGAATTACTTTCCATGGCAAGATTATCTCTCAAGTAGTCAAAACCAAGCTCACTGTTGGTAACATATGTGATGTCACACATGTAATTCTCTCTTCTTTGTTCACTTGTCATATTCTCTGCCAATGAAAACAAACACTTATGTTATCGTGACAATCAAATTCACAAGCTAAAATGAAGAAGCAATACCCAGAGACTACAAAAAGGAAGAAGACTCAAGCTTCCAAGTACAAGAAGAGAACAGCAGATGCAAATACAGTACACCTCCTCGTATAGGCAGGCAGGATTAATTGAAAACAGTTAAAAAATCAAGACCTGAGCCATGCCCATTCATTCATGTAAGAATGAAAAGTGCATAATCTAGACATATACACACACATAAGTGCACGTGCTTGTGTAGTAAAGGAAATGGAACATGTAGTAAACACATGTAAAAGTATGTGACATACGTTGGATTAGGCCAACCTTCAATCCAAGGAAACGGGGAACTTGACCAACCCATTCACAATCTCTCCGAGCTAAATAATCGTTGACCGTAACAATATGAACTCCTTTCCCACTTAATGCATTCAAATAAGCTGGCAAAATGGCAACAAGCGTCTTTCCTTCTCCAGTCCTCATTTCAGCTATTTCCCCCTTATGAAGAACCATGCCCCCTGCATGACAAGAATACGAAACCATGTTCACAACAAGATTACTTCCCACGTAGCCTAATAGTTTGGTGGAGCAAACCACAAAGCACAGAACCTTTCCACCATTTGCACATCTAAAACTCAAAGAAATTAAACACAATACACGCATAATAGTTTACCTATCAATTGCACATCAAACGGGCGGAGACCTATAACCCTTTTGGAAGCCTCTCTCACTACAGCAAATGCTTCCTGCAATACAGGCACTTTTATTGTCATGGTAATAAGATAAGCTATGCCACTAGAACTACTTACCAACGGATAAAAACAACGACCAAGTAAAGAGCTTCGTTTACTCATGTACCAAACATTTAACTTCCGCAATTCTAGTGCATTGAGTTATAGCCAATTTCTACCCACCCCATTTCAAAATTCCAAAACAACTCAAGGATTAAATTTAAACAAGTATATAAAGCAAGAAATTGAATGGAAAAAAAAAAGCTCTTACAGGTAAAAGGGAATCCAAAGATTCACCGAGTTGGGCACGCTCCTTTAAAGCAGCAGTCTTGTCTCTCAATTGAGAATCAGACAAAGCAGAAATCTCAGCTTCCAATTGATTGATCAAACTCACAGTTGGAGCATACTGTTTCCTAGTGGACTCACCTGTATCCGTCCCTTTAAAAATCCCACCTAGCAAACCTCCTAATGAAGCCACTGCACACATTTTCCTCCTTGTATTACTCACCAATCTAGACGTCTTGGCTCCATAATTCAACATATTTAGAGAATTTTCACCAAAAAATGAAGAGCACGGATTGGTCTTTTTGTAAAAATCTTGATGGGGTAGCAGTAGAGAATTAGAAGGGAAAGATGAGATAGAAGTAGAGTGCTTCACTAGAGGTGGTGCGGCCATTGTTTTTAAGGGTGGAAAATAGAAAAATCAGACGCAAAAACAAGATGGGAGTTATTACACAGTGGGGATTATATAGTTGGAGGAAGTGGTGAGAAGGGAACTATTATCGTAAACATGTTTCAGTTTAAGAAGGAGAGGGTGTCTGTTTTCGTTTCTGTTTCTGCTCATTGGAGATTGAAGAGAGAGAGAGGGAGGAGATAAGGTGAGCTAAAAGCGAGAGAAATCATGACATGTGGGGGAAATCTTGCTTGTTTTTTTTTTTTTAAATAACACATGGAAGGAACCACATTGGCTTAAATTCTAGCAAACAAAATTTTTAATTTTTAATTTTGTTTTAAAAGGCGTTTGAAAAGGTGATATTTTAAAAAAATGAGTTTTAATATTGAAATAGCTTATTAATTATAAAATAAGATATAATAGCAATTTTGTTAATAATTCATTATTTTTATTGATTTTTTTTATGTGTCAGCGATATAATAAACCAATATAAGTATTTTGTAATTATCCCTAATCATAATTATCTGCGTATTGATCAAAACCAATTTACTTCTCAAATGATTTTAAAAACAATGCTCATTATCAATTTAATATTTTAAAAATAATTAATAAACTCTTTGAACCCATGATTTGAAATTATAGAGTAGTTAATTAAGTTACAACATGATGAGATAAGTTCTTATGGTATAAAAAAATATACTTTAATATTTTTTCATATTTTTCTAGTAATTTTTCCAAATCCATGATCATGAATGGATCTCGCTCAAATTTATCAAGAATAATAAATATTGATTTTATACTAACTACGCGTGCTTTTATTATTTAAAAAATTAAATGGTCGGGTGTTCTTAGTGTAGTTCAATTCATTATAAACTTGGACTAGAATAAAATTGTCTTTGTGCCCTTTAGTCTAAAGAAATTAAATCTCTTGAATGGGGTGTTTTAGGATTTTTAAATTTTAACAATAACAATACATATTTGCTCTCGTAATCAAAATATTATTGGGCTGCTAGATAAGAATGTTTTAGGATTTTCAAATTTTAGTATATGATGCAATTACATCTTTAACTTTGGAAGAGACAAAACATAAGCTTAGCATTTAGGGGTATTTTTTATATTTTTATATAAGTATTTTGTGTAATTACTAGAGACGTGGGGGGCATTTTAGTATTTTGTTCAAATTTCTTAATGCTAAAAGTTGTTGGAGCATGCTCGACATACCCCAATACGTGTGCGCGCCACCTAATGGATGTAACTTACCTTCTATCGTCTCTTTAAATACGTCGCCGTGTTTTCTTTCATTTAGAGTGGCGTGTGGCAACTTATCGTGGTCGGATCGTCGTCAGTTGTCGTTTGATTTTTTCTCTTTCTTTTCTCTCTCCTAACATGTTATGTACACTATTATTCTCTTTGTTTCTTAATTTTCAATTTCAATCCTCATTCTATTAATTTTTTTTATTTCGTTCCTTTTCCATTTATAGAAGTTTGTATTCTTTTCAATCTAGTCCTTCAATTGCAATTTCTCATATGTTTGGTTTTTATTTTGATCCTTATTTTTTAAAATTTCTAATTTTGTTCTTGGCACTTTTGTTGAAGTTTTGTTTTTTCTTTCAATTCCATCATAAAATCAAAATTTTCATTGTTTTATTTTTTTTAGTTTGACCCTTATTCTGTTGATTTTTTTTCTTTTTTATGAAAGTTATTTTTCAATTCAATTAAACCCTCCACTTAAAAATTTTAATCCCTTTAATTATTATTTTTCCATCCTTTTGTGTAATTAATTGTTTTTTTATGGTTTCATCTTTCAACATTTAATTTGTTGGGAATTCGATTTCATATGATTTTATTGTTCTGCATTAGTTTTTTTTTTAATATTGGTTTTGTGATTATCATCAAGTTTTTTCTATGAGTTTATCCTGGTTTCTTGACATAAATCACGATTTTTACATGCCTTTTTTAATATAAGGTTTTTTTAGTTGTTTTGTTTTTATTTTATTTTTCAATGTATTATTCTAATTCATCTATAATTTTTTTATACAAATAATTTTTATTTTTTAAAATAAAACATATTCATTTTAAATTATATAGTTGATGCGTTCAACCTTGCGTAATATTTTTTATAGCATGAGTTTATTTAGTCATATTCATTTGTGTTTATCTTTCAAGTTATAGGTTTTTTAGGTTGTGGACTTATCTTTTATTTATTTAAATAAATAAGTTCAATAAACATAATAGGATCCATATCTCATTTTAAGTTAAGGAATATCTTAACCTAACTTGCATAAACTTTTCAATTTACACTTTAAATTTTTTTATGTAAAAAAAACACATTGAAGCAACTTGGATACCGGGTATTTTTTTGAAAAAAAATTATATAACCTACTACGAAGCGCGAGTTAAATTACTAGTAGATTATTTGAAACCAAGTGTGGAATAATAGATCAAAAACTTGATGAGTTGTGTCATGACCCTTTTTAACCGCTAATTTTTTTTATGTGTTTTCATAAAATAAATATTTAGTTTGATTTGATTTTTGATAATTAATTTAATTGTTTTCATGATAATAATAAAAAAAAAAGTGAAGAAGAAAAAGAAAAAAAGAGTTTAGGGGTGAATTAAGAATAAATAGAGAACAAGGATTAACTAACAAGATGAGAGATTGTGCACACAAAAAATTAGATAGGAGGATCAAGCAAATTTGGAAAATTATTGAAAGATATTCTACATGTTAAGAAGGGGAAATTTAATTAATTGGGAATCAATTGTCAAGAAGGAAACAATATAATTGCCTAATATTATTTTTTTTAGTTTAATTTTCTTGTTTTCTGGACAATATAAATATAAAAGAAAACACAAAGAAAGGACATACAAACAAAAATACCAAAGGAGAGACTTTTACAAAGAAAACTTTAAGCAAACAATAACAAAAGAACAAGGGAACAAGAAAAAAACACAAAAAACCTAGCCTCTCAAAGTTGTAGAAAGACAACCTATAAAAACTCAACAACTGTATTAACTTCCTGATGTCGATCTCTCAATAGAATGGGAGGTGGTATACATCACCGCCTCCAAAGAAAAGAGGAACTAGTTAGCCACCCCGCATAGTAGTTCATGTGCCACCCTGCCCTGATGGTGCATGACAAATCACCTTGAAAGCTAGATTGGTCATATGGCACATATTGTATACGAGTCAGGACTGTTTCTTTTTCTTCCAACAATTTTCTTCTCATTCTAGCCGAGTTCGATGACTCGTAAAGGTAAATTTTAATCTCCATATGTGATTTATTTGTTGTTTGAATAATATTTTTAAATTTCAAACCTCAAATGCATGTTGATGTTTTGGATAAATTCACATCATATTAATTGAATTGTTGGAATATTGATAGTTATTTATGGTGATTATGCTTGGTAAAATAATTCATTTATGTTGGGTTAATATAAATTAGGTAATTAAAGGAAACAAGTAAAAATCTCATCCCATAATTTAAAAGACGAGGATTAGGCTTCATTGTTGAGTCTAAATCCCAAATCAATATACTATGAATTTTTACATTTAATAAATACAAAGCATTTAGTTTAGACAAAACATTAGCATGTATGCAGAATGAGTATTTTTATCATTTAAATAAAACAACAATGCAACTTACTTTAAGTATTTTGTTTTAAAGTAATTTTCATCTTTTTTTTTGCATAATTAGCTCATTGCCTAAACATATCTAAAAATCAATTAAGATTTCTAGTTATTATAAAACTAGGTAACTATTGTTATTTTTACACGATCAAATCACTAAGAAGTCACTAACAACAAATTATATATTAACTTGAAAGAAGTTTAAGAATACCATGAAACCTTGCATTATATGAATAATATCATTTTTTTAGTTTTTTTTATCATAAAATCATATAAGCGGTGAAATGTTTTCATAGAAACAAGAAGTTTTTGAGAGCCTATTTAGATGCTAAGGTGATGCAATGTTGATATTTGAAAAGACAAACAGTGCGAACAAAAATTATTTTTTGGTTAAAGAGATAAAGATATAAATGTTTTTAAGACAATTTTGAAGTGAATTTCTAAACTTCCAAAACATTAAACACATAGCAAACATATATCTAGAAATAACATTTATTATGTTTACCTCTAAAATATCCTTGTAAAAAACTTTTAATTCAAAAAATTATCCAAGACATGTAAGGATAAAAGTGGTTATTACAATAGTTCAAAACTCGACCTGAGGCAATGCCCAAGTTACGGTACATTAGGGTCATCCCTATATTTTTAAAAGAAGTATAAAAATAGCATCATTTTGATCCAAAAAAAAATGAAAACAAAAGTCTAACAAGTTTTTCATATGAGATTTATCTTGGGTCGATTATGTTACTGTCACCCCTAGTTTTGATTGGATCGGGCCAAACCAATCCTTTTTCTCTTTTTTTTTTTTAACTTGGACTAGTTCAGGATAATGCTCTAGTGATTGTACAAGAGGGTCAACCCCAGATTTTTTTAAAATGGATAAAAAAAATATCATTTTGATTAAAAAAAAACAAAAATCTAACGAGTTTTTAATATAAGTTTAACCCCGGGTCGACCATGTTACGATCAACCCTAGTTTTGATCGAATCAAGTCAAGTCAATCCTTTGATTTTTTAAACTTGGACTAGTCTAGGCCTAGGGTTAGTTGGACTCAAGATCATCCCAACAAACCAGAGTTCTTATACTATTATTAATTTCAATACTTAATATAAACTAAAGTAAAAAAATATATATATCTAATTATTTTTTAAATATATAAACTTATAAGTAACACATTAATGATATAATATACTTTTTCAAATTTTGTTATCTTATCCAACATTATACCAACATGATACAAAAACACTTGGTCTATCTTCTACACCATTATCAAACACAATTCTCTCTTCATTTCTTGTCTTGCACACCACTAACACAATTTTATCTACATCTCTTGTTCTATCTTGTCTCCTCTGTCCTTATTGCCCTGTCTTTATCACAACAATAGCCAAACAATACCTAAGATTAAACACAAACATCTAAGTTTTCTCTAAATTATATTGCAAGATGACGAATATTTATAAATAGTTTGAAATTTGTTGTTTGAGGCGCACAGAAAAATCAAGCCCACATTTCCGGAAAGACTATTGATAAACTGCACGTTTTGATCATAAAGAGACGTGCCCTCTCTTCCTTTTCCTTCTTGAACACTCTTTGCGAGAGGGAAGTTGGAATCTAAAACAAGATTTAAACATTGCGAGCATGTCTGGCTTTGACAGTGAAGTTGTCTAGCCTTTTAGCTCCGAACCCTTTTTTTAAACCAAAAGCTACCCTCTTCAAATGTCTATTCCCCTCGCCTGAGGTATTTTGACCAAACACATTTTGTTTAGCCACCACAACCTCTCCAATCACAATATAACCTTTAAAAAGATGCATCTTTTCTGTTGCTGAAAAGTGAAATAAAAACACCAGTGAAAGAAGTTAAAACACTGGCAAACTTGGTCCACAAAAGAACCCGATGAATCATTAAAAAGATTGTATATATTATGTGGCAACCTATTTGTTGTGTCTGATTTGAACTTCGCAACCCAACATTTCAAGTGGAATCAAGGTCAGAAATCTATTACAATTTCAAGAAACAAAACTTAGTATATTCCCCTCATTTCCTATGTTCTGCTGACAAATTAGTTTAGTATGTGCTCCAACTGAAGTACATAAGCACCTGAAATTCAAACAATTTGAAAATTGAGAAGGAAGATTGCACCAAGACCTGATAATCTAGTAACTCCTGCCCCAGTAGGTCCACTTTTTTGCAGGCTTTCCAGAAGCAAAGCATGTAGTACCTATAAAATTTAACAAAAAAAAATACATTAAGCAGTATTCAGGGATCAACATAGGATGAAACTGCAAGCTGCATATTTCTTGCTATGAATATTTGATTCATTGAGAGCACAGAGGCTTCCCATTGACATTAATTTGCTTAATTCTGCTAGATTCATTGCCCTTAAGACATACTCACACAATGATGGAAATCTGTAGGACAAACCACACAACCACAGGCTTATACACTTCTATCTAAAATACAAGCCATTAGATTTCTAGCGCCTGTGCATTTACAACATTGTCCCAATGTCAAGAATCTACCAAACCTCCAGTATGAAATTAATTTCTTCATATTGAAACACAAGTAGAAAGAAGCAGCTTTCAAGCCTAGATAAGTCTTTTCCACTATCATAAGTTTCTGAAGTAACAAAGAGCAGAATTGAAAAAAATTGACACAGCATTCTTGACTGAAATTAGATTACAGGTAAAAGCAATAGTGAAAGGAGTGACCATGACATGAAATAAGAGGGAGTACTAGTACCTTCAGGGAGCTCGGGCTGGTCAAATGGGGAACAAAGACTCTTGGCTGCTCCCATTTCACCTCTTGTTCGATCTTTCACATCCTTTTCCACCTCCTGTAAAAACAAAAACCTGTTAGTTAGAAATGATATATAATTACGAAAAACATTATGTGGTAATGAGATCTATCTATATCTAAAAGGGAGTTTACTAAATTTATTTGGCAAGTACAGAGCAAAAAACCAAACTTTACTAGACAAATAAATCCAAAGTATTGATAGAATGCATCACTATACAGACCTAGCATTCAAATAATACAAGAATAAATTAGTAGTGAAAACATGGGGCAATCAAGTAGCAAAATATGAACCCAAATAACTTTTTGTCACAATACTTGTGTCATAGCAATTCAAACTGGGACAGAAGTATGAAAAACAAATGCACACAACACTGGCATGGACTAAACAAAAGCATATGAATGAAACCTCGTAATCAACAAAGAATTTTACAAAGAGCAAAAAATTTAAATCATACGCAATGAAAAGGTTAGCAATGATGATGTCATACCTCCTCATCACACCAAGGAGCTAAGATCATTTTCCTTTGACTGAGAGCTTCCTTGAATTCATCCCAAGTTTTCGCAACTTGAATGCAAGCATCTCGCTTTTGTTTAGCAGCATTGAACATGCTCTTTTGAATATCATCCAGCATATCCTTTACTTTCTCCGCCAAATTGTCACAACCGATATCCACTTTTGCTGCATTGTCACGGCGAACAGCACGTACCTGTGAGCCGAAAGCAAATTACTAAAGAGCAGTGCAGATGGAAGACAATGAAACCAGTACAGTAAAATGGAGGGAAGGGATACTCGCCTGATTATTTGCCAAATCTTTGGGCCCAATTTCAATCCTCAGAGGAACACCTTTCATTTCCCAGTGAGAGTATTTCCAACCAGGTGAGTAATTCTCTCTGTAATCAGCCTCAGCACGAATACCTGCTTCACACAAAGCATCCACAGTTGCAGCACATGCATCAAAGATTCCTTGAGTATTAGCATCTTTGAAAGGCACAGGAACGACAATAACTTGGACAGATGACACTTTAGGTGGCAGAACCAAGCCTTTGTCATCACCATGAACCATCACCATAACTCCAATCTGTAAAAGGAAAAGGATGAGATGAAATGGCATCAAGATAAACGAACATTAACAAATGCATCAATGTGATAGCTAGGCAACTCTGAAGCATAAAAGGGACTACCTACGAATCATACCACCTAGAAAAGAAAAGAAAGAATATGTTTTCTAGGTAATGAGTGGCAATAGTACAACTCCAGATGATAAAATCAGAAAGTTTACCGTTCGAGTACTATAGGCCCAAGAGTTCTGCCAGGCCATTCCCTTCTCCCCCTTCTCATTTTCGAAGTTTATTTCAAACATTTTTGCAAAATTTTGGCCCAGACAATGAGAAGTTGCACCTTGGATACCACGTCCAGTGTTGGGAATAAATGCCTAGTGGAAACACACAAATTTGAAACAATAAGATTCAGACTAAAACATGCTAGTAACTAGGAAATGCAAATACCTTAAAATTCAATAAATATGACATGGGATTTTCTTGTCTGCGTTATGTTTTACATACCTCAACGCTAGTTGTGTAAAGTCCACCAGCAAACTTCTCCATCTCACTTTTCTTGCCCTTTATAATAGGAATAGCCAAGAATTCTTCATATATGCGTCTGTACAGTTCCAATATTTGAAGGACCTGATGCATAAAAAAAGACACTGAAATTACAAATGAAACTTTTTTTTAGAGAAGTATAACAACATCGCTCATATTTAATGTATGGGTTATGAGATTTGATTATCAGAAACCAGACAAACATGCTTATAAAAAAGACCAGAGAAATATCTTTATACAAAAGAAGTACTTCTTGATAAGTGGGTTAGAGTATTCACAACATCCCAAACCTATCTAGCTTTTTTTATAGTTAAGAGAATTATAATATGAGCAGCTAACAACAAAGGAAATGGCTGCCCCCCAGCCCATTCGGTAATATAACCGCTTCAAGATTCAATGAAAGGTTAGAAATATGTGTTTCATGTGAACTACAATAAGATGGCAAAGTAAAATGATAATTTCATGGAAAGAAAATGTCATCACATAAGTATACGTGCTCCAAACCAGAATATGATTGACTTGTTTATGGATTGATTGGCTCCTCTAAAGATAAATGCACTTATCATGATCATATACCAAATCAACAACAAAAAATGAAAGAAAAAAAAAGCTAGCCGTAAGAAAGAAGAAAGATGGATGTCATTAATAATTTCAAGATGTTTTTCTCTCTAGACACAAAATTCAAGTTTTTAAAATGTTTTACTTCCGCAAGGACAGGAACTTAAGTTCTCAAATTCATACCTCTTCATCTGCTTCTTGCTTTGTTGCAAAAGCAGTGTGCCCTTCCTGCCAGAGGAACTCCCGGCTCCTAAAACAAATGGATAATCCATCAGTATGGACTAATATGAGTTAAAATTCTTTCTGCAGACCAGGATTTTTTGGCAGCTAGCTTCCACGGATTAAATAAAGCGGTTTCTTTAAGAAAATGAATAAAAACATCTTAAGATCTTTGCATGACACAACACAGAAGTGAGTTTTTACAATATAAATCAAATATCTTACATCCAATTCATCACGGAAAAAAACAGTTAACCATGAAGAAATCCAAAACAAACTACCTGATAAATGGTGTAGGATTGCTGAACTCCCAACGAACAACATTGCACCATTGGTTGAGTTTCAGAGGCAGGTCACGGTGTCCCCTGATCCACTTAGAAAAATAGGGATACATAACAGTCTCACTAGTTGGACGGATGGCAATAGGAATCTCCAAGTCAGATTTTCCTGACTTTGTCACCCAAGCAACCTGGAAAAGACCAAGTTGATAAAGTAAGGACCTCTTTTCTTTTCTGTATATAAAAAGTTGCTTTCTTGCACAGGAAAATGAAATGCTACAGCAGATAAAAAATTGTTGTTGGTTGAGTAACACCAAAATTTTAAGATCCCATTACCCAGTTATGATCGCAACAATATGGGTCCATGACGAGAATTTGGAAACAAAGCTATCCTACAAAAAATTTCAATTAAGCATGTTCTCTAGCAATGAACCTGCACTCTTATGGTGAGGTATGGTCCCAAACCAAACAACACCAATCTAAGAACATGAGATATGTTCCTGATTCCGAAACAAAAACAGTACAACTTAACCTCAATTATAAGACCATAAACTTTACTTGTACTCTGGACTGGATTTAAACTCAGAATCATTTCAAAAGGAACAATGAACTGAGCAGATGTGTTTGTACCTATTAAACCTTATATTTCATGACTAGTAACACTACAAATTTACAATAAAATTTTATTTTAATTTATAATGGTTTATGGCAGAGTGCAATTTTACATACAAAACAAGGCGATTTTTAAAGTGACAAAATGAATGGCTTCTAAATTCGAAAGCATAGTAACCCACCTGCCAAGTCAACAAACAAAGTTCAAATCCCGGATGATGCAGAGAAAAGAGAGAGAAACACTGACCTCTGGAGCAAAGCCCTCAATGTGATCCTTTTCCTTTTCCAGAACACTAGATGAAACAAAAAGAGGGAAGTAGCAATTCTTAATTTTCATTTTCTTGATTTCTGCATCAAAGAATACCTGCGGATTGACATCATTGAGATTGAAAAATATATTACCACAATGACCTATAAATTAGAAAGAACAAGGATTGATTAAATTCATATAACATAGAAAAACAACTGCTACATTAAAAATTAAAAACCAGTAGAAGGATTCAAATGTCATCACCAGTACAATTGATAATAGTCAAAAGTACTTTCGGTAAAGGGAGAAGAAACAAGAGAAAATCAATCACCCATATAGTATAGAAGATACTAAAATCAAGAAATAAACAACAGATGATATGTGAAGTACAAACTTACTTGCATAATCTCCCATATTGACATTGCCCATGGCCTCAGAATATAGCAACCAGAAATGTCATAATATTCAATCATCTCCCCATTCACAACCACCTGTACAAACCAAAAGGAAAACAAATTCACAGTGAAAGCCGGGAATTTAAGTGTTCACTAAATCATTATGCATCATGCTCGCATTACTGAATAATTCCTCATAGAATGATCAGCAATTCATGATTGTCTACATAGAATCTATTGCACAGAAAAAACTAAAGATTCACTCACCTCTGAGTACCATTCCCCAAAATTCTCTTCCTTTTTGAAAGAGAGACCTAACCCAGTCTCTTTCTTAACCTCCTTCTTTTTACCACCAGCCATTTTTCACAGCTTAAAAATTACACCTGCTCAGAAATTATTTACCAGAAAAAAAGCTTCAATCAGACAACTGAAACAGAAATCATAAACAGTAACTCGCATTTCACCCAATACTAATAAACCTTTACCGAGATTGAAAACAAGATTGAGTGTTAAAATTCGAATCCCAAAAAATAGAAATAAAAAAAGAGAATTACTAATCTCCGATTAGTTGCTAATCAGAAAATCAGTAAGTCAACAGAAACAGCAGTGTTTCAGATCTGGAAAAATGAGTTTTGGGTTATGAAACCCAATTTGTGGTTTCATCAAATAAAATTATTACAGTTGATAAAAAGATAAAAGGGAGAGGGGGAGAGAGAGAGAGAGAGAGAGTACGAATCGGGTTGACGCTGGTGGTGGCGTTGTTGTGTATCCACAGCAGGAGAGAACAAAAGCAAGTGCAGTGGGGGATAACACAAAAGAGCTCTCTCTCTGTCTTAAAGTAAAACCCTAGATAGCGTTGAAAAAAATCGACTTTAATATATATATATATATATATATATATATTCTTGTTCTGATTGGTCACTGAACCGGGTTTACACTATTTGCGGGTCGGATTAACAGAAGAATTCGTATTTTGGATCGGAAGCTTCTTTTTCAAAATTAGATTACCCTACACTTTTAGCACAATTACAAATTAATTTCTTCTAATTAAAAAAATGTTAAGTTTCTACTTTAATATGTATCAGGGCCAACCGTGTTTTTTTAAAAATAATAATTAATTTTTTAATATTTTTATATAATTTTAATATATTAATATTAAAAATAATTTTAAAAAAATTAAAAAATATATATTATTTTAATATATTTTCAAACAAAAAAATATTTTAAAAAGTAACTGCTATTATTATTAAACATTATCTTATCATTATTGAATGGTTTTTTTTTTATTTTTAATTATTAACAAATATCAACGTTATTCATTACACTTTACTCTTTAATCCTTAACCTTAGGTTTCATTTATTTTTGTGATATGGTGTAATTTATGTTTTACTATAGTTATAAATTTAAAAATATTATTTTAATATATTTTCAAGTAAAAAAATATTTTAAAAAATAACTGCTATTATTATTAAATATTATCTTAGTATTATGTTGAATGAATTTTTTTTTTATTTTTAACCATCAACAAATATCAACGTTATTCATTACACTTTACTCTTTAATCCTTAACCTTGGGCTTCATTTATTTTTGTGATATGGTATAATTTATGTTTTACCATAACTATAAAATTAAAAATATTTGGTTAATTAACACATGTTATGATTTTTCAATAATATATTTTGTCGGTATAGCCTTGACATGCTTGACCCCTAACATGGAATGCCAATTATCAAGGCATGTTTTAGTCTTAGAGCTTCTCTAATGAGAGAAAATTGATAAAATATCATTTTGAATAGTATAAATATAGTTTTTTATTATTATTTATACTCCAACAAAAAAAATCACTTGAAAAGCTAATTGTATTAGAGTGAGAGAAATGAGTGTTTTAATTTTTCTTAATGAGTTTGATGTCTTTTTTCTTTCTACATAACTAAATTTAATTGGTTTATTTTTTTGTTAGGCACACTTTGTAGGTTTTGATTTTTTTAAAAGATACGTAGGAATAACATTTATATGGGAGAAAAGGTATCTTGTATATCGAATCCATTTGAATCTAAAAAAAATTAAATATTTGGATTTATAATTTATAAAATATCAAAAGTTGAAATAAATACAATTATGAACTCAAACTCAATCCAATTATATCCATAAACATTGTATCATGTATCATTCAGTGTCTAAAATACATTTTCAACAACACCGGTCCAAAATCATTTATCTCTAGTTTCTCATGTTTTTATTTTGCTAAATAAAATTTGTTGCTTTTCAAGCTGAGTGTTTTCCAATAACAGATAATTTAGATATCTTGAATAATGGTATAGATCGACGTAGGTCTTTCCCTACATTGTAGATTGAATTCATGGATTTTATTTCAAGATTGTAATATAGAGGGCACTAACTTAAAAGGGATATAAACTACAAATATGATTTATGGAAAAGAGAGAGAGGCTACGACCAAGGTTGTTAAAATCGCGTTTTGACTCGTAAAATCGTACGATTTTAGGAGTCAAAACATGTTTTACGTGCTGAATTGTTTGAAAAAATCGAAAATGGGTGAAATCGGGTGAAATCAGATGAAATTGCGCAAAATCGCGATTTTAGGACCAATTTTACGATTGAACAAAATGCATGCACTGAAATAAAGTGTCCTCCCCCATGGTCCAGCTGTCAGGCGCTTATTGGCTGTGGAAATGCACAGTCACGCCACGCAGTCTTCACTCTTTAGCCTTCAATCACAAAAGAGTCTTCAGTCTTCACTCCTTCTCTTTCACCGAACAAATCCTTAATTCCCTTTTCTAATTAACCAACCGGGCACCGATCACACCAGATAAGTTGCTTCCAGGAGTTTCAGGCTATCTGGGCAAGCCGATCATTTATGAGGTTAAAGAGATCATTGAGGGAACGATGGATCTAAATGAACATTATAAGATATGAGGATCAGTATATAGGGCCAAAATCAATGGTCGGGTCTTAGCAGTGAAGAAAACCAAGGATGATGTCACAGAAGAACTAAAGATTTTGCAGAAAGCCAGTCATGCAAATCTGGTTAAACTAATGGGGATGTCATCTGGATTTGACAGAGAAGGAAATCGCTTCTTGGTCTATGAATTTGCAGAAAATGGGTTACTGGAAAAGTGGTTGCATCCCACCTCTGAATCTTCCTCAAGCTCTGTGGGTTTCCTCACTTGGAGTCAAAGGTTACATGTAGCACTAGAAGTGGCCAATGGCCTGCAATACATGCATGAACACACTCAACCAAGCATCGTTCACAAGGATATTCGAACAACGAATATTCTTCTCGATTCCACATTTCGGGCGAAAATAGCAAATTTCTCAATGGCTAGACCTGCCACAGACTCATTGATGCCTAAAGTTGATGTATTTGATTATGGAGTTGTTTTGTTACCATTGCTAATGAAAAGTTATTTAAATTATGTATGAATTTTTATTTGAAGCATGATTTTTCAGATGCTTGAATTATGTATGAATTTTTATTTGAAGCATGAATTTTTTGTTAACGTATTTTAAAATTCCTTACGATTTTACGATCCGTTTTTACGATCCGAGTTTGTATTGTATTTTTCGTGCCGTGTTAAAATCGTGATTTTAACAACTTTGGCTACGACCCTATTCAGTAACAAAAAAGAAAAAAATCGTAGCTGGTTCACCTCAGCACCAAATTCATCAGGAAGTTCGCTAAAGACATCTCTTCAAGAACCCAGAAACCATGGCCGCCATGGTTCAAGCAAAGACCGAGACTGTAACAATTAAGACCAACCAGAGATAGATACCTGACAATTGTGCCTTTTTCTTCATGACAAAGAGCTAGTTATACTTGTTTAGCAACCTTTCTACCTGACAATTGTATCTGGCAAACTGCTACACTAGTATTAGACATGTCAAGTAAACAATCCACACTTCTAGAATCAACAAACAAAAAAATATCTGGCAAATTTCTACACTTGTGTTTCTCATCTCTTTTCAATTAACATGATTTAAAACATGTTAACAATAATAAAAATAAAAAAAAGAAAGGCAAAACATTAAAAAAAAATTGTTTGTTTTTATATATATATATTGATTAATGATCGCTAGTATCATAAAAGAATATTGACGAGACAAATCTAACAACACTTAAACAATTATCAATATTAATTAGAGTGAATTAGGATAACTCACTTATCTTTAACAACAAATATGACCCACTCCAATTATCATTGATGATATTGTTGGAAGATCTTTCTAATGATATTGTTGATATTAAAATCAAAACTTTAATATGTCACTAGAGTTCTTTTCTTCTTCTTCTCCCTCTTCCTCTTGTATCTTTCCTCATTGTAAGTTGTGGCAAGACTTATATAAAAAAATAATATATGAGATATATGCCATAATTATTTGATCATGGTAGTTTCTTTTTTTTTTATTTTTTAAAGTGAATCACTCTAGTTATTCAAGAATATCTATCTTGTCAAAAAACTTTTCTTGCAGAACAAGTCATCTTTCATTTCACTGTTTATCCATGTTAAAGAAAATATTTCTCTCAAAATAATACTTGTTTTCTACATTAGTTGTGAAATGATAAAATAATTATAATAATAGTAGTGATAATGAAAATAATAGAAAAATTCTAGAATATTCCAAGAATAACTAATAATATTTATTTTATAAACTCACTTTGAAAAGAGAGAAATATAATAAAAGAAAAAAACTGATTTAGACCCTAAATGATAAAAATATTTCCATATAAATTCAAAAATATTTTTTTTATCATTTTTTCTTTCTTGTTTCTCTCTCGTTATGTCTCTCCTGCAAAATAAATATTGATAGTTACTCCTGAAACACTATAAAATTTATCAGATAGTGTAGGATGAAGCGGTTAGATGACAAGATTAGTGAATTGTGAGTGAGCAGTTCCATGGTAAACAGTATCCCCTCCTTCAGGGTAAATATTTTTTCTCCAAAAACACTAATGTAAGCTGGTGGCTCTCGTGTTTGATTCAGAAATGAAGAAAACCATTTCCTCTGCGAAGCAACACCGGCTTCACACTTCAAATCACAACCTGCCCTAGGCAAAGCAAAATGATGGAGGATGTTCATCTGAGATAAAAGAGATTAAAAGTTCAACATCCAACACGTGGGGCATGACACCTGCTCTAGCAAATTGAAAACTTCATGAAGAATCATGCCTGAAAGAGGCGGAGCAAAGGAGATCCGATACGCTATCAAAATAACGGTGAAGATGGAACAAAACCACGAAGGCTTTATTGCTCATCCAAAGCATTTCAACCGGGAAACAGAATAGGACGGGGACCATTTCAAACCTTTTCAAGTGACGGTGAGTACAGATGTTTTCTTTGTGAAAAAAAAAAAATTAAGGATGAGATGATAGCCACCGAAGACACCATCCAGGTAACACCCCCTCGACCACGGAAAGAAAAAAAAAATAGAGACAGGAGAAGATGGATTTCCACAGGCGAGGCAGGATGCAGTTCCCAAGACTCCCCTTTTCTGGAAGTACATTAGCAATTAAATTATGTAAAACTACAAATTAACTTGGTTCTGGGGGCACCACTTTCAGACTTCGCATCCACTCACAGAAACTTGGATCATCAAAGTGAATAAAGCTGCTTTTTAGCTTTGTTCGTTGTTCTGTTGTCAGAGATCGAAGCTGCGGGAATCTTGCCTCCTGCAATCAAGTTCCATCAAATTGGTAAAAATCCAACACTATAAGCCTACTAATATTATTGACCAAGAGCTTATTTTTCTCTTTTCCACCCTAACCTGTTCATAAGGTGGGTCCTTGTGCGCAGGTATCAGCCGAGAAACAAAATATCTAGCTTGAGAGCTTCCCTCCTGTCATTAACCCAAACCAACAAGTTGATCAGTTAGGCCACAAAAAGAAAAAATTAAGGACAAAGGTGCATAGAAATGGATTGCAAAGAATCAAGGAAAAAAAACCTTGAATGCAAGGATTCTAGGTGCTGGAAACCGCAATTCAGTTATCTCTTCAGCTAATGTTCTGCAAGCTGCTAAAGCAGCTGCACTTCTTCCTTCATCAGCGGCTAGCTCAGCACCCTGTAGTAAAAAGTTATTGAGAAAGTGTCTTTGTATATCAGGACTTAAATGCCAGCCGACACAGAAAGAAACTCGAGAAATAGACTAGTGGACTCAAACCAACACTAGTTTGATATATGCATGTACATAGCAATCAGATATCCTCTCAGAAACAGGCAGTCGTAGTGAGGAAAATTAACATAAAAGCTGCCAGCTGAAAATATAGAAATTGATATTTAAGTGGAAGACTGGCATCATTAGAGGTACTAGCACGCTTCTTACTTTCAATCTATTACTTCAGAATTAGAAAAAATGCCTCTAAATTTCCTTTTTTATTGAATCACAAAAGGATTCTTTTTTCTGAAACAATTATAAGCAGGGAAGCAATAAATGTTTTCCATTTGTTTCACCTATCAATATTTCTGCCAGGAAATGTTGTGCTTGAATGTTTTTCCATCACCTGAAATTAGATCATTACATAAACCATAGCACAGTCAAGTGTTTATCTCCTCCCTATATCTGCAATAAATTCTTGAATTTCCTTCCCGGTCACAAACTTGAACAGAAAATACCGAATTTTTTATCCATGACACAAAAGTGCTCACAAACCATGCAAAAACAGACAGCAGACACACCCACAGTTGAAGATGCTCAGTTCATGAGAAACGCAGGGGAAATAAACATACAAAATAAAAATATTCAATAATTAGCAATATCAGGGAATTGCAAAAGGATGCCAACATAAAACAGCAAGAAGAAAAGTCAAGTCACTTACCAACCAAATGAAGACATCTGTACCATGGTCAAGAACAACAGCTGTATCAGACTGCATCGCAAGGTCATAAGCTGGAAGTTCCTCAAAAGTTCCCCCTTCTCGGTGCATTAGACAACGAGGTGCTACCATACGGAGTGAAAGATCAAAAGATGCATTCAAAAACAAATTCCGCAACACAGACCTCTCATCTTCATGACCAACAATGCTTCCCAGAAGAGGGCCCCTTCTAAGATGGAAAAGGAGCTCTGGTAATGCAGAGAGTTCTTTAGGAAATCTATGAAGTTTTGACTTGGGTACTAGGGACCCAAATTTTAAAGCAATGTCTTTAATTCTTTCATCTATTGTTCCACGCATATCCATGGCATCTGAATGGTTTTTGGCTCGCAAGAGGGTTCTCTTGGCGATAAGGATTGCAGCCACTTCATCTTGAAAACTTTCAAGAAATGCTGAAACACTATCCACAGTAGGCAACTTGACAGTAACCACTCTTGAAATATCAGCTTGATAAATGTTTGCGTATAGAACAGTAAACTGGAAAAATACACAATCGCTCTTGATGTCTCCTTTAGTTTCCATAGAGAGTGCAAAGCTTTGTGTTTCTTCAACACTTAGCATTTGAATGCACAGTGCATTGTCATTCTTGAAAGTTTCGTGTGTGTCAACATGCGCTTCTTCACCAGGACCCACAACTTGAGTAATTAAAATATCATCAGAACATCGAATCTCCAACAAACCATGGGAACCTGATGCCCTAGAAGATGCCCTTTGCAAATTCACACCAAAGGCCTCCCCAAAGTCATCGTGAAGAACCAAAACACCTCCAGATGCCTTTGCAAGCGGCTGCAAAACTGGAATTCTAACAGGGCAAGTTCCAGCACACAGAATGTCAACTACTGCATTATTTCTATGCGCTTCACGACCCAGGTTCTCCATCCATTTCAAGGCTGTTTTTTCCAGATGAGGATAATTTGGGTGGCTAAAAGAATGAGGAACTGATCCAGGGCCATATGTATTAGGCCCGCCAGCACACACGATGATCCTGCTATTGCCTCCATTCCTTTTAACTACACCTCGGGACATTTCTGCTGATGGTCCTTGAATTATAGCCAGAGCAACCTCAACTGCAGTACCCAGGCACCGATCTCTTAAAGCTTCTGCAATGTTCGATTTATACGGTCTCAAAGATGAGAATATTTTGTGCGCTACTTCCTTTGAAGCATGCATTGGTGACAAGTACACACCAGTTCCATAGATCAATGCTTTCAAGGACTCTTGAATAGGTGATTTGTCACCAGGAAGTACATCAGCAGATGCCATTGATTCCTCTGAAAAATCATAAACTGACACTGTACGGCCATATAGTATTATTCCAATTCTTGCTGTAGGGGGGAGTGAATCCACAAATGCATGCAAAGAGCTTTGTAAATGCTGCAGGTGGGGTTCATCTAAACAGTCATCTATAACAAGTACAACGGGTGCAGACATTCTGGAATCAGAAACAGGAATAAAACCAGGTCTCTTGTTCCCAGTTCGAACATAATCAACAATGGGTGATGAAAGTTCTGGAAAGTTGCGAAGATCTTCTTTGCTTGGAGCTACATATTCACCTTCACTTCCATTCAGTTTCCGGCAAATCACACATTGCCACTGGCCTGAACCAAGTAATATCTTGCAATAAAGATTTGCATAAGCTCCACAATTGTGGCAACGATGAGGATCACGCTGTAATATTTGAGGACCTGGAAAAATCTCTCTCCCAGGAGAAAATAATGCCCCAAAGCCCAAACTTGGAACATTTGTTAGTTTCTTTTGCTTCAAGACCTAATAACAAAATGAGCCGAGCTCAAGTTCAATTGAAAATTGCAACTTTAATGTAAACAAAAAAATCACAAGATTCAAGCATATATATAGGCGAGGCATTTGGAAAGAAAGGATAATCAGACAACAATTTATTAACCAAACAAAAAGGTGCTCTCAAAATCATAACAACAATCTCATAAAAGACAAAAAAGAAAAAAAATCCCCACAACAATTGGTGCCTTCAGTTTGAACAGGAGAGAGAATGATAGAGATACCTTGTGAGCAGAGAACAAAGCACATAATGATTCATTGACAAGTGTTGAGTCCTCTGTAGCGAGGGGAACTTGGTGCTGCAACTCAACTGAACCATTTGAAAAATGAGGAGGCGAGGATGTTGGCAATGTTGAGCCTGATGAGAAAGCAATTGGTTGAGGAGTTGCAGGAGAAGTCCGAAAAGGCACAGCAGCAGGCCGGACTGGCGATTTAAAAACAGGAGGACCAGGGGGGGTGCTTAGATGAGGAACTGGGCTCCTAACCCCATTGGCAGGTGACAACAAATTTGGGTTCCGAAAAAAAGGAGAAGGGATCTGATCTTGTTGCAATTTAGGAGGAGGAAATCGCGGAGCTCCAGGTAACATCGTAGGAGGAGGAGCAGAATTCTTCACTGGTTGAGGGGTTGATGAGTCAGGGTTTGAGGGAGTAACAGTAACAGAATATCCAAGGGAAGGTGGTGGTGGATTAGTCATTGCAATTCAAAGTTTCTTTATCGAATAATCAAGAATAACCTAGAAGCCAAAATCAAACTCTATATAAAGCTACAGACAGTTGTATCCCAGGGCCAATTATGACAAGAGAATTCAAAGTGACAACTTTGAGACTGTCAATTGATTATTGATTGAAATTCAATTAAGAATCATAAACAAAACAGCCTACAAAGGTCTGATACACCAGCAGCTCAAGAATTGCGATCCAATCTCAATGTTGATGCGGAAGAAGATACCGAATGGGAGGACCTTGACAAACCAAAACCCCCCGGTAAAATCTAAAACCCCAGAGCAAGAAAGGGTTTTGATGCAAACCCAGTTCAAGAAATCCCCAGTACAGTCAAGAACCCAACTAAAGAACCAAAATTATCAGCTTCAAAGATCAAATTGAATGCAAGAAAACCTGATCTCTCTGCACAATTGGGCACCAAAATCTTCCTCTCGCACAGACATCTGAAAGAAAAAGAGACCAGTTAGAATTCAACTTTGTGTCAAGGAAAAGGATCTAGTTTTCTTCAGCAAAACAAAACCAATATTGAATGAAATTGAGACGAGACGAGGACAATAGAATCGACGTACCTGAGAGGGATAGAAGGAAAATTGAAAGATTTGCAGAGTAAATCTTCAGTCCCTTTTTTTTAAATCTCAGTTAAAAATGGAAATATTTTCGAAGTGATTTTTAGGATTCTGGGTCCTTTGTCCTCGCAAGCTAGGGAGCTCTCCCCGTCGTCTCCTGTTGTGTTCGATTTTCCTTTTACACGAGAGAGAGAAGACAGCTACGTTACAGATTGGTCCACATAAAGTCAACAGGCCATTTTTTAATTGTCATTCTGTAACAGGATGAATCGTGTATGAACATCTCCGATGTCGTTCCAACCCCTCGTTAAATTAATTCAATTTCCTCCGAATTACGGCCCACGTTACTTTGCGCCTACAAAGCCCCACTTTCTGTGAATCAAATAAAAAGAAAACACTAAATTACAAATTACGTTTACAAAATATTCTAATAAAACTTTATCAATAAGATAAATTTACATGTTTATAAAAATAAAAAGTTTAATTTATTTTGTTTTTATATTATTATCATCATTATCTTTATTTTATTTTTTAAAATATTTAAGAAAAAAGACGCTAAGGTGAATATTTTAGAAATGTTAGTCTTAACATTAATTTATTCTATGAGGAGTTGAACTCTAATCTATTTTTATATCATTTTTTAAAATTAAATTCTATTTAAAATTTATTTTTTGTCACTCAAAATTATTCCAAACATGAGATTTCATGAGAACTTCTTAATTGAAATCAATTTAGAAAAAATCAAAAATATTGTAAAAAAACCAGGTAAATCATTGTAATAATCCACAAGACCCTTTGTTTTTTTTTTATCCTCAAATCTTTTTTTTAATTGCAATTTTTAATATCTAATTTCATGATCAATTTGTCAAAATTTTCTTAAAAGAGACAAAATTTAACAAAAAAACTAAAGTATAAAATAAAATAAAAAACCTCATCCACACTATGAAATTACAAGGAAATTCTTTTTTTCATCTTCTCACCTTGCTTTCTCTTCCTTTATAATCCTTATAGTCTTTGTAATTTTTATTTTTACTCAAAAATTTATTTTTTTAATATCTCAATTTGTTGGTTTGAGAAGGAAGAGAGTTGCCTTAAAATAACAAGGAAAAAAGAAAGTTACTGGTGAGACCACTGTTTTTGGTATCAACAGGTTTCATTTGACGAGAGAGGTTCGATGGTGATGATTTTTACCTATAAATATGCCTAAAAAATAGATCAAGATTCATTTTAATTTTTGTGCTTGGTTGATTTTTTTTTTGTGGTTTTGTACTGTTTAGAGGTTAGTATGTTGTTTATGGATGTTTTTATGATGTTTTAAAGGTTTTTATGTGAAAATAACTTGAAAAAATATATATTTTTAGACCAAACAACCCCTTTCCCTAATCTCCAACCATGGTGGTTGAATTCTATGTTGGCACTAGTGGTGATGCATTATTAAATTGTATTTAATACAATAAAATTTTAAATATAATTTATATAATTTTAATATAATTAATTTTAATCAAGACATTTTTAAAAAGGGGTGTTTTAAAAAAGTTTATCTACATTGCCTTGATAGGTCAACACAACCTGGTCAACAAAAAGATGACAAGATACACATACGCGAGTTAGTAAATCATGATCACTCATCTAGCTTTTTTTTTTTATTCTTCTTATTTTTGTATCCCCCTAAAAAACAAACAAAATAGAGAACACGTCACTTGTAATGGTATAAGATACGTTCGCATGCTTGTGTAGATTCACTATTTTTTATGCCTTGAAGGTTTAACCATAACTAAGTTGATCTAAAAAACTCATTTTCAACGAAAATTTAACCTTAAAACTCCTAAAAAATCCCTACATACCTCAACAAAACCAATTTATAGTCTTAAATAAACTTTTACTCTATGATTAAATAAAAACTAAATTGAATAATTTTTTTTGCAAGCTTCAATTGTTTTTTATAAGATAATGAATAAAAAAACACTTAAATTAAACTTCTCTTACCAAACAAAACTTATCAATGTTAAGATTGATTTTCTTAAAAAATAAAAAATAATAATTTTAAAGGCTATAATTCATAAAAAAACACGTCTTAAACCGTATTAAAAAAAAAAACTCGCATTGTTCTTTTTCAATCTTCATAATTTTATTTTTTCTTTACAAGAAATAAAAATGATATTTATTTGTAAAAATCAACTACAAATCAAATATCAAGAAACTTTTTTTAAATTACAATAACTCTATTAAAAATAAATCAAAATATATTACCAAATTAAAACTTTAACAAATACCACGTATAAGGAAAAAGAAAAAAAAGGAAAAAGAAGACGAAGCTTATTGAAATCCATAGCGATTTCACTGACAATGGACAGTGAAGTTACCACATAAACTAGTTTGTGTCTTAATTAATTAATGAGTCGCACGTGCTATCATCGCCATCATGTGGGTCCCTTAATCACGTGATCGTATCTCTTCGATAAACAGCATTAAGCTTTCACCGGTCCACAAGATGCCGAAACAAACATTCTAAATAATTATCTCCAGAACAGAGAGTAAAACAGTATCGTAAAAAAAGAGAGAAAGAAACGCCGTCGTCCTCCCCCTTATCCCTGAAATGTAATCTAACCAAACATAACCCTCGAGAAACAGTACCTCACTGCACCGAGCTCTCTCTTTCGATAAAATAAAATCCCTAGATTTTCTTCTATTTCTTTCGGTTACTATGCCTTCCTTCTCTCAAAACCCCTAATAAAAAAAATAAAAATAAATGGAAGGAGCCAAAGACCCTCGAAACGGCGGCGATTCGTCGCCAAAGCAGGTCTCCAAAAAACCTCGCACCAGTGGCCACATAACAGAACAGGAAATCCACGAAGAATTCTCTCACCATAATCTTAACGTAGCCAGAATTAACAACGGTAGCTTCGGTAGCTGCCCCGGATCTGTACTCGCTGCTCAAAAAAACTGGCAGCTTCAGTTCCTTCAACAACCCGACGACTTCTACTTCAATACTCTCCGAAAAGGAATTCTCCACTCACGTACTGTCATAAAAAACCTCATCAACGCTGATGATGTCGATGAAATCTCCCTCGTCGATAACGCCACCACTGCGGCCGCCATCGTCCTTCAACAAATTGGCCGTGCCTTCGCTGAAGGTAAGTTTGCTAAAAACGATACCGTTTTAATGCTCCACTGTGCTTACGAAGCGGTTAAGAAATCCATTCAAGCTTACGTCACGCGTGCCGGGGGTTCTGTTATTGAGGTTCAGTTACCGTTTCCGGTTAATTCGAATGAGGAGATAATTGCGGAGTTTAAGAGAGGATTAGGAAAAGGCAAAGCTAACGGTAGAAAGATTAGGTTAGCGATAATTGATCATATAACGGCGATGCCGTGTGTTGTTATTCCGGTTAAGGAGTTGGTTAAAATTTGTAGAGAAGAAGGCGTGGAGCAGGTTTTTGTTGATGCAGCTCATGCTATTGGCAGTGTTGATATAAATGTTAAAGAAATCGGGGCTGATTTTTACGTTAGTAATCTGCACAAGTGGTTTTTTTGTCCGCCATCAGTTTCATTTCTGTATTGCAAGAAAGCGAGTTTGGAATTTGATGTGCATCATCCGGTTGTTTCACATGAGTACGGAAATGGATTGCCGATTGAGAGTGCCTGGGTTGGGACTAGGGATTATAGCTCGCAATTAGTGGTGCCGGCGGCTTTGGAGTTTGTTAATCGGTTTGAGGATGGAATTCATGGGATAATGAAGAGGAACCATGAGGAGGTTGTTAAGATGGGGAAAATGTTGGCGGAATCATGGAGGACAAATCTTGGTTCTCCGCCGGAGATGTGTGCAGGAATGATCATGGTTGGTTTGCCTTCAAGATTGAGTGTTTCAAGTGAAGATGATGCTTCGAGGTTAAGGTCGCACTTGCGTGACTGTCATGGGGTTGAGGTTCCAATACACTATCAGGGTTTAAGAGATGGTGAGGAGGGGGTGAAAGATAAGGATGGTGTTATAACAGCATATGCAAGGATTTCTCATCAGATTTATAACAAGTTTGAGGATTATTGCAGGTTTAGGGATGCTGTAAATCATCTTGCTGAGAATCGACAGATTCGCAGAACTATTTCTCCAGAGTGAGAAGGTATGTCTTCTTCACAATAATGAAGTATGCTGTTTGTACTCATAACGTGTAATTTCTGTATATTTGCTGTTCGTGACCATTCTTTATGTTACATTTTAGCACAAGGGACACTTGGACCAGTTAAATTAATAATAGCTGTATTGCCTCCTCATAGTTTCTTTAAAACAATGTCTATGAGAAATAAAAATTGAATATAGTATTGATAATTTTGTTTCAGAAAAAAGAAAAAAAATCTTGTTGCAGTTCAATGTATTATCCTGGACCAGTTCTGTTTTGTCTATTCTACTGATTTGCTTTCTTATGCATAATAAGCCTTGTATGTGGTCTTTTATTAGTTCTCGTGACCTAAGAACACCTTGATACTTGTTTTGCTTCTAGCACTTGTCCATTTGAATGCTGTGATTTGCTATGGACTTTAGAATCTCATGAAATGACTTCTAACAGTTGTTTGATTTATTTACTCGATATCTCTGCTGGAGCAGAAGATGAACCCGAAACCACAAAATTCCTTGAATAATTTTTTTTTCTCAGTTCAAGTTTCAGAATGCATGAGCTTGGCATTATGTTGAGTTTAGTTTCTTGCCCTTGCTGATGGATGAATTTGAAACAGCACTTGACATGTTTTTAAGGAAAATCAATATAAAAACCATCAGAGTTCTATTATATATATATATATATATATATATATAAACGTTAGAGTGGTTGGGCAGCGAGAACCAAGTCCATGAAAAAATAGAAGCTAATTTAGAAAGGAATGACTCAGTAATTACATGACATGTTTCCATTTATGTCTGTGGCTGAAGAATAGCTTGGGAAAAGGTCTAGTAGATATAATAAGTGAATGGTGATCACACAGATCTTGCTGTGAATTTTGCTGTGAATGGTCTATCAGACGATGGGATGCATCTGCAGAGAGAGATTAAGCCTTTGGGTATAAGGTGTATCTGGAGAGTGACATCTCAAGTATTATTTAAAACTGGGATGTTTTAGGAAAAGGTTGTCTCATGCTGTGCGCGCATTCAGACCAGGAGGTTTCCACTCTTGCTCTAAATTTTAGGGCTAAGTGTATTTTATTTTTTGAATTTCTTATTCTTTCTCAACTACTCTTATTTATTTCTTCTTAACACTCCTTTTTGGTGCTTCCCCAGTATACTTCCTGTGTAGATGGAGTACCTTCTATTTGTTTTTAGCCTCCCTGCGTCCTTCTTGGACTAGGAATACTTATTGATCCTAGTTCTGAATTTATGTGTAGATTAATTTAGATTTGGATATTTGATTTCTAGACTCTTTCCATGCGGTTCATTTTCAGATATTGGGAGGAATGTCTTGAGTTAAAGACCTTTCTTATACACTAACATATTTATCTTGATGCGAAACTCAGAAGTGTCTTTCTTTAATTCGACTGTGTTCTTTTTTGGCAGTTGGTGGTGAACATTGGAGCCGCCTTGATCAAATAAATTTGTGTCTCCCCTGGTTTATCGTAGATGGCCCAATATCAAACCAGTAAAATTTGGAAGACACCACGTAGAAGATTAGTGTGTCTGCTCATTGAAGCCACAGGAGTTATCTAGAATTTCTCGACTGAGCTGCTACTTTATGGCTCCTTGTATCTACAACTGTAGATATGGCAATAATTTCATGAATGTCAGCAATTCACTCAGCAAGTTTTCTGCCTTCAGCTGAATTTAGCTCTACTTTCCCGTTTTCCTGCAAACTCAGTCGTGACATCCCGTGTTGCTTCATGTATAATTGCAGGTGCGTGGTTAATGTTACTAAAATCACGCAAGCCTCGTTAAAGCAGCATTCTTCTTTTTTTTTTGCACCCATTTGTGTTGGACTGAGGATATGCACTTCCAGTATGAATAACATAGATTGCACGGACCATCTCAACTTCCACTACTAAATCTTTTGAAAGAGGTGCTTGATTGCAACCTAGAATCCAGATATGACCTTCCAGTATTGGTTTGTGGACGCAAATTTCAAGATTTTGCCTGCCGGATGCACCCGCAGATGGCCATCCCACTGATAAATGGCCAGAAACCAAGTAACTGGCACAGCATAACCACAATCCCAATCCTGAAACTCATTGCTGTTGTATTTAGCAGAAGATTAACTTGCAGACAAGCAAAAGGGAAATAAAAAAATCATGAACTCATGAAGCAGTCTGATTCTCCTTTTAAAAGTTAAAAGTGCAAATCATCGTCATTTATCAGATTGTGTAACCTATGAAGGCCTCCTTGGTTTTCTTCTTCTTCTTCTTCTGTCCTTCTAACTAGAAACTGTGCCAATAGTCAGCATCACGATTGCAATTGACGTGACGCGAAAATGAACTGCTCAAATTAATTACAAGGAAAAAGGTGAAATATATCTCCTCACGAAGGCGCCATCAGATATGCATGATTCCTGTCTTTCCCATTGCCCAGAAGTTGAGTAACAATGACTCCCACATCTCCCAAACCAACTCCAATGCATAGAGGATAAAGTGGAGGATGCACAGAAATCTGCATTCTCATGTCTTCAGCTTCACTAGGACAATCGGATACCTTGACATTAGGACCATTCTAGCACTTCCCCATGCACTTGCACCCTACAGCAGTACCCCCCATTCCGACCTTCCTTTCGAATTCTTCCAGCAGAGCAGATGCTCCCGATTCCCTCCGCTTGCCGCCCATGCATATCTCAACCTTCCTGCCAGATGCTCCGACGCTAGTGCCATCGCTCTTATTACCACTACGAAAAACTCAATTGCTACTCTCATTGTAAGGTCCAAATTACAGGAAGCTTCCCTGAGATTTCGAGGGACTTGAATCATTAGCCCCTAATACTATCTCCGTGCGCTGGTCTTCTTGAGTAGCTGCTTCTTCAATTACGTACGCTGATTCAATCTCTATAAACTGGTTCAAATCATTGCTTCTCAATTGTTTCATGGACAAGACCTCTTCACAATCACCGTCACTTGACTCAGATGAAGGTGAATGATAAGAACATGAATGGCTTGCTAAAATCATTACACTGATAAGAACACAAAGAAAAGAAGACTTCTCCCGCGTACTCACCGATATCATCATCTCCTCAACTTCACCAATCACACTAGAGCTACCCTCTTTACCAAGACCGTATGGGAAAAAATGGGCAAGTCCCTGCACAATCTTTTCATCTACTCGAGCTTCTTTTTCTCTGTTTTTATCTCTTTGTTCTTCTCTTTCTTTCCGCCACACCTGGCTGAAGATACATGTAGTATTTTATATGCCCATAGCTAGAAAATCCACTGCTCAAAATACCATTGTGACTTTTTACTCTAGATGAAACCCTAGGATTCCCAGTGCCCAGATCACAGGGAGGCAACTTCAAACGGTGAGAAATCAAAATCTAACAATTTCTTTAAAATTCATAATCCATTCAAGTTGTGGTTCACTGAATAATTCAGAACTTGAAGATCATGAACGTGTGGTTCGACTCTAGTGCCACCCGGCAAGACATATTGGGCCTCGTGGGCCCAATAAGTCAAAGAAAACAGTAGACGTGTCCATAGAATAGTAATGAAGGCGCATCCATAACTATGGTGCTCAGTCGCACGACATAGAACCTTCTCTCTCCTAGCCTAGGTCCTGCTCTCTAGCGCTGATGAGACACTTTATGTTTTTTCATCAAGTTCTGGAGAGGGAAAAACAAACATAGAATTGGAATCTGTTAGGATTTGACAGTTAGTTGAAAATTCAAACAAGATGGAAGAGGAATTACGGCTTCCAGTAAGGTTGATGAATTTCGTATCCGAGGAACAGGTAATTGTTTTGCCTGATTAATAATTACCTACCTCTTAAAACCCTAATTTTATTTCTTTCGTTCTTGAAATTCTTGACAAATTGGATGACTGTAAATGACAGTTGGATGAAGCAAAGAAATCAAGGGGTGAGCGAGTTGAGGATGGTACTGCCCAGAGAGACAGGCCCCTCTTCGAGGTCTCTTTCATCTTTCCTTTCCCTTTTACTTTATGCTAATTACTGTAATGATTTAGAACCATACTGCAGTATCATGTCATTTTTATATATTTTTTAAATGTAGATTTTAAAGGAGAATAAGGACAAGAAGGATGCTGAATTTAATGAACGACTCAAGCATAGTGAGTTCCTCCGGGTTTTCTTCTAGATTAATTGTTATTTCGTGTCTTGGGGTTTTTCTTCTCGAACCCATTTGTAATAAGGAAGAATGGAGGAGCTTTAATAACTTGGTTTTGTTTCAGGACCACCGAAAGCTTTGGATGAAGATGAGACTGAGTTTCTTGATAATTTAGAAATGGTGAGACTATGCTTTAAGACCCATTGAGCTCTTTTGAAAATGTCTGTTACATACAAAGAGTTTGGATCACAAGTTAATTTTTGGTTTGACTGTCGAGACATTGTGATCATAGTATTTATTTGTTAACTAATTTTTCAAGAGTTCTTATTGATGCCTTTTCCCTTTTCCTTTTTCTCTTTTTAATATGTTTATTGTGCAAGCAGTCAAAGAAGGAATATGAGCAGCAGATAGCAGATGAGGAAGCCCGACAGCTTCGGAGTTTCCAAGTAATTTGTTAACTAACTTTATGCGCTTCTTGAGGTGCTACATGTGCTTTGCCTTGAGTTCATGCTGAGGATTCTGAATTTGATGATCGGCATTGTCATGGTGTTGTAATATTATATATTAAAAACTCGTGGTGATTGAACTTCCTTTTCATTTCATTACAAAAAATTAGCCTATTGAACAATGTTTTCTTCATGGGAAATTAGAATGCATTCTTGGAGATTCATCTCCTCTTTTGTGATCTTTAAGTGTCTGAGCTATTGGGAATCGGGAAAAAGTGATTATATGCTATGTTTTTGTTACCATATGCATGCATTGGAGTAGTCCCACGTTGCTTCTCTTCCAATTTCCAAAACAAGAAAGAAACGTTTGTGAGGGGCTTACAAATTCTTGTACCAGCAGACCAATGTAGCCTTGTAATTTTGCATGAACTTATTCAGAACTCCTTTTCCCTTTCTGAATGGCATGCTCAGAACTTTTGATCTTTCTTATTCAGTATATCTGTCATCCCAGTTGTTATTGTTTCGCTTTCAGGCAGCAGTTGCAGCTCAGTCATTCAGTGTGGATGATTTGAAGGAAACACCACTTGTTCCTCCAGTCCCGGTTAGTTTTCTATTTCTATCAAACTATTTGGAATGTTTCACTTGACAATATATATGTGCATGCACAAGTGTCTGACCTACAAATTGCCAGAACTGCTGCATTGATGATTGACATTGTAGAATTGTAGCGTCAACATTTATTGCTTTCAAGAGTTTTTGATGCTTGAATTTTTTAATGCAAAATGATTCTGATTTCTAATATTTAGACATCACCAGTTCTACCAAGGAATAATAGACATCGTGAGCCTTAAAAATGAATTGTAATAGCTCATATAAAAAATTGAATTTAAATTATGAAGATGGTATTGTCACGATGCACAATAACTTGAGCACTCTACTCGTTCCAATATGATAAAAAGATAAGTTCTAATAATTATGGAGCATGTTTATAGTCAGTCTGGTTGAAAATTCTGGTTCAAGCCAGAATCGCCTTACAGCTGTTATTGTTGCTTATAAATGCAACTTATTCTGTGCGCAGGAGCAAAAATCAATTGGGAGGAAGAATCCACCTGCTCGCCCATTAAGTATGATTATCAAAGTCAAACCTCAGGCGAAGAAAGCGAAGATGGACCTGGGAAATGTCGAAGAACATTTAGAGATAGGGAAAACTCCCGATTTTAATATGGAAAAATCTTCAGACACGGTGAAAGTACCTAGCAATGATGTTGCTAAAACTGGCCTTGTTTCATACAGTGATGAAAGTGAAGATGATGATTAGTAGTTTTTGCTAAAGATACCTTGGATATTTATTATCACTTGATTGAATTTCGTTTACTGCGTTCCATTTTCTTGCATACATGCATAGGGGAAGCAGATGGCAAGGGGGGTGTGTGTGTCCTTGGGGCGTTGTTTCTTTCTTAAAAACACGGAAACTCTTCAGTGAAGAAAATGATCTATAATTCTTGCGGAATAACCTTTTGGTTGGGCTGTAAACATGCTGGACATGCTATGCTACAGTCAGCCGAAAAGGAACTGCAGTGGGCTTGAATAGTAAATGTTTTCAGTCGAGCTTGGACTTCGTGAATATGCGCTATAGTCCTAGAAAATATTGTGAAAATAATCAGGGAAATAACCCATTTTAACTTTATCTCCCTCTCAATATCTCTTTCCATTTGAAAATTCAGGACTTGAATTGATGTTATTTCATTGATTCCTCAATTTAAATTGTATTAATTTATCCTAAAAATTTTATTTCAATTGCAATTTAGTTACTCATCATTTATGAGAATCCCACTAAGTATTCATGGCTGAAATAGTTAAAACATCCAACTCATAAATGGAGAATTCACAGCTTTACAACTCATAATTAGAGAATTCATAGGATGAGATGCATGCTAATGGAACCTCCGATAAATCTATTGGAATTGGCTTTGTAACAATACAATCTCATCTTCCATACATAACAAATTGTTACACTATATTCATATTATAACATATGAACAATAAAAACTAATATTTTTATTGAGAAAGAACTTACAGGGGAGAAAATAGATTTATGGATGGCACTTGTAAGAATGGATGATTCTACGAAATCTTCAACGTTCGTCGTGGTTTTTCTTCTCACTTTGTATCTGGTAGGGACTAGGGAGTGAAGGGCTGCTGGAAAGAAATGATTTTTTCTGGCCATGGAAGGAACCTTGATCCCATCGTGAACGTTGACAATCAAACACAGCAACGGTCAAACGCAAATGCTAAGCCAGTGTTCAAAGAAATTTAAAAACTGGATGCTTTTGACAAGTGTTTAGAGAAATGATCACGGAAAAGCTGCAGTCAAGAAAACAAGTTGGGGAGCTAACTTGAAAGGATATCCGCCGCCTTCTTTTACTCCCTCGCGCCACATCAATTTTTCAAACTATGAGTCGAAGAAACCGCACCAGGCTCATTAATTAAAAACCCGTGTATTTTGAACTATTATTTTTCCTTTTGCGTCGGGACGGATTTAATTCTTTTTACAATGCTAAAGAATTTTTTTTTTACTGCATTTAAATATAAATCCAATAAAAAAAACATAAAAAGATGGAGCTCGCGCTAATAAAAAACAGTGCTACACATCCGTGTGGCCGACTTTTGTTGTTTTAAAAATAGACTATTTGTTTTTTTTAATAAAAAAATAAATATTTAGTGACACGTTGTCCGCTTGTCCAGATTTCAATCACTCAAATATAATTGGAAAATCAAGCTTTGATTTTTTCTTTGGCTCAAAAATCCATTTCAAGTTATTTTGAACTAAAAACTCCTAATAAAAATTCTTAACATCTCAATAAACTAATTTTATCAAATGAAAAAACCTCTAAATTGATTTAAAAAACACAAAATCAACCCAATAAAATATCTTTCTTAACCCCAATCAACTTTTTTCATCAAGATGAGAGCCAAATAACTTCTCAATGAAACTTTTTTTTATTGAACAAAACCATCAATACCAAATTTAACATGTTTTCTAGCAACTTTCTTCCGCTTTTTCGAACAACGGATCAAAAAATAAATATGATACAATTATGAACCAAAAATAAAATTATAGAAACTAAAGAGACTAAAAGAAAAATAAGGGGATTGAAATGAAATTTTTTGTGTGAATTTCAAAGCAACCATGCATGTTTTCCACGTTCTACACTTTGATTCCCATTTTTAATGATTTGCTTTACAGAATAAATTATAAGAAATTAGCGATTAATTCAGCCACAAAAGGATAATCAATGACTAAAATGAAAATAAAAAAAGCACCGTGGATCACCATGGAAAAGATCCATGACTTAATTATAATATAATGTAATGTAATATTACAAATTTCTTAGCTTACTTTCTTTTATAATAAGAAAAGAACTGTGCTATTTTAGAAAGATTTCTGACTACTTGCAACTTGGCTCTTTTCTTATTCATCTACCAGTGAATATTTAGAACCTCTAAAAAAAAAAAAAGATTTTGTTGCTCCCACTTTCCTTGTGCGAGGAGCTCATGCAGTTTTTGCATTTGTGTGAAGTGCCACTAAGGAGGCATAGTAACCATCTTTGATGTTGATCAAACTCTCATGCCTTCCTTTCTCTACAATAACTCCATTTTTAACCACTGCGATTAGATCTGCATTCCTGATTGTGGATAATCGATGGGCTACAACAACTGTAGTCCTGTTTACCATGACTCGTTCTAATGCAGATTGAACCACTCTTTCAGACTCAGCATCTAATGCACTTGTAGCCTCATCTAACAGTAAAATCTTTGGATTTTTCACTATGGCGCGGGCAATGGCTACCCTTTGCTTCTGCCCCCCAGATAACTGGATTCCGCGGTCTCCTACTCCAGTGTTATATCCCTGCATTTTGCATTGCCACAGGAAACAAGAACTTGGTCAGTGTTTCTGCATTATATCTTTGATCTATGATTGATCAATGGAAAAACAGACTTGACCAAACCCTACCTGTTGTAAACCACTAATGAACTTGTGGGCATTGGCCAACTCTGCTGCAGATATAATTTCTGCCTCAGTTGCATCTCCTCCCTTCCCATATGCAATGTTGGCACGGATTGTGTCATTGAACAAAACAGGCTCCTGGCCTACAAGCCCCATTTGCTGCCTTAACCACTTTAATTGTAGCTTTTGAATTTCAGTTCCATCAAGAGTGATGTGACCTGAGTCCGGATCATAAAATCTTTGCAACAATGCGACCACAGTTGATTTCCCACTCCCACTTTCTCCAACCAGAGCTACAGTCTGAATAAAATTCAATCAAATAAATATAACTTCTGACACGCTACTAATCGCTGCTCTTTTTTTTTTTTCATATACTAAATGCTTGAAACAACTAGAAGTTATGACACCATAGAAGACTTACCTTCCCAGCACGCATAAACAAGTTGATGTCCCGGAAGATTTGGATATCTGGCCTGGTTGGATACTTAAAGCTCACATGACGAAGCTCAATTTCTCCCTTCACATTCTCTAATATTATTCCCGACTCGTCACTGGGGTCTATCTTTGACTTCCGGTCTATGATTGAAAATACAGAAGCAGCAGCACCTTTTGCTTTGGTGGTATCGGTAGTGAATGTGCTTGAATGAGAAATTCCTACAGATGCCAATGTCAAAGCAAAGAAAACCTGCAAGGAGAATAAGTACCTCAATATCGTTTGAAACTATATTTTATCCTTTTGAAGCTCTAAAATTCTAGGGAGAAAACTTAAAGAAATATAAGAAATACCCACTTGAAAAACATCTTGGAATGTTATGTGGCCGGTGTCAACTAGACGAGCTCCAGCATAGAAACTAGTCGCATAGAAACAATACAGTAAGAAAGAGGATACTCCAAATCCGATACCACTGACCCATCCTAGCCTTACTCCCGCCTTCATGGGACCTCGACATTTGCCTAGGTAAAGTTGCATCACCTTTTCTTCAGCACAGAAAGAAGCAACTGTTCTTATACTGCAAACTGCATCATTAGCCACTTGGCTTGCTTCTTCATACATCATCTACAAAAACCAGTTTAATTTGTCACAATGACTAGCTTTAAATGTATAAGTTATAGTTTACATTTATATAATGAAAAATTATGTTGTCAAGAATCTCGCAACACTGTAAACTTCCTAGCAAAATAAAATAGAAGCTTTGGATGTGGCGGTTTGACTGTTCCAGTGGATTGTTAGATAGATGAATTCAACTATATATATTCCCTTATCCTTTTCAACTAAAATACAGGCTGATTAGCTTTAAGGGCATACCTTTGCATCTGCGCTGAATCCTTTCATGAACTTCATTTGGATAACTCCATTGATGCCTATCAGAGGGATCAATGCAAGGATCACAAGTGCTAGTTGCCAGCTTGCAGTAAAAGCAATGATCATAGCTGATGTTACAGTCGCAATATTTTGAACAGTAGAAGCTAATTGATCTCCCACCAGAGAACGGACTATTGAAGCATCTGCTGCAAGCCTAGCACCAATTGCCCCACTTGAGTGCTGAGGCTCATCGAACCAGCTAACCTCCATGTTAACCACCTTCTCAAAACACATTGATCTAATCCTCTGGATTAACTTACATCCAGCCACTGAAAAGAAGTATGATCTCACTGGAATTACCACAAATGCAGCCACACCAAGCACCATAAACATTACTGCCCAGAATTTCGAATCCTTTCTTAGTTCATGTGGTGGTAGGAAAAATGTTTTGATTGCTTTGGACATTAGCGTGCCATAAATTGGTAGTATTGTACCATGGATACATGCTGCAATAGTGCCAATTATAAGAACTGGGATTTCTGGCTTGTTGAGAGAGGCAAGGCGGCTGATTGGGACATCTGGAGCATCTTCTGGTGGCAGAATATCATCTGGCTCGTCATACACATTGTCACGGACACTGAATCCTGTAGGTAAACCAAATGGGAGGGTGAAAGAGTGGCGGCTGCTACCGATTGACGATCCTCGACTTATGGATCGTCGAATTGATCTTCTTTGACTTGATTGTCTAAATGATTCCATGGTAATTTCTGATTCAAGTGCTGCTTGTTCTGACCCTTTGTTCATTTCTTGTAAGCGTACAAGCTGAGAGTATGCTCCATCAGGATCCTCAAGTAGTTCTGAATGTGTACCTGTTCAATTGACACATTTATTAACATGTTTGTCTCCGACTATTACTGTCGCATCATGTAATAATGACGATCCCACAAAGAGTTGTTTCCTTTCTCTAGGTAGAGGTACTAATAGATATATTCAAGATGAACAAAAATATATTACATGGTAAAAATTCAAATTTCTAAAGAACATGCTAGGATGTGAAGAAATAGGAAAGTTCTAACTCCAGTAGAATTTAACAAGTGAATAGCATGCTGAAAAGTGCATTTCATGCTAACCTGCCTGCATGTCAAATGCTAACGAGATTTTTGTGAGATGTACCTTTTTCAACCATCTTTCCTCGATGGATGACAGCAATCATATCGGCATTTCTCACAGTGGTCAATCGATGAGCAACAATAACAGTAGTTCGGTCCACCATAATATTGTCCAATGCCTCTTGCACTACCCTCTCAGATTCTGCATCAAGTGCACTTGTAGCTTCATCTAAAAGTAAAATCCGGGGGTTCTTCAAGATTGCCCTGGCTATTGCAATCCTCTGCTTCTGTCCACCAGAAAGCTGAGTTCCATGCTCTCCAACCATGGTGTCAAAACCCTGGATGCAAATATGAAAATTGTTAAAGTTAATGATTGATTCATGTAATCATAAAATTGAAATAAGCACTTGAATTAGTTAACAAACAGGCAGTTATTAAGAACCTGAGGTAGTTTATCAATGAATTTGGCAGCATTCGCAAGTTCAGCTGCAGCTCTTATCTCTTCATTTGTTGCACCATCCTTCCCATATGCAATATTCTCCTTGATGCTAGATGCAAACAACACCGGTTCCTGGCTGACAAGACCAGTTTTTTCTCTAATCCATTTAAGTTGAAGTTCTTTGATGTTAATGCCATCTATAAGAACTTCTCCAGATAGGGGATCATAAAATCTCTCTAACAGACTGATCACTGTTGACTTCCCACTTCCACTATGCCCGACCAAAGCTGCTGTTGTGCCACGTGGGATTGAAAGAGAGAATCCACTAAATATTGGCTCATCTGGTCTTGCTGGATAACTGAAATACACATCCCGCAATTCTATGTCTCCGTGAAAGTCATCCAATACTTTTCCTCTCTTATCATAAGCATCTATCTCTGGCTGCCTGTTAATAGTCTCAAACATCTTATATGCTGCAGCCCGACCAGCAGAAAAAGCACTCATGCAGGGAGATGCTTGTCCCAAAGACCTATGAAATTGACACAGTAATTCCAGAAATAAGCAAAATGACTCATCAAAGAAGATATAGTTCCAACTTCCAAGCAATCATATTACATATACAACAAATTAGAGAATGGAGCTTACATGGAACCAGTCAAAACAGCAACAATCACATTAATCACTTCACCCCCAGTATATCCCTTTTCCAACACCATCTTTGCACCAAACCATACAGCCACAGCATAACTACAGAAAACAATTAGCATAACCACACCAACACCAAATCCCGAAAAAATGCCTTCTTGCACACCTGATCGATAAGCAATTACAAGAAGCTGGTTGTAAATATTTATAGCTCTCTTCTCTCCAGTAAATGATGCAACCTGGAATATCAAAGAAATATCATCATGGTTTGACCAAGCAATAGATGGTGAAATTAGACGTTTTACTGAAAGAAAAATATTATTTTGATATTTTCTGTTCTAAGCAATTATTTTTCTTAATGTAACATACAGTTCTGATTCCTCCAATCGTCTGTTCCACTACATTTGCTGCTTCTGCATAAGCATTTTGTCCACGAGCTGCCATTTTGGATATAAAAAGGGCCATAGACGCTCCAGCTAGCACTAGGAGGGGAATAGCCGATAGCATGACAACGGCTAGCAACCATCCTTTGTAAAATGCCACCGAAAAGCCTCCTATAAATGTTGCCATCAGCTGCACAAATTTTCCAACCTGCACAAAATAAGCAGAATCATTTGACATGGGGATAGCGTGGAAAGTCCTATGAAAAGTCATTGCGCCTTTTTCTTTAGGTGAATTTATCCCCATTTCAGCAGAATAGTACCTTTTCACCCATTGCATCTTGTATAAGAACCGTGTCACCGGACATTCTACCAACAACCTCTCCTGTGTTCGTTTCCTTGTCAAAGAAAGCAATGTCTTGTCTCAATATAGTTTTCAAATACAGACTCCTTATGCGTGATGACTGTCTTTCCCCTGTGACTATCCAGCAAGTCACCTCTGACAAGAACCAAACACGTGGCTTTTTCCTGTTAATTCACAATTCATCGCAAAAATTTATTTTGGTTTTAAGAGTGAGATGTGCTTACGAAGGCAGGCTGCTATTCCAGAACCGACTGCCAAGTAGACATACTTCAGAGAGACCTAAAATATTTGCAGGTACCATTAGTAAAATATTTATACTTCCAATTCAAACAATTCAAAAACGAAACAACAGGGGGATTGGTAAAATCCCTAATGTCAAATCCCAATTTACAGCCTAACTATTGAGGGAAAATTATTATCAGATGTCAGGTAAGTCCAATTCTATAGGCATGGTTCCAACAACAAAAATATGAAAACTAGTCTGGTACTGTACGCTTAAGCATATGACAGCATTTTTATACCTTGGAGACCAAATCAGTCATGTCTTTGCTAAGCTGGTTATTTCCAAATGCATTGATCACGTCTCCCAACAGTAAAGTCATGAGAGGCATGGCCAAGCCGTTCCCAATTGCACCAAGTGTGCCCAAGAACATCAACAGGAAATCAGTAGAATCTGAAAACGAGAAGAGCTTAAAAAATGGAACTGATTTACTCTTCTCATCTTCTTTGCTATTCTCAGGTTCTTCTTGAATCCCGCTATTGCCGAGGTGCCTCTCATCATCGTTGTATGGTGAAGAGGTGGTGGCTTGATGGATCCTTGCATCACCTTCCAAGCCATTTTCCATCATCCTGAACCAGATATTAAATCAGACTCTCCACCGGTCTCAAAATTCACAGAATTTATGTTGCAGTCTGCAGAGCACATATACTCGCCAAGTTTAATCAACTAAGTGGAAAAATTATAGTTGTATTCAATGTTTTTAGAAAATTGAAACACTTCAGTGGATGGATCAATATTCGTAATAGAAAATCCCAATAGCACCTTAATCACTAATCCTAGTCAAGGACTTTCTTTAGAAGTGCGTTTGAATAGTCTTCATTTGATTTTACTTCAAATGCATATTAAATGGCATGGCAAGCGGGACAAACAAGCGAAAATTGGTCTGGAAAAGAAGAATTTGCCACCTTCTAGAAAGTCAAATGGACCATAATGGAGGTGCTGATTCAAAGTTTTGACGCTCCATCCCTGTTACCATATTTTAGAAGATAAAAAGTGCCCCCTCCCCCACCCCGCCGCACCCCCTGAATATTCAATTCGCCCTTACTCCACCATCAAACAAACATCACCTCTTGTAGCAGATTTTCATTAAATTTCTCGTCATCTTAATTCGATCACAGAACTCATCTTTTCAATCTTCTTTGAATCCTCAAACTGGCAGTTCGTTGGCAACTGTCATGTTATTGATTTACCCGCTTTGAGGGATTAACTAGTTTGTTGATGGCCTTATGACAAATACTCTAAGCAGCTAGGAATCTATAACATGAAATGTTTAGACACTCCAAGAGTATATAGCTCGGTTGTGATAATTAAAGAGAAGAACCCATGTTTGTGAAAACAACTGATCCTCGCCCTGTTTTAATTCAGTACTTGAAAGATAAAAGGCTGGCTGACAAGCTCTTTCTCTTGTATTCGGAAGAGAGAGAGAGAGAGGTGTCTCATGTCTTCGTTCATTCAACAAAAGAAAGAAACACTTGCACTCTATGGCGTCCATTCAACTAGTACTTGAAAGGAAAAGAAAAGCAGCAAGGAACTTGCATGCAAGACGACTTTCTATTCCAATGAAATCATTTCCACCACCCCCACAACCCATTAAAGCATAGCAAACCATAATAAACCAAGCAAATATCCAAAGAATGATACAAAAGAGAGTTTCTTTGAGAAGCAAATTAATTAGCAAAGAGAGCCAAAAGGAGGGAGGGGGGCTGAAATGAGCAAAATACCTTTGGATTTTGGCACTGTGGACTTGAGTAATGAAATCTTGGTGCCTTCAGGCAGGCATATCGTGTTTTAGCTAATGACAGTTTTCCAGTCACGTTATAGCATGATTTTCTTCGAATATAAATAACAATCACAAAAATATAACTGGATGACAAACAAGGCAAACAGGCCGACTTCTTTGGAATATTTTTTTTAAATAATATTTTTTATGTTTTTATTTTGTATTAATATTAAAAATAAATTTTTAAAAAAACTATTGTTAACTGAGGCGTATTTTTTTTTATTTTGAAATATATTAGAATAATATTTTTTATTTTTTAAAATTTATTTTAATATGAAAATAATAAAAATATTAATTTAAAATAAAAAGAGTCAAATGTTTCGCTCTCGTGATTGCCAATCGTTTTGTCTTTTCATTTTTATTCAAGGATATGTGACTAAATTACTCCTCCTCTATAGTGTGCACAACTGTACACCTTTATTGTTAATTCCCTGTCTTCTAGAAGCCGTATATTTTGTTTTATTCCGCAAAAAAAATATATATCACAAATTACTGAATTAGACTCAGTCACCGCAGAAATCACGTGTATTTATTATATTCTATTGTTTTTACTTCTGTAGCTCACATGGAAATTTTAGAATATTATTAGTTTTTTTTTATAATGTAAAATGGAGTTTTATTGATATTAACGAAGATATGAATATAACAATGTTTCACACAATAAAAATGGTATTGTAGTGATAATTATTTTTTAAAATATTATTTGATTGAAGATATATCAAAATAATATATTTTTTATTTTTTAAAATTAATTTTTAATATTAACAAATTAAAATAATCTAAAAAAATATTAATACAAGTAATCCAAGTTAAATTCTTACACGAGATTAAAATAAAAGGCACAGTCAAATATTTCTTGTACGAAAAGAAAAAAAAGAGAGGTTACTTGTGAATTTTTGGATTAAAAATAGTATTTGTCCATGCTTTCTTGAGAATTTATTTTTAAATACATTAAGTGAATATATTAGATTAATATAAGAATGCACATTATATATATATAAAAAAGTAATTTAATCCCAATTCACATATAAACTTATTTAAAGATATCTTTTAGGTATTTTAACTTTTTTAGCGTAAAATCTTTGTAAGAAAAACTCCCAACTGTTCATGATTCCAGCACCAATAAGAATCGCATACATTGTTGCGTGGGCCATGATGAATAACTGAAAATAGGTGCACCGACAGAAGTTCTTCCAGCGCTGATCACGTGAAAATGATCCTGTGCGATATAACCTTGTCAAGCATGGCGTGCTCCTTAGCATCCGGAATCATCACTGAGCGAACCAATAACAACGTTTATACGCCTTTTATAGTTAATTAATTAACATTAACAAAGCCGCACTGCTCCCATAATATTATTATTTTTAATATTTTTTTTTAATTTAACCTCTCAACAACTTTTTTTAACACTCACGAAACACTATTATTAATTGTAACAATGTTTTTTTTATTTAAGTTTTTTTTCTTCTAATTTCACCAAAAAAGAGAGTATAATATGTACTTATTCATCTATTTAAATGGATTTACATATTATACTTTTTTTGGTATAATATTCCACCATACTACGTGGATTTACATGTTATATATATATATATATATAATTAATTAATTTGTTGAGCAAACTTTTTTTCTTTTTAAATTGATAATTTTGATACTCTTCTGATATGATAAGAAAAAGCCAAATTAAGAAAGGGCCAAATATTATTGAGATCTGGATGGATCCTGAAACACCGCATGGACTAGTCTAATAAAGTACTCCTTATGCTTAGAAAATTACTATATCAGGATCTTCCCAGGAATGAGATGTTCCTTGAAGCCCGATCCTCAATCATTACAAGATTGCGCAACGTGTTATGTTTTGCCGGCATGAGTTTTAATTACTGTGTATTTTGGCGGGTGTTTTTGTATTTTTCTTTAATATTCTTAAATTAATTATTAACGTGGTGATATAAAAAATATTTTTTTTAAAAATAAAATAAATTATTTTAATATATATATATATATATTTAAAATAATAATATGAAAACAACAGCAGTACCAACACTACCCATAAAAGAAAAAGAAAGTAACAATCTCGAATAAAAATAAAATAAAACAAGAACAATTAATAAATAAATGACCATGACTTCCGTTAATGACATGAACTCAGAATTCTCTTATGTAATGATTTTCTTTTTTAAGAAAATCCTGTCTTGCATCTTGAAAAGGTCAAAGGAGAGGCAGGAGGGGAGATGAAGCAATGGTCAAGATGGTGGCAGCCAGTACTGCAGTGCAGTTTCTGATGACCAACAGTTCAAGATCACACGGAAGAACTGGGATAATTATGGTTATTTAATTTGATTTCTTGAATTATTAAAGTAATGGTTCTTCGCAGAGTAAGAAAAGCCATAAGGAAATGCAATGTAGCCATCGCTGAAGATGACACGACGTTTTAAGATCTTGTAAAGATTGCTACCATATCACTTGAATTTCTTGATTTATATAAGAAGAAGATCGTGTAGTCCTTCTGCCTTCAGTGACAAGTTAATTAACAAATGAAACTCTTGACCTGATAGAATATATATTAATATATAAGAAATTAATTTGGCAAAAGGCTAGCAAGTTCGAAACCGATGATCTCACGCCCCCAGCAGGATGACTTTCCAGGGAACTGCTGTGGAAATATATGAGATAGATTTTGACAAAATAAGAGGTTGACTGGAGAAAGATTATACTGCTCTTTTCTTCAGAGCACGCCAAGAAATTATAGCCAAGTGGATCAAACCCATAGCCCTTTGAAGATGGTGTGTTTTCCAGGCATCTTGCAGTTTCATGACTAAAATGAAGCCACCAATAAATCATCATCGTCCAAGTCAATTTCAGAGGGTCCTCCCTGCCGGTTTCTTACTTGCTTGATAAACTAGGAGTGGCCAAAATCTTCTCTCTTTTATATATATATATATTAAAGACGGGACAGAATATTTGAATGATAGGAACATGACTCGCAGCCCATCTATGACTTTTGATCTCCTGAATTAAAATTCATTTCCAACGCCGTAGGAATTTCGGAATTCGTTAAAAACTATAGTCATTGGCTAGCTCTCTTTAGTTTTTTCCACACCGATTCCCACCAAAAAGGTCAACTGTTTATATTCTTACTCCACACATAATGAGCTACAAGCAAGTACTGTGTTTGTTTTTTCTGTCTGCCCCTGGTTTTAAAAAGTTTTTTTTTTTTTTTTTAAATTAAATTTTTTTAGTATTTTTATATTGTTTTGATATGTTAATATCAAAAATAAATTTTTTAAAAATAAAAAAAACTTATTTTAATATATTTTCAAATAAAAAAACACTTTAAAAAATAATTTTTATCGTAATCTTAAATATTATCTATTAATATTAATATATTTAAAAAAAAAACACTTCTATCGTAATCTTAAATACTGTTTATTGGTGCTGCATTAGGGTTACTTTTTTGAAATTCCAACCACACTCTGTAAGCAACAAATCTGTAGCGTATAGCTTCTTTCGCTGCCAGTATTCAGTGGTCAGAACTTGCACTACATTTTAAAAGAAGACAAACAGGTTTGGAAAAAGAGGAGATAGCAGCCCGCCATTAAATAATGAAGTGGCTGAATAATTGGAAGTGCTGAGTTCGTTGACTTAAGCTGTGGAGGCAGTCATGTGGAGGGCAACCAAGGAGGCATAAAAACCATCTTTGATATGGATCAAAGTATCATGCTTGCCTTTCTCTACAATAACTCCATTTTTAACCACTGCAATAACATCTGCATTCTTGATTGTAGATAACCGATGGGCTACAACAACCGTAGTCCTGTTCACCACGACTCGGTCCAGTGCATCTTGAACAGTTCTCTCAGATTCAGCATCCAGTGCACTGGTAGCCTCGTCCAGTAGAAGCACTCTGGGACTTTTGACTATAGCACGTGCAATGGCTACCCTTTGTTTCTGCCCCCCTGACAATTGGACACCTCGCTCTCCTACTATGGTATCATAACCCTGCATTTTGCGTTATGATATTAGCATCTTGGCTTCCAGTAACAACATTAAGAGAGTGCATGCCTGAGTTTTTATTCCTAGCTATTTCTGCAAAAGCCTACTAGTTAGAACCTCTACCATAGCTGCTTGCTTTAACAAATGTAGCTGTGTACTTAATATCAGGAGATGATCACTGCTCCATAATTCTCTAATTACCTGTTGTAGACTACTGATGAAATTGTGTGCATTGGCTAGCTCTGATGCAGCTAAAATCTCTGTCTCCGTCGCTTTCCCTTGTTTTCCATATGCAATGTTGGCACGGATTGTATCATTAAATAGGACTGGTTCTTGGCTCACGAGTCCCATCTGCTGCCTCAGCCACTTGAGTTGGAGACTTTGAATGTCAACTCCATCTAGAGTTATATGACCTGAATGAGGATCATAAAATCTTTGCAACAATGATATCACCGTTGATTTCCCACTTCCACTCTCTCCAACCAGGGCTACAGTCTAAGACAACAGATTCAAACTAAAACAATTAAGAAATTGACATTTCAAACGAAATGACAGCACTGGTTCCAGGATTCCATTTTTCTTAAGACAATATGCTAGGAACAATTAAGCAGATGGGTTTTAAAGCATGAGAAATTACCTTGCCAGAATGAATCACCAAGCTGAGGTCTCGGAAAATTTGAATATCTGGCCTAGTTGGATACTTGAAGCTTATGTGATGAAGTTCAATCTCTCCTCTCACACTGTCTAATTTCGTACCTGACTCGTCACTTGCATCCATCTTTGACTTTCGATCTATAATAGAGAATATGGATGCAGCTGCAGTCTTGGCACTGGAGGAATCAGGACCGAAGGAACTTGTTTGAGAAATTCCAATGGCTGCCATGGTCAAAGCGAAGAAAACCTGCCAGAAGACACATGGATAAGTATCATTAAAACATTAGTAGTCTCCATGAAAATAATTAGGAAGATATGCCCACCCGAAAAACTTCTGTAAATGTTGTTTTCCCATGCTGGACAAGTTGAGCTCCCGCATAGAAACTGGTTGCATAGACAGAAAACAGTAAGAAGAAAGAAACTCCAAATCCTGTTCCGCAGATCAGCCCTTGCTTTATTCCTGTCTCCATAGGGCCTTCACATTTCTTTTTGTATAATTGCATCACCTTCTCTTCAGCACAGAAAGAGGCAACAGTTCTTATGCTGCCTACAGCATCATTTGCAACTTGACTTGCTTCCTCATACATCATCTGCAACCATTTCGATTAGTGATTCGACGATTAATTTCAAATGGCAAACTTGACAAATAGTAATTTCTGAGAGAAGGCTGGGAACATGAATAAAACTTCTTTAGCTTATTACTGCAATCAAATACAAGGTCATGAGTTAAAAACAATACCTTTGCATCTGCACTAAATCCTTTCATGAACTTTATTTGAATAATTCCATTGAGTCCTACTAGAGGAATTAGTACAAGGATAATCAAGGCCAATTGCCAACATGCAGTAAAGGCAATGACCAAACCTGCTGTTGCTGAAGCGATGTTTTGAACCATCTGAGCTAGAGAGTCTCCAACCAGAGCACGCACTGTTGCTGCATCTGCTGAGAGTCTAGCACCAATTACCCCACTTGAATGCTCAGGCTCATCGAACCAGCCGACCTCCATGTGAACTACCTTCTCAAAACAAATAGATCGGATCCTTTGGATTAATTTGCCACCAGCCACAGAAAATAAGTATGTTTGTGTTGGAAACACCAAAAATGATGCCAGGCCAAGCGTCATAAACATTAGTGCCCAGAACTTGGAATCCTTTCTCAATTCATGCGGTGGTTCAAAAAATGTTTTAATCACATTGGAAAGTAGGACGCCAAAAATTGGAAATATGACACCATTAAGAATTGCAGCGATAGCTCCAGCTATAAGTACCGGGATCTCTGGCTTGTTCAGATAAGCAAGGCGGCGGATTAGGCCATCTGGAGTTTTTGGTTTATGTGAAGAAGCTTCTACTTCTCCCGGGGCATTATCAGTGTCAGGGACACTGAATCCAGCAGTATGTAAACCTAATGAGACTGAGAATGGGCTTATATTTCCTGCTCCAGAAGATCCCCTGCTTAAAGACCGTTCCAGTGAAATTCTTGGACTCGACTGTCTAAAGGATTCCATAGTAATATCTGACTTGTGGTCTTCCGTTTCATGCTCTGACTCTTTATTTACTTCTTGTAAACGTATAAGCTGCGAGTAAGCTCCTTCAGGATCCTTGAGTAGTTCTGAATGCGAGCCTGATCAATTAACAGAAGTGTTTTAAATTGTATTATCTCCTTCTTTCTTTTGCATCAAGAATCAAGATGTCCGAACAAATAATCCCTCAGTAGCCAGGAGCAATAACTAGTTTGGAATTTAATCTGGAGGCTGTTGTAAGTTTGTACGATATAGAACTGACTTGTCTGCCGAAAGTTAGAGCATGCTGGTACAACAAATTAAGCACATATATCTGCTACTACATGTGTATTGAAACTAGGTAAATGAGTAGGATTATTCTCTGTCAGCATGTATAAATATCCATAACATGAAAGGAAATACACAAAACGTTTCAGAATGGATAAAGAATATATATCAGTGAGAAGAAGTTAGACAAGCATTTCTGACATTGCTCTATATGTAGATAGTTATGAGATACCTTTTTCCACTATCTTGCCATGGTGAATAACTGAAATCAAATCAACATTTCTCACAGTGCTCAAACGATGGGCAACAATGAGAGTTGTTCGATTGACCATAATCCTATCTAGTGCCTCCTGCACTATCCTTTCTGATTCTGCATCAAGTGCACTTGTAGCTTCATCTAAAAGCAAAATTCGTGGATCTTTCAGAATTGCTCTTGCTATTGCAATTCTCTGTTTCTGCCCACCTGACATCTGAGTTCCATGCTCACCAACCATGGTGTCTAGTCCCTGGATAGCAAAATTCAACGGTCCAAATTAAATTAAAGAAGGAAAACCTGGAGATCCAGTCCCCCAACCAAAAAAATAAAAATGAAAACAATATAAATTGGCATAGAGGGTATAATAACTAATAGAGGGAACCACTTATAACCTGAGGTAGTTTATCTATGAATTTAGCAGCATTGGCAAGTTCAGCTACTGCTCTTATCTCTTCAGTAGTTGCACCATCTTTTCCATATGCAATGTTATCCCTTATGCTGGACGTAAACAACACAGGTTCTTGGCTGACAAGACCAATTTTCTCTCGGATCCACTTAAGTTGAAATTCTTTGAGGTTAATACCATCTATGAGCACTTCACCAGCTTGTGGATCATAAAATCTCTCTAGCAGACTGATGACTGTTGACTTTCCACTTCCACTTTGTCCAACCAAAGCTGCAGTTATGCCACTTGGGACGAGAAGAGAAAGACCAGAAAATATTTGATCATCGGGTCTGGCTGGATAACTGAAATACACATCCCTCAATTCTATATCCCCGTTGATGTCCTTCAATATCTTTCCCCTCATTTCGTAAGCGTCTATCTTAGGCTCCCTACTGATAGTCTGAAACATTTTAGAAGCTGCAGCTTGACCAGCCACAAATGCACTCATGCAGGGAGATGCCTGACCTAGTGACCTGACACATTCGTATGGTCATTCATAAAGAAAATACGATGAATTGTTAAGAAAAATATTGAATGCTTGAACATCAATTTATGTTTTGGTTTCTGCAGCCGTCGTTGTGCATGTGAGTGTGTGTATGTTTGCTTCATAAAGGAACTCACGTGGATCCGATCAACAGAGCAACAATCACATTAATCACTGTGCCCCCAGTGTATCCTTTTTCCACTATCAGCTTCCCACCAAACCATATTGCCAAAGCATAGCTGCTGAAGATTACTAACATAACAATGCCAATACCTAATCCAGCAGCAAAGCCTTCTTGAACCCCGGATTTGTAAGCAGTAATGAGAAACTTCTGGTAATTGCTTATGGCTTGCTCTTCACAAGTAAATGACGCGACCTGGATTAAAGTTAAACAATCAGCACTCTTTACT
>Ga0307510_10000075_pt1 | contig 74925 bp, 84 predicted proteins | sample 12_EM_MG_FD_207224 | JGI IMG/M metagenome (GOLD analysis project Ga0307510, IMG submission 207224) | Populus trichocarpa ectomycorrhiza microbial communities from riparian zone in the Pacific Northwest, United States - 12_EM | ecosystem: Host-associated > Plants > Roots > Unclassified | place... | reverse complement strand
TCATCGCCAGCTCACTTTTACCAGAGAGAAAAGCGTTTCTTCAATGACATGGGTTCAATTACTCCATGCTTATTCAACTCTCAGACGACGCTGCAACAACAAACCCTTTCGACACTACAGACTATTTTCAGTCCCGGGAACCACTATGCTGCCAGTGACGCTAGGTATATCCACCCTTAAATAGTCAACTAGAGGTTGCTGTGGTGGTGTCAGAGAGACACCGTGACATCTCCCTCGAGGCATTCGACTGCCATGAGATGCAGTATAGCCAGATACCCACGGAAAAGACGGATACATTTTAGTGAGCCCCGAGACTAATGGTATGTACACCTTTTCATAGAGGCTGTGTAGCAGTAACTTCAAGTTGAGGGACGCCGAGCCTGAGAGAAATTATCTCCTGCCGTAACTCACTCCTCTGAATTTGTCTCCAAAAATGAACATCCATGTGTCTCCTGTATCATAATGTATAAATTGTTGATACGCACTAGCAGCCTGGTCTCAGGCTACAGGTGCTGTGTGATGGCGATGGCGAGGGGTTATTATGACCACCTCAGGCTGAAGAAGCTCACGTGCCAGCCGATGACGGCAGTCGCACAGTGTACAGTGCACTACCTCACTACCGTGCCGCCTCTCTTACCTGCCTTCTAATGCTTCGTATTGCATCAGGGAACCGACTTCATCAAAACCAATCACTTGGAGATGCAATCCCTCTTCCGGATCTAGGTATTGCGTATTATACACCTCGTGACAGCGTCTAAGACGGAAGACTATAAAAATGGTAGACATCTCGAACTCCCACTGACAACCCCCCTTCAAGCTTCAACGTTCAGCACCTCAGAAGAACTCTACATTCGTGTATTCCACGACAACACCCCCTCGGCTTCTATTATCACCCTCAAGCGGCCATCGCGCGGTCTTCATTAACATTCCTTTTTCATCGAAACCCTTCAATCAAGCCGCCTTTTTCAGTACTCATGTCCGACGTACTAGACTGCTTCTCTTGTCTCTGCGTCTGCATCGGTAAGTATTTCCAGTCGAAGAAAATAACTCGTGCTTAATTAGCGCTTTTCTTTCCAGGCGGTTTACTCTGCGCAATCTGTGATACTCGTATGCCGGTACATGCTTCTCTGCGCTAGCTCATATGCTGACTTCTGGACAGGCCCAGGATCATACGGAGGGCTTTGCTTTTGCCTGCGATGTTGCGATTGCAGAAAACGACCTGACCAGGAGGCCTCCTTCGATGAAGCCGATAACCTCGACATGGCTTACAGTAATCCCGCTGTACAGTCAGGACCCGCGTTGCACACGCAACCAACGAAGACGGGACGGATGAATCCCAACTTTGCCCACACGGATGCCATGCCTACTGGCACCAACTGATTCCAGTGACACCAAACGTTGTCGTTCACGGGTGAAATGAACCAAAACTTCGGAAGCGAGCTAGACTTGGACTTCAGCGCTTCAGCGCTTAGCAGTGTACAAGCCGATCGCGGGTTTATTCCTGTACCCTCGATACCCATCTCACGATAGGCACCCCTGTATCACGGTGTTTCACCACGCTGTCCCGTGTCGCATTGATAGCGCGCTTGATCCTATATTTGAACTTTCGCCAGGGCTGCCATGAAAAAGAATTGAATTGAGCGGATCTCTTTATGTCTCTTGACAAATTTACATCTTTTCTACCACTTCACATGAGCACAACGAGGTATGGCAGGTTCCGACCGGTTAACACATCCCTTTACATCTTTACCTTTTCACATCCTTTTACATCTTTTACATCTTCTCCTTTTCTTTTTCTCTTCTTTTTACCTTTGCATCTCTTAACATGAGCCAACAAGGTCGGGTAGCTTTTGGCTACTTACCTGAGCTGTATATTACACAGCGTAGTTGGCCGAATTCATCGCTGTTGTACTGTTGCCTGAGCTGTATCACACAGCGTAAGTTGGCCGAATTTATCACTGTTGTACTATTACGTAGCGTAGTTGCCGAATTTATCACGTATCAAATTTATTACTGTTGTGCTGTTGTTCTCCGTCTCTGTATTACAACTCGGAAACCGACTTCATCACGACATTCCATCCAGTCGCCTAGAGATGCAAACCCCATTCCTGTTCCAGGTATTCGAATAAAACCATTCCACATGATACACCTAGTGCCAGCAGCTAAGATGGAAGATTCGTATAATGAACAACTTGAAAACATCACAAATCACTAGTAGCCCCTTCCGAGTCAATACCTCACAAGAACCCTCCTCTTCACCCTTGTATCCAACTACAACGGCCCCTCGGCTTCAGTAGTGGTCTTCGCGTGGTCTTCGCGGACGTTCCGGCAAGCCTTACAGCCACGCGTGGACGGCCACGACAGAGAGCCTGTCAACACCACAATGTAAAGTCTTCTTGTCACCCTCCCTGTCTCGTAAGTAGCCTCGTTCATTGGTCCCGTTCCCTCCCTGTGCATCCGGTGCAAGGTCAACGCGTTCACTTTCCCTCTCCTATGCTTCTCTCATTGCCTCTATGCAGTACCTACAGCCTCAATCAGGATGCCCGTAGGTACTGACATGTATATAAACCCTTGAGCTCGTCGAGCATAAACAACATTAAGGAGTTTTAGTCTTTCGTTCAGAATCTTTCGTGTGCGCGTTCGTCCCGTTTTCTTTCTTGCTCTCCCCCTTTCTCTTTCTCTGTCTACCCTCCCCTTGGGTCGACATCATACTTATCGCAGCCACCTACACACAATCGACAACTCTTCGATCAAGCCGCCTCCACAAATACAGTACCCATGTCTGAATTTGACTGCTGCCAGTGCACTTGGATCTGCATGGACATTTGTGCGTGGTTCTTCCGAGTCTCGAAGGAAACAACTTGTGCTCAATTAGCATTTTTCTTTTTTAGGTAGCTTGATCTTCTCAACCTGTGATACCCGTACGCCAACACGTGCTTCTCTGCGTTGACTCACCATATGCTGAGTTCTGGATATGTAGAAGTAGGAGGCGGAGGGGTTTGCATGTGCCCGCGATGCTGCGGAAATCGCTGTGATGATGACTCTTACGATGCCGAAAATCCGAGATCATTCCTCAGGCTGTACCCTCGATACCCTTATCACAATATGCCATCAACTTATGTCGATGCTAGTGATGTACTGTGCTTGTGGCTCATTTGATACTAATTGATGCGTGTCCCGGGTCTTTACTAGTATTTATACTTTTACCAGAGCCTCGGTACACATTCTCTAACATCACTGCAGCAAACTGTGCGGTACCACGCGTATTGGGATTCTGTTACGAATCTTACGATTGAACCTGTCCCACCCACGACTCCGCCTTCCCTATTGTTCCAACGAGATGGTTGAAAACAGATGCACTTTGGAAGGCGAGATGGCCGAGCGGTCTAAGGCGCCAGACTAAGGATCTGGTCTCTTCGGGGGCGTGGGTTCGAATCCCACTCTCGTCATTACTTTTCGTTCTTTTCATTACGCTTTTTTTAGGCGTGCGTGTTTGGTATATTGATGTATCGTCTCTAGTGCTCTTCTTTTGGCCTTCTGCCTCTGACCGGATCTGACCAGATCTGACCTTTCATCCATCCATTGGCGGATTGGGACCCTTTCGAGGTCGGTGGGCCTACGAATACTTCGTTACTGGACAGTTTTGTCAAGCCCACAAAAATACGGTAATTCGGAATCTACAAAAATACCCTTTTCTGCACTTCAACCCCATTGTGTCGAGTTATTATAATCACAAATCTCACACCGAAACCAGGGGAACAATGGGCAATGGGATCACAGTCGGTCTATCATGTGGCAGTTGGTGATGGTTGGGAAGAAAGGTGAGTAAAATCTCCACTCACCTACGTTGCCAAGGTCTTGGCACGCGACTTTGACACGCTCGGAGAGCGTCTTTTCTCCCTCACGGACCCAGACACGGGGGTCATAGAACTGACATCGTGATCAGACCTACACCTGTACCCGTAGAACCAAATATTACCTTCTTGTTTGGCTTGTCGGAGCCTTCCGGGTTCCCGACCTGGGAAATAAGATAATCCTTCTTTTTGAGGACAAAGTCCTAGAAATAGTCCCATCAACCTCAGCCGGAAATTCGTAAAAGCGGGGTCATATCTACCCGAATGCCGCAAAGATATGCGAATTGGGTGTCTACAGAGCCGTCAGAGCTATCACATGCTAGTCGATCATCGGTACAGACCGGTATCCACGTTCATCTTGACAACACCATTATAAACGGCGGTCTGTATTTCCTCCTTGGTAGAACCTGAGCCGCCGTGGAAGACAAGGAAGCTAGAGACATCGGGTTTGGCGAAGCCGGGTGACGTAAAATAACCCAGATACTCACAGAGGTAAGTCTTGCTTTCCGCCAATCTTTCCTTTGGCATATGCCTGGTGTTTGGCGAGAAGTTCGGGGTGCAGCCGTACATTTCCCGGTTTGTAAACACCATGCACGTTCCCAAACGCTGCCGCTATGCTGAAGTTGGGGCTGATTGCAGAAAGTGCGGAATATATGTCGTAAATGTCCTCCGGTTGCGTATACAGACTGTTGTTGTCGACGCCAGTGTTGTCAACGCCGTCTTCTTCACCACCCGTGATACCGATTTCCATCTCAAGCCAGATGCCCAAAGGTGCCATGCGCTTGAAGTATTTGACGCACGTCGCGATGTTATGCTCCTTCGATTCCTCAGAGAGGTCAAGCATGTGGGAAGAGAATAGGGGCTCTTGGTGTGCCTTGAAGTATGCTTCATCGGCTTCGAGCATGCCATCGAACCAAGGGAGGAGCTTTTCGGCACAGTGATCAGAATGCAAGACCACCGGACTATTAATAAAAAATTCGTGAGTCAGGAGGGACAAGAGAAATTGTGCAGGACATACACGCCATAGGCCTTGGCAACAGTTCGGATGTGGTGCGCACCGGCGATGGCACCAATGATCGAGGCTTGTTGTTTATCATTGGCTAGACCCTTTCCTGCGAAATAGGCACTACCGCCCTGCGAGACTTGAAGAATGATCGGTGACTTGATATCGCTGCATCAAGGTCAGACGTGAGAGAGAGCCCTCAAAATTGGGTTGCTAACCGGGCGGCTTCGAGCGCTGCGTTCGCGGTGGAGGATGATGTCACGTTCTATGGGCAGCTTGAGTGTACGTACAGATGCGATAAGATCGCTTCCTCGCTTACAATCGCCTGCCATGTGGGAAAGTTAATTGACGACCATGCGGGAGACGATGGTTACGTACAGGAATGGCAAACTGAAGTGGGCCACCCATGGATTCCTTAGCATGACATCGGAATTGTGATTCGAGCTCGATCTGACCTTATGTTCCTTTGCATATTCGAAAAGTTTGCGGACATTGTCACCAGTGATGACGCCAGGCTACATACAGATGATAGATGTTAAGGAAAGCTCGAGATTCAACAGAATCAGGAAGTGAACCGTACCGGGACGATATCAAGAATACCCATGTTTCAGAAATCGCAAGGTCCAAGAAATGAAGGTGAGTGGTGTGAGCAGATGTGGGAGATAAGTTAAAGCAAATTGCGGCACGCCGGCTTTTTATCTCTTCCCAAGCGCCACCCGAGAGTTCCGGAATCTGGAGGATGTCGGGGCTCCGAAGAGCGGACTCGGCCGTTCTGGTGCCAGCCAGCATGCTCTCATTAACCCAGCTCCAGCTGGAGTCAGTGGTCGGTAGTCAACCCACTCAGGTGTGCGCTCGGTCTCAGCGGTGGATATCGACTGATACCATCCGGTATTACACCCGTCGTTCTGCCTGGGGCACTTCAATTACTCGCTCCCAGAGCATATCGTAACGCATACCACTAGTATCTGTGAGTGATGTATGGAAAATGAACCGAAATTTTTACATCGCTATACAGGGAAAGGTTGTAAACATGGCAAGACGCCCAAATTTGCCAAATGGATCATTTTCGATAATACAAAAAATCCGATGCCGTCTATTTCAAGCAACCCACACGTCTAGCCGAAGATCTCCCGAGTTCTGCCATAATCTTTAACACAGACCTTTCATGTCTACTGGCGTTCTACTTACGCAAACTCCCAGAGATTCTGAGGATTATTATACGTGTCCATAGTGTATGGGAAGCGAACTGTCCATGTGTGTTTCAGATCAAGGTAGCCGGAGCGTACGGGGGTTGACTCACGAGTCGGAGGCTCAGGGTAATATGCTGAAATGCGCAGACTAGAATGATATCGCTGGGATCATTTCAGGAGTATTGATTTCTTACCAATAGGTATATCGTCGTTGAGATAACTATACGCAGTCCGCCAATTGTGACTGCAGGCAAGGGAAAGTCAATGACCGTCGAATGACTTGAGACCCTCCGGAAAATCCGTACCGTATATTAGCGGAAACTAAACTGCCCGGATTTAATGAAATGAGTGCAACCAGGATGTACAACGCACTCACAGATCAGGTGGGGCTAAGGGATCCTATTTATCCTATGTTTGGGTGAATTTGCGAGGTAGCACTGAACGATGTGCTTACGCTTTTAAGCCCTGCGGTTTTGATCTCGGAGTCAAGGTCTGTCCACTCAAGGACCTGATTTCCAGCCATGCCTATGTCCTCATTTTGGTCGAAGAGCGATACGAAATGTGATAGCGACGTTACTCTTAAACTCAATGTTCTGCCCTGGGCGCCCTCCAAATACTGCAATTGTCGTGTTATGGCGTTCCTTCATGAGCGTGCTGAGTAAGGCACACGTCGACGCACAGTTCCCATTCGTCACTGAAGCCAAGAGTTAACGAAAGTGTGCATGAATAGCCATGACAAGATGGGTACCAATGGCGACCATGGTAGTCGGATCAAATGGAGGTAAGCTCGGGATCGGGGACGAGAATGGGCAGACGTCCTAAGTCAGGACAAGCCCGTCAAGTCAATACACAGTGACTCTGAAGGAGTACCCACATAGAAGCGCTGGGATGTGGTATCTTGGCGGCCATTGACAGTAACCAGGACCGGTGGGTCAACGTAGTTAAAATCGTTGGGGAATACCGTATTGTTGACGAACGCCCCTGGAAAACATCAGGACTCGGCGACTGAGGTATGTTTGGCGGAATTCGTACATTGCTCCGGGGCGTAGAACGAGTCATTGTCGTTTATGTCTTGAGTTATAATTTGATTGACTATCTTCTGTGCAAGGGTGTTGGCCCGAATTGCGCTCTGAAAGCCGCTAGAATTCAGTCGTCTGAGTAAACAGGTGATAGTCCCGAATAAGCATCGAAGTCCTTACGGGTATCCAAAGTCGAGCCCAGACAAGTACTGGTGCAAAAAAAGGCCTTCGCAGATGTACCCGCCGGGATTGTTGGTGAGGTCTATGAGAAGCCGCGTAGCGCCCGCGGACTTGAGGGAAGTGATAGAGGCGACCACATCAACTTGGAATTGTTCAAGGTCATCATTTTCAAAGGATCCTACAAACAGCTACTGGCAGTCAACAATACGGCTGTGAAAATCGTAGGGCAGCTCACGACTCCTGTGATGCCATCTGGAAGGATATATGAAACCATATAGCTAGCACCACTATTCACCGGTGATAAGGTCGGTTGGTGTTGGGATGGTAATCCAACTGCATTTGATGGCGAACGTGTGGCCCCCTTGGCTCGAAGTTTGGTAAAGAACCGGGGAGTATCGGATGTCGATCTCTTATCCACACCATTCGTACCAGCACTAGCAGCACAGTTATTGGCCCAACTGTGACGGACGTGAAACGATGGGAATACCCGTAAAATAAGGAAGACCCACTATGAGTCCCGGTCTGAGAAATCGTTCCCCATAAACACATCCAAAAATGGGACTGTGACGGTCTCTGGGTGAGCGGCTCCGTGAGGCAACAATAAGAACGTCAGGTTCTCGATCGGATTAAACACCCTCGCAGCCAGGTCCCCGAACCTTTGTGAGAAGGAAGAGCCGGAGAGCCTATAGCCAGTGAACACGCTGTTCACCCGGACGCCGTGATCGAGGTAATTGCCAGTCACCGTGTCCGCGACCCAGTCCACGTAGTCATACGGGTCCATGCCTTCGATCTGAAGGACTCGCGCGCCTGCGAGTCGCTGCCAATCGAAGCCGATTGACGCGTAGAAGCTAGCAAAGCCACGTGGAGTCAAGGATATAAACTCAATGACATCGGGAGCAATGTACACGCCTTCCACGCCGTCAACAAGTATTGAAACAATAGGAGCCGGAAGCAGGGCTTCCCAAGTCGCGTAACAGTAAGGGAACCATACTACGACAGCGGCGATAAAGGCAGTCAATGTGTCACTAACGGATGCCACTCACGTGTGTGGCCGTCATTCAGTTGGTTGACGAAATTATACAAGTCAAGGTTAAAGTCATAGTCCGTCTGGAGAAGGAGAACGCGTCAGTAGTATAAGTGATCCTGTCAGACGAACCAACTCACAGCATACGATGTGGAGTTTATCCGGAGAAGTTCTGCACGTATATTGACGCGATTCGTGAAAGGAGGATTGGAAGTTGGATAGTAATCCTCGAAGGTGTAAAAGTTGAAAACATTCGACACGGTGTTCAATATGTTCTGTCGGAGGATCTCATTGAATGGAAAAGACTTCAAACAAGCCAGCATATCTGGAGGTCTTGAAAAGAGAGTTCCGGCGATCGCAGCACAAGGGTCGGAGCCGACGGGTACAGCAAGAGCACGGGCCAGGAGGACGAGACAGACTCCGAGGAGCATGGAGGTGAGCAAGGAAATCTTGCCCAAGTCGAAGTTGGGGAGGGCACTCCTATGTCAGGTATTTTTAAACGATGGCGGTAGCGGCATTTGGACGGCCAAGCGAGATTCTCTGTTAGCTGGTGAAGATTAGGTGCCCACGAGGTGAAATTCGGATCGTGGTCTTAAACCTTCGGGTTTCCACAGATTGGGGACGCCGAACGATGGGTCAAATTGTCCTGATCCCGTTAGAAAGAGAAGGCATCGCGACTGCTATACAAATGCGCAATGGACCGTTGATTGAAACAGCCACTTGGTAAGCAGTGTTCGTGAGGCCATCAGCCAGGGAGTTGGGGGATTGCTGCCAGCGTGCTTCAGATAGTTCCATACGGAAACGATGCTAACATGCCAGAGAAGCAAGCGGCACCCAGAAAGAGAGAGAGCAGGTCGGTGTCGGTGCCTTCCCATACGCCCGATCTAGCGACCCTGAAGAGGGTGGTGTAAGAGTCGTTTCTTGACCATCAAGTGAACTTGGAGTTGCTCGACTGGGTCTCAATCAACTCTTCCGCACGGATCCGCCACTTCATCGCCCTTTACAATTACCCTTTGTACAGATCCACCGCTGTGACAAACATCGCCGATCTGCACGAGCCGACGGAGAGCATGTGTATCGCCATCTTGAGATGTGTGGCACTGAAACGAGGTTTGCAAACTTCGATAAGTAGGCCAGAAGGTCCTTCATCCTTTTTCCTCGTTGGGGGCCATGTGTGCACGAGAATTACAGAGGAGTGCTGTGATTAAGAAGTGTGGTGGACGGTTTCCCATTGTTGTCGGACTCCCACGCGACCTCGTGGATGGGGGAAATTCAACGAGAGGTCCTAAGAAGCAACCGCAGGAGACGATGACTCTGTTTGTGCATGACAGTTCTGACCGAGTGAGGCTCTAGCCGAGAACCAGCCCGAAGTGTGGAAGCATGTCGCACGATTTTTTTAGCAATTTGTGAACCGTGAGACGACTTCATTCCTCAATCAATATTCTTCACTGATATCTACATCACTTGGGTTCCCACCTCACCCTTGACATTGAGAAGAGCTGCCATTATTATTCACAGAATTTGAGTAAAGTAGCATCACCTGGGCGAATTACGGTGTGGATCGAACCACGCGAAGAGGAGGGCGCGTGCTGTATGGAACTATCTCAGTCAGAGGTGCAGAACAAAAACGAAAACACGTTGCAGACGGGCGAAGTGAAACCAGAAGTGCTCAACACATCTCGATCTCTCACATCGGGCTTCTCGCAGAAAACAGGGACCACAACAGATACACCACGGTGTTGTCATACGTGATACAAAATACTTTGACCAATTAACCTCCCCAACCCGACTTGACAGTCTGGAGTGCTGCTGCGGGACATACAAGGCATGCAGCAAAGTGATGCGGTCAAGGCAGCCATCACGACGGACGGGAAAGTAGGTATGGAGCAGCCTCCCTCCCGCCTCTGAAATACGGCGACACCTTAACCCGCGCACTTGGCAGTTCAATTGTCCATTACTCTGAGCAAGATGGTGAGTGGGCTTCCAAAGGGCATATCCACCACACGCACTGGAACGGGCACGCATTTTTCGGCGTTTACGTCTGAGTCTGCGAGATCTCTTTTTCTTCCACTTCTCTCTCATGCTGGAAGATGAGAATTAGAGAAGGTTGAGGTGAAGAGAATAGACAACATACATGACTTGACTTGGTGAAGAGAGAGAGCACTTGGGCACACTTTGACGGTGAAGTGTGTCTGTCCTAGGGAGTTGAGGCTGGTGGAGCTGTATAGCATATGACCAATCAACTCACACGTCCACGTGCCATGGAACCGGATTGTCATGTCTTTGTATGCTTGTATGCAAATGCAATGCAACATGCGAGAATGGGGAAGCAGAAAAAAAGGAAGAGAATCCCCGCAGCTTTGCACTCAGAGATATCCGAGTATGCCTCCCTACTTCGCGCCCTGCGTGTAACAGACGCCCTGGATATCACCACACAGCTCACTCGACTAGACTCTGCGCCGTCATGGGATGCTACCCTTGTTAATGAAGAAGAGATGGGTAGGCACGAATCTCCCACGTCATCGCATGTGGGCCGTGGGGGAGTTGCACTCGTCGAAGAACAGGGCCATTCGTCAGCTCTGGATACTTCTCGCACGTCGCGCAATACTTGGACTCGGTGGCCACTTCTTGCCGAGGACGTTCACATCCCCGAGTGGAGGTTCGAAGACGAAGTGCATTCGCTTGCCAAGCAGGCCTTACTTTCTGATTTGTCGACTTCGAGCGGGATCCCTGCAAGCACCTCTTCGGACTTGAACGTGCCCAGCGAAGACCAAGTCGAAGCGTTGTTACCCCCTTCTTCTCTGCGCGCTTTGGCAGACGTATCCTCGTCTCATCTGGAGCACATCCTATCGGCATTGGCATCTTATACTCCAATGGTAGACAAGAGCACGCAGTATCGACACCACCCCCTTGGCTGGGAGAGTGTTCTCAACATTGTCAGTGCCACTGGGTTGGTCGATGGCAAGTACGTCCCCGTCTTGGTCATAGGTGTGAAGAGGAGATTGATCCAGAGTACCACATCAGTGTCATACGGAATGTGAAATCGCGCCTAGAGGATATCTATGGCTCACACCCAGGTTCGTCAGACTGGCTTCCTCCCTTATCATTGCATTCACCTCCCGAGCAAGGTTCCAGCGACATCACGAGTGATGTTCCCGAACTTCCCGTAACGACGTCACTCCACGACTTGGAGAGCACGAACTTTTTTGATGGAAGCAAACGTAGAAACCGTACGTGTTACGACGAATTGAGAGGATGAATGACCAATCTGGCCCTTCATGACAGGACGGAAGCGAGGTCCGTACAGGAAATCTGGCCGTGAAGCGTCAAGGTCATCGATGCATGCACGCGCCATTTCTTCCGCAGAAGATGACACATAATGTCCCCAGGAAAGGTTTCTCTTTGTTGGCATCCACAGGTAGCCCTGTTGCCTGTTTGCGGTCTTCAAGTCAGAGGCATAGTCGAGGGCGGCTATACTTGGGGGTTTTAATAGTGTCCTTAGCTCCTCTGGAGACCCGCACCTTTTCATAGGGTTTTTGGCCATAGCTGCTCTCCCTGATGGGCGCTATCCGGGGGCGCCACCGGGAATAACGTAGCCATCATTCACCTGAGCATATCCCCATTTATTCATAGCACTTCGTACTGTATATTACAACTCGGCTAATATCTCTCATCAATGTCAGATCGAAGATCCCCCAGTCATCACTTCGTAGAGCCCATCCAACTGTCTTCGCCCAAGTTGCTCGCTCCAAAGTTCCATGATGGGATACCACTCGTCCTTCGAGCGGGGCATGCCCTCTCCGCTTCTTTTGACGTCAATGACCCTCGAAAAACCTTTCCTGAAAGCCGCGAGGGCGTCACCTGGTAGAGATGGCTCTGTTGGTGGCGGACGGTGAAATACCAGTGTGGGCGTCGGACAGGCGGTGGACAGGGTAGGGTACGAAAGCAGGGGACCGCCGATGGTCACGACCGAGCCGAGCGGCTGCACCGACGACGACGCGCTGTCAAAATTTCGCCCTTGTTCTTGTTGCCGTTGCTGGAGACCACGCCGCCACCAGTCGAACGCAGACTCGGCCGCGACGCTCCCGCCCTGGGCGAAGCCAAAGAGATGGATGCGCGGTGCGGGCCATCCACAGTCGTTCACGAGGTGCTCGAGCACCTTGGCAATGTAGTCGATCGCTGTGGTCGGGTTTGGGCGCACGAGGAGGTCGCCGAGCGCGTCGAAGGAGGGGTACCACTGGAACGCGTTCTCGTACAGATATGGTATCCTTTGTGTGGGACAAGGGGACGCAAGGGGGGGAGAGGGGAGGGAATGTTTTTTAAATCATCGAAAGGGATGGTTGAGGTGTTGTGGGGATGTGACGTACTGCTCTGGTGCACGCAGAGCTAGCGTGGCCGTCTGGGGAAGCTTGAAAGAACGGCCCAGTTTGCTGAAGGGGACGTGCGTGTCTCCTAGATTTGTCAATTGAATAACAAGACACATTCACGAAAAAAAAGATTAATTGACAAGCGAAAAAAAAAATTCAGGACGCGGGACGCGTCGGTTTTTTCATATCATCAAACACCCCGCCGCCCATCCTGAGAAAAGAAAAAAAAAAAAAAGAAAAAGAAAAGAAGGGGCGGTGCGAACCGAGACCGTGGAGGAGAATGAGGAGATTCTCATCGGTTCCGTCATCGCTTGGCGAATAACTGAACGGCGCAGGGATGGACGCCGAGTGTGGTGGTGGCTTGATTCGGGGCAGTAGCAGCGGCGGCGGATTCAGACTCGTGTGATGCGCGCCGCCGCTTGTTGTTGTTGCTCGTAAATGAAACTCTGAATCCATTTTTGTTTTGTTTTGTCCTGTCCCCCTTTTTGCGTCGGATCGTGCCTTGTACAGACAGAAAGCAGAAAGGTGGAAAGGCGTGAACGTTTTCGTGTGAACTGTCACAGAACTTGAGGGGGGTATGGTTACAGTACGAGCGAGTACGGTAACGATGCTGTACACGAGAGATTCGGGGCAGGCCTGGTTCTTTCAGACGGAAGTGAAGTGAGGGCGGTGGGTTTGAGGTTGAACGTTCCTCATTTCCGGATTTGTGTGATAGACCGATAAAGTGAGCAATATGTCGCCCCGCGTCTACATTATACTGTATTGCATAAAGCCGTCGCTTCACTGCCTAATCCGACGATTTATCTTCACCTTTGTACCGATCCAGACCCTCGTTAGCCACGTTCATCACTGTGTGGCGGGCACATATCCGCCCTTCTTGATTCGCCACATGCACCTCTTCAGCTATCCCAAGCCAAGACCAGCGATTAGGTCATAGCAACACGTCAAGCCGAGCACCCGTTTGACATTTTGTTATGGTGTGTAAATGAGGGCGCACTTTTGCATCCCGAATTTCACAGCGCATCATCACGAGGAACGAAAGGGATAATTACAAGTCTTGTCCCAACTGGTGTTCGACCGCTGGTGTGCCTCACCCAAACTAAATAAGTGCTCCCTGCCTTGTGTGCTTAAACTGGTGCAGAGCCAACAACGTCTGACCTCATACCCTCCGCCAAGCTCCTCGGATCGATGACCCACAGCGCGGCCGCCGCGTGATCTACGGCATCAGCGCCTCGACCGTGCATGTCGACGCCATACCCGCGCGTCTTCACTTCCCGCAACATCACCTTGACGCTAGCTCGGTTCGCCGTGAGCGTCGTCCATCCGCGCGCCGCGCCGCACAGCATGCTCTGTACCGTGTGCGTCGTGAGTCGCACGTTCGTGCGCACGACTGACGCACGCTGAATCTCTCCCTCTCCCTCGCGCTCACTTGCGACTTCGGACTCTAGCAAACGCGGGTGTGGCATGCCACCCGCCGCGAGCAGCGTGCGACACGTCGCCTCGAGCGCGTTCAAGAATTCCTTGCAGGCTGGTAAGCTGGAAGGCGCGGGCTCGGCGGTGGAGAATATTCGGATGGGCAGCAAGGGGAGGAAACCGCGAGGGTAGCGCGAATCGGCCCAGTACTGCGCTTCTTGCCCGACTAGCGAAGAGAAGTCGCTACCGCCACCGCCATCCACCGACAAGGAGGGGAAGAGCGTGCATGCACGGCGCTTTTCGGCTGGTCCGCCGATCTTGGCGACAATGCGCAGGAAGCGGTCCCGCGCCTCGGGCGTCGTCCAAAACTGGACAAGCGGATGCGCACATTCGACAGGCAGTGCGGAATCATGGGTGGGGCCCTCCGCATTTTGGTGGTTTCCCGCAGGAGAGAGTAGTAGGCGCTCGTGGATTTCCTGAAGTATCCCCTTACGCATTTCCTGCTGCAGCTGTTCGGCAAGCGCGCGAGAGTGTTGGGTCGAATCCAAAGGATCGTCAGCGTCCTCTCTAACCGCGTTCGTGTCGTCACTATTGCCGCCGCTTTTCGCACGGAGGCGCGAGCGCTTCCATTCCACGTACGCTGCGGATGGTACGAAACGCTCATGCGCTGCTTCAACGGACGTTGGAAGCGGTGCGTGGGTGAGATCCGAGACAAGCGCGATCAGGATGGAGAGGTCCAGGTTGATGTGATGTGTCGGGACGAGCGCGGGAGGGTTTGGCAACACGGGTGCAGAATCCACGAGCTGTTTGATCGCGCCGCGCTCACCTAACTGGATCGAGAGACCCATGTTGCGCAGTGACTCGATTGTCAGCGCGATCCTTGGATCATTTCCGCTTTCATCTGTGGCGTCAGGGTCTAATCGCGTGAGGCGGAAGACGATCTCCGGTGGGGTGTTGGTACCTAGAACTGGGTTATCCCGCGCGGTAGCGAGAAGCGCGCGCGCCGTGCGCAGTAGGCTGTTGTCAAATTCCGTATGTGTTCGCGCTAGTGATGAACGAGCCATGTCATGATATGTGGAGTCACCCTCGCCGTCGGAGTCTGTCAGATAAGAGTCTATTTCGCGGAACTCTGCCAGCAGCCTCGAATTTTTTGCACTGTGGCGAGGAATGGAGAAATTAGAAATTACGCGAAGGCGTGCACAGGAGGGGCATTACGTGCGTGTTGACACGGATCCATGTATGGCCATTATCGGCGACAACGTCAACCTTGACACCCGTGGTGGTCTTTCCGGAATTTTGCGCGCGCGCCTCTTTTTTTCCCTTGCGGTCGGTCGTAACCTGTGATCGTTCGCCGAACGTTTTGCCAATCGCAATTATGGGGGGTGGGCATGACAGGACTTCTTTCCACACGGCGATGAGGTAGGGCGCATTCGTCGAGGGCGGCGGTAAGAGGGCAGCGTCGGGATCTGCAAGAAACTACTGTGAAGGGCATATATTCGGGTCATTCGCGAGGCCAGTTATAGTAGGCGCGGGGGTGGGAGCACCTGCTTGACAACGTCTATATCTCGCTTCACTGCCTCGAGAAACGGCCGTAGTCCGTGTATATGCTGGCCATCCTGATTGGCTTCGGTGTCTGAGGACGAGTCTAAGATGGGAGGCTTCGTGATCGTGGGCTGATATGATGTGATGGACTGGTAAACGACCTCCATCTCGCGAAGCAGTATTGTAGTCTCCGAGTGAATTGACATGTCAACGGCGTTGTTTTTTTATGAAGTTGGTAGAGAGGGTAAGCGACTCGCTTTCCAAGCTGGTCTCAGTCGCTGGTGGGCGGGAAGTGCGATAACTTGGAAAGGCAAGTCCGGTCCGTTGATGGTCTCGCCGAGCGCTCCGTTCCTTTCTTCCTCAATACGCCCAACTTGCAACGCTAACACCGAAAGTGAAATTTTTATAAAAACTTCTTTCGACAACAACAACACTTCCAAGATGAGGGCGACATCCCCCGCTATGAGCGAAATGCCTGGGCGTGAGTGATTCGTTTCTTTGATTCTCCACCAAGGTTTGACGTGTCTACAAAGCCAAGGTCTACGTGAGTGCTGACTCCGGAGTTTGAGCTTTCCCAAAAACTTAAGTGTTCCATGACTTTGTAGAATGTGTGGTGGGGTGATTATCACCATGGAATGCAAAGGCAACGCGGGGTGGTCACCTACAGTATGTTGGGTTTCCCTCAACATGTTAAATCACAACTTGATAGGCGTCCACAGGTGTGTCCCCCTTCCGCCAGAGCGCGACCAGCCACTTGTTCCGCAACTGGATGTTCAATGGCTATCGTCGACTGTCTGCCCAATTGCCTTACTGGGTCATCCCTGTGGGGATCGGTATGTTTTGTTGTTATACTTTTGTCTCATCTATTGATCGACATACAGGTTACAGTGTGTATGCGTGGGCCAAGCAGAGGGATGCTTGGCAGAACAGCAAGGCGGGCCACCTTGCGGGTGCATCACACTAAGGAGAGAAAGTGCTGATTGCTGGCAGGGCAATAATATATACGTGGACGTGTGTCAATTCCTGAACATGTTTACGCGAGTGGCGTGCAGGGACGGAACAAATAGACGTTTGTGATTATCTTCGCTCGAGGCCAAAAAAATGAACGAGGAATGGGAGAGAAACTCCGTAAGGAAGCGCCGTGGGGGTGCCTTGTGTAGTCGAATCGGGATTTGGAATTTTCCACAAGATGATGGGATGGATGATGCATCTTCATCTCGATGGGACGTGGTGATGATGATATATCTGAGGGTCAGCAGACCGAGAATTTTTTTGTGTGTTTAATATTGGTATCTCACCGAAAAAGGGAGGGCAAGGGCAGAGTTGTTGTCAGCGGCTAGAAGGGCGGACGGATATAGAAAGGGGAATGGTCGCGAGTGATGCTGCTGCAAAAGAAAGGGAGGAAAAAGCGAGTGGACGTTCTTCATTTGGATGACCAGACCCGGGGTCGATCTCAGATCTCCTTACAGGATGGAGTGGGCTTCAAGCCGTCGCCAGCCGCATTCATGTATCCCGCCCGTCTATCTTCCCCTTTCCCTCTCCCTTCCCCTCCTCCTCGTCCCGTCCCCCCCTTTTTCCCGTAGGTAAAAAGTGTAGTATGTGTACTTGTACGATACTCGATCCCGTAGTGCGAGGGTGGGAGCGTGACGTGACCAGACCCGTCACGTTGAATCCGTGACTGTGTCGCCTTTGAGCCTGTTGTTCTTGGCTAGCTAAGCCAAACGAACCCCCCTTCAAAGCCTGCCCGCCCCACCTATTCCTCGAGTCAGTAAGGAGACACGCAAACGCCTCATTTCTTCTCACACCCTTTTTTTTCTTGGGAAAAAACTTAGTTCTGATCAATTTGCCCCAACGGACAGAACAAAGTGAGCGATACTTTGTAGTAGGGTGTAGTATCGCATCATCATTGATCGTCCCCTCTCTCCCTCCCAAGCCTCGGCTCTCCGAGTGAGCGTTACAATCCCGTCCCACACGTACCACTCCTACGGCCAGCTTACCTCCGTCACCCCCTTCCTCCTCAAAACGTAAGCTTTTTTGGGTTCTTCCGATTCATCTTTCCCTCGTTCCCTCCCTCCCTTGGTCCGTGCGCCCTCCCCGAACCGTCGGCCCTCTCCTATTCCCTTTCCCATCCTATTTCATTCCTAATCTCATATTCCAATCCAATGTCCCTTGCTGCCCCAACCTTGTCGTCGTCTATATGCTAATACATTGTTCCCTCCCCTCCCAATCAGGTCTCCCTCCTTCCCCCCCGCCCGAGGTCCGACCCCTCACTCCTTCCTAGGTATCCTTTTCATTTTCATCCTACTCCAACATCCAATGCACGTGCTCAACGTCCCCTCCTCCTCTTTCTAGCTTTTCCTTCCCAGGTACACCCTCCGATGGCTAATCAGTGCCCCATCGCATTGCTGACACATCCTCTTTTTCTCCCCCTCCAGGCGCCCCTCCCACCCCCGCGTGGGTTCTGTGTATAGCCTCAAACGCGTCCCCGCCCACGAATCTCAATGAACACTAATACCAATGGATTTCCTCAGGTACAAGGAGGACAGCAGCAGTTTATCACCCCCGCCATGCTACAGGCCCTCCAGAGTCAGCAAAATCCACAATTTCAGAAGAACATCAACCCTGCGTTGATGAACCCCCAGATGTTCCAGCAACAGCAGGGTCTGGCGATGAACCCTCAACAGTTGTTGAATGGTCGCGGCATGTCCGCCATGGCCCAACAACAGCTCGGCCAGTCGTTAAATCCCGCGATGCTTCTTCAGATGCAGGGTGGCAATGCCATGCAAGCAAACATCGGGGAAGGCATGAATGGTGTTAACCAAGCCGCGCTCATGGCCGCCGGTATGGGTAACATGGCCAATGCCAGCATGGCGGGCATGGGTGGCATGAATGCGAATGCGATGGGATTTAGCCCACAGCACCTGGCCCAGCTGCAACAGATGACCCCTCAGCAAATCGAGGCGCGGCAAATGCAGGCGAAGTTATCGGTAAGTATAGTCGTGTCTGACGGGTTTGCAATGACTGACTCTTTTTCCCCCCCTTCCCAACCTCCTCTTTTCCGATCGCCAGCAACAGCGCGCGTTGCAGCAGAGACAAATGGGACAAATGGCCCAGGGACAACCTCAATTTGACCAACGACAACAAGTGCAACAACCGGTGCAACAGCGGTTCCTCCAGGATCAGTCTCAGTTTAATGCGGGTCAAGCAAACGGCCTCCAAGGCGTTCTTGCGCAACAGCAAAGTATGCACAACACGCCAAACTTTTTTGACAGGCCCTCCTCCACGTCTTCCGTCACACACCCGCACCAGTTTTCCCAACACTCTCCCCAGGCACAGCAGTTTCCTCAGCCGAATTCGCAGTTCCAGATGATGCCGCCACCGCCTCCCCGTCCACCATCATCGCGTCCAGGGACCTCTCAATCGCAAATGTCCCATCACTCTGCAGCCGTGGTTGCACCGTCTTCGCCGGCTTTGGGGACCGTTGGTCAGCTCGGAGCAATGCAGCGGCCTCCAAGTCGTCCGAGAACGTCCAGTGGGTTTAACATGTTTGGCCAGGGCCAGCCTATCGGTACACCGAAGCCACCGACACCTATTCAGCCCTCGCTCCCTCTCCAGCAGCAGCAACAACAACCACAAGCTAATACTCCTACTCATGCCGTTTCGCCATTCCCTCAACAACAACTACAGCTTCAGTCACAACAACAGCCGAATCCCCCGCAGCACCAACACCAACAACCACCCGTACAAACACCACAGGGATTCCCCCAGGTCCCGAGCACCCCAATTCTCGGTTCTCCAGGTCGGAAACGACGGCTTACGGGACAAGGCCTCGATGCGCAACCTTCACCTCAGTTTGGCGGAATTGGTGGAAGTGTGTTAACAGGGATTGGCATGAATAGCCCTGGAAACGTCGGTGCTAGTGGGCTCATGCCTGTGCCTCAGTCCATGGGTTCGCCGAATCCAACGCTACTTGGTGGGGCTGGTGGCGGGCTAATGGGGCCTCCTCATGTTGTACCTTCGCGCGCGAATTCACTGGGCGGCCAAGTCCCTCAGCTATCACAAGGTCTCGAAGACCCCGGCCTTTTCTCGCAACACCTTGCGGCTTCTCAAACACCACTTCATCCTCAAGTTCCGCAAACTCCCATGGCCGGTGGCACTACGCCGTTCCAGACACCTTCTGGCGTACCGAACATGGGGATTGGTGGTGCGGGAATGAGACAACGGCAGGGAGTTCTCGGAACACCTGGCTTTACAGACGTGCAAGCGCCGCTTCAAAGCCCCGTAGTGCAGAGGATGCCGCAGACGGTCGTGACTCCCGCGCAAATGCAGATACAGATGCACAGTGCTGACGCTTTATCGATAAACACCGTGCCATCGCTTCCTGTTGTTCCAGACACAACCGTCCCGGTACCCCTCCCCATCTCTCACCCTCCAACTGCACCGGCGTCTGCCACACCATCGGCGACCACCTTGCCTACCCTTCCCACGACGGCGCCAAGCTCTGCACCTGTAAGCGGCAAGACGATGCGTGTCACTCTCGTGCCGCCTGCAGACATCAAGCCGTTGACGGAAGAGGAAGTGGAGGAGGTGAAGGGTTGGATGGCCCGCGACAAGGAATACGAGGCGGTTTATCGTTCCATGAAAGAACGCATGACGGAGGAGCTTCGGGCGTCCCGAGCTGAGAACAGCGATATGTGGTGGGAGGTCTCAGACGGGAAGAATCTGAGGACGAAATTCAGCATCACATACCCTGGTCAGCGCTTGCGGGACAACAGAAAGAGGGGTAAACGGGAAGGGTTCAGATTGTGAGTATCCCTGCTATATTCCGAGTTTTGAAACGTCTGATCCTGCTGTCAGGCCTGGCAAAGTTGACCCAGAAGAGGCGAAGCGCGAAGAAATCCTTGTCCCCATTCGTCTAGAATTCGACGTCGAACACCATCGAATGCGTGAGGCATTTGTATGGAATCTTAACGGTAAGTATTTTATCATAGCGCTACTTTGTTTTGGGGCTGATAGTCCTCGAAAGATCCTGTTATCACACCAGAGTTATTTGCGCAGTCCCTCGTTGACGATTATGCCTTGGCGCCCAGCTATTTGTCGGTCATCGTCAAGTCAATCCAAGATCAACTCAGCGATTTCCAGGCACACACAGCAGACTTGGTACCCGAAACCGATGATGAGTCGTTGTTACGAGGTCGACTTGATGAGAACGATAAGGCATGGTGGGGCAAGTGGCGCAAGGAACTCCCAACTGTTGTGAAGCGGCCAAAGGAACCACTCGTCACTGGCAGGAAGCGACGCAAGCTCGATGCCAACGCGAAAGTTGAGCGCGATCCGAACGCTCCCGCCACTGTGACCGATATTGAGGTTGATGAGAAGGAGCAGCAAGAGGAGATGCGTATCCTTATTAGGGTACGTATTACGCCGTGCACATCGTACAGGGAAGCTGATGTGTGAATGTGTTAACACGTAACAGCTCGATATTAGTGTCGGATCGATGAAGCTTGATGATCAGTTTGAATGGGATATTGAAAACCCTGGCGCTTCGCCTGAGCAATTTGCTGAGGTGTACGCACAGGAACTTGGTTTAGGCGGCGAATTTCGGTGGGTAAACAACGCTGCTTCGCATCCAGAAATATTCTGACAACATGCACTCTTTCTTAGGACTGCTATTGCACATTCAATACGAGAGCAAGTTCAGACATATCAAAAGTCCCTCTTCCTTGTTGGGCACCCATCAGATGGTACCCCTGTACAAGACGATGATCTGCGCATGTCCTTCCTCTCCCCTGTCACCTCGGTGTCCCGGCCCATGGATCAAGTACAAGCGTTCACGCCGATCCTCAACTACCTCAGCGATGGCGAGATGGAACGCAATGAGAAAGAGCGCGAGAAGGAGATGACCAAACGGAAGAAGAGGGCCACTCGTGGCAGACGTGGTGTCGCACTTCCCGATCGGGAGCCCATCAAGACCCTTCGCACTCCTGCCATTGGTTTCCCTGACGTAGATCCTGCTGTCCTTGCACTGGCGCAGGCAGCAGCGGCACCTACATCGCGGAGAGCTGCTGCTGCTGCCGCCTCACTTACTATCGCTAACATGGTGGCTTCTGAGAACGGTACTGCCGTTATCACACCAACATTACCGATGGCTACGCCAACTGTGCCTACTCCCTCTGCGCCCAAAGAGAAGAAGACGAAAGGGATGTTCAAGCCCCCATCATATCCCTCGACTGTCGTCCATCCTCGTGCCAACGTTTCGGCACCAACAATGTCCACCGCTGCAGATGCCTCAAAACTTCCGCCTCCTCTAGAAAATGATCCCCCTGCACCAATGCCCGTTCCTCCCCCTCAGGACAACAGAATCCCAAGGGTCATTTCAGCTAAGCGTGCCAAGGAACTTGAAAGAGAGGCGAAAGAGAAGGAGTTCGCGGACGGCCAGCACCCAAACTTCATCAATGGGATTTGGCACTGTTCGAATTGTGGTTGTCCAGAAGATATCGCCATCGGGCGTCGCAAGGGTCCGCTCGGCGACAAGTCTCAATGCGGCACGTGTGGTACGGAACCTAGAACTGGTTGTTTGTATGTGTGGATGTTCTGACACCTGCATGTGCTACAGGTAAATTTTGGCATCGCCACCGGCGGCCAAGGCCAGTCATGTACAACCCCGACCCCGAGTACCATCTTAGCTTGCGCACCGAAACCGATAAATCAAAGATCTACCCCAAGAAGAAGGGTGGCGCTGCTGCACGCGCAGCAAACACGTCAGTCGTCGACCAAGAAGAGCCCACGCCTGCGGCGGCACCGGAGCCTGAGACGCCCAGCAAAGCACAACCAGTAGTTGAGGTACCACGACGCGGACCGTCTGGGGCTGGACGTCGTCATGCCAATGATTCTGAGCGGCCGGTTTCACCTGTTTCGTCTGGTAGTTCGAGTGCATCAGAGTCTCCTTTGATTCAGAAAATGAAGTTAAACGGCACTGGTCACTCGAAGTCTCATTCGAATACACCCATGCCGCCGCCGGCGACAGATGACGTTCCCCCTCCGCTTCCTGGACACTCTGATCGGCCGAAATCACCAGTACACCCATCCGAGGTGCGTGAAACAGATCAATTGTTACTTCTTTTTTTATCGCCGAAATTTCATAGGAATTGCCACCGCATTCACTAATTGAGGCACACGCTGCGATGAATGCGAAATACCCGGACGACAGATTTGATATCTGGCCGCGGACGGCACCGACTGGCGAGCAAGAGTGGCGAGTGAAATGTCTAGACTGCCCTGGGAAGGTTCGTCGTAACTTGTGACTTGTGTGCCTGACGCTGATCATCAGCTCAGCTGTATATTCCCGGGGATGGCATGAATAATTTCGAGGTGCACCTCAAGAATAGGAATCATCGTGCCAAGGTCGCCGAGCGTCTGGGCACGAACAGGACACGTAGTTCTCATGATCAGCGCTGAGCGGTGCTTGCGGCCTGATACCTTTTGTTTATATCGTCTTATATGTCTACCGCTATCTGTTTTTTTTTTTTGCATGTCGCATGCCTCGCTGTTTTTCTCTTTCTTGGCTCTGAAATTATCCATCTTTTACCTATACATATCTGTTGTTTGGATGTCCTCGGCGGATACCTTATGTCTGTATACACACTCCATGTCGAAAATTTTCCTGTCTGCCTTCAGGTGTGGGAAGGGGAGACTACAACTGACTTTTTAGACGTAACCCAAATAAAAATAAGTTGATCCAAAAAAAGCAGGGTGTGGATAGCAACAAGGTCAAAGGCGTGCTATGTGTTCAAGTCGGCTGCAGCAAGTTCTAGCAGCCGATTGCGTTTCTCCGCGGCTGCGCGACCCATCGCGTGGTCCCCTTCGCTAGCTGGGAGTTCCATGATAGTGTCAACCCAAGCGAGGGCCCACGCGCCATTACCAGCTTTAGTTCCCCCGAGCACTTGCCTCCTCTCTGCCGAATCCCTCAAGCCCTCCCACCGAGCCCGCGTTGGCTGCGTATCCGCACGATCTACAAGACGAACGCCAGATGATAAGTGAACACGAATGAAAAAAAAAAAAAGGAACATGAGGTAAGGGGGAAAAAGGGAAGGTAAAAACGTACAGAGGACGATGCCACTGTGGGGCTCGTACACCCCCCTAGGCATCTTCTCTTCCCGCCGCGCACGCTTGCGTCTCCGCGTGCCCGCCTCGTTTTCCCTCTGCTCTTGCGCACGGTCGTTATCTTCTTGATCCTGTGCCCTCCCCTTGCCCTGTCTTACCTCCTTAGCACCCTCCCCCCCGCCCGCGCCCGCGCCTGCGCTCTCTTCCTCCTCGTCAAATTTTCCAATGGGCGTGGGCGGCACGGGCGCAGTGCCAAAGATACCGCCGTACGGCACGAGCGCGCGGCGGCGTTGCTTGGTCCAGTCGGCGTTGGCCTCGGCCGCGCGCTGCGCAGCGACCAACATCCAATTCTCCTCGTTCAACCCGTCCCGGTTCAAGAGCGACTTGCGCACCGCGTTCAGCGGTCCGTCGCTGTACGGGCCCCAGCCTTGCCCGCCGAACAACGTCGTCGGTCCGCCGGCGCGGTAGATCCCTTGTTGCGTGCCGCCCGAGCGGTCCCCCTTTTGCGCGTTCGCGAGTTCGGCCGCGGCCAGGGCGGCCGCCGAGGGCGCGTTCGGGTCTGCGAGCTCCCCGACGAGGTCGCCCGGTTTCAGACCTTTTTCGGTGATGTCGGCCAGCACTTTGTCTTCGTAGTAGTCATCTACCACCCACCGCCCATCTAATCGAAACATAAAAATAAAAATAAGGATTATTCCAGGTTCGGTTGTGGGATCGGAAGCGATAGTGAGACGAAATGTACCGCACCGATGAGTGTCTTTGAGCCATGTAATTTGAACGCGCTACGCGCGGTGATGAGCGTGACGCTGCGCGTGCGCAGATGTGAGCCGAGTTTTCCGATCTCGATGAGAAACTCTTTTTCGGGTTGCGTGGCGTTGAGCTTGAACGCGAGTGGGTTGCGACGGAAGTAGTACAGCGAGTCGCGAAAGCCTGATGTTCGCGCCGCGTCGATCGCGAGCATGTACATCCGGTCGGGATGCCGATTGGGCAAATGGAACGTCTGCGCCTTAAACTTGCGGCCTATGTGGGAGAGAGGGACACGAACAGAACATCAAAGTTAAGAACGAAGGCAAAGCGCATACAGACAGTAGCTGGGGAGTAGGGGGGAGGGAGGAAGGGAGAGGGGGAAAGCACACACAACGCACCGCCGAGTAGATTCCCGAACTTATCAATCTTGGCGTCGCCCCTGGGGTCGTCCTCCGTGACGAACTCGTCGCCATCAATAACGTACACCTTTCCCTGAACGACGCGGAATGGCTTGCCCCCACCCATAACCTCCTCATCCAGCAGCATCCCCATCCCCACCGCACTATGTGCGCCCTCGGCACCGGGCGTAGCACCACCATCCTCGCCTCCCGTCGCAGCGACCGACTCGTCGTCGGCGGCGCCAGAGCCGGTGCCTGCTGCCGCTGCGTCCGCGCCGACACTAGAACCAGCACCGCGCCCAGGTAGACGAATCGTTATCCCTCCTCCGCCAGCGCCACCAGCACCGCCGCGCGAACCCCGTCCTCGTCCCCTTCCTCGTCCGCGTCCACGTCCGCGTCCGGCGCGCTCGCTCCCTATCAGCGCGCCGCGTCCTCGTCCGCGTGGACGGCCGCGCGGCCGCGGCATGGGTACGACCTCTTCTACGGGTGGCTCGCCGGCGGCGCTGCCCTCATCTTCACCCTCGTCTTGCGCGGGCGTAGCGGCGTTCGTCGTCTGCGCGTCATCGTCACCGTCGTCGTGACCGTCGTTGTCGTTGTCGTTCGTGGGCGTGTCGCGGTCCTCTGCCGGTGTGCTCGGATTGCGTATCTCGAGACGGGAGGGAGTAGCGGCGTTGGAATTGTCGTGAATCTTGCGCGGTCGGATGATTATTTTGCCGCTAGCCATTTTAATCGTGTGTGGAGGGATGGACGTTGTTGGCGAGTGGCGAGAGGTGTACAATGCAGCGCGCTCAAACAGGGAACGTGACACGTGATCAGAGTACCCGAGTCAATTGATGCCTACATTGGTTTGTGTATACATCCTATCTAAACCCTCCGTATCATAAATAAGGCATATGTAGAGTGTGTACAGTGAACTAAGAACTGGTTTTAGGCAGAATTAGATGAGAGCAATGCAGGTACTGGACGCAGAGTTCGCGCGGACGAACAACACAAGAAAGGACAAAGAAACCCAAGGTACGCAGAGAGATCATTCTTATAATGCCTGTTTCTTTTTAAAAAAAATTGTCATTCTATGACGTGTAAAACCAACCTCAGACACTGAGAGCAGGTGGTTCAGGGCTGAGCACTGTGCCACTTACAGAGGCGACATGCGGAGTCGCGGGCGGCGTCCCCGACCCCGTCTCTGCGCCGCTCTCCGCATCCGAAAACGAGTCCGCGTCGTGCTCCGTGTCCGAAGTTTCGCGTTCGGATCCCCGACCCTGTTCAAGTCTAGATACAGCCGTGCGGAACGTGTCGATGGAACTCGACCGCGAGGCAGTGTGCACATGGCCTAGCGGGGTTGATGGCATGCGGAAAGACGACGGAGCAGTAGGGTTACGTGTCGTGGCTGTCGCCGTCATCGACTCCGAGCCGAAGAATGGCAAGGCAGGTCGATGGCTGACGGGTGTTGTACCGTTGTCTGGTGACTCGGGGACAGGGCTGAGTTCGGATGCAGTGGCTCCAGTCACGATCGTCGTGGCCGTAGTCGTGTCCACTGTAGGTGGCGATGGTGCTCGAGGAAGAACCGTCTCGACAGGGTGGTCCTCCTCTTGTTGCTCTTTTTTGTCCTCGGAGAGCTCGAGTTCAGGCGCTGATGCACCGTCGCTGAGAATAGGTCCGGGATGAGATACTGAGGCTTCTGTCTCATTAGTTGCAGCTGCCGAGGTGACAGGTGTCCCCATAAAAGCGAACTGGGGCGATGAGATGGATGGGGATGGCCACGACTCAGACGCACTGCCGTCCTGCTGAGATAGTCTGCTAAGCCCCGATGTGGGGCGTACACGCATTGCCGCGGTACTGGAACCGGGCAAATTGTCACTGGATGGACGCTCCTCGAATTCGGGGGGTGGCCCTTGTAAATTGACAAGTGATACCGAGGCATACGCAACCGCATCGGGACCATAAGGCACACCGAACTTGCTCACTGATTCCACTGATGAGATCAGCTTGAGTTGCTCAGGAGTGGGCCCCGATCGCGGATACACAAAGTCGGTACGCAGGGCTGTATGCGTCAGCGGAGCGGAGATTGATGTGATTGAGATTGCCGAAGGAGAGGTGAGCCCTCCGGCGACATTAGTCACTGAACGAGAACGCGTGCGAAATGCGGAGGACGTGACGCTGAAAATGGACCCTGAATTTGATTGTGTCGGGCGGTGGCCTACATGTGGCGAAGGAGCGCCGCTCGGCCGGTTGGACAAATTTGACGGGCGCGGTGAAGGGGTCATAGCCATATCCCGAGATGGCCGAGAAAGGGGCACAGGTTGAGCTGAAGCTGAAGGATGAGGGGTTGACAAAGCACGCGAGGCCGCATCAATCAGGCCACGAAACATGGACCGCCTCCGTACTGGTGGCGTTCCGCCGATACTTGCGGGGAAGGTGTCCGGAGCAATGGGCAAAGTATCTGCAGTGTCAACACGGGCAAGGTCCTCAGACGCAGCTCTAGCATCTGACGGGTCCCCGACAACTTCGAAATACGGTGGGGCTTCTCCTCGAGGGTCCGCGAATCCAAAATTATTCGAGGGCGGGGAGGATGGGTCGTTGTATCGCAGTTCTACAATATCCACAGTCCGGTACGGAATAGGAAGGTTAGAGTTTTCACGTTCATGAGTAGTCTCGTTAGATTCATTAGTTTCGAGTAGAGGCGTTTGGACATGAGGGTCGTCATCGACAATGACATACGACGACACTTGTGATGGGTTGCGAGAATGTGAATTCGAGCTTTCATCCGAGTCTTCCTCGACGGATGGCATGACGACTTGGGCCGTCAACGGAGCATCTTCCATGTCCTGCGAGCCTCTGTGCGATAAATATCAATAAGATTCTGACCAATGTGCCAAGACCGAGGTGGCTCTTACTGAATGATTACAAGCTCGTGCTCCCCGGGTTCCTTCATGTATGCCGGTAGCGAGCGTGTCGAGATTTGACTGGGGGTGCGCCTGGTGCGCCTAGCCCGTCGCTCCGTGCGAGTGGCTGAGGCAGTGTTGGCCTGGTCTGTCGCAGCCGTCCCAGCGATCTCCTCTGCGGTGAGGTCTCGAACAGTCGTAGTCGTGGCCGTACGCCGTCGCATGGGGTTGAGAGACACGTGCCGGAGCTTCGACAGAAGCTTACTCCTAAAGAACAGCATGGGAACAACGACAAGGAAAACGAGAGCAGCGATAATGGGAGCCTAGGGGTTGGGTAGCTCATTAGGAGAGCTGTATGATTCGTGTGATTGACGGGACGGGCATACCACTATTTTGCTGCTACCACCACCACCGGTACTGCTGCTATCCCTCCTCAAGAGGGAAGAATGCGGAGCTGCCCATGCCTGTGCTGCAAAGAGAAAGGGAAGGGTGGCAAGGGTAGCGAGGACCGTATGAGGCTGTGTTAAACCGCTACGTTGACATGACATGGATGTGATGTGTAAGGTGGAGAATATGGAGAGGGATTACGCAGGAGGGATACGATGGTGGGGATAATGAGGAGGAAGAAAAGCCGGGCGCTCGCAGACGAGACGAGGACTTACCCACAGTCCCGTGTTGACCGAGCGAGCGAGAAAGCAGTGCACCCGAGGTCCCGAACCCGACCAGACCCTCAAAACTTTCTTTGGCCGTCGGCGTGAGTGCCCTTTCCCTTTGTTGGTCCCTCAATCTCCCCCCGGTTTTATTCTCTCGTTACAACAACCGCAGTGGTACGATCAAAATCGGTTTCTATTCTAATGGCCATCTTTAGAAAGGAGAAAGGAGAGGAGTAGAGGCGAGGCGCTTCACACGACCCGAAACACCCTGTTCTGTTGATGGATAATCAAAACCTTAGATACAACACCGCCCCACTTCATCCATAGCCCTCCCTCATGAGCCCCTAGGTATCACAGATTACTTCTCAGAGAGTTAGATTTCCTCAGAAAAAATTCGTGCAGCCCTTGAGCTAGAGTTGACAATTGCATTGAGTACCCCAACTGACGCCAACGCCTTCAAAAGTAGCTTACCGACTTCCCGCGGACTATCTTGGACCATCTTCGCAATGACGTGAAGGCGTTAGTGCGGAACCCCAATATTAGAAGCTTTATACTAAATCAGGCTTACGGGGTGCGTCGCCTTCGAGACCTGACAATTGGTCACGTTCTCGGGTCTTCGCCAAACAGCCTCTTGTAAACGTTCGTAGCTCTGAAGAATGCTTCTTTCTGAGGCCGGGACAATCCACTTCATTGCGATCCTGTTGTCAATCTGCGGTAGAACCGACCACGCTTCGATACTGCGGGCAGCATCTGCGAATACCACCGCCTCCTGTGCCTAGTTTCAGCATGCGCCACACGTGGCGTACGTGCGTACCTGGGTATTTGTGCACTTGAGCCTAACCCGCCCACTCGTATCCTCGACAAGGGCGTAGTCAACGAAGGTCCTGAGCACATCCGGATCCCACGCTCCAAAGAACGGAGACTTGCTCAACAGGGAGTATGCCTCTTCCCTGAAGCATAGAACATGTGAGAAAAGATGACTCGTGGAAGTAAATGTATGTCCTACCGGTTCGACCAGACGCTGCGCCGGCCAAGCGCACTAATGACTCTCTCTCGTGTAGCCTCCTCCCGGTTGAGAGACGGTGGTGCGATTACAGGATCAACAAGCACCAGCCCTGAGAACGGCGCCGGGATAGAGTGCGCAGCAAGTACCCTAAGCATTTTCACGTGTCAGAATGGCACGACGCTCCAGGAGACAGCTGGACACACGCAGCACATCCACCAAATGAGTGACCGCTGACGACGAGTTCACGACTAGCGAAGCCACGCTTCTCCCGCGCCTCGCTGACTTCAACGGGGACTCGAGGGAGGTAAGTAGGCAGTGCAGAAGGTGTCACTGTTTCGGGGAGGAAATGCAATATGAAGTTCAGGATATCACGGGCGTGGTCATGCCAAATGACTACATATCATTGAGATCAATCAGGGGGGAAATTGTGAAGACCGGTGACCCACATAATGCTCCAAGGTCCTGCGCGTCGTTGACAAGTCCAGCGTCGCCGTGTTGCACGGCCTCAAGGGCCCAAACTTCATCGATGCGGTATTGCGAGGCCTCATCGGCGGCTTGTAACAGATGTCGGAGTGTAGGTTCAAATGTCTAGAAAGAGTCAGCATGAGGGACCACCACATATCAAAGTACAGATATTCACCTCCTTATGCAAACCATTTGCGTGCAGAAGTAGCAGCGTCAAGCCACCCCCGTTACCCTTGCGGATGTAACGATTCACCGCGCTCCACAGCACCCTCGGCTGCGTGCCGGAATGGTCTGGCTCGTGCTGAGCTTGAAGCGAGAGAAGCTCGCTTGCGTACAGCTGAACGCGCGCACCGCGCTCCTCTTTGCTCTCATTAGCTGGCGAGGCACGCACAGGGATGAACGGTGAGGCTCGTGGGAACGCGGCGGGGATGAGATGTGTTGTGACCGTGTACTCGTTGGTGAACCGATGATCGCGAGGCGGGCACGGTAAAGAGGGATGGCTGAGAGGTTCGGGAGGTGGTCGTAGTGGAAGAAGTGAGGTTGTTGTTACTTGTTCATTTGCGCGTGAGGCCACCGTCGGTCTGGGGATGGTGTGATGAGACATTCGCTCTTGGTTTGGATTATCCGAGGACAACGATTTGGCTTTTATATCGACCCTTCACAAGACCCTGTACATACACAACCGGAGTAATGCTTCGTCAACTCTCGTCTCGAACTCCAAGGACAAGATGACACGCGTTCTCGCCCACGTGGCCCGGGACCCTAGAGTCCCGGCCGCGGCCGACTCCATGTGCACACATCTTTCTTTCACCTGTGATTTCCCCGAAAGGGAGTGCTTTGCTGCGGTGGTGAAAATGGCATATTGGCACGGAGGGCTAGTTCTTATCAAAGCAACATTGACCCCAGGGTCCCTCGCTCTTTAAAAGGGACGTATTTTATTTTTGAATACAAACACGAAGACGAACGCCGGCCGAAAGGGAATGCTTATTACCAGTTGGAGTAACAGCGATTCGGAAACACGTGACCCGGAACAACGCACTTCTCACTCGCACTTGCGGGGTGCGGAAGGGAGGCCGAGGGGGAAAGAAGACGCTGAGCACATGCCACCGAGTCCCGTACCCGTCCCCTCGATGATAACGGTGACTGACTCCGTCAACCACCGCGTCCGTCCCCGTACAGACACTGCACACGGTTCTCCTCGTGCAAGCTCTCCCATCTCGGTCGACCCGGTAACTGGATCTCCTCACTCTGCACCCACTCCTTTGACGCCATCCTTAGTGACCTCCGACACCATCCAGCCTACTTCCTTCTCACACTTCCTTCGCTTCTCCCTTCTCGTTTCAAGGCTCACGCGCTCACGCTTCGCTTTCCTTTCTATTATCGTGCTCGTTCTCCTTCGACAGTTTCCTTCCCGTTTCTCCTTCTCCTTCTGCTGTTTATTGCCTCCCTCCCCCCCTTCTCACGGCCTCTCTTTGTTTTCCCTTAACGCGAATGGGATGTTATGAAGACGAATGCTATTAAGGACTTTGTTGTATCATCTCGCCCACATGTCTGGGTTATCAATGAAACCAAGCCTTCCTCTCCTGTTGCTTCCTGTGTGTCTGTTCCATCTTACAACATGTATGAGACACCCGCTCTACGCTGCTCTTCCCGCTCCTCCAAGTGGGGAGTTGTCGCCGCTGTCCGGAACGACCTCCACGGCCAACGCGTCCCTGTTCCTGGGCTTGCTGGCCGTGTCATTGCCCTCGATCTCATCATCCCCACAGCTTCCGCCCGCGGTTACATACTTCGCGTCCTCGTCGTATATGCACCATGGGACCCGGGTGGACCCCAGCCTACCCCGTCTCAGTTTTGGTCCATGGTCCATGGTAGCTCACGGACACTTCCCGCGCTCTCTGTGGTGCCTCTCTACCTCCCACACTTACATTCCACATTGAGCGTCTTGTCGCCCATCTCTCCCAAGACGATGATTGCTGGCCGTTGGGCTCCTCTCGTTTCTTCCTCGCTCACCAACGACTCCGTGGGGTACTTCTCTCAGTCCTCTGTTGCCAGCCACTACTGTTCACTGCTTGATGAACAGTAGTGGCTGTCAACAGAGAACTGAGAGAAGTACCCCACGGAGTGTTGGTGAGCCTTCCACTTTACCCCTGACACTCGTCGGCTCCTTACTCGTGTCGCACACTCATGCCACATGTCCGCTATCCGCCTTGCGGCACTCATTTGGGTATTACGTCGACCGCATCTTCCTTCCCACTGCATGAGCGTCCCCGGGGTGCTGACATTACTCTTCCTGACCACTTACAACACCTTTCTGCAGTTGTAGCTCTACTCAACTCGCCCGTCTACATAGCGTAGTTGGCCGAATGTAACCTCTTCCTCTTCCTCTCTGATACCAACTGGCAAGTGCAGCAGGAAGTATACCAGCTGCATATGTATCATTAACAAGGACAGTGACACCCAACCGAGACAACGTCATCGAACCAACACGTCGAGAACTGGCAGGGATATCGGGACAGCCTCACCCAATTCTTTCCGCCTTCGACGGCACTTCCAGCGGCCTCGACTCGGATTGCCCGGAAATAAGACTGGTGTGGTGCGTGTGCTCTGGTGTCGTCCAGTCACGCATATGGGGTCATTAACTTCAGGCCATGGTAGCTGTATGTTGGCACTTTCACAGGCGATCAAGTAATAAATTATCTGACGCCAGCAGTCGCAGGTGGATACATTTACTTAAGATTGTTCTTCCATCAGTACCTTGCCGGCAGAAGTTCTGGATGTCCGTACGAACCCCAAACGTAAATACAAGATCGAATATCTGACTGCTTGATTTAGAAGATTCCCAGTCGACTTCTCGCCCCAATCCACTTGCTCAAAAAATAATGAAGAGCCTCATATCGCTTAATGTTAGCGCGGAATACTCTACGATCGATGTAAGCACCTCTTTGTCACGTTTCAATGAAGTGTGACCCTCCTCGGCGAGTCCTCGCAGGGCAATTCGTGAACGACACACCGTGACAGTCCCCTCATGATTTCAACTACAACGACCCATCCAGTATTTTCTCTATTAATCATTATCAACAACCTACCTCACAACGATTCAAAGTAGAAGCGACCCTCATTCATCCTGGCTCTAGTCTGACTCTTTGACTAGGACATATGCGTGCGACCATTGCCTGAAACCCCTCCCTTGGATCTCAAGTAAGTATGAACGTCTCCTCCCCCTTGTAATCTTCTGACGTTGAAACTTCAACTTGAAAGTGTCCCTCAACTTTCCAGGAAGGTAGTCATCAGGAAGAGCTTTCCTACACCGTTTTCGGTTTTGACCTCTAATGATCACTCTTTTACAAGTTAGTAACAGTAACGGGAACTGCGCATCGCCCTGTGCCCTCTTCACCACCGGCATGCGTCAAAAACAGGATATCGAGATAGTCACGTTTGGTGGACAGCCAAACCTCCCAATCGAATAGAAGGGTAAAGCACTCCCTTCAATTATATGGGGAGCGTGAGTGTTCACGCAGGGGCAGTTCTCGTAGGTGTAGCGAGGAACCGGGTAGGCACTCGCACGACGCAGAGCGCTATCACTTCAGGTTTAGAGACCTTGGGCTTGCTTGCGATACAAGGACATATGTATCTTGTGAACATGCTGCCATGATAGCATGTGAGGAAGATCCGATGCCACGGTGTGACTGAAATGGGATCTTGTTGAGCGCATTCGTGTTGTTGCGCCTCGATGTCTCGGCATGCCACACACGGGAGCGCCAGATTTGAGTACTACAGTAGCTTCTGAATATTCGAGTGGAGCCAGCCTGAGGATGCGGTCAACGAAGCAGGGATTTCTAGTACAGATGTGGACCAGTATCGAGGGGTTGGTATCCCGATTGGAACCTCAATGTCTCAACCTCACTGTCAGCCTAGGGTAAGGCTACATGATACTGTACGCAAGAATGTTACATATATATATATTGATATATTGGCTTGTAAAACATTGTCTGTCGCAGTAATCACCGTAAACCCACGTGCAAATAAAGAATACAACAAACACCGCCTCCAGTGTCCGACATCCACGCTCAATCGTACTGTTTATTGGCGCATTCCAGGGCAGCGCAGTTATCACGCTAAGGTGTGCCTAAGCTCGCCTTCGGTAGAATAAGGGTCCCCAAAATCTAGACCCAGGTTGGTTGCGAAAGGGGTTTGGTTGACGGGCTGTGGTGAGCCAACATGGGTGGCGAGGAGGAGAGGACTTAATTCCTCTTTCGGCGGGGAAGGTGGGGAAGGTAACGGACGTCCGTAACCGCTTGGCGCCCGAGAACGCCGTACGAATGCGATGACAGAATCGCGTGCCTGACGTACAACGCCAAGGACGAAGCTGCGCACCCGAGGAACGAAGATAACGATTCCGATCACAATGAGCGCGACACCACCCGCAATACCGGCTGCAATTACGCCAATGTGTGATGATGACGTCCCAGACGGATTATTAGGATCAAGAGGGTTGGCATTTATTGCGAGAATAGGGGCCCTGCAAGTTGGAAGTCTGTTAGGAAGGAAGCAACCAAGAGACTACTTCTTATGAACTTCAGAGCTAACGGCGCGTACATAGCGCCTTGGGCGGGACTACATAATCACCGCCAAGCGTTTTATAATTAGCACTCTAGCTTGTCATTTCTCATTTGCTTACCTAGCCGCCCCTTGGATTGTCGATCCGTGAGAGCTATCATAATTCAGAGGGAACACTTCCGAAGTCGTATTGAAAGACGCCCGGTTGTGAACACTCGAGATAAGGTGCGAGCACAGCTCTCCATCTTGAGTCATAGCAGCCACAAACAGGTTCCAGCCTAGAAGGACGTCAACCATAAGAATGTAAACATAATAGAAATACCAACTCGATACGACGACATCTGTGTCCGAAAGAAGGTTATCAACAGGCATGCCAAAAGCGCTGAACGTTGAGGTCAACGTGAGGTTGTCAAGGAATTTGCTGTGCGAATTGTATATCTGAAACTTATCAGAGACGACGTGAGACCAGTAGGCAGAGACACCGACCGATGGGTCCACCAAGTTTGTGCCTAACCATGCATCCGCGAACAAATTGTAACCTAACGTCCACGTGCTGGTTTGTCCATACACGGCCAGGAGGTGTTGGTCGCTGCTTAATGCAAGGCTCTTCCATTGGTTGTACAACTGCGCAGCTGCGCTCTGCGGACAAATCAATGTCACCGCAAGGTACTCAACGGACTCTTACGCACAGAGTATTTGCTGACATCTGCATCCTGCTTGACAACGGAACTCATTTTTGACATGGCTTCAATGGCGATGATGCCCTTGATGGCAAGGTTGGTCTGGTTACTGACAGACAAAACATCCGCAGAAGACCTGGATTATCATTCACTCTCAGTGGGGGGAAGTCTACCGACTTGATGAAACAACAACTTACTGGTCATGGATGAATAGAGTCGAATTTGTCAAATAATCGGCCCACAAAGTTAGCAACGTATACTATCAAAGTCCGTGAGGTCGTGTCAGGAAAGCTTAGTCTTGGCCTTGGCGTACATATCTACTTATGAGGCTTCCATCTCCGGTGGCGCGTGCATGAGCGTATGTCATAATTAGCATATTCCCAGATTCTATGGAAGGGACAGATCAAACATGTACAGAATCAAAGTGAGAGATACAGACGTTCGACTCCTTGATTGTGACTGGCATTCGTGCCCATGACGTTCGGATAGCTCGATCCTATAGTGGGCAGTCTAGACATCTCATACATTGGGTTAATATGGAACGTACCAAGATCCGCAGCAGCATATGAGTTGGGATAATTAGGCGATGCATGAAGGCGAAATAGAGGTTCAAGGAGTGGTGCGCCGAGGCTTGGATCAATGTACATAAAGGCAGGAAACGCGGAATACAGCGTCTCGACAGCATTTACTCGGCTATGCATGTCAAAACTTAATCTCCCGCATAGACGAACAAAACAGCTCATGTCGACTCACTTCGGGGCCAATCCGCCGATATTCTTCATGAACATCATTACATCCGACTTGTTGAAGTTACCGAGAGCGTCGGTCCCGATAGTGAGCTGGGTGCTGCCGTATACTTGGGCGATCGCAAGAGAAACCAAGTCCCCAAGTGGATCGGCGACAGAAGCGGCATCCTGAAGTATCTTTTTGTCCAGTTGTTGAGCTCTTGAGGACGCATTGATATAGTTATTTAGGAAGTCAACGATCTGTACATGATAATTAGACACATCATCGCCCAAATGGAAGCCAACACTAACCAAAGTTTCGTCATCAGAGTATTGGGACTTGTAGTATGAACTACGCTTTGTCATCGGATTACCAGATGGATCGGTGTAATTGATCGCGGGGTCTGTGGTGTAGCCGATCGTCCAAACAAGAGGAGCCTGTGTAGCTAGGATGGTGCCAAGGTCCCACGATAATGCAAAGACAGGGAGCTGTGCGGAAATAGCACGGAAATCTGTGTCCATTTGGTTGTCCAGCAGACCTTCGTACTGAAACATGCTGCGGGAGACATTATCTGCTGCGACCTTGCAGGTGATATTTACCCGCTTCATAGACTATAAGCAAAAAGGGTCCACTGGCAGACAACTGTTACTCACTATCTGGGTGGCATAGTAAAGATTTCCCCATTCCGCTTGGTTGTTAACCTCGTTAAACAGTGCTGGCGTCTGGAGTTTGACATTGTGGTAGGCGATATCGGAGTTGGCTGTCGCGCTCCATACAATGACCTGGTCTCGATCCCCCGAGCTCCATTCTGCGATAGAGCTGGAGAGACACGGCGGGCTTGAAGAAAGATTCCACGTACCTCCGCTGATGTCTGTGTATACTTGCAACTTCCGGGCGATGCCGGACATGGAATTTGCAGTGAAAGCAATGTATGAGAATGGGATGGATTGCTTAACCCAATCCTGGGGCTTTGAAAGACTCGTATGTCGATGTTTGAAACAAAACGACGGGAAGAGACAAACCTCGATGGGGTTTAAGAAGGTAAGAGTGACCTGTATATCCCAAGCTTCGGCAGCGACAATAGTCTGTGTAGGCGTGACTGTGACCTCTACATTCCCCATCTCCCAGATAGTATAACCATCGACGACGGGTGATGTTGATGAATTTCCGAAGAATGAATAGATAAAACCATCGATACGGAGGAGGACAACCAATCCAAGGGGCTGAAAGAGATAAAGATGAGAACTTTTCTGCTAACTGAACGGATAGTGACGAGCAACCTGACGAGGATCGAATGTTGCGGGCGGTGATTAGTCGAGTATCGTCCCACTCTTAAGGTGGAACCAACTTGAGAGATACGGAGAACGAACGGCAAGAGGAACTGCTGGGGGGAAAAGGGTTTGCTGGGCTCTTATGTTAGGGTAAAGAAGAAGAGAGAGGAATAGTAAAAGCATCATTCTAGATTGGGATATGATGGACATAGTGTTTGTGGGAAGCGGTAGAGGGGATTTCAAGATTCAACACTCGCAGCTCTGAGAGTCACCAACACAGGAAAGTTGCAGCAGGGCGCAGACAACGTGTTATGGTCAACGTGCATCGTGATAAATAGTAAAGGATAATAATCATAATACCAGATCGGATGGGCCAAACGAGGAGCAAGTCACCCGCTGGTTGCTTCTTTCTTGATCGTGATCGTGACGGAGTTGCATCAGAAGCCGAGCCTAGTTGACACTCCGCCGCGTTCTGCGAGGTTAGAGAGACATCCGCTTGCGTGTCTCTGTTCGTACCTCGTCAATGATTGCTCTCAGGGATTACTCTAAACGTGTAGAAAGCCTGTTGTGAATCGTTAGTGCTGCAAGACTATCTCTTGTTGTCCACAGGGGTGTGAGTCCACGCCAACACCATGCCGGCGCTTCATGAGTCATGTCGTCGCAGTCTCGGGTCTTTGCGCCACTCCACCACCACCAAATACAGTACTGCCGGCTCGTCGGCCTATCAAACTATTCAATGCCTCATAAATGGCAGCATCCTCGAGTATTATTAAGATAGGCGCTGTTCATTTCAGATCCCGGAAAAGGCGCAGATTGACGGCAGTGTGACTGAAACTTGGCACGCTGCCAAGCCGATGGGATTACTTCCTTCCGTCGTACAACACAATAACTCCAACTCCAGGCACCAAACAATTTTCCAACATGGCTCTTGCGTACCATCACACATGATCAATTCTTACACAACGAGATGGCCACGCTCGCACTTGGTGATCTGCAACAGACTGCAAGGAGTATGCATACTCCTGAGGGTAGCAGATAAGGGTACTCACGGGTATGTGTACGCTTGATTATGGATATCCCTGCCTCCACCCGCACGAAATTGCAGGTTTGAGGGGTTGGTGTCCGTTGGACGCACTCGCTGACATGCTCACTAGGACACCGGCAGCCGCCCTGCGGAAATCCAACCCGGTGCATTCGTTGCCCAGCGCTGGTGCACTTCTCATTGTCGTTCTCACTCTTGCTCGCCGCGTTATGCCCCGCTTATATCCCTGGGTCCTCGTGCGCGTCTGTCTCGACGTCATGGTCTAGAGCCCTGCACACGCACTAGCACCTCCACAGCGTCGAGGGCGATCGAGATCAACTCCTTGCCATGTTGTTCCGTTCTTTTTCCCTATGGCCACTTGATTTACCCTCATGTCACTGTCTTGCCTGACAACAAACTGCAACAGTCCAAAACAGTGGCGTCTGAGTCAAACATCTCAGAAACCCACGGGCAGTCCTGAGCCCACAACGCCCGCCTTCCCCGCACCGAGACTCAAACTCCTGCGAGTACTCCTTACAGACATTGACAAGCCACTTGGCCGCGAAGACGAGGCGTCTCATACCAAAGTTGCAGGCGAGTTGCGCATCCACCTTTGCACGTTTTGCAACGACGTGCTCGCCAGGTTGGTGACAGTTACAGGTGACTTATGGAGCCAATGCTAGCGTATTACCATCGAGGTCGATTCTTGGCCTCTTCTTCATGCCAGTGGGATCCTCACTTATATATCCGAATACAGAATCTCCGGGCTGTGGAACTAGCACTGGATTCCGTAGTACGACGTCGAGAAGAACCAAATTTGAGGAGTGCGATGCTGGCAAAGATGAAACATCGACCTGCCGCACGACTGCCCCTACAACAACCCAGACCCGTTTGTCAACAACGTAGATAGATCAGTGGCCGGCTCGAGTTACACAGCATCAGATCCCGTGGTAATGGAGGAGGCGCACCCCGCGCCCGCGCCGCTGGGTGTCAACGAAATGGCGTGGCACCATTTTTGGTTCACAACGCCAACATCCCTCACGTCCTTGGAAAGCCAATGGCGAGGACAATACCGCTGATTTTTGAGCTGCGCCTTCTTCCAACCACCCTGATTAGCAGCCAAACTCTTAGCTATTGTGCTGGTCACCCAAACCTCATCCCGGTAGATCTTCTTGCGTGAGTTGCGTCTGCCGCCCCTGCCCCATCCAGGCCTGTTCAGCTGGCAAACCGGCAAAGCCCCGGTCTTCACCCACACCAATCTCGCCACGACCCAGTACGCATTTACAGCCCTACACGACGCAGCTGAGGGATGCAGCATTACCATCGATACCGTTATTACCTGCATAGAAGGGCAAGCATATGCGCACAGCAAGCATTGAGGTCGACCTACTGCAATGTGCCCGAAGGCCTTTCACTGAATCACTGTTCCGAGGTCATAAAGCAGAAGAAATTCAAATATTTTAGTCGACTACAGCTGTTTCATTCTACTTGAGTACTGCCTAATCCTAGATTCTGTATGACCTTATCCAGATAATGCTGATCCCATTGTTGCCCTAATGCATTTTGTGCTTGTCCATGCGTGGCAAAAGCATCCTCAAACAATGTTTTAGCCTTTTGCATTTGTGATCTCTTCATATACACCCTTCCCAAGCCTTGAAGAGCATTTCCTTGGCCTAGAGCACTATTGCTGTGCTTAAAAATTGTTAAGGCCTTCTGATATGAGGCTTCAGCCTCATTCAGCTTATTTAAATCAAGATATGTGTTTCCAAGTCCATTATAATCACTTCCTTGCCTAAAAATACTATTGCTAGACTTGTTTAATTCTAAGGCCTTCTGATATGAAACTTTGGCCTTATTTGGCTTGTCTGAATATAAATATATTTTTCCAAGTCCATTATAATCATCTGCCTGACCAGAGATATCATTGGCAAACTTATGAAGTTCTAAAGCTTTTTGAAATGAGGTTTCAGCCTTATCAAAGGCTTTTTCCAGTATATATATTTTGCCAAGCACATAAAAAATATCAGCATGCTGAGAGCTTCTGTATTCTTTTCCAGCTCTACATAGTGATTCAGCTGATTTTAGTATGTCTTTTGCCTTCTCAAGCTTATTGGCACTGTACTGTAATTTCCCCCATTCTATAAGACATTTTATAACTAGTGTTTTTGAAGCTTTTACTAGTTTTAAGGATTTCACAGTTTGACATATCAATTTATCTGAAAAGTCTCCAATACTTGATTGAAATCCAATAAATTCACAGATAGCCTCAACAAGTTTAGCATTGCTTTTCAAGTCTGTCTTTAAAAGATCAGATAGTATTGCCTTTGTGTTGTTTACTTCCAGTACCATCTCATTATACTGGTTAGTCTTTACATTATCATATCTAGCAGATGCCAGATTGATATAGAAATCTGTGAGAGCAGACTTATGCTCTTGAGATATTGATATGCAATTATTGCAAAAATTCCGAATAATTGGATGAGTCTGATATCTCTCTCCTATCGCACTTATTATTCCACACTCCTGAAGGGTGGAGATGCCTGAGAGAACATCTATTTTGGGGAGAACTGTTATAAATTTCCCTATCTGTCTTGTATGCATCCCATCTGGCAGCATACTAAGAACTCCAAGCAGCTCTTTAGCAGACGGATTGGCTCTCATTCTGCCGCTATCAATGGATAGCTGAATGGAGTGGTCAAGGCTAAATTGCCTATTTGCCTGCCCTGTCTGAATAAACCCTGTTTGCTTGCTATTCCACTGTCTTAACAGAATCTCCGGTGACGTGGCCTGGGCAAGGTGTGCCAATAGGCTAACAGCAAGAGGAACAGAATCGACAGCTTTTATGAGTTCCTCTGCAAATTCATCATAGTTCTCCGTAGTATGCTCCCACACCCTTCTTGCAGAGTCACAGTCCAGTGTGGCCAATGGGGGAAGGAGGGGCATTGTCCACCGGGTCTGGGCTGGCCGCACTGTACCCCGCATCGTGATTAACAGAGTGGTGCGCTGAGTCTTAGCGACGCTGGATAAGAGCTCTTCAACAGAGTGTCTGATATCCCCATCCTGATCCCATGGGGACTCAAAGTTATCAAAACAAAGGATGCAGTCCTTTGAGTTCAACATAGTATGTATACGGGACCACATGGCATCTGTGGCCCCGTCAAAGACACCGAGCGTCTTTGCAAGCTCGATCAAAAGGGCATCAGGTGAGAAGACTGATTCACAGGCGACAAGATATCTGGCATCGCCAAAGTGTTCTTGAATACTCGCATGAGTGAGTACTGCATTTGCGAGGATGGTCTTGCCATAACCACCCGGCCCGAGGATCGCAATGTGGGCAGGAGAAGAGCTGAGATTAGTGAGAATCATTTGAATGATCTCGGCGAGCTCGGAATCACGTCCAAAGAATATGGGAGGTGGCCGTGGCTCCCGGGTCATTGATCTGGGCGACATCAGCATACAGTCAAAATCAATATTCTGAAGACGAACAAGACGGCATCAGATGGGCGGAGGGAGTGAGATGGACCACCATGAGTGACCTATTGAAGAGGTCAGCCGAATGTCGTTGTTCCATATCCAAGTCGGTGGCGGGCATACCTTGAGTCCTTCGATAACTTGTGCAAGACGGACATCTAGAATTAGTTCGGCCTACAGGCAATGAGACGGGGAAGTGACGTTGATTGTGAACGGACAACAAACCTGGAAAATTTGAAGCACAGTCGTGAGCCTGTCGTCATGTTGCTTGACCCTCCGTAGCAAGTCATTACGGAGAAGCCACTTCTTTATAACTCCAACTTCGTCATTCTCTTTGAGGGATACCTCGATCCTCTCCAGCTCACTTTAGTATGATAAGTGAATAACAATAACGTCAGGGATGTATGACGTACGTCACAAGGGAATCAAATATTGCGCGCAGACCACGCGAAATATCTTTCTCTTCCAGGTTATGCTCCTGGCACGCTGTGCCGAATTTGTCGACCAGGCCAGCGACTATCTCGAGTTTTTTCATGACAATGCCCCACTCCTCCTTGTTCTTCTTCATTTCCTGTCAATGTGGTAAGATAAACTATCATTGAGAAAGTAGCGAGATACTTGCATCCTGCATAGAGAGCGCTTGGAGGAGGAGGCCCGCCACTGGGGCGATGAAGGGAACCTTCGCAGCAAGGGCACTTGCCTCCTTCAGAGCTGCAAGAGACGCCTGGATCGCACTAATCGCAGTGTCATCCCATCCGCCGATTGGTTCCGATGAGGCAGGATTGGGGTGAGCAGCTAGAGAGTATCGATTGATGAGTCATGAGTCAGAGGGAAAGAGCTCGAGTGGGAGACATCTTAGCACTCACGGATTGGTCGATTGACGCCAGTAGAGGACGTAGGCAGGGAACTGCGAGCGTATCTTCCGGACAGAGGTTGCATATTTCGACGACTTCGTGTTTGCGTGTTTGCTGTAGTAGACGTTGGTTGAACGGCTGAGTAAGGTCGACTCGCCAGACGCAGAACTTAGTATCTGGGCGCAAGGAAGGCTACGCCTGGGAACAAATGACCCAAGTGCTTGTACATTATGTCATCACAAAAGGTGACAACGACACAGCGGCTGACTGGGATCAATAAGATGTCCATATGCTATTCCGCCGGGACTGGCTACCCCGCCGCTACCTGGATACTCACCTACATCCTTCCCTAATGTGTCGTATACAGACTCTGTCACTGAATCGCATGAAACCCGTATTTATAGTCTCACCAAGTAAGTACAATCTCCAACGCCTGGGATTATGTACGGGTCAATGGTCTAATGAAAAACTCGTCGGAATTGAAGGTGTTGGTGTTGTGCGGATGGTCTGTGGTGCGATCCTTTGAGAGGACTCGAATGAGCTCCTGCTGGCCTTGGTCGCCTCCCAGTTATTCACACCAAAGTGGGAAACAGAATAGGCGGCAGATCCTCGCGCGGTGATCATCGCTTCTGCAAAATTGGACGAAACGGCGACTATCGGAGTGCAGCCACCTCGAAGGAAAGCCAAGTCAAAGTTCACAGATAGAAAAGTATCAGGATATCGGTTGAGGGAGGGAAAAGGACAACGCAAATGAAAGGTAACGAAGACCCTACTTTGCGATTAATTAATCGACTGAAGCAAGGAACCATTATGCTGGAATTCTACACGGATATCAGTGGGAGCATCTAGGTGTCGAAGGCTCAATCGGTTTCGCCTATTGCAAACTACGTCTTGCAGTGTGAGATGGTCCTGCAATGTCAGTGACCCATGGGTAGAGGTGGTAGAGAACAACAGGGCGAGATTCCATTACTATAACGCTTGTCCAGCGCTCAGTTTCGAGACGATTGTATCTCCCGAAACCAATCGAGTGCGAATAGATGCCAGTGATTCGAAAATCCTAGCGCGCGTAGCAGCGGGTAGAAGATTTACCCTCCTCCAATAAACCCAAACACGGCACCCAGAGTAACTCGTCGTTTGGATCTAGCACCATCATGATCACCAGCATCAGCCACAGATACAGTACCATGCCGGTGTTGCAAATATGGCGCGCGGAGCAGATCGATTGGATATACCTTGACTTAGCTACACTCATTAGCTACCATTTTGTATATTTCAGCACATTAGTTGTTTCTTGGTGAACTTCATATCACGAACCTCGTGGTGAAAGATGCTAAGCCGGGGTGGCTTAGCGATGAGTTCGGAAAGAGAGAGATAGACGAGAGAAGTGAGGCCGCGACCCCGAAAGACGGAGGACGCGTGAAGGAAAGCTTGAGAGGGCTTGAAGAGAGGCTTGAGGCGGCGAGGCGTAAAACGATCTGTAAGGGTGATATAAAAACGGCGCAAGAAGAAAACACGGACGAACACGAGAGCATAAAACAAGCGACGGAAATAAAGGAGCGTACGAAACGAAAAAAGAGGCCTGATCGAGCACATATGTAGTAAAGGTTTTTCCCAACAAACACCCAACAAACAGAGACATGGTCCAGACTGAGACCCCAACTTGCGAGGGGCCGTGTGCGATGCGTGCATCGTGGAACGACGGGGCTTTCGAGGCAGCACGCACTTGTGGCGTCGGCCGATGATGGGTGGGGGGTCCGCATGTCTTCGGCCGTGAAAACTGGGGTGCAGAGGACGCGAGGCACGTTGGAGGGAAGAGGATGAAGGGACGGTTACGCGTGGAAGATGGTCGGGTTAGGGTCGCACAGCACGGACACGGGCTCACCAACCAACATCAGGGCTCGCCATTTCCGTTTCCGAGGCTACAGCGCATGCTGGCCTCATTCTTTATATAGTAGGTAGTTTGATTTTTGTACCCTTCCCCGTGTCTGACCCACATGATTTCTTAGCTTTTCACCCTTTCGACAGCCGCGGAACACGGATGTACCTACGCGCTACTCCACGGTGTTGTTATCTCGGTCGGTTAATGTGCCATGAAGGGTAACCCACACTTGACCAAGACGACTTCGACATGTAGCAAAGATATCGTAAAGGGCAAACACTACCCCAATTTGGCTGGAATCGCTGCCACGGTTCTTACTAGTAGGTCGTTATGCCGGCTGGGATATTGGCCTGATATCTGTGATGGCCCTTGATTATTGTCCTCCATGAGAACATGTAAGCAGCAGCAAACGCGACTCGAACTTGCTCTCTAGAACTACAACTGCTATCCAGCCAGGTGAAAAGGGAAATCAGTCACTGCATGTTCCTAGCTATCAGATACCACTGGGAACTCTTCGGTCTCTTCCCCCTCTGAGTGTTTTGGCCGGCATGCTCTTTGCTCGTCTCCCTTCGTTTCGGGTTTCTGCCAGCCCTCATCAGTGGGGCTCAGGGTATTCACCCCACCATGATCTCGATCCTTGCTCCAAAATCTCCGGCAAAGCCTATGTCGACCCCAGAGTATGTCAAAGTTCCCTTTGTCGCCACATACAACGGTGTACCCTTCAAAGATACGGAATCCTAGTGAGTCGTTTCCTTCCCACATCTGCTCTTTATTTCACAAATTTCCCAAGTTGGGCGAATAACTGCCTCGCCAATGAGGCAACAAACGGAGTAGACACGAAAACCTCCGGAAGCGCACCTCGCGCTCGCGCTCGTGCCGTGCATGTGGCGTCCATTCCCTCCACAGATATAATACTCGACCTCCCTTATACTTTCAACTCAACTCTTTCCCCTATTAATCGCAATATTAGCGGCCTCGAATCCCACATTTTCCCCAGAAATAAGACTGGTGTGGTGCGTGCGCTCCGGTGCCGTCCAGTTCCGCATATAATGGACCATTAACTTCGGGCCACGTTAGCTGTATGTTGGCTCTTTCTTTGGCGATCACTGTGGTTTCCAAAACTACGTTCATGAATATCTCCAAATTTTTAAGAAAAGGGGGGTCGAGGACATAGTGGTCGACGTGACCAACAACGGGGGTCTGTTTGCGTTGGTAATCAAGTAACAAGGGTCTGACACCGACACCAGAACCCACAGGTGGATACCTTTGCTTAGTGGATTCTCTTCATTAGTATCTCGCCGGTACAAATTCTGGATTCCCGTACGAGTTCCAAATGTTAACGCAGAAGTAGTCACCTGACTGCCTGGTTTAGCGGATTCCAGTCGACTACACGCGCCAATACACTTGCTCAAAAAATACTGAAGGGCCTCATCTCGCTTAACGAAAACGAGACTAACTCCCATTATGCGCCCGATAAGTGTAAGCCCCTCTATGCCACCTTTTCCATCAAGTTTGACCTTTCTTGTAGGGCAATACCTGAACGGCACACCTGATTTCGGCCTCAATGACCCCCCTATTCCTTTCTCTATTAATAACCGTCAACAACCCACCTCACAACGATTCGAGGTAGAATTCAGTTTTGTCCATCCTAGCTCTCGTCTGACGCATTGGCTAGGACATATGTCCAACTCTGGTGGTAACCGTGCCTGAAATACCAATATCTTCTCTCCTTCTGACCTTCTCAAGCTAATATCGTCTCTCAACCCCCCCAGGAAAGTACTCATCTGTAAGAGTTTTCTCACACGCTTTTCTTTGGACTACCACTGAGCCAAAACTTTTTACCAGTTGGTAACGCGAACTGTGCATCGGCCTGTGCCGTCTTCACCACTGCAATGCGCAAAAACACGATACCAGGATAGTCACGTTCAGCGGCCAGCCAAGTCGCCCGATCGAATACAAGGGTACATCACTCTCCGCTATTTTGGGGTGTGTGAGTATTTATGCTATTCGATGCTGAGCAAGAACGCGGCGGTTGACCTCAAGGTAAACACTTTGACCAAGGTGATTAGTAGCCCTGCCGACTGTTTCAGGATCGCTACTCTTATCGAGACTAACAGCCTCGACGTCACCAAAGGAAATCATGCGGACAAGGAACATAGGCCATTGGAACATCTCCGGAGCCGAATCAGAGTGAGTAGCATAGTCTTTCAGGTGCGCCAGTTGGTCGATGGAGAGTATCTCCAAGTATCCCATGTCGCGCAACGTGTTTGGATAGAGTGTTCAAAGATGCTGGTGTTACATGCGCCGAGCCGACGAAACACGTGTGCGGAACTTGCTCATGTATTGTGTCGTGGTCTGAGAATTGTATGCGTGCGCGCGTGTGGGCAGTTTCGCGCATCTTCGTGGCACGCTCGGCCATTGGCATGGAGTTGGTACCCTAGTATACATTTGGTTCCAGCGGATTTCGTCATCGCCATCGTTGTCCGGTTTCGTGCGGTGGGAAATGGGTGGAGGTGGAGGACGACATAGTAGCTGCGCACTTATGGATGATCCGTGGGACGGGTATAACATGTGTCCGAAAACTGTCCGAAACTCCAGCCACAGGGACATGGGGCTTGAGACTTTGCCAGTGATTAGGCCGATCGATTAGGGCTTGAGGGTATGGGTGTCAGGTTCCCGTCTGGTCTGCCAACCTCGATGTGCCTACTGCAACGGTTAATCTTATGATTATATCTACGGTGGTGAGTGTGGAAGAAGGGTAGATTGAGGCTGGCGTAGAAAAGAGGGAGAGCCAGTACACGTGTTTACGTCGTCTAGAGTCTGAGGAAGTTGCTAATATTTATCCCCTTGTATCGGACGATGGAAATTAGTCAATAATTACCTCCTCGGATTGATCCTGTGAATATATTGCAAAGGCAGGTGATCGATCGTGTCCTCTCATCATCTAGTCTACGTCGTAGCTCCGAGACGGACATCATGATGGAGTGTAAGGAAGTTGACAGCAAAAGGGCAAAGGGACCAAGCATGTCCCACCACCCATATATCCTCCTTCCATCTTATGGACCTCATGCATCATGTCTCGAACAAGCGCCAATGTAAAGGTGCACGGAATCTTAGGAACATGGCAACAACTGCCAACAGGGTAAGGGAGCGGTCTTTCAGTTTAGATATTCCGAATGAGATCCAGTGTCATATTGTTGGCAAAAATGGTTGGCTTGGCCATGTGATAGGGTTGATTAATTGTGTTACCTGCCCTGCTGAGAGAAGGAGGCAAGGCTAATAGACGATTGAGACGATTGACAACAACAATAACGGGCGTCCGGCACTACGGGCGTCCGGCACTGCACCACTCACCCGCATGTAGTGATTACATGAGTGATGGTCCGTGCGCTGCTTGTTGATGTTTAAAAGCCCGAGGGCAAAGACTATGAAATCTTCATACTTACCTTGATGGCATAGGTCCCTTCATGTACCTGGGTCTGTGGGCCGTGAGGGCCTCCCATTGCACGGCGACCCTGTCCTCAGGGGGAACTCACGGTTTGTATGGGCTTCGGCTCATGCACCGTCTCAATATTTTCCTGTCCCGCTCCGGCCCTCGGGCTGGGCGGGCCCCCTTTTTGTCGGTTCACTGTTCTAACCCTAACCTTAATGTTGAGGAATATAATTATATTTTGTTCATTATGTTAAGTACTTGGCCCATGTAAATGACAGAAAAAAGCACTGAGGGGGGTATGTGCAGCACGAGTCTCGGTTACATTACGGGTATGATGTTGACGGTGTCCTTATGCCATCTGGGCCTCAAAAGATTAGCTTTAGCAGCGAGTTGATGTGGTTCGCACAGCTAAATGGATCACGCAGCAACAACGAGGTGTTTGAGGGGTCATTGTGGGGCTTTCCACGCCCAGAAGGAAGAAAGGACACGAGATCACTTAGTGAGTCCCTTGACCCAAGATAGCATGTAAGAAAGTAGGAGAGTGTGTGTGGTGGGAGTGCGAGAGAGAAAGAGGGAAATGGATTGTTTGAGGCACAAAACGAGTGTCAACAAGGAGAGATGAAACAAGGTTGGCTGGGGTCGATCCACAACACCTTTGACGATATTCGCTCTCCTCGACGACGTCGGCCACTTTTGGCTCGACAATGTCAACCAAGGCTGGCAAACCTCCTCCTACCGGTCCACGAGCTCTATTAAACTCACTAAATGGTGGTCCTCCAAAGCGTCATCCTCCCCAATCCGACCTTTCCTCCTCTCCTCACACACCGTCCTCTTCTGCTTCTGCTTCCTCTCCCTCTTCATCCTCCCCGACTTCCCTCATCAATCGTATAGGCGCACCTCCTCCAACTGGCCCACGCAGCTTGCTTAATGGCAACACGCAAAGTAGGGCCTCAAAGCCTACTACTCTCAATGGTCATACCAACCCCCTTACGGGTCAGTCGAGGCCGCCCCCCACCGGGCCCAGTGCCATGCAGCAGAAACCGCCTCACAAAGGTAAGCAAGTTGAGATCAAATGGAGCGAGCAAGCCATCGCTAGCACAGTGAGTAGCCCTCCCGTCGTTTCTTGGTATACTAATATTCATCCACCTGTCCTCTTCCAAAGTCGCGTAACTCGCTCATCGAACCTGGCCCGTCCTCCAGCGCGGCACGCTCGACCCCGCTTGCTGCACCAAATGTCAACGGGAAGTCCTCTTCGGGCTGGTCATCGAGTTTTTCAACAATCGCACAACCTACACCTCTCGGTGCTAGGCCTGCCGCATCTTCCCACTCAAATCGCGAGCGCCAACCTCCTCAGCCAACCTCAGAACCACCACCTCCACCACCACCATCCATAACACCACCACCACCACCACCACCATCTGACACACCGCCGCCGCCGCCGCCTCCTCCGTCTGAGAGTCCCCCTCCACCCCCGCCACCCCCTTCGGACGATCCACCACCACCCCCTCCAACGGATCCACCTCCCCGTCCTGGTTTGGTACCACCCCTCCCATCTCCTTCTCATCCAACGGCACGACGACCGCATTCCCCGACCACATTCCTTCCTCGGTCGAAACCTTCATCTACGCTATTATTATCTTCCCATCCTCCGCCGCCACCGCCAACCACTCAGCCACCATCTCAACCACCACCACCACCACCTCCAACTTCTCAACTACCTCCACCACCTCCAACGTCTCGACCACCACCAACACCCCCGCCTCCGCCACCTCCGTCTTCTACTTCGCACTCGCGACCATCCCCGACGCCAATCCATTCGCTTCCCACCCCACCGCCTTCCCTACCGCCTCCACCTTCGACAACATCACGGACTCATCGATCCGCTTCCTCAACACCATCTGTCCCAAGTATACGAATACCTCTCCCTCCCCGCCCCGATACTTCTCGCTTATCGGTACCCTCATCAGCACGAGTAGCTTCACCTGCGCGGTCGCCACTCCCTCCTCACTCGCCAAGGCCATCTTCCCCTTATGCCCCTCCACGGCCGCGTTCTTCTTCCCCGGTCCCTTTGTATTCACTTCCGCCTCTACCTTCTTGGCCGCCAGCGCGGTCAGCGTATCCGCCTGAAAAGAACTTCAAAGTTCTGTTCGATTCTGCTATCGACAAGGACAGAGATCTGAAATTCGCGCTCCTTATGGACAAGGTGCGAGAAGCGGGCGCAGCTGAAACCAGGATCAAAACGAAAGGTGGGAAGGAGACGCTGTTGAGAGTTGATGGGGAGGTTGTTCGTGGAGAGCCTGAGATCGTATTGGCGGACCCACGGAGGGCAGGAGCCTTCAAAAAACTGCCTTGTCTTCGGCCTTTTAGGACAGAGCTGTATGAGGTTAAGTATGAGGTGCGTGGCATGATTTTATTCACAACTACTTCCACGACTTATTGGGCGTTCTGCAGCACGACGAGAATTCTACTGGCCCCCCTCCCCCTACGTCAGTCTTGGTTACCAACGTCTCCCCGCTGGCACCAAAGGAACAGATCCGGAGACACTTTTCCGCACACGGACCGATCCTTGTATTCGAACCTCAAATAGACAAGGCTACTGGTGGTGCGCTTGGTATCATTTTTATCAAATATGGTACACATGCCGAGGCTGTGCGATGTGTCGATCGCGAACATGGTCGGAAGCTTGGGCCTGCCATACTAGGACTCAACGTTGGTGGCGAAGATGCCGAGATCAAGGTGGTATTTGATGGAGAGCGCAAGCGTCTGCGTGCGGTATTACACGAACTTGAAGAACGCAAGCGGTTGAAGCGTGCGCCGCCTACGCCCGCTCACGGTCTGCCGACGCCACCCACACCCTGGCATGCCTCACACACTAACACCCATGGTTCGTCTGCCTCATCGCACCTCCGCACGCAGGCCAGGGCGTCCACCTCACCTGCTGCCTCATGCCTCCCGACGATCGCTCACGGTCTCCCGGCCAAGCCAGTCACACCTTCCAGTCAGCAACCGAATGGTGGCTTTTCGGGCGGATTATTGGCGCCTATGGGCGGCCGTACGCGGCGGCCACCGCCGACACTGGTCAAAGCGCGCCGTGCGGCGGCGAGCTCACATTACTCGACCTCGCATAGTGGAATGTCTGCCGATTCGACACCCATACATCATCTGCGTTCGTCATCATCCCGTGGTCGACGTGGTGGACGGAATCGAATGTCCATGATGGACCACTACTCGCCTCCCCACTCACGCTCACGCTCACAATCGCGTTCGCGTTCGCGGTCACGTTCGAGGTCGCGATCACGGTCCCCTGCGTTGCGTAGACCGGGACATTCAAGCCGGAATATGCAAGCGCGCCAGCGGGAGGCTGTGCTTGAGGTCCTTGCGAGGAACCAATATGACCACGTAAAGATCGAAGGGAATGGTGGGCATTTGGGCGGTGCTGTAACAGAGGAGGATGTTCGGACATTCGTCAGAGAGTTTCAGGTCGATCAGGTGCGCCTTCTTAACGGTTTGTCCCTAGTTGACGACTCACTCGCCGTTCTACCCTTTTGCCTTGTCGTTGAAAGGTGTTGCGTGATCATACAGGCTGGTATGTCACCTTCAAGGCTGGGGGCATTGCGCGGCGTGCGGCCATGGTCCTCAACATGCGCTCCCTCGCACACCACTCGGTTACTCTCACCGTTCATCCGCCACCTTCATCTACCCATGCACCAGCGGCCAGGACGAGCTGGAGCGACACGGAACTAGTGGAAGAGGCGACGCAACTCATCAGGAAGGAGCTACGGCAGTTGCTTGAGAAGGACGTAGTCGACCGTCTTGTATCCATGCGCATGCGGCGTCTCGTAGCCGACCACAAGCAGAGTGGGCCCACGGTTAAGAACAAGACGGTGGCTGGAACGGCCGAGGGCAAGCCTAGTGGGGAGGTGTCGCTTTTTGGAGCTCCAGCGGGACTCAAGGGTTTGTCATTCAAAAAGGCGAACAAGCGCACGCGAGAAGAGGCCAAGCCCACGTCCATGCCAGATCTCGAGGCGGAGGTCGGAGAAGATAAGACCGCGGACGAGACACCGCCGAAAAAGAAGCGGAAACAGGAAGCCCGGGCCGTGGTCGCTGAGATCGAGTCCGACGGTGAACAGGAAGAGTCGGAGCTGCTCCCTCCTGCTCCTGTCGTAGAAGAGCGGAAGAGAGCGCTGGTGAAGGATAGCGAGGAGAACGAACCTCCGGTCAAGAAGACAAAGGCAGAGCTGGCGGATGAAAAGGAGGCGGTCGAGCTCATTGGGACACCCGTCCCGATCCTCTCAGAGAAACGGTCACAACCTGCGACAGAGGTCAAGAAGAAAACTGCTTCAAAGGTCAAGGCGCGGCCAGCTAAAAAGGCTAGCGTTGAGACGCCCGTCGACCAATTCGTACTGCCTGATGACCACGACTATGCTGCTCCTGCAGTGGCTCAGATTCACGTCACACCCGATCGACCTTCCTCTTTGTCACCCGTACGGTCACCTGTTCTCAAGCCCAAGCCCAGACCCCCAACCCCGACTCCAGATCCTTATGGACCGGGTCTGTGTGAAGATGACGAAGATCTGTACTTTGCGCGTCTTGCTCTCGCAGAGTCTATGGGAATTCCTCTTCCTGATCCGACGCCATCGCCTGCTCCAGATCCTGAAGCACCCCCTCCGTTCCGCGTACACCTGAATGGCTCTGCCCGGACAGAAGGCTACTACAAGATCTCACATGCGGAGAAATCCGCATACGTTGCACAGTATGCGACCCGTGGTGCCGCTGCCGATCCCGCCGACTCACAGGCACAACAACCTAAGCCTGCGATGACATCCTCGCGCTCGAACCGTGCAAACGCTCGGCGGCAGGCACAGGGTTTGGAAGAGATCAACCAAGTACAACGCGCAATGGCACTCTCCAAGGGCGAGACGGCCTCGGCGGAGCTATCGATCAAGTTCAACCAGCTTCAGACGCGCAAGAAGCACCTCCGGTTTGCGCGCTCTCCGATCCATGACTGGGGCTTGTACGCGATGGAGCGTATCTCGCGTGGGGAAATGGTCATCGAGTACGTCGGGGAGGTCATCCGTGCACAAGTGGCGGATAAGCGCGAAAAGGTATACGAGCGACAGGGAATCGGAAGCAGCTACTTGTTCCGTATCGACGAGGACTTGGTGGTGGATGCGACGAAGAAGGGGAACCTCGGGTACGTGTTGCGTCTCTCTCGCGTGTCATCATCATCTTTGAACTCGATCCCTTTTTGTGTCCCATCGCAGGCGATTAATCAATCACTCGTGTGATCCCAATTGCACGGCCAAGATCATCACCATCAACGGCGAGAAGAAGATTGTCATCTACGCCAAGCAGGATATAGAACTCGGCGACGAGATAACTTACGGTACGTGAAGGAGCATTCCCAACCAAGCTCGAGGCTGACGCCTTTTACACAGATTATCATTTCCCAATCGAGCAGGATAAAATTCCTTGTCTGTGTGGCTCTGCCAAGTGCCGCGGGTACCTCAACTAGAAACGGACGACGGTGACAGTGCAAGCCTTACCACCCCCATTTTGCTTACCCCATCACTCTATGTATCTCGCATACCCACCTCTTTCCTCTTTGTCGTCGCTAGCTGTCATTTCTCACATCCATGGGTTCACCTCGCGATTGCGGATTTGTATCATCTATCGTTCATTCGCTCCCACGCTGGCTCTCGCAATGCATCGTAAATGTGATTTATTATAACTTTTTTTTTTGTCTCTTTCTTTCTCTTTCTTCCCTTTCCTTTTCTTGTAGAACTGTACGCCCCCGTAATGTTCTCCCCCCGTGGCAGTACGCACGCACAAAAAGAAAATGTATCATCTTTTGCTGTGCCGGACTCTCCGTTTGTCCTTCGCGCACGCGCGAGTAAGGGGCAGATCGCCTTGTTTGTTCCTTTATGTCGGATTAAAGTTGACACCCTGCGCGAGGGGTGCTTCGTCGGAAAAGTTGATCGTGCACGCGCTCCAGCGCACATATTGTTTCCAAGCGTCACCGCCGGATTCACGACCCCACCCGGTGCTCTGATAAGGGAAGAAAGGTGGTGTGGGTGGGGTCTCATTGCCCAGGGGTATCACGACTGACCTTGTTCCCGCCGAAAGCGGCACCTATCTCTGCGCCGCTCGTGCCGACGTTGACCTACGCGGGAGACAAATAAGCAACCCCAATGAACAAGGAGAGGAGAAAAGTAAAGTAAAGTAGACACCTACGTTGACGATACCTGCGTCCGAGCCAGCGGGACCGATCCACTTTCCGACGTGGCGCACGTCGCGCGTCCAAAGACTACTCGACAAGCCCTGCGGCACCGCATTATTCCACGCGATGGCCTCCTCGAGCTCCTCAAACTCGGCGACGAGCAGCACGGGCGCGAAACGCTCCGTGCCCCACAGCGACCCGCCATGCTCTTCCAACTCCAGCTCGGCATCGTTAGTAGTAGTAGAGCCGGCGGCGGCGGCGGCGGCGGCAGTCGTCTTGGACGACGACTTTGAGGAAAAAAACTTGGCGGTCGATTTGTGGTATTTGCTGGGAATCGCGATCGTCGGGCGCACAAAGTTGCCGCGATCGAGCGGAGCGGGTATGTCCTCGTAGCGGCCACCATTGATAGCGTCGCCGCCAACGAGGATCTGCGCGCCGGCCGCTCTCAGCTCCGCGATTGCGTTGTCGTGGACGTCGAGTGCCGCGCGCGAGTGTAGCGGGCCTAGGAGCGTGCCCGCGTCGAGCGGGTCGCCTGGGCGGAGGGCGGAGGAGGCGTAGAGCGTTTGGAGACGCGAGAGAAACTCGGGTGCGATGGCGCGGTGGAGGTAGAGCCGGCGTGTGGAGGTGCAGCGTTGGCCTGCGGTGCCTACGGAGCCGAAGAAGACGGCGGGCACGGCGAGGGAGAGGTCCGCGTCGGGCATGACGATCGTGGCTGGAAATGAATTTTTTTGTAATGCGATGAGGATGATGGTGATTGACGGGGGGGGTGTACGAACCGTTATTCCCGCCGAGCTCGAGCAGGACTTTGCCAAACCTGGACTGGACGTTCCTCCCAACGACCCTACCAACTTTCTCGCTCCCCGTGAAAGAAACTGGAAGCCCCCCGACAAGTCAGCACTTTTAAAGCTACATATCGGAGAGAGATCGATTCTCACCCATGTTCACGTCTTGGCTCTGCACCAAAGCCTCTCCGACGTCTTTCCCACCCGTGACGAGACCAGCGACAGCACCCGGCACGCCGTTCTTCTCCAAGACGCCCGCGACGATCTTGGTGACCGCGATGGAGCACAGCGGTGTGCTAGGAGAAGGCTTCCAAATTGTCGCGTTGCCCGCCGCCATCGAAATAGCGAGATTCCTGCAAATTCACGCGGATTCGCAATTCAGAAACCGGTTGTTTTTTTTTAGCAAAACCGCCGAATTTACCAGCCATATACAGCGACGGGGAAGTTGAACGCGGATAGGACGCCGACGACGCCAAGAGGATTCGGAACTGAGACACGATCATGATCACGAATGATGAGCGATGACGAGGGCCCCCCCGAAGCGTGAAAACCTTTCAAACACAAACACACCTTCGAGGATGGTATGGCCAGGCCGCTCAGAGCTGATCACCTTTCCGTTCATCATCCTCGAAAGCCCGACCGCATAATCGCACTGCGCAAGTCGAAGAACGCCCAGATCCTCAGCAGTACGCCAAAAACGCGGTTCCACCACTCACGATGTCGACAAATTCCTGAACTTCGCCCACACCTTCCGTACGGATCTTACCCATCTCGAGCGACACGAGCGCACCGAGCTCATCGCGCTGCAAAATAAAATAAAATGACATAAATAAATAAGTAAGATGAGGGGCACGAACGCTCAGACGGGAAGCGTATAAGTACTAGAAACTGCACTGCACGACGCACCTTGGCGGCCAGAGCCTCGCGGATCTGGCGTATTATCTCTCCTCTCCGGGGAGCGGGTATACTCCTGAAATATACGTATGCTTCTCTCGCCCTATCCAGCGCGCCATGGAGCTCCGCTGGTGATGCCTGTTAGGGAGTTGCGAGGGGATGGTGTAAGTGAATAGACACGCGCGGCGCGTTGTGATATGGCCTCACGGATTTAACGTTGGCCAAAACCTCTCCCGTCGCGGGACAAACGCTCTGAAATACCTCTCCAGATCCCTTCCATTCCCCGTCGTAGACGCCAGGCAGCTCAGTTGGGGTTGTCGGGATGTCCAGCACGCCGAGCACGGCGGAGGCCCTGTTCGAGAGAAAACGACGCGACAATGGGGTGGTGGAGAACTTTCCGAGTGACCTTCGGGCGAGCAACATGGGGACAGCAGAATGATGATTCACAGAGGCTATCTTACTGCCACGGTGAAGTGGACACGGTTGGTCGCATGATCCGGTCCGTCTGCGCTCGTGATCACTTTCCCGGTTAGAGACACATGTTATTTTCTCCACCTGCTGCGACGATTATATACATACGATACTGTACACGTCTACGCGCGGTACCCATTATACTGACATAGAAATAGAAATACGAAAACAGTGTCGTGCCTGGGGAGATGACAAACAGATGGGTTTTGAGTGTTCTGGTTCTGGATGCGTGATCAACGTGAAATGCAGAGTGTGTCAAAAAGAGAAGGGGGTATGTGTGTAGGTCCTTGCCGAAACGAAATCAAGAAAAATGCGGAAGTCACCTCTGATACAGGCTTGAGAGGATATGAGGTAAGATGCTCTCAGGTAAACAACGCAGTATCAAGATCCTGCGTAAAGTCTAGAACGACAATCCTTTGATCGTGCGACGTACTAACCCACACGTGTAATCAGCACCATTGCCGGCATATACGTCATGACAAACACACGCACCTAACTATCCGATGGATATCAAACTTGACGTCAAAGATATGCCCAAGGTGGTGGTGCTTGAATTGCTGCACAGTGCGCCCCGTCCGGAGATCCCATACTTTGACCACCTTATCATAGCTGGCGCTGACAAGGCGTCCCGAAGCGGGGTCAAGGGCAAGCGCACGCACAAGCGCGTCGTGTCCAACGAGAGTGCGTATACACTCGCCTGTCGTCGCATCCCACACCTTGATTGTGCAGTCGCTTGAGCCGGACACGATGTAGTTGTCCTGTCGAGGGCATGTCAGCGGTATGCGCGGGCATTTGCAATAGAGGGTACCTTGAACTCGATGCATGCTAATCCGCGGTCATGCCCGTCAAATGTGCGTAAGCAGGCGCCGCGTTCGATGTCCCATAGCATCATCTTGGTGTCCCCGCTGGCACTTACGATAAACCCGTTCTGTAATCCGATGGCATTGACAGGGCCTTCGTGTCCAGTAAGGGTGCGATAGAGCTCGAGCGTTTCACGGTTCCACACGCGGATTTTGGTGTCTTTCGAGCTATGAAAACGGCTTGAGCACTTCTATTAGAAGCCAAGATGACGATCCTACTCACCAACTTACGATCCACTGTTCGTCAAAGCGAAGGTCCAATACACCATCGAGGTGCCCTCTCAACACCGCTCTGACCTCTGCACGTACCTCGCCACCCTTCCCGATCCAGATGTCCCAAACGAACGCTCTCCGGTCACTGCTGCCACTGACCATGAGCCCCTTCCTCCCGTCTCCCTTGATATCCCAATCTTTCTCAAACTTTAAACAGAGGACACTCCCGTGGTGGCCCCTGAATGTGCCCAGACAGCGGCCAGTCTGGATGTCCCACACCTTGATCGTCTGATCACGCGAGCCGGAGATGATTCGCTTGCTATCGAATTCGAGACAATACACACTGTCGGCATGCCCACCGAGGTGCATGGGTTTTGGGACTGAACTGGCCCAGCGCGCGTCCAGGATATAACGCGTCTGATACAGTTCGCGCCAAGAGAGGGATAGTGGCGTATTCAGAGACGCGCTGAGTGGTAGGAATGAATCACTGGTGTATTCTGGACTCCAGGGTGATCGCATGTGTGGAAACGAGCGCGGGCGTACGAGTGATCGTACTCGCACGTCATGAGCGTTGATTGAGAGGCCCACGGAGGAAGTTGTAGGTTCGCTGTACGTACAGCCCATGGGTGTGAGACTCCTCCGCGGACTGTCTAGAATGGGTGTGAGACAAGTTGGGCTTTCTGAGAGCTCTTCCAACGGTGGAGGCGTCCAACCTCGGGCAATGGCACGGTCCATATTGATGCACCACCCCTGACGGCGGTGGAAGAGTTCGCGCCAGACAGCGTTGTCATTGGCTAGAATGTTCCACGTACGTGAGACGCTCTGGCACGCAATCACAGACGAGAGATCGAGGAAGCATAGGAGATAGACCGCGATCTCAATTGGAAGACAGGACAAGAAGTCTAGCCAAACTATGGATTCAGAAAGACCCGAGGACAGAGAGTATGGCAACGAACCGATAAATTTCCGAGGTGGTGATTGTGGGGCATCATACGGTTCAACAAAGCACGCTTCATCAATCAGTTCGCCCTCTTCCCCATCAAGGGGCTGGAGGTCTGCGTAACTGATGTTGGAGGGTAATGTGTATGGTTTCCGGCGGCCCGCTTTCCGTCTACTTTTGCGATTTGGTGACGAGAGGGCACCCCATAGGCGAGGGAGCAGACATTTCATGGATTTACCGATCGGAGGTGTTCGGTTACCACTTGAAGCCAGAGTAGCGCGATACGATGTTGGGGAGCCGGGCGCTGTGTTGTAACGCTTGTCCCTGGAAGAGAGGCCCGACCAATGTTGGGGAAGGAGGTTGAGTTGGAGTCTTCCGGGATGGGAAGCGAAAGGATAAGAGCTGCGATCTAGACCTGGGCTGGGCGGGCTGACGAAGGAATAGTCAACAGTGGCCGAGGGAGAAGGGGGCCTTGTGACTGTGAGTGCATGTTGCACGGAGAATGGTGAACCATCAATGATGTCGAAGTCATCGGAGCTGTCGTCGTCGCTTCGGAGGAGTAGGCCGGACGGGTACGGGATGAGGCTGAGAGAGGGAGAGGAAGAGAATATTGAGGAGGGCGTAACCGAAGCTGAGGATTGAGTTCTCATCATGGGTCTGAGTGAGGGGAGGAGGGGTCGCAAACGAACCACAAGCGCTCCCCTTTTTCAACTCTCAACTTTTTTGATGCGATGCAGCAGCAGAACTTGAATATGAACAACAACGACCCACGCGACCCTTCACTCGAAATCACCTTCACAATCCCACAGACGTGGTCGGCCCAAGATAACGTTGGTTCGTGCCTTTTCCAGATGATCATCATCGAAATCCCTCCCGGCGCTACCTCCTCTCTCGCTCACCCACCCTCGCTTTATTTCAGACGGGCTCGCGACCTCGGGCATGTTCCTCGCAGGTCTCATCATGGTCACCCGGAATAGGTCATTCCCCCCTCGATCTCATCTCAATACCCTATCACCACCCGTCACTAACCATCGCATGCTGCACAGGTTCCTCGCCTGGCCCTCTCTCCTCCTCGGTCTGAGCGCCTGGATCAATCAGCACACTCTCCGCACTAAGGAAGGAGGCACACCGCTCACCGGAAACCTGATGCACGTCTCTCTTACCTCGTGCACCGCCCGTGGAGCTAAAATAGCTTCTTTCTCCTCCCTGCAGGTTGGCACTGTCTGCCCTCATCGCGGCCTATCTCCCCCTCTTCTTGAAAACCGCTGCCCCAGCCGGTGTGAAACAGGTCCCGTTGAACCTGTAGGATTCGTGATTGCATCCGGTTGCGACGCAAACTCCACCTTGTCTTCACGTCGTTCTTCTTTAGAAACACTTCACCCTCTTTTGCGTGCTGTGCATTTGGGCCCTTCCCGACCCATATGAAGTTCTCGGCGTGAGATGTACCCCTTACGGGGCAGGAGTAAGCTGAAAGGATCATGATCGGGAAGTACACATGCCCCCTTGGGTCCTAGGGTTTGCGACAAATCTGTGTGGGCGCTCGTGTACCCTGGGTCGTTCCAATATTCGAATGGCCCCCTTACGCCCTCGTCCACAACCTAAATCGATTTTGGAAAACTCCTGCTACCTGAGCTCCCCTCTATACCCGGTGAATTATGTTTGAAGGATTGGGAGCCACTTGGAAGTGTGGAGCTGCTGATCCTCTTCAAGTGTGATGCTACCTGCATGCTCTACGATGTTATCAGATCTGACCATACATGAGGCACATGATCGGGTCAACATTGAGGACATTACAGTATTCTGAGTCTGTAGTACGCCCTATCGTTGATCTTGAGAGTCCGTTCATTAACCCATCCTGTACCACCTCCTCACCCTATCTAAGTGGCGTTGGTGTGAGCAGTGATAAGCACGGCACACTCTACTGACGCCGTCTCACAAGCCTGAGAAAAAAGACGGATCGACGTCCACCTGATTTTTTCTTCCCTTTTTCTGGGGCCGCCCCGTGAGATCCCCTTTATCATTCTTCCGCCTTTTCCTTGGCTTGGGCACCTCCGACTCATCTCCGGAATCCTGCTCACCGCCACCGTCCTCATTTCTAGCCCTACTCCCCGCAAGAGGCAGACCCGAATGAGCTCCCTCGCCCCCTTCGTCACTCGGGGCATCCCCCTCTCCGTCTTCGTCTTCTGTCTTCGCTCCACTCTCATCCTCATCCTCTAACACCTCGCGCAGGTCCGTCAATCGCAGCGCTTCGTCGTGTCCGACACTCCCGACCCAGCGGCCTTCGCCAGCACGGTCAATCGCGATGCGCTCGATGGGAAAGTCACCATGATCGGCGATGACGCCGACGAGACGCGTGGGAAGGAGCTCGATGACGCGCAAAAGCCCGTCCGAAGATCCCGTCAGGATGGTGTTCTGCGAAGAGGGGTAGATGGAAGGAAGTGCACAGAGCGCGTCGACAGAGTGTGGGTGTCTGCCAGTAGGCAAAAACGCAAACCCTTTAGCTGTGTGGTTTGCGTGATAGGAGCTGAACGGCGCACGACTAACCCGGGCACGCGATCGACGCAGTCTCCCCAACCCTTGTTGCGATTGAAGATGGAAATCATGCCCAGCTGGGTGCCGACGGCAACTTTTGTGCCCCTGCGCTAACTGATAAGATCTCGTGTTAAAGGGGTGAGGGGGTGAGGCGCGCCCAACCCTTTGAATGGTACAATCGACAGCAGTTCATCTTCTTGATCTTCTGAGTGGGCAAACGGTTCGGGCTTTTTTGAGCGCACGTCCATGACAGATAGGGTGCCATCCCCACTGGACACACGATCTCAATCACGGGGCACAGACGATTGGAATGGAGGGCAAGGCATCGACACACCTCGTCGCAACGAGCTGTTTTTTGTCTTGCAGCCACATGAAGTCTGAGATGAAGTCAAAGTGCTGCGTATACGTGCGAATTGCGTCTTGTTTCCGTGGGTCCCAGAGCTGCGCGCCCCCACCCCCGGTTCTATATTTCCTCATCTGAGGGGACAACGCGACTCTGCTCACCTTGATTGTACCGTCATCGTCGCCGGTTGCAAGGAAGTGTGGGGTAGGGTGCACGACGCGATTGATGGGTGCGCTGCAGGAGGGTTGTACACTGGGTTCATAGACGCGCCGCTGGTCTATAACACTCACTCGTGCACACTCTGGCGTTTCTCGGACACGGTTCCGGTGCTAGTGTCAATCACACTAACCACACGGAAGAAAATGATTGATTACATATTTTCGTACGAGACCAAATGACATTGAGACGCACTGAAGGGACCTGTTTTTCCCAACTGCGTAGAGAGCTGAGCCGTCTGGGTTCAATGCGAGGCCACGACATGAGCGCTTGGAGATTCGCAGGCTCAGGGCGGCGGTGTGTGCGCCTTGGTCGTCATACGTGAAAGCTTTGACCTTTCCGTCGAGGAGACCGGTATATACTACATTTTCAGTTGGGTGGAAAGCGAGGTCAAAGATCTGAGAGCCGAGGGGGATGACTGGCATGACCGACTGCGGTCACGCTGCCGTGAGTAAACGGGCCCAGCTGAAACAACGACCGCAGCGCTACACAGCCGGCCGCATTCAATCCCCAACACACGATGAGAAGAACTGTATGTTGATGTCCAGACGCTAATCACAATATGTCCCCCGCACTCTTTCTTTACCCGTCTCTTTTACTCTTCCCCTTTCTTCTTGTTTTCGCCGCTGTCTCAGCCCGAGAGTCCGTCACTCTCCGCCGCGAGATCGGTGCTCCCGAAAACGGCGTCAGCGGCCTGCACTTCCTCCCCCCGCGCGGACACTCTGCAACTGACGACGACCCGCTCGAGGTTCTCAATGTCGTCCTCGTCGCATCCGTGGATGGCAAGTTCCACGCCCTCAACCGCACAACAGGAGGCAAACTCTGGTCCATGCCCTCTTCGCTTCCGCCACACCTTTCCTCCTCCTCCTCCACAGAACACAATCCCGCTCAGGCGGGGCCGTCCATTCTCGGGCCGCTCGTATCCACCGAACACCTCGACGTCGACCCCGAGTTTGACGATGACCCGTTTGCCCACGAGACGTATATCGTCGAGCCGCAGTCCGGCGACATCTACGTTACAACCTCGAATTCCCCCACCGCGCCCCTCCAACGCCTCCCGCTTTCCATGTCGCAACTCGTCGATTTGTCTCCGTTCTCCTTTGGAGAAGCGGATAGTCGTGTCTTCATAGGTCGCAAAAAGACATCTATCCTACTCATCGAACTCGAGACGGGCCGCGTGAAGGCTGTCCTCGATTCAGAATGCCCGTGGGATATCAGGGACGAGACTGCTGATCATGGAGAAGATATGTTGGACGTCGACTTGGACGAGTTGGAGGATCTAAAGCCCTCTCGGCATACACATGAGATATTCATTGGTCGTACTGGTGCGCCCAACCCCTCTTGTCCTCCTCATAGTGAATATTGATGACCGAGTGCCAAGATTATCATGTTTCAATACTTTCTCACCCACCTTCCCGTTCTTCACGCCCCATACCGGTTCAGCATTTGTCATTCTCCACATATGGTCCAAATAATCAAGATCTTCAGCGGCAAACCGCATACCACCGTAGCGCAGACGACCTCTATATTGAACCTCTTCCCAATGGCGAAGTCATATCCTTTAAAGTGCCTGGAGACATCGACCCCGCCACATCCATCCCAGAAAACCGGGCTTTGTGGGGTCAGAGGTTTCTTAATCCAATGTGAGCACTTTTCGGCTCCTGTTTGAGATTGCGCGCTTAGTTCTTCGCTTGCCTTATAGCGTCGCTGTGTTTGACGTGGTCAAATCTGCCCGAAGACCGTCACCATTTGTACTTCTCCAGCCCCATCTTCGTCTTCAGGACATCTTCCCCTCTACTGCACATCGGCGCGACTACCCAATCGATGATGAGACCGCCTTTGTCGGGCTTGTACCCGGAACTTCCTCCCTCTATGCACTCAGCCCAGACCATTTCCCTCTCGTCGCGTTTAGCGAATCCGAGCCCACGAAAAGGGTCGAGGGCATCGAGGGCAGATTGGTCTGGACTGAGGAAGGCATGTTACAATGCTTCGAGGGCACCACTGACATGCGGTGTCTGACCGGTGTGCGGGGCCTCAGAGCCGACAGCCGTTCGCGTCTAGCTCGCCTGCTCGATGGCGTTCCGGGTCCAGCCACGCCTCCTTTGGCTTCCGCCACGGGCGGTCCAGCCCGTTCTGAGAACGCAAACTCGCAAGCATATGAGGGGAGTGAACCGCTCGTCCTTTTAGGCGAGGGGAAGACCCCAGCTTTGCCATGGGAATGGATCGCCAACGTTCCAGAATCATTGGCGCAGAGCCAGAAGTCATGGACCCCCTCACCCTCCGCACTACTTTTGGCACTCGTGTCCGTCGTTGCATCGTTGTTGTGGTTCAAGAGAAAAGGTCCCACCAGCGCGCGCGACGCCATCGGGCCCAATGAACTTGCCGGTAAGGCAGCCTTTGCTAGAAATGCGGTTTCGATCACCCCACTAGGGTCTGTAAATGATGCGACGCATGCGTCCCATCTAGAGTCGCAAGCTGTCGAAAATGAGCCGAGCACCAAAGCGGCATTGCCCAAGGATTCCGTTGCTCTTATGGAACTACCTCCCGTGACGCCTACACCGGCGCCGGAGACCATTCAAGATGCCCCATTGAAGTCCCCGACGATAGATGACAGTGCCAAGGCTTCCCTTGTCAAAGCAGAGTCTCCCGAAGGGGTAGAGGACGTTGGTGAAGTCAAGAAGAAACACCGTAAGCGACGCCGAAGACGGAAGGGCGATGCAAAGGATGCTTCTGCGGAGGGCGAAGAACCCGAGAATGAAGACGGCGAGGGTGGAGAGGACGGCAATGCAGTGTCCCCAAATACCCCATCACTAGTCCCTCCGCCAGACTCGGTACCGCCAGCTACGTCTTCCCTGGTCCTTTCAGATACCGTCCTTGGTATGTCTTTGACCTCTTATGTCCCAAAAGCTCATACTGACCGAATTAGGTTACGGTTCGCATGGCACTGTGGTCTATGTGGGCTCCTTGCAGGGCCGTGCAGTGGCCGTCAAACGTCTCCTGCGAGACTTCGTTACCCTCGCTGACCGCGAAGTGTGCCTTCTCAAAGATGCAGACGACCACCCAAACGTCATTCGGTATTATTACCAGGAGGCACATGCAAGCTTCCTCTACATCGCTCTTGAGCTGTGCCCTGCCTCGCTTGCAGATATTATCGAGCGGCCAGACCAGTTCCGCGAGACCGCGATCTCCTTCAGTCCTAAGCGTGCCGTGCGCCAGATTACGTCTGGCCTCAGACATCTCCACGCACTCAAGATCGTGCACCGCGATATCAAACCGCAAAACATCCTCATTTCGGGTGCGAAGAAAGGCGAATCGAGCGGCCACCGCATGCTTATATCCGACTTCGGGCTCTGTCGGAAGCTTGAGCTAGACCAGACGAGCTTCGTGCCGACTACGGGTGGTGCGATGGGCGTAGGGACGTTTGGGTGGAGGGCACCTGAGATCCTACGAGGCGAGGTCAAGCTCGATGAGGCGATCGCCGACGACAACTCGCAAGGTTCCCGCGACAGCGTTGGGACGGCGACCGGTAGCAACTACTCGGGGACAGGAAAGCCGACGACGCGACTGACAAAGTTGGTTGACATATTCGCCCTCGGCTGTCTTTACTATTACTGCCTCACGAATGGCGGACATCCGTTTGGTGAGCGTTTCGAGCGCGAAGTCAATATCATGCGGGACCAGAAGTCGCTGCACGGATTGGAGGGCTTTGGCGAAGAAGGTTCGGAAGCGGTAGACCTCATCAGTTCCATGCTAGCGCCCGAGGCCGCAGACAGGTGCGTCGACTACTCTTAAACCCACCTTGCGTCGAGTTCACACGAGATCCGTTGTTAATGGTTAATGCACACAAAAAGACCCGATACGACGACGTGTCTCATGCACCCCTATTTCTGGGACCCTGGTCAGCGATTGGGATTCTTGCAAGACGCTTCAGACCGTTTCGAGATCATGTGTCGCGACCCGCGCGATCCTCACCTCGTCATGCTGGAAAACAACGCCATCGATGTGGTGGGTCCCGACTGGGCAGCGCGCCTAGATAGGATCTTTGTAGAAAACTTGGGAAAGTTCAGGAAGTACGACGGGCGATCGGTGCAGGACCTCCTCCGCGCGCTTCGGAACAAGGTGCGTAATGTGGCCCCAGCCCACGAGCCCACCCTCCATTTTCTCTCTCTCTCCGACGAGTCCTGCGGCTGACACGCCCGTCTGTGTTCCTTCTCTCAGAAACACCATTATCAAGACTTGCCTGAAAATGTCAGGCGCCACGTCGGCTCCATGCCAGAAGGATACCTCTCGTACTTTACACGCCGTTACCCTCGCCTGTTCCTCCACGTGCACTCTGTCATCGCCAACTCATCCCTCCGCCAAGAGTCCATGTTTCGGTCGTACTTTGATCTTAATGATTGACCACCCGATCACTCACTATTTATTTATACCGTCGTTTGCATCATCCAAAATGTCTTGCTGCTGCTCGTGTACACGTACATCTGTATTTATATTTTCAGCCATTTGCTTATCATGATGGCTGGTTAAACTATTGCTTTATTCGTCATTAGAAATCATGGGCTAGACCTACGTGGGCTGATCTGGGCTCTTGGGATGACTAGGAGGACATGACCTGAGGCTACACCCAAACAGTGCTCTTACCATGCCGAACGGACATTTATGTATAGATCAATATTCCGTCTGGGGGTCGTTGATGGTCCTGAATTGACTTGGTCTACGAAGACGAAAAACCGCTTCCACCACAATTACAGCGTGCCGCCCTCTCTCCGCCTCGGTTCTGTGGCTCCTGCTCATCCCTCTGCTGGCCCATGTTTCTATCGAACGTACTTTGATCTTAATGAGTGACGCCACAATCACTCGCTATTTATCATGCGGTCTAAAATGTCTCGCTGCTCGTGTACCCATACATCTGTCTTCTTTTTCTGCCAATTGCTTATCACGGTGGCTGATTGAACTTTCGCTCTATCCACTCATCGTTGGCGATTATGGCCTAGACCTGTGTAGACGGATCTGGAGGCTCCACGTACGATTGGGGTGACTAATAAGAGGACATAATCGGAGGCTTCGTGATCTGTACATGTACACGAGGCACGGGAGAGATTCTAGAAGAAAGTATCTTGATCGCCTCGGAGGAAAGCGTAGATTCCATTCAGAATGCGTACAAGTGTCCATAAGGTCGCGAGCAGCTTGCAGTAGATACGAGTAGCATTGTTGTGTGGATCGCTGAGCCGTAACAACCCCATTGGGAGGAGCAGGTCCGGCATCGTTCCGGGTGGTGATTGAATCCAGGGGGTAGGGGAATCTACTAGGGAAACACCGAAGTAAGGTAGAGAAGAAGACTTTGGGCTGCTACCCCCAGTATGTTATGGAAAATGAGTGTGAACAGGTTGTCAAGAAGATCTGCAGTTTATTGCCAACGCACAGCCCGACCCTCTTCCCTCTCTTCTACAGCCTTTTTTGCACATGGAACGGCCTCCTCCTACCGATTAGATGGGTTCCTGTAATTAAAAGTCATGATAACAATTAGGTGAAAAAGAGTGGGTTTGTGTGATGTGGAGAATATATCGTGCGCGAGCGGGAAACCTTGCGATGCTCTACCTCAATAAGAGATGGCCCTCTGAGCGAAGCGAATGGGGTGCGATGACTTCCCTTCAGGAGTCGGGAAGTCGTCGCACTTCGTCCTCTGCGCACACTAGAAGACACAGAACCGAGGGAACTTTCTTTAACTACGAAGTAAGGCATCGTTGAAGATGTTGCGATTTTGGCACGGGGCGTCACGGTGGAGGTGGAGGAAACATGTTGAAATGCCCCCATAAGCGGTCGCGGGCCGGTATGTCCGAATAACCAACCCATGCCCATGCACTGGCATGCGCATGCACGTGGCACCTGCCCGCCTGTCTCAGCACTCAGGTAGATACTCGCATTTCTCTGTTGCAGAGGACTCAGGTATATCGCTTTCTATGCTCCACACTCGCCAAAAGACACACTGGCACTTTCTATTGCTTCGCAATCGCCGATCAAATTCGAGGCAGAGGTGCCATTCCATGAACCCCTCTGGCTATTACTTGGTTGTCCACCAGAACCCGGCCCACGGGCTCCAACTCCAATTCGACATTCTTTGTCCTTCAGGGAACAGGAATTTTTCAAACCTAGGGATATCTTAACGCGCTCATTGTCCCGGATATCTGATGAGTCTCAAGTCGAACTGATGAAGGTCATGTGAAGTTGAAGGTCAAACCCGTTATTCCCCTTTCGCCCATGGCGCTGCAGGTGCTCTTCAGGCTCCGGGGAGCATTGGAGCATCACATGCGCATGGGCCCCCACGCTCATCCAATGTTTCAATGCCCTCCGGATGATTCTCACGCTCTTGATCATCACGCTTACAATACGGAGTTAGGAGAGAGGCGGCACCTCGACTACCGCCTTGGTGTGGGTTCTGGTCCTCCGTATACGCGCGGAACAGAATCGCACGCCTTCATCAAGATTTGCTGGCGTGCCCGAGGTCCGAGGAAGGCAAGGTTCGAGCTCGAACGCCAACTCAAGAATGAGGGAGGCATATAATGGGTTAGCTTTTCTTCTCTCCTCGCCTGACGGATGGGGTATCGAGCTCGAACGCCCGCTCTTTCCGAGGATATGCTCAAAGACGGCCTCTGGTCGGAAATAACGTGCGTCTCCCCGCCGAACCCCACTCGTATCCTTGAAAGGGACTCGGAACTCTGCTGTGTTAATACTACGGTGTTTGTCCTTTTTACACAGCTGTACTTCATCCACCACCACTTTGGAGTCTACCGTGGGGAATCTGAGTCCAGCGAACGTATCTCTAAAAGCATGCTGTCTGAAAATCGTCGACTTCATATCCACCGGTCATGTGTGGATGTCATTGTCTCGAATGTCAATCCGAAAGATGCGTGGTGTGAACAACCCCGGCTGGACGAGAGTGGGATGTTGAGGGTGTCAAACTGGTTGTGGTTATAGGCCCTCCCCTACCTCTGTTCTGTTCCACCGTACCCTCCGAGTCAGCCGTTCCACAAGAAGTGGGCTTGCCTGCGGACTCGAGAATCTGACTGTCGCCATCATGCATGCTACCTGCGGACATTCACTTTCCATGGCTTTTCAGAGCCGACGCCAATTGAAATGCCATACATTTTTATTGTAGTTGGTGATTGGAATGACTAACACAGTCTTTGTCCCAATGATCATGCGTATGTGCAGGCTAGTAGTACAATTGTACATCTAAAAATCTAAAAGAAGTCATTGCCGTATGAGAAAACAGCAGCTAATAATGTTAGATGAAATGAAAGCACGATACAACATTGCGTCCTTCACGAGTTCGAACCCCGGATGATGACCAGGGCGACGACGAGAGCGGCCAAGAGCATCAGGAGGCTCACGACCGCGGCGAGCCGACACCGATAAACCCAGACTTCTGCGCTGTACGGCTTCGCCAACGTGATCACCTTTTCGCCAGGCGACGAAGGCCCTAGCCCCTTCGTCGTAACCGCGTCGTGACGCGAACACGCGAATGGTGGCACCTTGCGCGCAGGCGCCCAATACCACCGGCGTGGTACGTCGCCGGCGCCAGCTTCTCCACCTCCAGCTTCTCCTTCTCCTTCCGCAGCCGCTTCTTCTTCTCCTCTCCCAGCGCTCGCCTGCGCCTCCTGCGCCGTCACAGCAGCAGGAGCCAAAGCCGCATCGCCCTTTTCTAGGTCCTTCCCGAGCGAATCAGGCGGTACTTGCGACCCACCACCGCCACTATCACCACCAGCCCCAGCCCCGACGACCGCCTTGCCCGCAGCACGGCGGTGTTTCGCCTTACTACTGCTACTACGGGGCTTCCACAACGGCAATGCGGCGCGCGCTCTGCCGTTGTCCTCCCATCGTCCCTCTTCGATAAGCCAGCCGCCGATGAGCCAGCACCAGGGCGCGATGAAGCCTGCCCAGAAGAGGACGATGGGCAGCGGCGGGAGGCGCGAGACAACGGCGCGGCGGGCGGCAGAGAATGACGGGCGCGAGAGGCTGCTGCCGAGGGAGAGGCCACGCGTCCAGCGCCGCCAGATGAATGCTTCGGGTGGACTGCCGCTGCCGCCCGACATCGGCGTGCGCCTGCGCGGACGCGGACGTGCGGGGGGCACGTCGCCGGAGCTGCCACTGCTGCTGCCGACGACGACGTCGATGTCGCCGGCACTTCCGTCGCTATTGGTGATGGCGTTATTGCTGTCGTCACCGGAATAGCCCCCGACGCCGCCTCCATCAAGTAGTGTGGTGGTGCCTTCGGTAGTTCGGTCTAGGTCCGAGCGGCTGCCACGCCGCGCGGAAGTTGGCGAGGAGAGAAAGGTGGAATATGATGGACCGTGAGCGCCGGGCGACACCGCGTCCTCGTCCTCTCCATTGCCGTCGTGCGCGGTGACGAAGCTGCCTGTGCGCTCCGAGCCCGCGTCCTCGTAGACGGTCGAGACGAGCTGTTGGCCCGAACGGTGGGACACTGGAGGGTAAGGTGGGCGAAGCTCTAGCGGGGAGAGATTCAAGGGTGGAAGGGTAGGCGGGTGGGTGGGGGTTACATTTGTGCGAAGGGAGCTCGTCGAGGTTGCAGAGATCGACCGCTTCAGGGGTCGCCGCAAGAAGGCGGAATACGAAGAACCTTGCGTGCGTGTGAAGAAAGTATTTATGAATCACACACACTCTGCGGAAGCGCAGGTACCCATTGGGGCTTACCTATGGAAGCCGGCGTGCTTGGTTCCTCCGTAAAACCCTGCTCCCGTTTCGGGCTCTGGACGTAGGACCGTTCAGAGATGGGTGAGAGCTGCACGACGGTGGGATGCGCCGCGGTTGCAGAACCGGCCTGCCTGTCGAGCTGGAGAGAATGGCTGCTGATGACGGACGCTTGGCGATGGAGGGGTTGCGGCGAACCAGCAAGGGCCGAAAGCGAGGCAGACCGACCCAGTCGCACGCTGGGCGGGCGTCTCGGCATGGATGGTCCTGCCTGCTGGGTCGTGGCTGACGAGCTCGGCAACCAGTTGATATGCGACGGACGGCTCTGATGGCCATCCGACGAAGATGAAGAGTCGTCGCCGCTCTCCCGCAATGCACCGCGGGAGCGCGCCCGACGGTTCAAGGATGGGGTCCGCTCGACATCGAGGCCTGAGCCGGCGGGGAAGAAATTGGCCATGAGCTAATCTGCACGAGAGCGGGAGTAAACCTGGTAAAGAGAGCAAAGGGAAGTAGGGGTATGTGTGCTATGCTGTGTGCATGGAGGCGTCATTATATACCTCTGTGGGTGCTGCATCACAGATGCCATTCGCGTGTAAGGTGGTAATGAACGCCACGAGGCATTTGATGTGACCCTCATCGCAATTGACTAGCCAGTAAAAATGAGGATGAGGGAGCGGACACAGCATATGCCTCACCGTGGTGACAGCCTTGGTCTTCAGAAGGCCAACTGGTCAAGGTTCGAATGAATGGTGTACGATGGATTGGAGGATGAGAGGAAAAGGTGGTCGCTTGGTCTGTCAGTCTGCGGGGTGTACGGACTCGACATGCATCGATCACCGAGTACGCCCGTATAAAAGGGCCGCTCATTTTCCTCATTTCGGGGCACCCATAGCTAGCGACTTTGTATCATGTCATGTCATGTAACAACCAACTTGGGGTTGAACGGAATTAATCTGATCCCTTCCTTGATCCTTGTATGTATTGTGGCCCTAGTTCAATCACCAACCTAAGGCTGTCATGCAATGTACGAGCAACACAGGTAGTGGGTAGAGGGTATATATATAGAATTGCCGGAGCGAATAGGGTTGGGGATAGCAATGGGAGAGCGAGATTAGACAAAGTGTACGTACATATTTGGGAAGTAATAACACGTCGTGGTCTACAACCAATCGAAGCCTCAAGGCTCAGGACTGCTTTCAGCAGCCTCCCCCGTGTCAGCAACTTCCTCGCTCCTGTCGTCTGGGGTAGTATCTGGCGGGACCTCCTCCTTTTCCTCCTGGATGAGTGGTTCGTTAGTATCCCTCGATGTTGGTGCCTCCACCTCAGACAGGTCGTTGGAAGGAGTTTCAGCTGCTGCATCTGTTTGATCAGCCGGGGCCTTGTCATCGGTTGCAGCGACGTCTTGAGACGGATCATCGTCAGTTTGTAGTGCGTGGGTCGGGTCAAGGGGAGCTGTAACTGCTGTAACATTGGATTCGCCATCTACCGTCACGGATTTTGCCTCCTTTTTTCCATCATCCGTGCGGCTTTCCTCCTTTCTATCCTCCAGCTCGACGACTTTGACCCCTCGCGTGACCTCCTTCACACCCGGATCCGTCTCGCGACCCTTGCTGGCCTTGACCCCCAGCTCTCCCAGCTCGGACGTATCTTGACGCTCGAGTTGGCCTCGTCGCTTCCGCGTGGACCCCGATTCTTGTACGTCCTCATCCGCATCACTCATTTTCCGCTTGCGACCTATCGTTGGCGCATTGGACGTTGCTACCGGCTCTTGGTGAGATCGCGTGACGATCGAGAGAGAAATGGGTGGGGCATACCATCATCACTCCAAGGACGATCCAAATGGGGGTATGTGAAGGAGGAGATACGGCGGAGAAGCTTGAACATGGTGATGACAAGAGAGCAGACGAGGAATAAACTGGAATGAGAGAGGGAACAGCAAGACAGGGAGTTCTGCAAGGATGACTTGAGTCAAGGAGTCCTGGGGAACGTGCGTCTCCGTCTCTGGTCAACAACACGCCCTTTAATTTCAATTCATTTTGACAGTCGTTAGCGCGTCCACGGCTTTTTTATACTCCGACTGGCCACAGCACAGTTTCGACTTGTGGCCTTGGCCATTTCTTTTGCCCTTCGAATCATTTATTCAATAGAGTTGTGTAATTCGCGTAGCCCGTAGAAAGAACAAAAGAAGCGCGATTTGGCTGCTTGATGCCACCTTAACATCGACAGCTAGTCAACACGTTAGATAATTATATAATCTCATTTTCCTATCTATCTTATCGATCTTAATTGTGCATTGACTCGTTCCCCCGTATAGACGGCGTTACTTGACTACACCTGACTCGCGTCTTCTCGACTATCCACCAGATACCAGAAAATGACACTAGACGTAACCAGCTTCATTGACGCTAAAGGGGGGAATTCAGAGGAGATCCGCGAGTCGCAGCGCAAGCGTGGCCACTCGGTAGAAATCGTAGACGAGGTCATCCAGATGTACCAAGACTGGGTAAAGAGTACGTCTTACCATACTCAATAATCATCCACATTCACAACCTTTTCCCTCTGACAGTTGACTTTGATGCAAATGGCTTGAGTAAACAGTCGAACGCGCTCCAAAAACAAATCGGTCTTAAGAAGAAGGCATGTGTCCCCTGCATCGGGTGAAGTGAAAATTTGGTTGACTCGTTCGCAGGCAAAGGAGAACGCGGATGATCTGCTCGCGGAGAAAAGGGCCATTGATGCACAGGTTGACGCAAAGCGGAAAGAGGCGCGCGAAGCCGAACTCGCTATGCGACAGAAAGCGGGCACGATTGGCAATATCGTGAACAAGGGCGTTCCCGTGAGCCAAACAGAGGTATATGCTATTCGCCATTCTCGCACTTCTCTCGCTTCTTCAACAATCTTTTCTATCCAGGATGACAACCTCACGCTCAAGACATGGCATCCCAACGGGCCTAACGGCCGAGTGGAAAAGCAGGCGGATATCTTAGCACACCATGAGGTTCTACTCAGATTAGATGCAATGGACCTCGAACGCGGTACGCTTCCACGTCCTATCTCTGCTTTTGGTATCTTGTCCTAACAATTTTTACAGGGGCCAAGATCTCCGGTCACCGTGGTTATTTCCTCACGAACGATGGCATCGACCTCAATCAGGCGCTCATCTCGTACGGGCTCGACTTTTTACGCAAACGGGGATACAAAAAAATCCAACCCCCGTTCATGATGAACAAGGATGTCATGGCAAAGACCGCGCAACTGGATCAGTTTGACGAAGAGCTTTACAAGGTGCATAGTATCTTGCACAACCCCATGGCGTCTCCGAGATATTCATTTCTACGCACGCAGGTCATCGCGAGCGACGACGAAAAGTACCTTATTGCCACATCCGAGCAGCCCATCTCGGCATTCCACTCGGACGAGTGGTTTGAGAACCCGGAGAAACAGCTCCCCATCAGGTACGCAGGCTACTCGACATGTTTCCGCAAGGAGGCGGGCTCGGCCGGTCGCGATATGTGGGGCATCTTCCGCGTGCATCAATTCGAGAAGGTTGAACAGTTCTGCGTCACCGAACCGGAAAAGTCGTGGGAGATGTTCGATTCGATGATTGCCGCCTCGGAGGACTTCTATCAGAGCCTCGGGATCCCATACCGTGTAGTGGCGATTGTCTCGGGCGCGCTGAACCTCGCAGCGTCCCAGAAATACGACCTCGAGGCGTGGTTCCCGTACCAAGGTGCATATAAAGAGCTCGTCTCGTGCTCGAATTGTACGGACTATCGTGCGTGATCTCTTGCGCCAACGTTTTGATACTCACGCTAACACGCGTCGACAGAGAGTCGAAGATTGGAGGTCCGCTGTGGACTGAAGAGCAAGGATCAAAGCAGAAAAGTCTACGTCCACATGCTGAATGGCACGCTCTGTGCTACGGAGCGTGCACTGTGTTGCCTAGTGGAGAATTATCAAACTCCCGAAGTGCGTCCGGATGAGCTTGAGCGCCGGGTAGCTATTTCTGACATCTGATTGCAGGGCTTGCGAATCCCAGAAGCACTCCGGCCATATATGCAAGGTCGCGAGTTCCTTCCTTGGGTGAAAGAGTTACCGAAGAATCTGCAACGTAAACAGGTCTGAGGATGTGCCGTGTGCTGGTCGTTCAATGTGCGAGTGTCCGTCTAGAAGTCCACCTTATTGATGTACCTCAATTCGCATCCCCAGCCCCTCGCGTAGGCTAGGAAATTTTTGAGATTCCGAGATCGGTTGCGAGATAAAGCAAAAAAGCATTGTGATGGAAACAGTGTCCCACGGCAAGGAGGCTCTCTGTTGTGGGTAGCCCCCGGGAGAGACATCACGTTGAGTGAAGGGAGGAACTCTCCCCGTTCTGTAGGATTGACATCTCTGAACAACAAGCTGAGGAGCAAGTGCCAGAAATTGGCCCCTCATGCAGAACAGGAAGAAGTCCTCTTTCAACTAGCATGGTCTCGCCACTGAAAAACAGAAAGGCGATGGAAGCGAGGGAGAACGAGGTTGTTATGATGATGGTAGAGTATATATAGTACCATACAACCAGTCATGTACTGCGCTGCAGCGGTACCGCTGGTCTGAGTCGAGTCTGAGTTGTATATCATATGACATAAGCAAACTTTCCATAAAAAAAATGACTGAACCCAAATAGGTTGCGCTCATACTCGATGAAGTATTTATCCACTCGAGGCGGCACCGATCTGCTCACCTTTGAAGAGGTCAATCCCATTTCCTCTTTGGCGACCTGCTGATGACCCCTTCCGGCCCGCTCTAGGCCGTGTTGACTGGCCTCGCCCCCAACGGCGGCCTCTACATCCCAGAGCGCATCCCTACTTTGCCCCCCAACTGGCAAACCGAATGGAGATCCCACTCCTTCATCGACCTCTCCGTCGCCATCCTCGAGCTCTACATCTCCCCGGACGAACTCTCGCGCGAAGACCTACGCGCGATCGTCGGCCGATCGTACACCACCACCTTCCGACATCCCGACGTGAC
>Ga0307510_10000074_pt1 | contig 75194 bp, 65 predicted proteins | sample 12_EM_MG_FD_207224 | JGI IMG/M metagenome (GOLD analysis project Ga0307510, IMG submission 207224) | Populus trichocarpa ectomycorrhiza microbial communities from riparian zone in the Pacific Northwest, United States - 12_EM | ecosystem: Host-associated > Plants > Roots > Unclassified | place... | reverse complement strand
TCGACGGCAAACCCGAGACAGCCGTTTCGGACGAAGCGGGGAAGGTCTTTGTCAATATAGAAGACAAGAATAAGATCACTGTAGTGGATATCCGCAGCAATACCGTGGTCACGAGCTGGCCGCTTACGGCGGAAGGCCCGACCGGTCTGGCTATCGACAACAGGACCCATCGCCTGTTTGCAGGCTGTGACAAGCAGCTTGTCGTAATGGATGCGACGAATGGCGCCATCGTCAGCAAGCTGCCTATCGGGGATGGCTGTGATGGTGTAGGTTTTGACGATGGGCTGAAGCTGGTCTTCGCCTCCTGTGGTGAAGGGAAGCTGACGATCATAAAAGAAGAATCGCCTTCTTCCTTTAAAGTGGAGGGGAATCTGCCGACAAAGAGAAGCGCCCGTACGCTGGCTGTCGACCCCGCTATGCATGCAGTATATCTGCCGGCTGCCGACACTGAACCAGCAGCAGCCGGACAAAGGCCAAAAGTAATCCCCGGTACTTTCCAGGTATTAGTGGTGAGTCGGGGATAAACTGTCCATATGCATTTTTTCGGTATATTGTATATCATAACCAAATGCATATGGAACCAGCTACCTCCCCTGCTATTCTTGAATCCAAATACGGGGCATTAACGAATTTTATCAACGGCAGCTTTACCGCCAGGAAGTCCGGCCGCAGCCTTGCCGTCATTTCTCCGCTGGATGGCGCTCCGCTTGCGGACATGTATTGTTCGACTGCTGCCGATCTCGACGCGGCTGTCAATGCGGCCCGGACAGCGTTTGCCAGCTGGAGCCGGACGACGGTAAAGGAAAGGGCGCAGGTCTTTTTCCGGTATAAATATCTGCTGGAGCAAAACAAAGAGGCGCTGGCCGCCCTTGTCAGCGAGGAGAATGGCAAGACCCGGGATGAAGCCATTGCCGAAATAGACAAATCCATCGAGCTCACCGAGTTTGCAACTTCCATGCCGCAGCTGATAGCCGGCGAGGTGCTGGAAGTCAGCAAAGGAGTAGAATGCAGGACCGAGCGTACCGCGGTAGGTGTGGTGGCGTCGATCGTCCCCTTCAACTTCCCTGCCATGGTCCCTAACTGGACCATCCCCAATGCGCTGGTCCTTGGGAACTGCATGATCATCAAACCATCCGAAAAGGTACCGCTTAGTGCCGGGCGTCTTGCCCTCCTGCTGAAGGAAGCCGGCCTGCCGGACGGGGTACTCAATATTGTCAATGGTGAAAGCGATATCGTCAATGCCATTTGCGATCACCCGGGCATCGATGCCGTCTCCTTTGTCGGCTCTACAAAAGTAGCCCGGCTGGTTTATCAGCGGGCGACCCACAACCTCAAACGGTGCCTGGCGCTGGGTGGCGCAAAAAATCATTTGCTGGTACTGCCGGATGCCCAGCCGGAAATGACAGCCAGGGACGTCGTCGTCTCCATGAGCGGCTGTGCCGGTCAGCGTTGTATGGCGGCTTCCGCCATGCTTGCCGTCGGAGCCGTCGACTCCATTATCGAAAGGATCTGCGAAGAGGCAAAACGGGTTATTCCGGGGAAAAACCTTGGCGCGGTGATCAACCGGGCGGCAAAAGAAAGGATCGAAAGATATATTACGGAAGCCGAACAGCAGGGTGCAAAGATCCTTGTCGACGGCCGGGGATTTGTCGTTCCGGGAAAAGAGAATGGCACCTATGTCGGTCCCACGGTGATAGACTGGGTAAAACCAGGCATGTCAGTAGCTACCGAAGAGATCTTTGGTCCTGTCATCAGCATCATGCGCGTCCCCACCCTGGATGAAGCGCTGGCTATCGAAAATGCCAATCCTTATGGTAATGCCGCTTCGGTCTATACCCGCAACGGCGCCTCCGCCCGTTATGTCATAGATCGCGCCAGCGCGGGCATGATCGGTGTGAATGTCGGGGTGCCGGTACCGCGGGAACCTTTTTCCTTTGGGGGATGGAATGAAAGCAAGTTTGGCGTAGGAGATATCACGGGCAAATCATCTATTGAATTCTGGACCCGTCTGAAGAAGAGTACGGTCAAATGGAATGCCGAAGCCGGCGTCAACTGGATGAGTTAATCTAAATCTTATTATATGCCAGCACCCTCCACTCTCTCCGAAACACAGGAGATCATCCAGGACAATCTCGACTATACCCTCTTTTCCTGGAGCAAACAAAAAGGATTAAACCCCATCGCCGTTCAGCGTGGCGAAGGCGTCTATCTCTATGACTACGATGGGAAAAGATATCTTGACTTCTCTTCGGGTCTGATGAATGTCAACATCGGCCATGGTCATCCCCGCATCGCCGAAGCGGTCTACCGCCAGATGCAGGAAGTCAGCTATGTCACTCCCGGCTGTGTCACCCGTGTCCGGGGTGAGCTGGGAAAGAAGCTCGCAGCCATCACACCGGGTAATCTGCAGAAGACCCTTTTCACCGTCTGCGGCGCTACAGCGATAGAGAACGCCATCAAGCTGGCGCGGCTGTATACCGGCAGGCATAAGATCATCGCCCGTTACCGTGCGTTTCATGGCAGCTCCTATGGCGCCATGACGGCAGGTGGTGACCCGCGTAAGCTGGCTGCCGATGCCCAGCAGGCGCCAAACATCGTACACGTCGAAGACCCATATTGCTATCGTTGTCCCTGGGACAAAAAGATCGAATCCTGTCATCGCGAATGTGTGCAGCATATCGAAAGGGTCGTTGAATTTGAAGGCCCTGAGAACATAGCCGCGATATTAATGGAAGGTGAGAGCGGAAGTTCGGGCTGTATAAAATACCCGCCCGACTATCTGCAAAAGATCAGGGCGCTGTGTGACCGGCATGGCATCCTGCTGATAGCCGATGAGGTCATGAGCGGCTTTGGTCGTACCGGGAAATGGTTTGCCAGCGAGCTGCATGGTGTCGTTCCCGACATGATCGCCACGGCCAAGGGGATTACGGCGGGCTATATCCCGCTTGGCGCCCTTATCGTCACCGACAAGATAGCTGAGCACTTTAATGATACCGTATTGTGGCTTGGTCTCACCTATTCCGCGCATCCCGTAGCCTGTGCCGCCGGTCTGGAGACGCTGAAGGTCTACGAAGAGGAGAACCTCATCGAAAATGCAGCTGCCATGGGCCGATATGTCGACCAGCAGGTAGAGCTGCTGAAAGAAAAACACCCCTGTATCGGGGACTTCCGGAATACGGGTCTGCTGGGCTGTCTCGAGCTGGTGAAGAACCGTGGTACGAAAGAACCGATGGCTCCCTTCAATGCGACGCCCGACCAGATGGTCGTCATGAACCAGGTGGCGGGCCGCATCAGGCAGCTGGGCATGTATACTTTTGTGCGCTGGAACTATGTTTTTATAGCACCGCCGCTGAGCATCACCCGCGAGCAGATTGACGAAGGATTGGCCATGATCAGCGATGCCCTGACGATTGCCGATGCCCACACTACTTAAACCAACTGCTTATGCATTCTGACCACCCATTACACCAGGAGGTACTGGGCGCCGAGCCCGATCCGTCGCTGTACAGTGAAGACCTTGCTCCTGTCGCCCCGGCCGATCGTACCTGGTCCACCTGGAACTATGCTGCCCTCTGGATCAGCATGAGTCTTTGTATACCCACCTATATGCTGGCCAGCTCGCTTATCGGCGGAGGCATGAGCTGGTGGCAGGCGATCCTCACGATCTTTCTCGGCAATACAATAGTCCTGGTGCCGATGATCCTCAACGGTCATGCAGGTGCAAAATATGGTATTCCTTTCCCCGTCTTTGCGAGGGCCAGCTTTGGAGTAAAAGGCGCCAATGTGCCGGCGATGCTGCGGGCTATCGTAGCCTGTGGCTGGTTTGGCATTCAGACCTGGATCGGTGGTTTTGCGCTGTACCAGCTGCTACGGCTGTGGGTTCCGGCACTGGACCATTTGCCTTCCCTGCCGGCTGCGCTGGGGCTGGCTATGGGGCCTGCCATCTGTTTCGTGTTGTTCTGGCTTATCAACATGTGGGTGGTCTGGCTTGGTGTAGACAGCATCCGGAAGCTGCTGGTCTTCAAAGCTTTTTTCCTGCCGCTGGCTGCGCTGGCGCTGTTGTACTGGGCCATTACGCATGTCAAAGGAGGACTGGGCTCCGTCCTGGCCCTGCCATCCCGATTCACTTCGGCTTCGTCCTTTTGGGCTTTCTTTGTCCCCGGGCTGACGGGCATGGTGGGCTTCTGGGCAACCCTATCGCTGAATATTCCCGACTTTACCCGGTATGCCGTCAGCCAGAAAGCCCAGATCAAAGGGCAGGCAATCGGGCTTCCGCCTTCTATGACTCTCTTCGCCTTTATCGGTGTGGTCGTGACATCTGCCACCACCATCATCTTTGGGACGACTATCTGGGACCCTGTTGTACTGGCCGGCAAATTTGACAGCAAGCTGCTGGTCAGCTTTGCCATGCTTGCCGTAGCCCTCTCCACGCTCGCCACCAACATTGCCGCCAATATCGTCAGTCCGGCCAATGACTTTGCGAACCTGGCACCGGCCCGTATCAATTTCAGGACCGGTGGATTTATCACCGGGATCATCGGCATCCTGATCATGCCCTGGAAGCTGATCGCGGACCCCAGTGGATATATCTTCACCTGGCTGGTCGGCTATTCCAGTCTGCTGGGCCCTGTCGGCGGCATCCTCATCGCGGACTATTATTTTATTCGCCGTCAGCAGCTGGTGCTGGATGATCTGTATCTTCAAAAAGGCGTTTATACGTATGCGGGAGGCTTTAACCGGAGCGCGATGATCAGCCTTGTGCTGGGCATTCTCCCGAATGTTCCGGGTTTTCTTGTGACCATCGGGCTTGTCGGTGCGGACAGATTCCCTTCCTGGCTGGTTAATCTATACAGCTATGCCTGGTTTACGGGTTTTGTCGTCGCAGGCGGCTTTTATGGCTTGTTGATGCGTCCCGCCAAAAAATACAAAGAGGAGGTTAATTATGTCAGTGTTGATTAAGAACGGAAGAATTATCACCGCAACAGACGATTACTACGGTGATGTTTTTATCGAAGGGGAGACTATCTCCGCTATAGGAAAAGATCTGCCTTTGGAAGCCGACACGAGTCTCATAGACGCGACCGGCTTCCTGGTATTGCCCGGAGGCGTCGACCCGCATGTCCATCTTGACATGCCCTTTATGGGGACGTTCTCGAGCGATACGCATGAGACCGGCACGCGCGCTGCCTTATTTGGCGGCACGACTACGGTGATCGACTTTGTCCTGCAAAAGCAGGGGCATTCGCTAAAGGAGGCGCTTACCGAATGGCAGGGTCGTGCTACGGGCACAGCCGTTGGCGACTATAGCTTTCACATGGCCGTCACCGACTTCAATGACTCGACCAGAGAAGAGATTCGGGGGATGGTGGAGCGGGAAGGGATCACTTCGTTTAAAACGTTCATGGCATACAAAGGTGCGCTGATGATCGACGACCGGCAGATGACGGCCTTGATGCAGGAGGTCAGACGTCAGGGTGGGATTGTCACTGTACATGCAACCAATGGGGATATGATCGACTATCTCATTGCCAAACACCGGGCCGAGGATAAACTCTCCCCGCTCTATCACTATCTCTCCCAACCCGAAGTCACTGAGGCGGAGGCCTCGGGCCGGTTTACCGACATAGCCGACTATACCGGCTGTCCTGGTTATATCGTACACCTTACCTGTGAAGGTGCCCTCAATGCGGTGCGGAATGCGACCCGCCGCAATCAAAAAGTTTTTGTCGAAACCTGTATCCAGTACTTACTGCTGGATGCCAGCTTATATGAAAGAGATTTTGAAGGTGCCAAGTGGGTCATGAGTCCGCCGTTGCGGCAAAAGAAGGACCAGGAAACCTTATGGGCGGGCATCAACCAGGGGCTCGTCAATGTGGTAGCCACCGATCACTGTCCTTTCTTTTGGAAGCAGAAGCTCATGGGGGAAAGGGATTTCTCCAAAATCCCCAATGGTCATCCGGCTATCGAGAACCGAATGGAACTATTGTATAGTGAAGGAGTACATAAGGGTCGGATCAGTCTCAACAAATATGTCGAGGTGGCCTGTACCAATCCGGCGAAGATCTTTGGGATGTTCCCGAGGAAGGGGACCCTTGCTCCGGGCAGTGATGCCGACATCGTATTGTTTGATCCCAAAAAGCAGCATACTTTATCGGTTGCTACGCATCACATGAATGTCGACTACTCCGCATATGAAGGCTGGGAGCTGACAGGAAAGGTGTGTAAGGTATTGCTTAGGGGTAAGCTGGCTATTGACAAAGATGAGTGCCTTGTGGATAAGGGTTATGGCCAGTTTATCCGGCGCGCCAGGGTCAGTGGTACTATTTAACCAAAATAAACAATCAGTAATGCCAAGAATCATCAAATCCGGCCTCATCCAAATGAGCCTTCCAAAAACGGAAGGAGAAGGCAGTATCGAAGAGATCAAAGAAGCCATGTTGCAAAAGCATATCCCACTCATCGAAGAGGCGGGGAAAAAGGGCGTACAGATCCTTTGTCTCCAGGAGATCTTTAATACCCCTTATTTCTGTCCCGGGCAGAACAGTGCCTGGTATGGCTCTGCGGAGACCATTCCCGGACCGACGACAGAGCTGATGACAGAATATGCAAAGAAATACCAGATGGTCATGATCGTTCCGATCTATGAAAAGGAACAACCCGGCGTACTCTACAATACAGCCGCTGTCATCGATGCCGACGGAACCTTGCTGGGCAAATACCGGAAGAACCATATCCCGCATACGTCGGGCTTCTGGGAGAAATTCTTTTTCAAGCCGGGTAACCTGGGTTATCCCGTCTTCCAGACCCGTTATGCAAAGGTCGGGGTCTACATCTGTTATGACCGTCATTTTCCCGATGGAGCCCGCTGTCTGGGTCTCAATGGCGCGGAGATCGTGTACAATCCATCGGCAACCGTAGCCGGGCTCTCTCAATATCTCTGGAAGCTGGAGCAGCCTGCGCATGCTGCGGCCAACGGTTATTTTATGGGTTGTATCAATCGTGTCGGAGAAGAAAAGCCCTGGAATCTGGGCCGGTTCTATGGCAGCAGCTATTTTGTCGATCCACGCGGACAGGTATTTGCGCAGGCGTCGGAAGATAAAGATGAGCTGCTTATCGCAGACTTTGACCTTGACAAAATTGAAGAGGTGAGAAGTGTCTGGCAGTTCTTTCGCGACCGTCGTCCGGAAACCTATGGAAAATTGACCGAGTTATAATCAATATACCCCTCTATGGCGATAAGCAATCATAGGCTTAGTGATGAAGAATATGCCCGCAACTTCAGCGACATTCATCCACCTTTTGAAACCAGGGATGCTGCTCTTGTCGATGCGAACCGCTGTATCTTTTGTTATGATGCTCCCTGTACCAAAAGCTGTCCCACGGGCATCGATGTTCCGAAGTTCATCAAACAGATCAGCACCGATAACTTAAAAGGCTCTGCCCATACCATCTTCGAGTCGAATATTATGGGCGGCGGCTGCTCACGGGTTTGTCCTGTTGAAAAACTCTGTGAAGGCGCCTGTGTCTATAATCTTATGGAAGAAGAACCGATACCTATTGCCCGGCTACAGCGGTATGCCACCGAGAAAGCTATTCGTGATAAATGGCCGTTGTTTCAGCGGGCTGAGCCTACGGGTAAAAAAATCGCTGTGGTTGGCGCCGGTCCTTCCGGTCTCAGCTGTGCTCATGTGCTGGCCCGGTCGGGTGCCGATGTGACTATTTATGAGAAAGAGGAAAAAGGCGGTGGTCTTATGACCTATGGCATCGCAGCCTATAAGGTTACGCCTGCTTTTTGTGCCGACGAGCTGGAATACATCCTTTCGATCGGCGGGATCACGGTACTGTATGGACAGGAACTGGGGCGGAATATATCGCTGGCGGAGCTGCGGTCGCAATATGATGCCGTCTACCTGGCGTTTGGTGTAGGGCTGGCCCGGCAGCTGGGGATACCGGGTGAAGAGCTGGAGGGTGTCGTCGATGCGATAAGCTTTATCTATGATATCCGTTCCAAAGGATATCCTGCTGTGGCGGTAGGTGATAAGGTGGCTGTCATCGGTTTGGGAATGACGGCTATCGATGCGGCTACGCAGGCTAAGCGGCTTGGGGCGAAGGAGGTGACCATCGTCTATCGTCGGACGCAGGAGGAAATGCCCTGTACCCAGGCGGAACTGGATATTGCAAAACTGGATGGGTGCAGGGTGCTTTGGCTTGCGGCGCCGAAGGTCCTGGTTGGGAATGATAAGCGTGTTGCAGGTCTTGTTTGCAGCCTGATGCAGCTGGGCGCGCCTGATGCCAGTGGCCGGCGTAGCCCTGTAGACACAGGAGAAACTGTTTCGCTTGCCGTCGATATGGTTATAAAGGCGGCCGGCCAGATACCCTTTATACAGCTGGTGCAGGATGCGGGTTTGACGAATGAGAAAGGGAAGATCGTGGTTGGGAAGGCAGGGGTAACGGGATATGCCGGCGTCTTCGCAGGCGGTGACTGTGTGAATGGAGGGAAAGAGGTGGTAGATGCCGTGCAGGCCGGCAAAGATGCTGCGGCTTCAATTTTAAATTTTATTTATGGCTAATTTAAATACCGATTTTCTGGGTATCCGGAGTCCCAACCCTTTCTGGTTGGCGAGTGCACCTCCGACCGATAAAAAGATCAATGTGCTGCGGGCCTTCGAGGCTGGTTGGGGTGGTGTTGTCTGGAAAACGCTTGGCAGCCAGGTAAAAAATGTGTCTTCCCGATACTCGGCCGTCGACTACCAGGGCAGCCGGGTCATGGGTCTGAACAATATCGAGCTGATCAGCGACCGGCCTCTTGACATCAATCTGCAGGAGATAACCGAATGTATCCGGCTTTTCCCCGACCGGGCGATGATCGTCTCGCTGATGGCAGATAATGACAGGGAAAGCTGGCACGAGCTGATCCGCAAGGTCGAAGACACGGGAGCCCATGGGCTGGAGCTGAACTTTGGCTGTCCCCATGGCATGACGGAAAGAGGGATGGGCGCCGCCGTAGGACAGGACCCGGAGATAGCGCGCCTCGTAGTGGAATGGGTGATGGAAGTCGCAACGATCCCCGTCATCACCAAGCTGACGCCCAATGTACACTCGGTAGTGCCTACCGGCCGTGCGGCGGTGGAAGCGGGCAGTCATGCGCTGTCGCTGATCAACACCATTCAGTCGGTGACGGGTGTCGACCTGGATACCCTTGTCCCCAATCCAAATGTCGCTGGCAAGTCCACTTTTGGCGGCTACTGCGGTCCTGCCGTCAAACCCATCGCGCTGAAAATGCTGACCACCATCGCCCAGGACCCTGTTACTTCCAAAGTGCCGGTGTCAGGTATTGGAGGGATCAGCACCTGGAAGGATGCGGCGGAATTCATACTGCTGGGCGCGACAAGTCTACAGGTATGTACGGCCGTTATGAAATATGGTTTCCGGATCATCGAAGATCTCTGTGAAGGATTGAGCAACTGGATGGATGAAAAAGGTTTTGTGCAGATCACCGACTTTATCGGCAAATCCGTACCTGCTCTTACGCACTGGGAAGACCTCGACATGAACTATCATATCGTGGCCCGGATCGATCCGGCCAAATGTATCCACTGCGGGCTTTGTTATATTGCCTGTGAAGATGCGTCCCATCAATCCATCCACCTGGAGCAGGGGCAGCCGTATAATACCTATACGATCAAGGAAGCCGAATGTGTGGGTTGCAATCTCTGCAAGCTTGTCTGTCCTGTAGACAGCTGTATTACCATGGTCGAACAACGCCACGGCGCGGAATATCTTAACTGGAAGGAATTTCAGCAGCGTGGGCTGCCTTTGAATGATCATTGATGCAACGATCCGGCGCGGATGACTGTCAACAGGTACAAACCTTCAACCATGAAGATCTTCACCGTCGCCGGCATGGCCGTATTGCTGCTGCTTTTGGGCAGCTGCAAAAAAGACAAGGCAAATTCGACTATTATAACCGGAAGCTGGGAGATCCGGTCGTCCCAGGTCAGTATAACCCCGACTATTAATTATCCTCCGGGGAATGACAGCATTTTGAAGTTTACGGCTTCGACCTGGCTGCTCTACTCAAAGGGCTCGCTGGTGAAAAGCGGGACTTATACCATCGCAGAAGACAGCAGTTTGGGTGGCCCGCCCAACCAGTATACGCATCGGATCGTTTATGATGGGGTTACGACCATAAAGAAATTCTTCAAGATCAACGGGAACACGTTGACCTTTGCCTGGGGACCTTTTGAGGTAGATGGGGGATCTGTAGTTCAGTACGAGAAGGTTACGGAGATGTAAGAAAGTGAAAACCCCGCCAGAGGCGGGGTTTATTATTTATTTTGCCGAGAACTGATAGACCGTCGACGACTGGTAAGTCTGACCGGGTTTCAGCTCTGTCGAAGGGAAGGAAGGCTGGTTGGGTGAATCGGGATAATGTTGGGTCTCGAGGCAGAAAGCTGAGCGAAATTCATCTTTTTTACCCCCTTTGAGTGGATTGGCTCCTGTCATGAAATTACCGCCATAGAATTGTATGCCGGGTTCTTCCGTAAATACTTTCATGACGATCCCGCTTGCGTCACCCTGTACGGTTGCCGCGGGCATAAGGTTGTGGCCGCCTTTGATCGTGTCGCCCTTTGCCGTATTGATGACAAAATTATGGTCGTAGCCTTTCCCGTATTTCAGCTGGATATTGTCGGCGCCGATCCTTGATCCGATGGTGGCGGGTGTACGGAAGTCGAATGGGCTTCCGGCTACCGGCTCGATCTTTCCGGTTGGGATGAGGGTGCTATCTACCGGCGTATACTGGTCGGCGTTGAGCACCAGCAGATGATCGTTGATCGTGCCGCTGCCCTGTCCGTTGAGATTGAAATAAGCATGGTTGGTGAGATTCAGGACCGTAGCCTTATCGGTGGTAGCCTGATAGCTGATCGCCAACGCATTGCTGTCGGTCAGTGTATAGGTTACTTTAACCTGCAGCGTGCCGGGATAACCTTCTTCACCATCTTTTGAAGTATACGATAATTCGACGGCATGGTCGTTGAGTTGTCTGGCTGTCCAGACTACTGCGCCAAAGCCTTTTTTACCGCCGTGAAGAGAGTTGGGGCCATTGTTCTTTGCCAGGGTATATTCTTTTCCTGCCAGTTTGAACCTGCCTTTTGCTATGCGGTTGCCATAGCGTCCGACGATGGCTCCGAAAAAGGTCTCGGGCTGATGGACATATTTGCCGATGCTGTCATAACCAAGGACCACATCGGTCATTACTCCATTTTTATTTGGGACGAGCAGGCTTACCAGGCGGGCGCCATAATTGGTGATGGCGGCAGTAGCCTGGTTTTTGTTCTTCAGCACGTATAAGGCGGTGGGCTGTCCGTCTATCACATCCCTGAAAGCGGCGGTATCGGGCAGGGTTGCGGCAGCGGCAGAATCTTTTGCTGTGCTGTCCTTGCCGGTCTGTGCGGGGTTTTCTGTGCCATTGCCGCCACATGCCGTCAGGAGACAAACGGATATACTCATGGAAACGAAAAACAGTTTGTTCATATAGCAAGTATTGATTTACTCTCCCAAAAAATCATCGAGACGCGAAGTGCCATTCTCTATCTGTCCGATATACACCTTCAGGTCTTTGTTCATGGCTTTGCGGTAGACCGGCGTCAGCCTTTCGATCAGTCCGTCAATGGCATCTTCCTTGACCAGGTTGATGGTACAGCCACCGAAACCGCCTCCCATCATCCGGGCGCCAATGACGGCGGGGTCGTCCTTTACCTGTTCCACCAGGAAGTCCAGCTCTTCGCAGCTGACGGCGTATTTGCGGCTCAGCCCTTCATGTGTGGCGAACATCTTCTGGCCGAAGGCATGCATATCTCCGTTTTCGAGGTCCTTTGTGGCGGCCAGCAGGCGGCTGATCTCTTCCACGACGTACTCGCAGCGCTGATTGACCAGGGCATCGACCGGGGCTACATAGGCGGCCAGCATTTCCAGGCTGGCATCGCGCAGGCTTTTTACCTCGGGGTGATGGGCCTGTATTAGCCGGACCCCGGCCTCGCATTGCTGACGACGGGTATTGTATTCGGAGGAGGCCAGAGAATGTTTGACATTGGTATCCAGTAATACGATGCGGATGCCGGCCGTATTGAACGGCACATAGGCATAGTCCAGCGACTGGCAGTCCAGCCGGATGACGTGGTTCTTACGGCCGAACATGCTGGCAAACTGATCCATGATGCCGCATTGTACTCCTACAAAGACGTTCTCGGCTTTTTGGGAGAGCTTTACCATCGTCATCGGGTCGAGTTCCAGCCCGAAAAGCTGGTTCATCGCAAAGGCCGTGGCACATTCCAGCGCCGCAGAGGAAGACATACCCGCTCCGAGGGGAATATCCCCGCCAAAAACGCAGTTGAAGCCACCGAGGGCATGGCCGAGGTTCTGGATCTGCTGGACGACGCCCAGGATATAATCCGGCCAGTGGATCGTCGTTGGCTCGATACGGCTGACAGAGCCGGTATATTGACGATCGAGGTCGAGGGATATCAAATGTATTTCGTCATCGCTGCGGCGGCTTACTGCCATGTATATGGCTTTATTGATGGCTGCCGGCAGGACAAAGCCGTTGTTATAGTCGGTATGTTCACCGATCAGGTTGACGCGGCCCGGAGAGCGGACGATCAGCGGATCGGATACAGAAAATGAGGTTTTGAATTTTTCTTTTACCCGGTGGGATAAGGACGGCACGCTTTCGGTTGTTTTTATCATATGTGTAAGTGTCAAATCTACATCTATTTTGCGATTCCAGCTTCGGCGGTTCTTGAAAAAAGTCCGGTAAATTCTACTCCTAAACCCGGGCTGCGGGGGATGGTGACGTGCCCGGTGTCGAATTTAATACCGGTCGCCACGTCCTCCTTTAATAAGAGCGGGCCGTCCATGTCCACATAGTCCAGTTCGGGCAGCAGGTGTGCAATAGCTGCGCTGCCGATGGTGCTCTCATTCATGCTGCCGACCATCACCTTCATACCCAGCGACCGGGCCTTGCCGATCATCCGGCGGGCCGGTGTGATCCCGCTGCACTTGGTCAGCTTGATATTGATGCCATGGAAGTGACCTGCGCAGGCTTCCACGTCGCTTTCTTTTACACAGGATTCATCGGCGATCAGCGGCAGGACGGATTCCTTATATAAGCGCTGCATACCTGCCCAGTCATCTTTAGCCAGGGGCTGCTCTACAAACTCTACTCCCAGTTCGGCCAGCCGGGGGATCTTCTGCAGGGCTTCCTCCACGGTCCAACCGGCATTGGCGTCTACCCGGAAGACAGCATCCGTGTGACGGCGTAAGGCCTCCATGATCGCCAGGTCATCCGGGGTACCCAGCTTGATCTTATAGATCGGCCAGGGTTTTTCCTTCATTTTTTCGACCATCTTATCGATGGTGTCGATCCCGATGGTAAAATCGGTTTGCGGTCCTTTTGCCGGGTCCAGCTTCCAGATCTCGTATAAGGGCAGATCTCGCATCTTGCCAAACAGGTCCCAGCCTGCCATATCGAGGGCACAGACCAGGAAGGGGTTGTCTGGTATTAAATGATGCAGGTAATGCCAGTAGCGCTGGGGCTCCGTTATCGCAAAACCTTCAATTGCCTTCTTTTTTGCTTCGATGTCGGCAATCATCTTTTCGACGGGTATATGATAATAGGTGATAGCCGGGGCTTCGCCATAACCTTTAAAACCGCGATGTTCCAGCTCGACGATGAGGGTCGGCTGGTGTGTCTTTGTGCCTTTGGATATGGTGAAGGGGTGCCTAAATTCGAGATTATAAGAATAATACGTGCAAGTCATGGGGGCCAAAAATAAGCAATTATAGAAGATCCCAAGTTTCGGAAATTACGGTTGAACCACGGGCTTCCACGCGTTTTTTTGCATTTTTGAGAAATTTTTTCCCGTTCCGGGAAGACCAGAGCGGGTGGCACGCCGGCAAAAGCCTGTGTCCCAGCGGGTTATTTTTTGGCACTCTTTTCCAATATATCCGTTCAATCACGCAATCGTACCTTATATGAAAACTCGTACCGCAGCCCTTTTCTTCGCTATTATGATCTCTGCTTTCGGCAGCGTTTCTGCCCAGGTTTCAGCCAGCGCCACAGTAACCCCCACCCTTATGATGGGCTTTACCGGAAAGATCCTGAACAATACCGCACAGCTTAGCTGGACGATGGAAAGCCAGACCAACTGTAAATGGTTTGTGATCGAAAGATCAGGCGACAACGGTGGTTTTGATTCCGTTAGTGTTGTCATCGGTCTTAACAATGGCAATACGAATGATTATAATTTTTTCGATCCCAATATGGTGAATGGTAATAACTATTACCGTCTGCGCGAAGTAGACATGGATGGTGTCATCCGTTATTCAAAAGTGCTTACGCTGAATAATGTGGAGACTTCTGCCAGGATGGCCATCTATCCTAACCCTGCCATAGCAACGCTGAACTTCTCTGTCACCAGTCCTGCTGCGCAGCAGGTGATCGTACAGGTCTATAACCTGTCAGGTGTAATGCTAATGACCACTCAGCAAATGCTGAATGCGGGTAACAACCAGCAGTCGGTAGCCATCAACGGATTGAAAAGCGGTAACTATATCTTAAAGGTCAGCAGCCGTACAGGGGCTAGCCAATATGTGCAACCTTTTGTCAAGATAATGTAGAGAAGATCGAAACCTGAAACCACCCCTAATCTTTTAACCCCTCTCCCTTAAGGCAGCCGGCACTCGTTCTGAGTGTTCGGCTGCCGACCATTTTAGGCCTACCGTGTTTGACCCCTACCTTCTACCGGCCCGCAGCGGCTACTTCTTCTTTAATTCCTGCATTGAACTCTTTTTCCTTGAGCAGCTCTTCCAGTGTCAGGTGCATCCGATACCGCCAGTAATGATGCGGATCGGCCGGCACATTGATCCTTTCGTCATTAGGATTCTCACGCCGGAAGGTCTCGCTTATCCCCATGAGGTCCTGTAGCTGGAAGATACACCACAGGGCTGGCGAATGCAGATGCTGTAATAGGATTGCCTTGTTGATCCAGGCTTCACAGAAGAGTGGCGCGTCCCCCCATTGTCCCAGTTCCTGGTTAAAGAACCGCTGTGTCTTTTCCCGATCCTCTTCCCACCAGCCGCGGATGGTGCTCATATCATGTGTGGAAGGGGTCACCACGGACAGATAAGGCGCCTCGGCGGGGTGAAAGAATTCCCGGGCCGGGTTCTTTGGCATACGCTGTACTTCCAGGCTGAGAATGCCCAGCTGACGCATTACGTCTGGTACGCTGCGTGGCACCATACCCAGGTCTTCACCACAGACCAGCATGTTGGTGGCGCGTTTCAAAGCCGGGAGCTTATGCATCGCTTCTTTTTCCCAGAAGCTATCCTGGCGGCTATAAAAATAATTGACATAAAGGTCCTTCAGCTGCTGCTGGGTATGCCATTCGAGATAACGGAAGGAGGAGGTTGACTCCATGGAGATCCGGAAATGGAACTGTTGGGCGCCCGAGCCTTCTACTTCCAGCAGGATCACATTGGACACGAGGGTATAAAGACCGGAGCGAAGCTTGTCATTCAGAGGGGAAGTCTCTTGTTTGCTGAAATGCGTCTCTATCTTTCTTTGTGTGTTGCAGGCATCCAGCAACCGGTAATTGCCATATCCTATGGGTTCGAGATAAGCAGACTTCACCTGCTCTCCATCCGGGCCAAAGATCTCCCAAAGCACTGCGTCATTGATAAAAGGCTTTGTATAGCGGTCGTAATCGAACCAGATATTTCGTTGCTGAAACTCGACCACATGAACAGGTATGGCGGGCTCAAAACGGCCCAGAATGCCTTCTACTACCTCCATGGGAATAGACCAGATCCGGAAAAAGCCGAGGATATGGTCTATCCGAAAGGCATCGAAATAATTGCGCATATGTTCGAAACGCTGTTTCCACCAGGCATAACCGTCTTTTTGCATTTCTTCCCAGTTATAGGTAGGAAAACCCCAGTTCTGGCCTTTGACGGCAAAATTGTCCGGGGGTGCTCCAGCCTGCATTTCCATATGATAAAGCCCCGGTTCTACCCAGGCATCACAGCTATAGCGGTAAATGCCGATCGGGATATCCCCTTTTAAGACGACCTGATGGTCATGGGCATAATCGACCGCTTCGCGTAGCTGGAGGTGTAAATGATACTGGATGAAATATTGCAGGGCGATGGAATCATAATGTCTGACTCCCGGAGCGGTATATTTTTGGATGGCCTCCGCATCATAGCGGCTATGCAGCTTCCATTGGGTAAAATCCGGTGTGCTGTGCTTGTCGCGTAAATAACAGAAGGCAGCATAGGGTACCAGCCAGTTCTTATTTTTGGCGAAAAAGGTCAAAAAGTCCGGATCCTTCTCAAATTCTTCTTTCTGTAACGCGTATAATTCTTTAACAGTCAACAATTTGATTTTCATTACCTGCTCATAGTCCAGTTCGGTCAAATCGTTGAGCTCCTTTTGTTTTTTACGTAGGGGCTTGATCAGTCCGGCGTATTTCCGGCCGGCGCATTTCTCGAGGTTGAGGTAGATGGGATGCAGGGCAAAGGAGGATATTGCCGCGTATGGATAGGAATCCAGCCAGGTATGGGTTGCGGTCGTGTCCTGGATGGGCAGCAGCTGGATCAGCTGGAGGCCGCATTTGACTGCCCAGTCTACCAGGAGCTGGATGTCAAGGAACTCTCCCACCCCACCTGAATCTTTGCTGCGCAGGCTAAAGACGGGGATGGCTACTCCGGCTCCGCGCCAGCCTGTATTGGGCAGGTGTACAAAGCCATCGTGGATGATGCTGATCTTTTCTTTCCGGGCATCTCCGGGCAGGCTCCGGTTGGGGCCGTTCTCAAAACGTAGAAATGACTTTTCCTTTTTGTTGTAGATGCCGTATTTGTATTCTATGGGAAATGATTCCGGCGGGATGGTCAGGTGCAGTGTCCACCAGTTGCCTTCCGGCGACAGCAACAACGGGTCTGCCAGCTCCCAGTCGTGTAATGCGATCCCATTGCCGAGGAGACAAACCACCTCATTTGAGGTCAGGAGGGGGGCTTTTACCCGGAAGACATGTGTTACTTCGTTGCTGCCCCCGCTTTTTTTCGCAGGTTTATGCCGCTTATGTTCCGGCAACAGGACTTCCCGGAAAGGATTGCTGTAAAAGACGTTCTCGAACTCTCCGGCATAATTCCAGGTATCTATGACATGGATCTCTTCGAACCCTGGTGCCGGCGGCTCGATCACTTTATCATCTCCCCATTCTTCCGTTAGAGTGCCGTCGTCGTTGGTAAGGACATAATGATAGTGTAAAGGCTCCGCCATAGGGGCATCAAGCATGATGCGGCCATGCCAGAACTCCCCGTTGACATAGTCGAGGGGGATGGCGGCGCTGATATCATCGTTGCCAAGCTGTGGCAGGTTCCCGGTTAATAGAATAGACTGACCAGGATGTGTATAAAACCGTAAATAGAAATCTATCTTCATTTTCCTGTTTTTCGATCGGTAGCACTCCGTAATGTGTATTTTTTACATTATGCTACTAAATTATACCAATTTTGTGTAATACGTTGAAGTGATGGATACTTTTTGGAATTTTCACGATGCCGAGCCCCGAAGATATTCATTTTTTTAGCTTTGGTCCATTGAGACCTTTGCCTTAGATTTGCACAAATTTTAGTCAATGGAACAGCAAAAGAAAAGCACGGCAATTTACTGGTTATTGTTCTTCCTTTTTACCGCCTTATTTGGTGTGGCTGTAGCTAAGCACTTTGAATATCTGACCCTGATCCTTCCTTTCGTCTGCACATTCTTTGTGAAAGCGATGGACATCATGTAGATTATGAATCTTATAGATTTTTTGTCCTTTCAATATGACAAATGCCACTTGAGATCAGGTGGCATTTTGCTTCTCAACCTGCACTGTTTCCTATGTCCAAGATCAACTTCTACCAGTCGACACTTGATGATTGCAACGATCATGTACAGCGTTTGCGAAAAAAAATGAATCTGCTCGCGCTGGTGCGTCTGCTTTTGTTTGCGGGTGTCGTTTACTTCATTTACCTGCTTATCCAGGATTTTAGCACTACCCTTCTGTTGCTGTCTGTGGTGCTATTCGCTGCCTTTCTTATCTGTGTCAACGTCTATTTCCGGTTAAAGGATCAGCGGGCTTTATGGGAGAAGCTGGCGTGGATCAATACCAACGAGCTTGGTCTGCTTCGCAACGGGCTGAATGATTTCCCTGATGGTTCCGGCTTCCTGGATTCGGATAATTATCTCGACGACCTTGACATCTTTGGGAAGCGGAGCATTTTTCATGTCCTGAACAGGACAACTACCAGTCATGGCACCCGAACTTTGACCGGGCTTTTGCGGAACAGTCTTCTTGCTATGGATGCTATCAAAGAGCAGCAGCAGGCCATTCGTGTCCTGGCGCCTCAATCCCGGCAGCGGCAGCTGCTAACGGCGAAAGGGCTGCTGGCTGGTGAAAGGGAAGGCAATCTCGACAGCATTCAAGGCTGGCTCGACACCGAACCTCTTCTTTATAACCGCAAGGGTCTTCGGATCCTCATAAATCTATTGACCCTCTTTAATCTTTTTGCCCTCTTCTTTTATCTTTCCAGCAACAACTATACCCTGTTATTGGCGGGTGTCCTGATCTCGTGGATGTTTACCGCTTCTTTTACAAAGCGGATCGATCTGGAGCACGAGCATATAGCCCGCAAACAGAATATCCTGGATCAATATGCGGCCATTCTTGCGGTATTCAATACGGTCGAGACGGTCGATTCGCTGCTGTTGCAGCAGCTGCAGGCCCGGACGGGAAAGGCGCATAAGGCTATCCGTCAGCTGTCAAAGCTGTCGGCCTTTTTTGATCAGCGGATCAATGTCCTGGTGAAGACTTTTTTGAATGCCTTTTTTTCTTATGATCTGCGTTGTCTTATAGCACTCGAACGCTGGAAGATCACTAATAAAAGTTTTTTTCCCGGCTGGATCGAGGCCGTGGGGAATGTAGAGTGTCTGAATTCGCTGGCGACCTTTGCTTTTAATAACCCGGATTACGTCTATCCATCAGCTTCATCGGAGGCTAGTCTTTTTATAGAAGCTACGCAGCTCTCCCACCCTCTTATCTCCGCGGGCTCCCGTGTTGCCAACGACTTTACCATTGGCCGCGGCGAACGCCTGATCCTTGTTACGGGTTCCAACATGTCGGGGAAGACGACTTTTCTGAGAACGATAGGTGTCAACCTGCTTTTGGCCCAGTGTGGTCTTCCGGTCTGCGCCAGCACCTTTTCCTTTACGCCGATGTATCTGCTTACCTCGCTGCGGATCAGCGATTCTTTGCAGGAGCAGACTTCTTATTTTATGGCAGAGCTGAAGAAGCTCCGAAGCATCGTTCACCAGCTTCAAACGGGTAGGCCTTCTCTGGTGCTGATCGATGAGATCCTGCGGGGCACCAATTCGGAGGACAAGACCCATGGCTCGGAGCAGTTCATCCGCAAGCTGATGCAATATCATTGCCTGTCGTTGTTTGCAACGCATGATCTATCGCTGGGGCAGCTGGAGCAGGAATTGCCGGGTACGATCAGCAACTATTGTTTTGAAAGCATTATTGAAGGGGACTCGCTTCATTTCAATTATCAGCTACAGCGTGGTATTGCGCGGAATCGCAATGCTTCTTTTTTGATGAAGAAGATGGAGATTATCTAACGATGTGGGTTAGATGTAACAAAAAACCCGCTCATTGCTGAGCGGGTCGCTAATCTAAGCTAACCATTGCCTTACCTTAACATTATTAAAAACCGAAGCCGGTAATAATCGTTGGGTTCTTACGCGGATGACCGGCATAACGGCTTCTCCGACGCATATTCCAGAGGTTTACTGCCCCAAAGCTGCGATTGCGGGGTTTTGAGAATACGACATCTGTCGCCACGGTCTCTTTTACTTCGGTTACCAGGTTCTTTAGGATAGCGGCTTCCATTTGCACACGCGAGTGCATTACATCACTGTTCATAACATATCTGTTTTAAAAATTTCTAAAAATTATTGGAGCAACCTTCGGAGAAAAAACACTAAAGCATCGTTGTAAGAAAGTGTCAAATCGCGCTGTATGAGTGAACTGGTTTCAGTCCGTTTATGGCGAGCTAATACGTTTTAGTTGCTCAATTCGGGTGCAAAATTACGATTCTTTTTCGCATATGCAAGCCTTTGGTCAAAAGATTTTGGCACGAGGCTGTATTTTGTTGATTATCATTAATTTATGTTATCCACAAAAAAGCCCCGCACTAGCGGGGCCTTGTATTGTAGCGGAACGTTTATTTGGGGAAACGTCTGTTTATTTTACTTCTTCGAATTCTGCGTCGGTGACATTTTCTCCACCGCTGTTCTGCTGTTGTCCGCCGGCTTCAGCACCTGGTTGTCCACCGGCTTGCTGAGTAGCCTTGTACATTTCTTCAGAGGCAGCTGTCCAGGCATTGTTCATCTCTGCTACTGCGGCATCGATGGCGGCTATGTCCTGTGACTTCTGTGCGTCTTTCAATTTGTTCAGCGCGGTTTCGATGGGCGCCTTCTTGTCTGCGGGCAGCTTGTCACCAAATTCCTTCAGCTGTTTTTCCGTCTGGAAGATGAGGCTATCGGCCTGGTTGACCTTGTCGACCTTTTCGCGGGCTGCCTTATCGGTAGACTCGTTGGCCTTTGCTTCTGCCTTCATCTTTTCGACTTCTTCCTTGCTGAGGCCGCTGCCGGCTTCGATACGGATCTTCTGTTCCTTGCCTGTGCCCTTGTCCTTTGCCGTCACGTGCAGGATACCATTGGCATCGATATCGAAGATGACTTCGATCTGCGGAACGCCACGGGGAGCAGGAGGGATACCATCCAGGTTGAATGTACCAAGGCTCTTATTTTGATTAGCCATTGGACGTTCGCCCTGCAGAACATGGATCTGTACGCCGGGTTGATTATCGCTGGCTGTAGAGAAAGATTCCGATTTCTTTGTCGGGATCGTCGTATTGGATTCGATCAGTCTTGTCATTACACCACCCATCGTCTCGATACCGAGAGAAAGAGGTGTTACGTCAAGCAGCAGCACATCCTTTACTTCACCCGTGAGGACTGCGCCCTGGATGGCTGCACCAACGGCAACGACCTCATCCGGGTTTACTCCCTTATTGGGTTTCTTACCAAAGAACTTCTCGACGATCTCCTGTACCTTGGGGATACGGGTAGAACCACCGACCAATATTACTTCATCGATCGCGGAAGTGCTGATACCAGCGTCCTTCAGGGCCTGTTCGCAGGGTTTCAGACAGCGTTCGAACAGAGTGTCCGCCAGCTGTTCGAATTTTGCGCGGGTCAGCTTCTTTACAAGGTGCTTTGGCACTCCGTCAACGGCTGTGATATAAGGCAGGTTGATCTCGGTTTCGCTGGAAGAAGACAATTCGATCTTGGCTTTTTCAGCAGCTTCCTTCAGCCTTTGCAGGGCCATTGGGTCCTTACGCAGGTCGACATTCTCTTCCTTCTTAAACTCATCAGCGAGCCAGTCCATAACGACCTTATCAAAGTCGTCACCACCGAGATGGGTATCCCCGTTGGTTGACTTTACTTCAAACACGCCATCTCCCAGTTCCAGGATGGAGACGTCAAACGTACCACCACCCAGGTCAAATACGGCTATTTTTTCATCCTTTCCAGCCTTGTCCAGGCCATAGGCCAGGGCAGCGGCGGTAGGTTCATTTACGATACGACGAACGGTCAGACCAGCAATTTCGCCGGCTTCCTTGGTTGCCTGGCGCTGAGCGTCATTGAAGTAGGCAGGCACCGTGATGACGGCTTCTGTCACTTCCTGGCCCAGATAGTCTTCGGCCGTTTTCTTCATTTTTTGCAGGATCATTGCGGAGATCTCCTGCGGAGTGTACAACCGGCCATCGATATCGATACGGACCGTATTATTGTCACCCTTGACCACTTTATAGCTCCAATGTGTGATCTCATTGGTCACTTCGTCATACCGGCGACCCATGAACCGTTTTACGGACATGATCGTGTTGATGGGGTTTGTGATAGACTGCCGTTTTGCAGGATCCCCTACTTTTCTTTCTCCGTTTTTCAGGAAACCCACGATAGACGGGGTCGTACGACGACCTTCGTCATTGGCGATCACGACGGGTTCATTCCCCTCCATAACAGCCACGCAACTATTCGTTGTGCCGAGGTCAATTCCTATGATCTTTCCCATATTGTTTATCTGATTTTAAAGGTTTTCAATTTCATTACTTACCGGATAGCATTGACAATCATTATGCCACGGCCCCAAAAATGAAAAAATGGCAGGTCGCCGGAGCGGACCTGCCACTAAAAAAGTTTGTTCGGAAGGCTCCACTGGCTGTGGCACCCATCTGGGCGGGACCCGCGACCACCCTTTGGCGGGCCCGGCGCTCACCGCACCACTTCCAGCACCGGTTTCAGCGAATCGCCTTTAAAAACATAATCTGCCACTTCATCCAGTCCGGGTGTGGTGGAATTAAAAGAAATGCCTGTACCCGCCATTTTGACCATACAAATGTCGTTTTCTCCATCCCCGACTGCCACGGAATCTGCCAGGCTGATGCCAAAACGATGTAAGATATACTGGAACATATTGGATTTGCAATGGTCGTGTTCACACTGGCTGAACCGGTCCTTCAACAGCTGGGAGGGGATGCGGACCTCTCCGGTAGCCACGCTTTTCTGGAACTCGAGCTCGTTGCCGAGGGTAAAATCGAGGCCCAGCAGGTTCTTGACATGATTAGCTATGGCGTGATAGCTGTCGCTGATAATGCCACAGACATACCCTCTGACCTGTAGTTCCCGAATCACCTGCACGGCATCCCCGATCAGGGGAATAGATTCCACAACATGGATAAGCTCTGCAAAAGTCCTTCCCTCAAGCAGGCGGGCTATCTTCTGGGTTTTGATGTAATTGCTTTTCGGCTGGGCTAAAATATCACCCAGCTCCCGCGTAAAGCCGAATCGTTCGGCCGCGGCTTTTATAAAGCTGCCTTGCAGGAGTGTATTGTCCATGTCAAAAACGATCATTTTTTTGGGCTGACGAACCATCTCCTTCAGGGCGAACTCCACCTGCTCGCGCATGATATGTGGAGTGTCGTCTTCCTGGCGTCTGCCGCCGTCGAAGATGTTTACCCGTTTGAAAATGGCATTGGCAACCTGTTTGGACATCCGGCCCAGGACGTGTAAGGGATGGCGGTCGTTTTCCACCTCTCCGATACAGACCTCTGTGATCCTTGCATTGACATTGTGCATATCGATAAGCAGCCCGATGTCCACTCCATAGTCGTTGTCAAATTCGACTTTTTGCAGGAAAGACTTTTTTCCGGCGATCATCCCGCTGAGCGGCTGTTTGAACTGTAATAAATGAGGGAAGAAGAACTCCAGCATCGGTTTGACCAGGATCTCCGCCACGCGGCCGCTCTGCCGCTCAAAATAGGATTTCACAAAATCCGCCTCATCGCGTATCAACGGCGCCGTTAGCATTCCGACGATATCCACTTCGTAGTCCGGTGTATCGGCCTCCAGAAAGACCAGGATCTCATTTTTTGCCATCAGCAGTCCCTCGCGCATCGAATCGCCTTTTCCTACATGGGTACTCGTAATGACCCTGACATCTTCTTCCTTTTTTGCTTCCGCGATAGTATTGTCTGTCGACATATCATCCACGACAATGATCTCATTCACCAGCTCACTGCGTTTCGCCTGGCGAATGACCTGACGAATCGTCTTTTCTTCATTCAGAGCGGGAATGATAACTGTTACCATAGGCTTATTGTTTTGAGGTGTGCACCTGTAAAGTTACGAAAAAATGCTGCTGGTGAACCCCATAAACTGTGCCAGTAAGTTCGTTGTAAGGATTTGAAAAACAAGAATTAATTTCGTTAGCAGGAATTTTAATACAGTATTATGCCTATCGCCCCCGAAGTATATAAAAAAATCGTCACGGCCAAAGTCTTTATCGACGATAATTTCCCAGAACTTCGGGGAGCTGCTTCGCCACGCTCCCCTCGTTCGTAACCTTCGCTTTGCTCGGTTACACTGGACCTGGACAGACTTTCCAGGGAGGCCTGTCTTTCCCGTTATCATTTTCACCGGCTTTTTACCCGGATCTATAAGGTCACACCGCATCAATACCTGACACAGAAACGTATCGGTCAGGCGCGCCGGTTCCTGGCCGACCGCGATCTCTCTGTAACAGAGATATGTAATCATGTCGGTTTTGAAAGCATCGGCTCCTTTAGCCTGCTTTTTAAAAAAGAGATAGGCGCTGCTCCTTCCAGCTACCGGGATGAGGCCTGGCGGAGAGAACAGCAGGCCATCCGGCAGCCTCGTTCAGAACTTCGCCGGAGCTGCTTCGCCACGCTCCGACTCGTTCGTAACCTTCGCTATCGCTCGGTTATCCCCCATTGTTTTTTTGAGAACTGCATTTCCGATACACCCATCGACGGCGTTCCTGCTCAGAAAAGCAATTCTCAATAAGCCCTATCTCTTTAGAAAAGGTAGTTTTGGGTCTTAAATTTACTTTTTATGATCACAAAGCTCTCACACATCACCTTTTTTGTACTCGACCAGGACAAGGCTTATGACTTCTATGTAAACACGCTGGGGTTTACTGTCAACACCGATGCAAAGATGCCCAATGGCTTTCGCTGGCTGACGGTCTGTCCGCCGCAGCAGCCAGATCTGGAAATAGCCCTGCTCCCACCTCTTGCCGGCGGTATGAGCTATGACGAGGAGACAAGAAATGCTTTTAAGGTATTGCTTGAAAAGGGCGCGCTGGGTGCAGGAGTATTCGACACCCCCGATTGCCGGGCCACTTATGCCGAGCTAAAGGACAAAGGCGTGGCCTTTAAATGCGAGCCAAAGGAGCAGTTCTATGGGACGGAGGCTGTCATGTCCGATGGGCTGGGCAATTGGTTTAGTATGACACAGCGGAAAGAGGGCTGAAGATCTGCGCAGCTGGCTGCGCCCGGCGATGCCTGTGCGACGCGTGATATATGCGGCGGGCTGCAGCGACCTGCACTGCGGCTCCGGTTGCCGCGTTGCTAATCTATCTGTCGTTTGGGTTGTTCCTCCCTGAAGGTGAACTTTTTTTGTGTCACATAGCTGAAAGTCACGACGATAATGGTCGTAAGGACCTTTGCCGCAGTGGGATAGATATGGAATTGCTCTACAAAGAGCTTGATGAAGACATAGTTGAGTCCAAGGCAGATAACCACCAGCAAAAAATACCGGAAGAGCTGTACCCTTCCGTGGAGGGTGGATTCCGTGAATACGATGTACCGGGCCAGGAAAAACCCCGTAGGAAAGCTCACGCAAAAGGCAATGAGAATAGATGCAATATGGGACTTGATGACAAGGAATCCAAGGTCAACGTCGTGTTTGTGCAGGATAAAATTATATCCTATGGAATACATAACGATATCCAAAATAGTATTGGCACCCCCGCAGGCCGCATAGCGAAACGTTTGCAGGGGCATTACCTTGCTGAAGGGCGGGTAAAAGAAATCGAGAAACGAGATTATGTTTTTTTTGAGTGTCTGTACCATTCCAGTTAAAACTTCAAAGATACTACCAAATATGCTTTCTAAAGTTAAAAAATGGCTATTAATCGGTTAACAGCGGGGCGGGGCGCTGATGGCAGTGGCAGGAGGTGATCTGGCAGCAGTGGCGGCAAAGCGCGAGGAGCCAACACCGGTGTTAGGGAAAACGATACCGGTGTCCGGCCAAAACGACACCGGTGATTGCCCGACATGCCTTACATTTGCAGCCAATCTGTGGAAAAAATGGACATCATCAGTCAAATCAGAACAGCCGCCAGTCAGGCCCTTCATGAAAAATTTCAATTTGATCTGGCTCCGGCCGATATAACCGTCAGCGAAACCAAACCGGAATTCGAGGGCGACTATACGGTAGTGTTGTTCTCTTTTGTCAAACAATTAAAGAAATCTCCGGAGGCATTGGGCAACGAGCTGGGACAAGCGCTGCTGGCCGGCAACCCGGAGCTGTTTTCCGCCTTCAATGTCATCAAGGGTTTTCTGAATCTCACCGTGGCCGACAGCCGCTGGATCGATTTCCTCACGCAGGAACATGCCAATACCAGCTTTGGCCGCAAGCCCGCCAACGGAAAGAAAGTGATGGTGGAATATTCCTCTCCCAACACCAACAAACCCCTTCACCTGGGACATCTCCGTAACAATTTCCTGGGATGGAGCATTGCCGAGATCTACAAGGCAAATGGATATGAGATCTTTAAGACCTGCATCGCCAACGACCGCGGAATCCATATCTGTAAGAGCATGGTCGCCTGGCAGCTGTTTGCGAATGGTGCGACTCCCGAAAGTACGGGGATCAAGGGCGATCACCTTGTTGGAGATTATTATGTCCTCTTTGGCAAGGTCCATAAAGAGCAGATAGCAGAGCGCGTCGCAGGCGGGATGGATAAGGAGCAGGCCGAGAAGGAAGCGCCTATTATGAAAATGGCGCAGCAGATGCTGGTTGACTGGGAAGCAGGCAAGCCGGAGGTGATAGAGCTTTGGAAGACGATGAACAGCTGGGTCTATGCCGGTTTTGACGTCACGTATAAAAGGATCGGCAGCGACTTTGATAAGACATATTATGAAAGCAATACTTACCTGCTGGGTAAGGAGCTGGTTGAACAAGGGCTGGCAAAGGGAGTCTTCTTTAAACAGGAGGACGGCAGCGTTTGGATCGACCTCACTGCCGATGGGCTTGACCAGAAGATCGTGCAACGGAAGGATGGGACTGCGGTGTATATGACACAGGATATAGGTCTGGCCGTAAAGAAATATGAAGAGTTCCGGTCCGATCGCAGCATCTATGTCGTCGGGGACGAACAGAATTATCACTTCAAGGTTCTGAAGCTGATCTGTCAGAAGCTGGGGCTGCCATCCGCCGACGGGATCTTCCACCTGAGCTATGGCATGGTCGAGCTGCCTACGGGTCGTATGAAAACACGGGAAGGCACCGTTGTCGATGCCGATGACATCCTTGACGAAATGACCAGCGAGGCAGAAAAGAAAACAAAGGAACAAGGAAAGACAGAAGGTTTTACAGCAACAGAATTAAAGGATCTCTATGATATCATTGGCCTGGGCGGTCTTAAGTTTTTCCTGCTCCGGGTCGATCCCAAAAAGAAGATGATCTTCAATCCCGAAGAATCCATCGATCTGCATGGTTATACAGCGACCTTTATACAATATGCCTATGCCCGGATCCGGTCGGTCCTTCGTAAAGAAGGTATCCCCGGTGATAAGCGGGTAGACGTAGCTGGTATAGCGACTCCGCTCCTGCCAGCCGAAAAGGTCTTACTGGTCACCGCAGAAAAATATTCCGGAGTCATCACCGTAGCCGGTGACGAGATGAGCCCATCGCTCATATCCAACTACGCCTTCGAGCTGGCCCAGGCCTTCAACTCCTTCTACAACCTGCATTCCATTGCAAATGCTGAAACACCGGAGAAGAAAGCCCTGCGGCTCCAATTGGCGCAGCTGACATCGACCATTTTGCGTTCGGCGCTGGCGCTACTGGGTATCCGGGTGCCGGAGAGAATGTAGGTTAGCGCAACACTACCGCCCCCAATGGCGGCAGGTGAACCGTTAGCTCGTAAATTTCATCGCTCTCATCGACGAGCTTCACCGGCACATCGGGGTTATTTGTATCCCCCGTGCCCCAATACTTTTTATCATCGCTGTTAAAGATCTCTTTCCAGGCCGCCTTGCCCCAGGTATAAACCTTCCAGTCCCTACGCACCACAGGCGTAAAGTTCAGAATAATCAGCACATCCTTCTCCGAGTCCTTTGCCTTCCGGCGATAGACCGCCACACTCTCGGCCCTGTGCTGCAGATCCACCCACTCAAATCCGTATTGATTGAACTGGTTCTCAAACAATGCAGGCTCGCTGCGCAACAAAAGATTGAGATCCTTTACACAGTCCTGTAACATACGATGCGAGTCGTGCTTCAGCAAACCCCAGGGTAGTTCGGTCTTGTAGTTCCATTCGGTGGTGGAGCCGAACTCATCTCCCATAAACAGGAGCTTCCCGCCGGGATGTGTCATCATATAACTATACAAGAGCCGCAGATTGGCAAACTTCTGCCAGTCATCTCCCGGCATCTTATAGATCATCGGTGATTTCCCGTGTACCACTTCATCGTGACTGAGGGGCAGCACAAAGTTCTCATCATAATAATACATCATACTAAAGGTGAACTTGTCCTGCCAGTCCTTCCGGTAGATGGGGTCCAGCTTGAAGAAGTCGAGGGTATCATGCATCCAGCCCATCATCCACTTCATCCCAAAGCCGAGTCCGCCGGCAAAGGTCGGCCGGCTTACCCCCGGCCAGTCGGTCGCTTCTTCTGCTATGGTTTGGACGTCGGGGAAATCACGGTAGACCGTCGCATTCAGATCCTTTATAAATGCTATCGCCTCCAGGTTGCCATCTCCGCCATGTTCATTAGGTTCCCATTCTCCTTCTTCCCGGGAATAATTCAGCTTCAGCATCGAACTTACAGCATCGACCCGCATCCCGTCGATATGATATTTATCCAGCCAGTAGCGGGCATTGCTGATCAAAAAGGATTTTACCTCTCCCCTTTTGTAATTGAAGATATAGCTGTTCCAGTCCGGATGAAACCCTTTCCGCATATCGGCATACTCATAGGTATTTGCTCCGTCGAAAAGATAAAGGCCATGATAGTCATAGGGGAAATGCGATGGCACCCAATCCAGGAGCACTCCGATACCTGCCTGGTGGAAAGCCTCCACCAGCGCCATAAAGCCCTGCGGATCGCCAAAACGGGAGGTCGGCGCAAAATATCCTGTTCCCTGGTAACCCCAGCTGCCATCGAAAGGGTGTTCCATCACCGGCATCAGCTCTACATGGGTAAAGCCCATCTTTTTGACATATGGCACCAGCAGCTCCCGGATCTGATCGTAGGAGTTGTATCGCTCCTCGTCGTTCTTATCCGGCCGCATCCAGCTGGCAAGATGTACTTCATAGATGCTCCAGGGTGCTTCGAGCGAGTTGGCATCCTTCCGGCTGCTCATCCACGGCCCATCCTTCCAGGGATAATCCAACTCCCAGGTGATGGAGGCCGTCCTGGGCCGCATTTCCCAGAAATACGCATAGGGATCACCTTTATCGAGTGTACCTCCGTTGTAGCCATGGATGTGATACTTATAGGATTCTCCGGTTGGGATATGCGGAATAAAGCCTTCCCAGATCCCCGAACGCTCCAGGCGGACAAAGAGTGGATGGACATCCGGTGTCCAATTGTTGAAATTACCGATCACTGACACTGCTGTTGCATTGGGCGCCCATACGGCAAAATAGTATCCTTCCGTTCCGAGTACCGTAGCCCGATGACTTCCGAACAGATTATATAAACGATAATGTGTTCCGTTCTGAAAATTGCGGATATCCTCTTCCGTAAAGAGCGAATAATTCCATACCCGTTTAGTCGAATCCACAAAATGCGTCTCTTCATATTTCTGACCGATAGGTGTATCCACGATTTTATTTTTTGTCTTTAACGTAAATTTAAGGGATCGCTTTTGCAATTCGCTAGTTTTGAAATTAATTTGGGGCACCTTAACCATTTAAATCCTTATGCCTAAGCTGACCGCTTTCTTATTCCTATGGCTGGGCCTGTCTATGACTTGTCTGGCGCAGATCTCCCATGTTACCGGTACAGTCTCCGATACAGCGGAAAAAAGGAATTTGAGCAATGGCTCCGTTCTCCTCCTTCGCCCTTCCGATTCGATCCTAGTTCAACATACCCGTACCGATGCAAGCGGGCGGTTTACCCTAAAAAACATTCCCCCCGGCCACTATCTTTTTATGGTCACCTACCCTGCCTATGCAGACTATGTGGACGATCTCAACATAAAAGATACGGGGACGATCACCCTTCCCACCATCGGGATGGTGCTAAAATCCAAATTGCTCCAGGAAGTGGTCGTCAGCGGCAACAGAGGCGCCATCCGGATGAAGGGAGACACGACAGAATTCAATGCCGATAGCTTCCGCACCCAGCCCAATGCCACTGTGGAAGACCTTTTAAAGAAATTACCCGGCATCCAGGTCGACAAGAACGGGAAGATCACCGCCCAGGGAGAAGCCGTAAAAAAAGTGTTGGTCGACGGGGAAGAATTCTTTGGGGACGACCCTACCCTTGTCACTCAGAATCTCAGGGCCGACATGGTCGATAAAGTACAGGTCTATGACAAGAAGAGCGACCAGGCCACCTTTACGGGTATCGACGACGGCAAGCGCGACAAGACGATAAACCTCAAGCTAAAGGATGGCAAAAAGAACGGTTATTTCGGCCGGGCTACCGCCGGAGTAGGTACGGATGGGTATCATGACTACCAGCTAATGGCCAATTATTTCCGAAACAAGGAAAAGCTTGCCGGTTATGGCATTGTTTCCAATACCGGCAAGACGGGGCTTACCTGGAACGAAAGGGATAATTACGGACAAAGTTTCCTCGCCAACGCGGATGTGGACGAGAATACCGGGAGTATCTCTATCCAGGGCGGTTTGCGGGACGACCTGGACAGCTGGTCCGGTCAATACGAAGGCCAGGGTTATCCATCCGTAAAGACGGGAGGGCTGCACTACAACAACAAGTGGAACGACGACAACCAGTCCCTCAACGGCAACTATAAGTATATGCAGCTGGATGTCAACGGCAACAGCACGACCAATTCGCAATTCATCCTGCCGGATACGCTGTATTATAATAATCAGCGCCAAAGCTTCCGAAACCAGATCATCCGTCACAGTTTTGGCGGCGCCTATGAATATAAATTTGACAGCACCTCATCCCTGAAGATCATGGCTGACGGTGGCACAGATCATAAGACGACAAACAATATCTTTCATTCGGAAGCCCTCGCCAGCGACAGCAGTCTCGTCAATCAGAACGATCGTACGACCAGTACCGTTGGGGACAATCATGCTGTCAACAGCAACCTGCTCTGGCGTAAAAAACTGGCAAAAAAAGGCAGGACTATTTCCGTCAATCTAAGAGAGAACTATACCGACAACACCTCCAGCGGCTACCTCAACTCCGATACCCGTCTTTATAGCGAAGGCGCCCTCTTCAAGGATTCGCTGATCGATCAGTACAAGAATTATCATACCCAGACCACCTTGTTCGATTCGCGGATCACCTATACCGAGCCCCTGTCAAAAATTTCGTTTCTCTCTGCCAACTATGGAGTATCTGTCAACAACAGCCATTCCGACCGTAATTCCTTTAATAAGACGAATGGCGGAAAATACAGCGATCTCGACTCTTTGTACAGCAATGACTATCGGTACAATGTCTTTTCCCAAAAGGCCGGTCTGAGCTATAGTCTTATCAAAAAGAAGCTTCGTCTGACCACCGGCAGCGATGTGGGTTTTACCAATTTCTCACAGGACGATCTGCATGCCGACACATCCCTCAAACGGCGTTTTGTCAACTGGTATCCCAATGCTTCCGCGACCTATTTTTTCAACAATATGCGGCGACTGAATTTCTATTATTCCGGTAATACCATCCAGCCACAGGTACAGCAGATCCAGCCTATCCTCACCAATGAAGATCCATTGAACATCACCATCGGCAACCCGGGTCTGAAGCCTTCGTTCGTGAATCGCATGCAGCTGTTTTTCAACGACTTTAAGATCCTTACGGACAGGGGGATCTGGATCAGCGCCTCCTATAATTTCACACAGAATGCCATCGGCAGCAGCGTGTCTGTGGACTCTGTCGGCAGGCGGGTCTCTCAGTATGTCAATGTGAGCGGGAATCATTCTATCTCTGCCTATGGCGGGTATAATTTCAAGTGGCATAAGCCAAATATCAATTTCGACTTTTATGGCAACCTCAACGACAACACGAGTGTCAGCGTCGTGAATAACCTGGCGAATTCGACGCACAGCCAGATGTACACGCTTGGGAATGGGCTCTGGACAAACAAAGAGAAAAAATATGAATTCAGCATTCGCTACTCCGCGACCTATACCCAAAGTCGGTCGAGTATCAATACCGGTGTCACCACTCATTACTGGACATATTCCATCCAGCCCTCGGCCGAGGTATTCCTGCCCTTTAAATTCCTGGTTCATGCCGAAGGTGATATCAGCCTGCGGCAAAAAACATCCGTTTTTGACAACAACAACAATGTAGTCCTGCTTAATGCCTGGCTGGGCAAGAAATTCCTGAAGAACGACGCCCTGCTGCTGAAGGCTTCGGGTAACGATCTTTTAAATCAGAATGTTGGTTTTAACCGGACAGTTAACAGTAACTTTATTTCACAGAATACCTATAGCACGATCAAACGGTATTTTATGCTTTCCCTTGTCTGGAACTTTACCAAGCCAGGGACGCCCGCACCGGCGCGGAATTAAGGAACCATATAAAATTATTCCTATGTCGCGAATTCTTATCCTCCTCACCTTTCTTTGCGTCGCAGCGGCTGCCGGCGCACAAAACAATACTGTCTTTATTTCGCAGGGGAAGATCGAATACGAGAGAAGCACGAATGTTTATGCACAGCTCAGCAAGGATGACGAAGGAGAATGGAGCGAACTGCAGAAAAAGGCGTCTTCGCATTTCAAGACGGCCTATTTCGATCTGCTTTTCAACCGGAACAAAAGTCTTTACCGGCCGGGCAGGGAAAGCAATGACAAGGACAATAGCATGTGGATCCAGGCGCCGGCGCAGAACAATACCATCTATTCCGACCTGGACAATGCAAAAGGCATCAGCCAGAAGAACATCTTCGAAGAGCTGTTCCTGGTACAGGACAGCCTCCGAAAGGTAAAATGGAAGATCACGGCCGAGACCCGCAACATCGCCGGCTTCTCCTGTCGCCGGGCCAATGCGATCATCATGGACTCCATTTATGTGGTCGCCTTTTATACCGATGAGATCCTTACTTCCAGTGGCCCTGAGTCTTTTTCCGGGCTACCCGGCATGATCCTGGGCGTTTCGCTGCCGCATGAACACATCTCCTGGTTTGCTACAAAGGTTGAAGCGACCCCCGTCCCCGATAGTCAGCTGGCTCCGCCGGCAAAAGGAAAGAAGACGGACAACACCAATTTGACGGAGACTATCCGGCGGGGGATGAAGGATTGGGGGAAGGAGGGACAACGATTTATGCGGGCGGCTTTGTTATGATCAACGCCGGCTTTTGTAGCTATCGGCTTCAGCGTTGCAATTCCAGCACCCACATGGTACGGCCCGGCAGCTCTTCCTGCTGGCCCAGTGGATGTCTCTGGCCTGTCAGCACATCGACCCCTTCGGTAAAACCGCCTGTCCGTTGAGCATAGCGGCTAAAGTCCAGCTTTATTGAAGCATTGCCTGTATTCATGGCACAGAGGATCGTCTGTTTTGCATCGTATCTGAAATAGACATACAGGCTTTTCTCCGGTGTATATTGCATTAACTTACCCGTTTGCAGTGCAGAGGACTTGTGGCGGAACTGACCGAGTGTTTGCACTATTCGCTGGACGGATAGCTCATCGGTTGTGAGGCCCTCACCCGTAAAGGCGTTCTTATGGTCGCCTGGCCAGCCTCCTGGAAAATCCAGGCGGACCCATCCGTCGGGATTGGCAAATCCTTTCATCAGGATCTCTGTTCCATAATACAGCTGAGGGATGCCTCTTGTGGTCAGCAACCAGGACAGGCCCATTTTCTGTGCTGCGAGGTCCTCTCCTACCTGGGAGAAGAATCGGCTCATGTCGTGATTGTCGAGGAAGACGACATTCCGGGTCGGGTCTTCGTAGAGGAAGTCATTGCTTAGAGTATTGTACAGATCATTCACTCCTGCACCGGTGGTATCTTTTACTGCGGGTACGATGCCGCTGAAATTACATTGAAAATCTACTACGCCGGGCAGATTGCTCTTATAGGGCAGGTCCAGGTGATTACGGGTGAAATAAGCCTGGTTGGCTGTCCCGTGTACCCATGCTTCACCGAATAAGGTGATATGCGGATATTCATCAAGAAGCGCCTTGTTGCACCGGTTCATAAAGTCGAGGTCATTGTAGATATAGGTGTCGATGCGCCAGCCATCTACGCCAAAGGTCTCCACACACCAAAGGGCATGCTGGATGAGGAATTCGGCTACGTCGGGGTTGTTTTGGTTCAGGTCGGGCATCTGGGGGATGAACCAGCCGTCGCTGCTGAGTTTCTTATCGATATCGCTGGCGTGCGGGTCCAGCAGCGGTTGATCGCGGTAGTTAGTTTGGGTATATTGCGGCCACTGATGCAGCCAGCTTTTTTCGGGGAGGTCCTGTATGAAGAGATGATAAAGACCAACGTGATTGTAGACTGCATCCTGGATCAGCTTCATTCCTCGCCGGTGGAGTTCGTCGGAAAGCTTTTTGTACAGGGGCGCGCCGCCGAGACGTGGGTCGATGGTATAATGATCGGTGAAGGCGTAACCATGTTCGGTCCGATCAGGCATATCGTTGAGCAGTACCGGTGTCATCCATAGCGTCGTCACCCCAAGACGCTGTAAATAATCCAGGTGGTTGATGATGCCCTGCAGGTCTCCGCCATGACGCAGGAAAATGGAATCCCGGTTGAGGGACTGATCGCGCAGACCGGGGATACGATCGTTATCCGGATCGCCATTGCTGAAACGGTCCGGCATCAGGAAATATATAAAGTCTGCGGAGGTGACGCCTTGAGCGAAGGTCGTGCTTTTACCGCTGCGTCTTTTGAGGAGTGGATAGGAAAGGATATTTGTGGGGCCTTGCTTGTGGGTTATGCGGATCGGCAGATTGCCGGGCTTTGTCGTTTCGGCGAGCTGGAGCCGGATAAAGAGATAGTTGGGATTGCTGACACGGTGGAATTCGGTGAGTCGTATGCCAGGGTATGTGATACTCACGGCGGCATCGGTACCGATGTTGGGAGCATGGACCATTATTTGAAGCGAGGAATGTTTCATCGCGACCCACCAGTTGGTGGGATAGACTTTGGGGTCCTGCGCGGTTGCATTGAGTATGCTTAGCAGGATACAAGCAAAGGTTAGAGATCGCTCCATGTAGAATTTAGTTTAAGACTGCTGTCCGGCATAAAAACCGGCTTTCTCCTGTTGCATGCGGATGGCGCCGCCATCATAGACAAAGAGGACGGATATGGCCGCGGCTATCAGACTGAAACCGGCAAGCACGATCGAATAAATAGGTTGTCCTCCATATATATGTTTGACGATCCAACCGCCCATCAGGCCATTGATGATCTGTGGCAGCGTGATAAAGAAATTGAAGATACCCATATAGATGCCCATCTTCCCTGCCGGCAGACAGCCGCTGAGTATAACATAGGGCATTGCCAGGATACTGGCCCAGGCAAGTCCTACGCCTACCATGGCATAGTTGAGATAAGAAGGATTGCGAATAAAGAAGATGGATATAAGTCCGAGACCGCCGGCCATCAGGGACAGGGCATGTGTCGTCTTGCGGCCGATCTTCCCCGCGATGACGGGTATGAACATGGCGTAGATCATCGCCACGAAATTGTACACACCAAAGGCGCTGCCTACGGCATTGCCGGCATCATTGTATGCTACCGTTTTGGTATAATTACCTTTCAGGCCATAGACATGTGTGGCCACTGCATCGGTCGTGAATACCCACATGCTGAAGAGCGCAAACCAGCTGAAGAATTGTACCAGTCCCAATTGCTTCATCGTTCGCGGCATCCTCACAAAGTCTTTTACTATTTCGCTCAAACCGCTTTTTCCTTCGGTCGGTTCGGGCTGGCCATGATAACGTGCATATTCAGCGGGTGGATATTCCTTTGAAAAAAGTACGGTCACCAGGATGGCGATGATAAATACGACAGCCCCGATGTAAAAGGCGTATTTGATGTTATTGGGGATGCCATCGGCTCCGGGAACTTTGTTTACGCCCCAGTCCGCCAGCCAGGATGGCAAGGCCGAACCGGCTACTGCACCAAGGCCGATGAGAAAGGTTTGCACCGAAAAGCCGAGAGTTCGCTGGCGGTCGGGAAGGTTGTCGGCAACAAGGGCCCGGAAGGGTTCCATGGCGATGTTGAAAGAGGCATCCATCACCATTACAAAACCGGCGCCTATCCATAATGCAGGGATCACGCCTGCGAGGCCACCGGAGTTGGGGAGAAGGATCAGGGCCATCGAGGACAGGAGGGCTCCGGTCAGAAAATAAGGCTTTCGTCTGCCCAGCCTGTTCCAGGTGCGGTCGCTATAGTGGCCGATGATGGGCTGAACGATCATCCCTACCAGGGGCGCGACGATCCAGAATAAAGGCAACTGTTCGACGTCCGCTCCGAACGAGCGGAGGATGCGGCTTGTATTTGCATTTTGCAGCGCAAAGCCGAACTGTATCCCCATGAAACCAAAACTCATGGTAAAGATCTGTCCCAGCGAAAGTGGAGGTTTGGGGTCCAGCCCGCGCCGGGATGTTCCAGGGGTTTGTACAGTGGCCATAGCAAACAATTTTATATTACTTCTTCCTGAATTTCCGGATCGCCGGGTTGTTCCGGAGCAAGCGCGCCTGATGATGAACAGTGATAATACCTATTCTTTCAGAACTCATCACCTCATAAATAATTCTGTAATGGCCGCAAAGCAGTTGTCTAATACTACTTATACCAAGTTCAGGAACTATTCTTCCTCTAAAAGGATAATTCTCAAGAAGAGTTGCCGCTGCAAAAAATGACCTCACCTGCTCTTCGGCATACTGTATGGAGCTTTTAGAAATAAACTCAGCTATTTCATGGATATCTTTGATGGCACGTGGTGACCATATTATTTCAGCCATTTTTTTAGCTTTTTCCTCGCTTCATCAGTCGATACACCTTTCCCAGCTTTTAATTGGCTCCGGCCTTCCTCCACCTTATCCAGCAACAAGATATGATCAAACAGATACGTTTTATCAAATGATTCCGGCATACTCCGGACTGCTGATAAAACTTGTTTTTTAGAAAGCATATGATAGTACTGTTTACAGCAATATAATGTATTTTTCTTTATATGACAAACCCGTTGGGCAATACCGCTCCCTTCTTGATCACCACAACACCTTCTTTCACCGTATACAGCGAGTGATCCGAATTCTCGAGATGATGTCCTCCATTGATGCGCACATCATCACCTATCCGGCAGTTCTTGTCGACGATGGCATTGCGGATATAACAGCGATGTCCGATGCCCACTGTCGGAAGGCCATGTGTACGCGCCAGCTCGATCTCTTCGATGGTCTCGTAGAAGTCCACGCCCATCAGATAGCTGCTGACGATGGTGGTGCCTGTGCCGATGCGCGTGCGGATGCCGATGATGCTGTTCTCGATGCGGGAGGCATTGATGATACAGCCTTCTGCGATAACCGTCTTTTCCAGCGTAGTGCCGCTGATCTTGGCCGGTGGCAGCATACGGGCGCGGGTATAGATGGCTTTCTCGTTGTCGAACAGATTGAAGTCAGGGATATCCTTGGTCAGGCCCAGGTTAGCCTCGAAAAAAGAAGGGATATTTCCGATGTCGGTCCAGTAACCTTCGTACTGATAGCTGACGACCTTGTATTTCTCCAGTGATTGGGGAATAATTTCCTTACCGAAGTCGGTGGCTTCCGCACATTCATTTTGAAGGAGGTCGCTCAGCAGCTGACGGTTGAAGATATAAATACCCATTGATGCCAGGTAATGGCGGCCCTGTGACTGCATGGCATGGCCGGTGTCGCTGACCCATGGCGGAAGCATGTCCTTCTTTGGCTTTTCGGTAAAGGAGGTGATAAAGCCGCCTTCATCCATTTTCATGATCCCAAAGTCCGAGGCCTCCTTGTCATTTACAGGGATGGTGGCGATGGAGATGTCCGCGCCCATTTTCTTATGGTGGTCCAGCATTTCCATGAAATCCATCTGGTAGAGCTGGTCGCCCGAAAGGATCAGGACGTATTCGCTGTCAAAAGGCCCGATATGCCGCAGACACTGTCTTACTGCATCGGCAGTCCCCTGGTACCAGGTGGGATTGTCGGGGGTCTGCTCTGCCGCCAGGATGTCTACAAAGGCCGAGCTGAACGCGCTGAAATGATACGTGTTCTTGATATGTCTGTTCAGCGACGCCGAGTTGTACTGCGTCAGAACGAACATCCGCGAAATACCCGAATTAAGGCAGTTGGAGATGGGGATGTCCACCAGTCGATATTTCCCCGCAATGGGTACGGCTGGCTTCGAACGGCTGGCGGTCAGCGGATATAGACGGGTTCCTGCCCCTCCACCCAAGATCACAGATAAAATCTCTTTTGACATATACAAGCGATTTAATAAATGAACGATTCTTTTTTATTATTTATTCCTACCTAAAATTATGCCCCGGCTTCCCTATGCATGTCCTCATACAGCTTCAGGTAGATCTTTACGCTGGATTGCCAGCTAAAATCCAGCTTCATCATCCGCTGCCGGATCTCATAGAGCTTTTGCGGCTGCTGGTATAATTCCACCGATCTGAAGATGCCATGTGTCATATCCCCTACTGTCGCCTGGTTAAAGCGGATGCCATAACCGTTCCTGTCGCCGTAGTCGACGACCGTATCGTGTAAGCCACCGGTATTACGGACAACCGGTACCGTACCATAACGAAGGGCATAGAGCTGATTGAGTCCGCAGGGTTCTACCCGTGAAGGCATGAGGATAAAATCGGCTCCTGCATAGATCAGGTGGCTGAGCTTTTCGTCATAGCCGATATAGGTATTATAATCCCCCCTGGAAAGCCCCCGGATGCCCTGCAACTTTCCTTCCACTATGGGAGAGCCGCTGCCAAGGACCAGGAAGTTCATTTTTCTTCCTATATAATAGAAGGAGTCTTCGATAGCCTGAGGGAGGAGGTCGGCACCTTTTTCCCCAACCAGCCGGCCGATAAACGTGATCAAAGGCTTCTTCGGGTCGAGGTTAAAGCGTTCGCAAAGCAGGAGCTTGTTCTTTTGCTTACCTTCTTCCACTGTATCGACAGAATAGTGATCCCCGAAATAATAGTCTGTAGACGGGTCCCAGACAACGGAGTCGATGCCGTTGAGGATACCCGTGCATTTTCCCTTTTCGTATTCCAGCAGGGCTTCCAGGCCGGCGGCGCTGTACCTCATCTCCTCCAGGTAGGTGGGGCTTACCGTCGTCACCCGCCAGGCGCTGCGGATGCCGGCCGCCAGCGGATTAATGGTACCAGTCCAGTCGAGGATGCCTGTTTTATAGCTATCCCATTCGGGGATAAGGCTGCTTCTGTCCCAGCCAAGCCAGCCCTGGTACTCGCCATTGTGGATGGTCAGCACCGTAGGAATATATTGTAAATGCCGGTAGGCATAACAGTATTTGAACATAAAGGGGATCAGGGCAGTGTGGTGATCATGCACGTGCACGACATCGGGGCGATGCCTCCAGACTGCCAGCCAGTCGGTAACGGCTATCTGAAAAGCAATAAAACGGTCCGAATCGTCGGCATAGCCATAGATCTTTTCCCGGTCCAGCAGTCCATAAATGTCTACAAGGTAAAGGTCAAAACCCAGCTTATTGGTTACTTCCTTTATTATCGTATAGTTGAACCAGTAGCTTCCCATATGCGTGTAGCCCTTGTGCACGACCTCGAACTGGTTTTCGTTGAGGAATTTGGTCCGGTACATCGGCATGACCACTTTAGCTACGTGCCCGGCCTCCCGCTGGTATTTGGGAAGTGCACCTACTACGTCGCCCAAACCGCCAGCCTTGGCTACGGGATAACACTCTGCAGATACATGAATTATTTCCATCGATTTGGCGTTGTTACTTAAAGTGCGGGGACGTTTGAGGACTACAAGTCCGTCGTTAGCAATTGCTGTTCAATTTAGTAAGGATTTCGATCAAAAAATGTTCAGACGATGAAAATATTTTTCTCACCGGAAAAAGCTGTATTTTCAGCCCTTATTTTGTTAAAGCATTAACCACCCACGTATTGCATATGCAACAAAAAACCAAATGGTCGCAGTTCAGCATTCTAATATCTGTATTCTTCTTCTGGGGCTTCGTAGCTGCAAGTAATGATATTCTCATCCCGGTTTTCAAGGAAAAGCTGCACCTGGAACAATGGCAGGCGCAAATGATCTCCTTTGCGTTCTATGTAGCTTATACGGTGGGTTCCCTCATTTATTATTTCATCTCGAAGCTCAGTGGCGGAGACATCCTTAACCGCATCGGCTATAAGAATGGGATTGCGCTGGGATTGATCATCTCGGCGTTGGGTGCCCTGTTGTTCTACCCGGCAGCTATGTCTGCCTCCTTTACCTTACTGATCTCCGGTCTTTTTATCATAGGTCTCGGATATTCTCTTCAGCAGACGGCGGCTAATCCTTTGGCCATTATCATGGGTGATCCCGCAAGCGGTTCGCAACGCCTGAGCATGGCGGGAGGAGTCAACAATTTCGGTACGACCATCGGTCCTTTACTGGTCAGCTTTGCCATCTTTGGTTCGGCATCGGTCGGTTCCAGCGTGGCCAAGGAAGCCAGCATCAGCAGTGTTAAGACCCCTTACCTGATCCTGGGTGTTCTTTTCCTTGTCATAGCTCTTATCTTTAAGTTCTCCTCTCTGCCCAATAAGATCGACACGGAAGAGGTCAGCGAAGATCAGGCCGCCGCCAATGTACTGGACCCGCAAGCTCCTTCAAAATTGCTGCACCGCAGCAGTCCTTTCAAATACCCTCAGCTGGTACTCGGTATGCTGGGTATTTTTGTATATGTAGGCGTCGAGGTGACCACCGCCAGCAATCTTCCCGAATTTATGCGCGAGAAGCTGGCGACCCCCACCGATCAGATCGCTCCCTTTGTCTCTTTATACTGGGCCAGCCTGATGATCGGCCGCTGGACAAATTCGACGGGCGCCTTCGGGATCAGCAAAAATGCTCAGAAGGTCCTCAACTTTGTTATGCCCTACCTGGCCTTTGGTGTATTTCTCCTGGTCAATAAGATCGCAGGACATGATGTCACTCCATTCTATATTTACGCATACATCATCATTGCCATGATCATCGGCAATATCCTGAGCAAGGGCAATCCTGCGCGGCAGCTCCTGATCTTCTCCATGATGGCCATTGTAGCTCTTTTGGTAGGGATCTTTGCGAGCGGAATGGTCAGCGTTTATGCTTTCATCAGCGTAGGTCTTTTCTGCTCCACCCTCTGGCCCTGTATCTTTACCCTGGCGATTGCCGGTCTTGGCAAACATACCAACGAAGGCTCCAGCCTCCTGATCATGATGATCATGGGCGGTGGCTTTATCAGCCTGCTTCAGGGCTGGCTTTCGAATGCCAACCTGATGGGTATACAGTATTCCTATTTCGTGCCGGTAGCTGGATTTCTCTACCTGGCCTATTACGCCGTTCGTGCTAAAGCGGAACTAAAATCCCAGGGGATCGATTATGATGCCCTGCAGGCTGCTGGCGGACATTAAAATATTGATCTTTAATCTTCATAACTAAGAAATCAAATCCATGGGTTTGATTTCTTAGCTATATTTGCTTCCCTAATAAAAGGTTCGTTCTAATGGCAAAATCGGCGTCTTCTCTTTCTTTTGAATCCCTTGCAATCGGCATCGACATTGGCGGCACCGGTACCAAATTCGGTATTGTAGATCGCAATGGTAATGTGCTGTTCTCCGGCAGTCTGTCTACGCGCGGTCATGGCCCCGTCGAATCCTTTATCGATGAATTATACAATCAGCTTGGCGTTCTGATCGAGAAAGCCGGTGGTTCCGGAAGGATGAGAGGGATCGGTGTAGGCGCGCCCAACGGCAACTTTTACAGCGGCACGGTTGAATATGCGCCAAATCTTCCCTGGAAAGGGATCATACCGCTGGCCAAGCTTATCCAGAATAAATTCCAGCTTCAGACGATACTCACCAATGATGCCAATGCTGCCGCCATCGGCGAAATGATGTATGGCGCCGCCAAAGGCATGAAAGATTTTATCATGATCACCCTGGGCACAGGAGTTGGCAGCGGCATCGTCGCCAATGGTAAGCTCATTTATGGTCATGATGGTTTTGCGGGTGAGTTGGGGCATACCATTATCATTCCCGAAGGACGTATGCACGAGGGCACGGGTAAAAAGGGCTCTTTGGAAAGTTATGCTTCCGCAACCGGCGTGATGCTGACAGCCCTTGAAATGCTCGAAAAAAACAGCGATGAAAGTCTTCTTCGCGGTGTGCCGAAAGAGGAGCTGGACTCCAGGAAAGTATATGACGCCGCTATCCAGGGGGATAAGCTGGCAAAGGACATCTTTGATTTTACGGGTGGCATTCTGGGTTTGGCGCTGGCCAACTTTGTGATGTTCTCCAGCCCTGAGGCTATCATTCTTTTCGGGGGTCTTACAAAGGCCGGGGATCTGATCCTCAAGCCGACGCGGGAAGCGATGGAGCATAACCTGATACAGGTCTTTCAGAATAAGGTGAAGATATTAATCAGTCATTTGAAGGAATCCGACGCGGCTATTCTCGGCGCCAGCGCATTGGTGTGGGATATGAAGGGCTAATCGCCTTTGCGCCTATTGGCCGGAAGCCGGTGCTCATTTATTCCATTTAACAAGAAAAACTGCCGGAACCGGTCGTTGTCCCATTTTATCAGAAGGACGGATCGTTTCCTTTCCATTGATCAGCAGACAGCTGCTGCCTCCTCCATCCAGGTTCAGCGCCTCGTAACATCCCAGGCTTAACATGATCTGCGCCTCCTCCTGTAGTGTAACGCCAGCAGCCAGATCCGGCGCCCTTCCCTGTATCGCCAGGATGATCAGCCTTCCGTCCCTTGTATAACCCATGGCCGTTCGCGGAAGATGTTCTCCTTCGAAGTCATCGCCGGGATACAATTGTTCCTGCCGGTAGGAGATAAAGATCTTTCCATCATGGATCAGCACGGGGCCGCCACCGACGGCAGTGCGCATCTTCCACCATTTCCATTCGATGTCATTCAGGGAATAGATCGTCGGTATAGAATCTATGCCTTTTGCCACTACCGGCCGGTCTTCAAAAGCATAGGGCCAGCGCCGGCTGCTGTCGGTGAAAAGCCAGGCAACATCCGCCTTCCGCTGCCGGTCGATCCCAATGGCGCCCCGGGTAGGATAATAATACAACAGGGAATCGGGGCCTGTTCCTCTCAGTGCAGTAATATTCCAGGACAGCATTTTCCCATCGCGGATGATGACATTAAGATTCTGATTGGTTGTAAAGGAAAAATAGGAACAGTTGACGACCAGCAGGGGGAACTGCTCCAGCTGATAATATTGCAGAGGGGTAAATCGTTTACCCTCTCCCGTTTGTGCCGTGAATTGCAGGGCCTTATCCTTTAACCGGACCGAGGTATAAAAGGCGATGAAGGGAAAGCCATTGAGCGTGTCATTACAGGACCAGACATGTATGGAAGCCGGCAGCGGCGCATAAAGTGAATCTGCTTTTTTCCAGCGCAGCTGTGCGGTACAGGCTGCTGCAGTAAAAAAGAAAACTAACAGAATGGCCGGTTTACGCATTAAGTTCTTTGCTTTTCAGCCACTCCGTACGTCCATAGCCGGGGATGACATGACGCTCGGAATGATAGGAAGACCGCACCAGCGGGCCGCTTTCCACATAGTCAAAACCCAGGTTATACCCTATTTCTCTCAGTTCGGCGAATTCGTCGGGATGGACAAAACGTACTACAGGAAGATGTTTCTTCGTAGGCTGCAGGTATTGTCCCAGCGTGATCACGTCTACCCCGCTGTTGCGAAGGTCCTGCATTGTCTGCACCACTTCATCCTTTGATTCACCCAGTCCCAGCATGATACCGCTCTTTGTCCGCATCTTTCCTTCTTTCAGGGTCTTCAGGGTCTCCATGCTGCGCCAGTACTTGGCCTGGATGCGCACCTGGCGTGTGAGTCTTTCAACCGTCTCGATGTTGTGGGAGACGACTTCGGGAGCTGCCTCGATCACGCGGGCTATGTTCTCTTTCTCTGCCTTGAAGTCGGGGATGAGCGTTTCCAGCGTCGTATTCGGATTCAGGGCCTTCACCGCACGGATGGTATTCTGCCAGATGATGCTGCCGCCGTCCTTTATTTCGTCGCGATCGACGGAGGTGATCACCGCGTGTTTGACTTTCATCAGGTAGATGGCTTCAGCCACCCGCTGAGGCTCGTCCCAATCCACCGGATCGGGGCGGCCGGTCGCTACGGCGCAAAAACCACAGCTGCGGGTACAGACGTTGCCAAGGATCATAAAGGTTGCGGTACCTTCTCCCCAGCATTCACCCATATTCGGGCAGTTGCCGCTCTCGCAGATCGTATGTAATTTATGGGTATCTACCAGTCCGCGGACGTGCTTATAGCTTTCGCCGATGGGTAGTTTGACGCGTAACCAGTTGGGTTTCTGTACTTTTTGCGTCGCCTGGGCGCCGGCGGCGCCTGTTTCCGGTGTGTTGGATGAACAGGGTGTCGCATTCGATAGTTGCTCTTGCATCCTACAAAAATACGTCAGATTCAGACACGAAACGTCGGCCAGATGACGGCCCTATTTTCGGCTGCCGAATAGTATACTGACATAGGCATTGAAGAAGAAATTCTTTTGGGGAACGAGGTACATCATGGGTATTTTGCTGAAGTAGAACTCTTCGGTCAGCCCCACTTCGATGGCGGTGATGGTCTGGTTCAGGCGGCCATAGTCAAAACGCAGGGCCTGCCGGGCATTGACGGCCGGTTTGTATTTCAGATGCCCCCAGCCTACCGTAAAGCCGGATGCACCGGTGACCTGGTCATCGGCAAGGGTGTCGGTGGCCAGCTGGTCGAAGGTCTTGCGGGTAGTCTGGCCCGTCACCCGGTTCTGAACGTCGAGGTAATAGGGTTTGAGCAGGCCTAATGTAAGACCGCCTGAATAGATACCGGTCACTGCAACACCGTTCTTATTGCCTTTTCCACCGATGAGGTGCTGCTGGCCGACTGCCACTTTGAACTCGTAAAGGTTATTCAGCTTGAACGGAACGACGGTTGAGACATTGATCCCATCAGAAGTCGCCGAGATATGATGTTCCTTTGGATCGTGTTTTTCATTCAGCTCAAAGGAATAGACAAAGGTGCGGGAGGGTGTCTTGAACTTTCCTTTTTCAAAGGAGATGCCATATCCGTCGGTAGCAAGCCGGATACCGAAGATATTATGTTTATTAAAGATGAGATCTCCTTCCTCTTCCATCCGGAGCATGTTGTTGATCCGGTCACGTTTGGCGTTTCGCTTGTCCTGGGACCGTGCGCGGGAAACATTTGTAGTATCCTGGGCAAAAACATGAAAAACCAGGGTCGAAGCGAATAGAGTCAGGAAAAGTTTGCTCACTGCTAATGATTTAGTTTAACTGGCGTAAATTTAGGGAAAATTACAGCACAATGACGTCTACAGTTATTTACGAAGGAGAATTACATACGGTTGCCCGTCACCTCCAGTCCGGAACAGAAATAGAGACCGATGCTCCTACCGACAACCAGGGCAGAGGAGAGCGTTTTTCTCCCACCGACCTGGTAGCTACCGCCCTTGCCGCCTGTATGGCTACGACCATGGGTATTAAGTCCCGCGACCTCCAGGTTGATCTGAAAGGCATGAAAATGTCCGTTTTGAAGATCATGAAACCCGATCCCCGCCGGATCGCCGGTGTCAATATCGTATTTGAATTTCCCGATAACCTGCAGGTAGATGAAAAGCAAAAGACCATTCTCGAACGTACTGCCCATACCTGCCCGGTCATGCAGAGCATCCATCCCGATATGGAGGTGAAGATCGAGTTTAATTGGAAGAATGAAGTAGCGCCTGCCCAATAGCGCAGTCCAGGCAGCGCCGGCAATCACAATATGTCTTTTTTAGCTCCAGCAGCGACTGCGAGTCCGCCGCAGTCAGGACCGGTACTCCCAGTCGCTGCCAATGAGCAATACGGGTATTCTTCTCCGGTTTTTCGGCTGCCAGCCAGGCCAGTGCCTTCTCCCGGCAGGCCGGCTCTTTCCTCAACACACCATAAGCAAAAAGTACCGGTATAAAGGCGTTGATAAGTATTCCTCTTTTCATGTCAGTTCCCAGACCATCTGCCTGTAAGGCTGTCTCCAGCTCTTTGGGCGAGCCGGCGTCTCTTAGTTTTGCAAACCAGCTTTCCCCGGTGGAAAAGAGCTCCGCCAGCTGCGCCAGGCGGCGGGCCGGAGCATGAGCCGGCCGCATCCGTAGGAAGAGGATCGGCGTGGAGATGGGTTTCAGGTGATGTTTGGTCTGTAAAAAACGGTATTCCAAGGATGGTTCTAACAGCCCCGCCTGCCCCAGTAACAAGGCTTTTAGCCGGGCCGGCTCTGATCGGTAACGGGCCATCAGGCGCAGGGGTATACTCCGGGCGACGGCTTCGAAAGCCGACCCGTTGACCGGAAGCCCGAGACTACGCGCCATCAGCCACCAGGTCGTCTCTTCCCAATGCTGGCGATTTGTGGCAAGCCAGTCCCGGATGACCAGGGTCCTCTGATAGAGCCGTTGCAGGAGCAGGTCTTCCTTCCACGGGGTCCAGGCCGCTGTGCCGACCTGTGGTAATTGAGCCGCACAGGGAACAAAGAGCCGGCTCTTCATCCATTTTTCATATTGCCCCAATAATAATTTGGATACCCGGTGCTGTAAGACCAATACCGGGAGGTCAGCCGGACCGCCATCATTCTCCCATACGACGTGTAAAATGACTTTCTTGTAATTAGGGTCCCCCTCATGTCCGTGTCTGTCCCAGTCCGAAGCCTTTATGTGCAGCTCCACGGGCCCTTCCTGCAGCATATTGTTGAGCCGGATGCGGGCGTTACGAAAATCAGGGCCTGCATCGGTGTTGAGCTCCCCGGGCGAAAGGATCTGTAGTTCCTCACCCGCTTCCGTGATAAGATGGGATTGATTAAAATAAAGATATCTCCAGATAAATTGCAACAGGTCTTCGCGCATACTCGCAGGTCTCCTTATCAGCAATTTAGCGATAAGCGCTGAAGTCGCCAAGTGAAGTTGTGGGGGCAGTTGCGCTGGCGCGACCAGGTGGGGTGTTAAGCTATGCCCCATTCGCGGAGTGCCCGCACTACCCTGCTTACCGGCAAGCCCATGACATTGTAAAAGTCACCTTCGATCCCTTTTATTCCTACTACGCCGATCCACTCCTGGATAGCATAAGCCCCGGCTTTATCATAAGGCCGGTAGCGGTCTACATATCCTTCCAGCTCTGCCCGGTCCAGGGGATAGAACCAGACGGCAGTACGATCGTAGAACACAAGCTCTTCCTCTCCCCTCAGCAGGACAACTCCCGTGATCACTTCATGACGCTGACCGGACAATTTCGAGAGGATGTTGATGGCGTCTTCCCGATCGGCCGGCTTGCCGATGATCTCCTCACCCAGCACGACTACTGTGTCGGCCGCCAGGATCACCCGATCGGCCCCAGCGGCTTCTTTGACGGCAAGGGCCTTGTTCCGGGCGATATGTACCGGAACTTCGGCAGTCGGCATGCCCGGCGGATATGTCTCCGGCGTTTCTTTTACGAGCACCTCAAATTTTACTTCAGCCCATTCCAGTAATTGTTTGCGCCGGGGGGAGCCTGACGCCAGTATGATCTTTTCCATTGTTTACAAATGAATGTCCATAATGACCATCGAAAGAATGCCGACCAGCATGATGCCCTTTATAACGGTGCTGAGACGATGATAATCTGCTTTTGTCTGCGCCTCATACAGCCTGCGCAGTGTCCAGAGAAGCGGCAGGTCAAGCAGCAGGAAACAATAGGATACGGCTATCCAGTTCCAGGTTTGCAGCTCATAGAATTGAATGACGATGAGCGCGCCGGTCAGCACCGCCAGCCAGGTACCGGCAAAAACCTTGGCCACATTTACTCCCCATACGATGGGCATCGTCCTGCAGCCATAACGGGCATCTCCGTTCATGTCCTCGATATCCTTTACTACTTCCCGGATCAGGGAGATGATAAAAGCAAAACCGCCGTAGACGATTGCGTATTTAAAGAGACGGGACAGAATATTTTTGATAACGGCAAATTGCGGATTATCGGGAGAGATCACGCGAAACTCACAGAAAAATAAGACCAGTATGACCCAGGCCGTCAGCAGGGAGATGATCACATTGCCGATGATCAGTTTCCTTTTGAAAGTGGTACTATAGAACCATAACAGCCCCACACAGGCCATATTGCCCAGCGCGACCACCGGGTTGCGCAGCTTCCAGCTGACATAAAATCCGAGCAGCAAGCCCGCACCGGAAAGTATCCAGTGCCAGATGATGGTCCAGCGGCGTCGGATAATCTTTTCCACTACCAGCTTGTCGGGTTTATTCACGCGATCGATATTCAGGTCGAAATAATCGTTGATGATATAACCCGCAGCTGCTATCAGCACCGAAGACAGGCTGAGAAGGTAAAAAAGAGTGGGATTCAGCAAAAATGTAAAACTCAATCCGGGGATAGGGGCAAAGGACGGCAATAAAATAAGAGAATAGAACAACCATTGCGTGAGAAAAATGAAAACCAGGTTCGGCCATCGGATAAGGCGAAAAAATGCTTTTAGCAATTGAAACATACGAAGATTTATTTTGAGGCCAGGGACAGATCAAGTTCCCAGTGACCGTTGAGCTTTAAAACCTTTTCGATGACATCCCTCACACAGCCCTGTCCGCCATTAAAAGAAGAGATATATGCGGCCATATGCCTGATCTCCGGTGCAGCATCGGCCGGTGCACAGGCCAGCCCCACGTGCTGCATGGCTCCGTGATCGGGGATATCGTCTCCCATATACAGCATGTCTTTTTCGTCAAGGCCATGCTCCTTTGCATATTCATCCAGCACCTTTACCTTATCATGCACATTGAGGTAAATGTCTTTTATTCCGAGGTATTCCAGCCGCTTACGCACTCCTTCCGAGCTTCCTCCGGAGATCACCACTACCTGGTATCCTTTTTTTACTGCCAGCTGCAGGGAATAGCCGTCGCGGGTGCTCATCCGCCGTACCTGTTCGCCCGTTTCATATACCAGTACCGTCCCATCCGTCATCACCCCGTCCACATCGAAAACAAAAGTCCTGATCGATTTGAATTTTTCTAATACGCTCATGTAAATAGTTTAACAAGCTCATGGCAGCACCGTCAGCGCCTAACCGCGCGTAAAAATAGCTGAAATCTGTATTAGCGGGCGGGTTTTTCCTTTATCCCGTAGAACTCCTCTATTTGAATAGTAAATAACCTATACAACTCGCTAAGGCCCTTGTAATTACTCAAGACCTCCAAATGCCGTTGGATCGTTGGTTCATCCCCCCTGACCGCGGGTCCTGTCTGGACATCCTGTGGCGGATAAAAGGCTATCCGGCCGGCCGTCTCCCTGATCAGCGGCAGGAGCAGGGAAAAATCGATCTTTTCGGCTGCGCAGAATACCGATGCCTGGGTATACAGGTAATTGGAGAAATTATTGACCAGGATGGCTGCGACGTGTAGCTTTAGCCGGGTCTCATCATCCGTCTGCTGTACCTGGCTTGCAATGGTTCGGGCGAAGGCTTCGATGACCGGCAGGTCCTGTGGCTGGTTGGCCGTGACCAGCAATGGGAATTCCGGAAAAGGCCGGATCTCGCTGCGCAGGCTTTGCAAAGGATAAAGTACTCCGCTGTTGGCGCTGACGCTTAGCAGAACCTTGCTCGCCATAGCCCCTGCCGTATGTACTACGAGCTTGCCCGGCAATTGCAGGACATCCCCCAAACCTGTCAGCGCCTTGTCACTGATCGATACAATATAGATATCCGCTTCGCGGTTGGTCTTCTCCCACTGTGTCGTATATCCACAGTTGAGTACGGCTGCCAGCCGGGCGGAGGGCTCTTCCCGTCGCGCCACCACCTGCACGATCCTATGGCCGGCGGCGGCAATTTGGCTCCCCATTACAGTAGCTACATTTCCCGATCCGATAATGACGACTTTCATTTGTTATTTTTGCATATTATGGGTTCTCTTAAGCTAAATCAAAAACTCGCGCTTGGTTATGTCCGGGCGAGGCTGAACATTCTTTCTTTGGTCTCTCCCCGGAAAGCTGCTGTCAAGGCTTTTCGCTTCTTCTGTACCCCACAACAACGGGTCACTAAAAAAGGTTCCGCTCTTTTTGAAGGGGGAGAGCGTCTTTCGTTGAGGCTCGACAAACATGTTGTCCGCGGTCATCGCTGGCTCCCTGCCCATACCCCGCTGAAGAAGATCCTCATAGCCCATGGCTTTGAGTCCGCCTCCCGCAACTTCGAAGCTTATATAACAGCCCTGCTGAAAAAAGGTTATGAGGTGGTTGCTTTTGACGCTCCCGCTCATGGTCAGTCCGGGGGGAAACGGATGTTACTCACCGATTATGTAAAGATGCTTCGTCTTATCGAACAGAACTACGGCCCTTTTGAAGGGTATATGGGGCATTCCCTCGGGGCGCTTGCCCTGTCTCTCTTTCTCGAAAATCATCCGCACCGCAGGGATACTGGTCTTGTACTTATCGCCCCGGCTGTAGAGACAACCGTAGCTGTAGCTGCCTTTACCGAACTCCTTCATCTGTCACCCGAGGTCGGTGCCGAAATGGATGAATATGTCCAGGAGATCAGCGGCCACAATTTTTCCTGGTATTCCCTTCGAAGGGCTCTGAACCAGATCCAGGCAAGCGTATTGTATCTCCAGGATGAAGACGATCGGATCACGCCCTTGAAGGAAGCCCTGCTTGTCCGCCGCGATGGACATCCGAATATCCAATGGGTCATTACCAAGGGGCTTGGGCACCGGAAGATCTATAAAGACCAGGAGATCCTGGACAGGATAGTCGGTTTCCTTTAACTATTCTTTCCGCCGATCATCGGTACAAAGGAGAAATTGTCAAATAGCTCTTCTGTTACCGTTCCGTCCGCTTGTTTTGTAAGCCGCAGCATCCGCTGTACTTTTCCTTCCCCGACCGGGATCACCATCTTGCCGCCGGGTTTCAGCTGCGCCACCAGTTTGGGCGGTATAAAAGGAGCGGCGGCTGTGACGATCACTTTGTCAAAAGGGCCATATGTGGGCAATCCTTCATACCCATCTCCATAAAAGAATTTCAGTGAAGGGTATTTCTTCAGGTAGGCAAACTGCTTGTTGGCATCGAATAGCTTTTTCTGTCGTTCGATGGTATACACCTGTGCTCCCATCTCCGCCAGCACACAAGCCTGATAGGCGCTGCCGGTGCCTATTTCGAGGACCTTTTCAAAAGACTTTATCTCCAGCAGCTGACTTTGATAGGCCACCGTATAAGGCTGTGAGATCGTCTGTCCCTCTCCTATGGGGAAGGCGCGGTCCTCGTACGCTATCTTGTCGAATGCCGAGTCCATAAAAAAATGTCGTGGTAAGGTGCCTATAGCTTCCAATACACGTTCGTCCGTAATGCCTTTCTGCTGGATGATGTCTACCAGTTGCCTGCGAAGGCCTTTGTGTAAATAACTGTCGTCGGTTGTTCTCATAAACAGGTGCAAAATAATGGATTGCTAAATATCCACCCCCTACTTTTTTTTCTTTAGCCCATTTTGAAAACTTAAATTGTCGCCTAAATGCGAACTTTCGGCGCGCAATAACAATCATAATGCACATGAAAACAACTACCCGGATTCAGCTCTCTTCTTTGATGTTCCTTGAATTTTTTATCTGGGGCGCATGGTATGTCACCATGGGGACTTACCTCGATAAAGTATTACATGCTACCGGTCAGCAGGTGGGTGCGGCCTACAGTGCCATGGCTATTGCCACCATCATTTCTCCATTTTTTGTGGGCATGATTGCCGACCGGTTCTTCCCCGCGCAAAAAGTATTGGGCATATTACACCTGGCCGGAGCGGTTCTGCTCTATGGGCTGACGACCTTTACCAGCCCCGGCACTTTCTACTGGGTAGTGCTGGTCTATTCACTGTGTTATGCGCCTACGCTGGCGCTGGCCAATTCCATTGCTTTCCGGCAGATGTCGGATCCTGGAAAGGAATTCGCTTCCATCCGCGTACTGGGCACGGTCGGCTGGATCGCTACCGGCTGGCTTATCGACAAGGTTTTTAAGATCTCTACCGACCAACTGGCTTTTACTTTCAAAATGGCAGCGGTCGCTTCTGCAGCACTGGGTGTGCTCAGCTTTTTTCTGCCCAATACTCCACCGAAAGCAAAAGGGGAGAAATCGACCTTTGCGCAGATCCTTGGCGCCGATGCCTTTGTCCTGTTCAAAGACCGGTCGTTCACTACGTTTTTTATTGCCTCGGTGCTTATTTGCATACCTCTTTCATTCTACTACAGCTTCACCAATCTTTATCTTACGGAGGCGGGGATGAAGAATGCGACCAGTAACATGACCTTTGGCCAGTTTTCCGAAGCCTTGTTCATCCTGCTGATCCCTTTTCTTTTCAGAAAGATTGGGGTCAAATGGATGATCGCCGTCGGTATGATCGCCTGGGTGCTGCGTTTTCTTTGTTTTGGCTATGGGAATGCAGGCCCTAATGAGTGGATGCTTTTTGCCGGTATTATCCTGCATGGCGTCTGCTTCGACTTCTTTTTTGTCACCGGGCAGATCTATACGGATAGCAAGGCGGGGCTAAATATTCAAAGCTCTGCACAGGGTATGATCACAATGGCGACTTATGGCATTGGGATGTGGATCGGCACATTGCTCTCGGGTTATGTAAAGGATTTTTACACGATGGGTACGACCCCGGACTGGAAAGCGATCTGGATGGTGCCCGCCGGTATTGCAGCCGCTGTGCTGGTGTTGTTCATGCTGTTCTTCAAGGACAATAAAAAGGGAGCTGTCAAAACCGCATCCGTTTAAAAATTATTGAACACTTTACAATTAACTTAAATAGTTTTTATGCCAAAGATCGCCATGCTTGGATCAGGTTTCATCGGCCGTTTCTATGCAGATTCCATCCTCGGCCAGCGAAGCCGGGATTCCATTGTCAGCGTCTACTCCCGCCGGCAAGCCAGCGCGGAAAAATTCGCGCATGACTACAAATGCAAACACTGGACGATGGAGATGGAAGAAGCCATTGCCCATCCGGAAGTGGACCTCGTTTGTATCGCCTTACCCAACAATCTGCACGAGATTGCCGTCCTGCTTTGCTGTAAGCATAAGAAAGCCGTCATGACTACCAAACCCCTGGGTCGCAATGCTACGGAAGCCCGGCGTATGCTGGAGGCGGTGGAGGATGCGGGAATCTTCAACGGCTATCTCGAAGATCTCGTTTATACACCAAAATTCCTGAAAGCGCTGGAAAGCGTAAAGAATGGAGCGCTGGGCAGGATCCTCTGGGCCAAGTCCAGGGAAACACATCCTGGTCCGCACAGCGACTGGTTCTGGGATATAGAACAGGCAGGAGGCGGCTGTATCCTCGATCTCGGCTGTCATTGTGTCGAAATAGCCCGCAGCTTTATTGGAAAGGACATCAAACCTGTGGAAGTCATGTGCTGGGCCGATACACAGGTTAAACCCATCGACGCCGAAGATCATGCTATCGGGCTGGTGAAATATGAGAATGGTGCCATTGGTCAGTTTGAGGTCAGCTGGACCTTCCGCGGTGGTCTGGACCTGCGGGATGAGGTGATGGGTACTGAAGGCACTATATGGATCAACAACTTCCTGCGTACAGGTCTCGAGATGTTCACTACGGGCAAGGGTGCCGACTATGTGGCCGAAAAGGCGGAAAGCAATTCGGGCTGGCTTTTCCCAATGGGTGATGAGGTAAATGACCTGGGTTATAATCATATGTTTGCCGATGTCTTCAACGCCCTCGAACAGGGCAGGGCTCCGAAGGAAACCTTCTATGACGGGTATGTCGTCAATGCCATCCTCGATGCGGCCTATCGTTCGGCTAAAACAAAGCTGTGGGAGCCCGTCCAGCTTGACATCTGGCGTGGAAAGACCGGGGTCGGAAAAGACAGCCATCTCACGGAATATGACAGCGAAAACTACCTGGTAAAAGAGGAGATGACACACTATGGCGCAAAGAAGGTTATCCTGAAAAACAAGGCCACGGGGAAGATCAGCGAAAAAGTGATCGAATAAGCCCTGCTGGAGCGAGTTTTCAACAGTCGGAACGCCTGTAATCGCCACCCGGTAAGCCTTCCGAAACGACGTTAAAAGTATTGCACATTGAGTGGATAACAATAGCCCCGCCTTTCCCGGGGCTATGTTATTTTTGAGTTATATCGCTTCAATTCGTACGCAAAAGTTTTATTGGGGCCGCTTTTCACAATTGTTTTAACCTGCAATCTGATAATGTAATGGAGAACGGGAATGAGATCTTATTGAGAGAAAATAAGGATAGGTTTGTTATCCTTCCTATCAACTACCCGAAAGTGTGGGAGATGTATAAAAAGCATGAGGCCAGCTTCTGGACTGCGGAGGAGATCGACCTCAGCGGAGACCTCCAGGACTGGGCTAAATTAAACGACGGCGAACGTCATTTTATTTCCCATGTGCTTGCTTTTTTTGCTGCGAGCGACGGCATCGTCAATGAGAACCTGGCCGTCAACTTCATGAGCGAGGTACAGCTGCCGGAAGCCCGTTGTTTTTATGGCTTCCAGATCATGATGGAGAATATTCATTCTGAGACCTATGCCCTGCTCATCGATACATATATAAAGGATCCGCAGGAGAAACACCGTTTGTTCCATGCCATCGATACCGTTCCGGCTGTACAGAAAAAGGCTGAATGGGCGCTGCGCTGGATCCAGAACGGCAGCTTTGCCGAGCGGCTGGTAGCCTTCGCTGCGGTGGAAGGTATCTTCTTCAGCGGCAGCTTCTGCTCCATCTTCTGGATGAAGAAAAGAGGACTGATGCCCGGACTTACTTTCAGCAATGAGCTGATCAGCCGGGACGAAGGTCTCCACTGCGAATTTGCCTGTCTGCTCTACAGCATGCTGGAAAACCAGCTTCCCCGTGAGCAGGTCATGTCCATCATCGGCGACGCGGTAAAAATTGAAAAGGAATTTATCACCGAGGCCCTGCCTGTCGACCTGATCGGCATGAATTCCAGGCTGATGCAACAATACATCGAGTTTGTCGCCGACCGCTGGCTGGATGCGCTGGGTTGTCCCAAGCTCTTCAACACGACCAATCCTTTTGACTTCATGGAAATGATCTCCCTCCAGGGCAAGACCAATTTCTTTGAGAAACGGGTCGGTGACTATCAGAAATCAGGGGTCATGTCCGGGAAAGAATCCCAGACTTTCAGCCTCGAAGAAGACTTTTAGCCGCACACTCCATCAACTTCGTAACTATTAACCCATTATTTATATGTTCGTCATCAAAAGAAACGGGAAACAGGAATCCGTGAAGTTCGACAAGATCACGGCCCGTATTGAAAAACTCTGCTACGGCCTCGACCGTCGCTTCGTCAACTCCATCGATGTCGCTAAAAAGGTCATCGAAGGCCTTTATGACGGTGTCACCACTACCGAGCTGGACAATCTGGCTGCTGAAACAGCCGCTTCCCTCACGGTGAAACACCCCGATTATGCCCTGCTTGCCAGCCGCATTGCGGTGAGCAATCTCCACAAGAATACGATCAAGAGCTTCTCCGATACCATGAAGCTGCTCTACGAATGCCGTGACAGCAAAACCGGCAAGCTGGTTCCGCTGCTCGCAGACGAGATCTGGGATATTATCGAGAAAAATGCCGAGCTGCTCGACTCCACGATCATTTATGACCGGGACTATGGTTTTGATTACTTTGGTTTCAAGACCCTGGAGAAATCCTATCTGCTGAAGGTAGACGGTAAGGTGGTGGAAAGACCTCAGCATATGTATATGCGCGTGGCTATCGGGATCCACCATGATGATATCGACGCTGCCATCAAGACCTATCACCTGATGAGCGAACGCTGGTTTACGCATGCCACTCCTACCCTGTTCAATGCAGGCACACCAAAACCGCAGATGAGCTCCTGCTTCCTCCTCACGATGAAGGACGACAGCATCGACGGCATCTACGACACGCTGAAACAAACGGCAAAGATCTCCCAGAGTGCGGGTGGGATCGGCCTGTCCATCCATAACATCCGTGCTACCGGCTCTTATATCGGCGGCACCAACGGCACCAGCAACGGCATCATCCCCATGCTGCGTGTCTTCAACGACACTGCCCGTTATGTAGACCAGGGTGGCGGCAAACGCAAAGGCGCCTTTGCCATTTATCTCGAACCCTGGCATGCTGATGTCTTTGAGTTCCTCGACCTCCGTAAGAACCACGGCAAGGACGAATTGCGTGCCCGCGACCTGTTCTATGCCCTCTGGATCCCCGATCTCTTTATGAAACGGGTTGAAGAAGGTGGCAGCTGGAGCCTGTTCTGCCCGCATGAAGCACCCGGTCTGCACGAATGCTGGGGCGAAGAGTTCGAAGCGCTATATGCAAAATATGAAAAGGAAGGTCGCGCCCGTCGTACCGTCAAGGCACAGGACCTCTGGTTTGCTATCCTTGACGCACAGATCGAAACGGGTAACCCCTATCTGCTGTACAAGGATGCAGCGAACCGGAAAAGTAATCAGCAGAACCTGGGAACGATCAAGAGCTCCAATCTTTGTACCGAGATCATCGAATATACTTCACAGGATGAGATAGCTGTCTGTAACCTGGCGTCACTGGCTCTGCCCCGTTTCGTCATCAACGGTCAGTTCGATCACCAGAAATTGTACGAGATCACTTATGAGGCCACAAAGAACCTCAACAAGATCATCGATGGCAACTTCTATCCCGTGGAAGAAGCGCGTAACTCGAACCTTCGTCACCGTCCTATCGGGCTTGGCGTTCAGGGGCTGGCTGACGCCTTTATTCTGCTGCGTCTGCCTTTTGAGAGCGACGCTGCCAAGAAGCTGAACAAAGAGATTTTTGAGACCATCTACTTTGCGGCGATGACTGCTTCAAAGGATCTGGCAAAGATCGACGGTCCTTATGCAAGTTTTGCCGGCTCTCCCGCCAGCAAAGGACAGTTCCAGTTCGACCTTTGGAATGTTGAACCAACCCTGCGCTGGGATTGGTATCGTCTGAAGGATGAAGTTGTAAAGTATGGCGTTCGTAATTCCCTGCTGGTAGCACCTATGCCAACAGCCTCTACTTCCCAGATCCTGGGTAACAATGAATGCTTCGAGCCTTATACATCGAACATTTATGTCAGAAGAGTGCTCAGCGGTGAATTCGTGGTCGTGAACAAACATCTTTTGAAAGACCTGGTCGATCTCAATCTCTGGAATGATGACATGAAGACCAGGATCATCTTCCACAATGGCTCTATCCAGGCTATCGATGAGATCCCTGAGCAAATCAAGGAAATCTACAAGACCGTTTGGGAGATCAAACAACGTAATATCATCGACATGGCTGCCGACCGCGGCGCATATATCTGCCAGTCACAGTCGCTGAATCTCTTTGTGGATACAGCTTCTGCCAGCAAGCTGACATCTATGCACTTCTACGCCTGGAAAAAGGGGCTGAAGACGGGGATGTATTATCTGCGTACACAGGCTGCTTCTCAGGCTGTTCAGTTCACCGTCGAACGCCAGGGTGGGAAGATGATAGAGCCGCTGGCCAACCCTGCAGCTGTACAGGTTGCGGAAGCAACGGAAGGGGAAGACATGGTCGGACCGACCTGTACGATGGAAGAAGGTTGTGTTACCTGCTCCGCATAGATAATATTATTGATCAATATATGAAGAGGGGGTATCAATTGATACCCCCTCTTTAGTTTTTAGTCTGCTTCTTATTGTACGATGATCTTATACGCCGCTCCGCCGCTGCCCAGATGTGTTGCGACACCGTTCTTCCAGCGGGTTGCATAAGACTTGCCATTAACATACTCCATACCTGCCACATACACATCGGTTCCCGAAACGGCAATGCCGTTGGCGCTGGATTTTGGTCCCGAGAACGGAATGGGCTGAAGCACTCCGTTGTTCCACATGGTGGCTCCAGAGGAGCCTATATAATTAACAATCCCGGCGAGATAGACGTTGTCGTTCGCCTCGACAATGGCGAGGGCCTGCGTGCCCTGATCAGTAACGGGAAGGAGCACCGGCGTACCGTTCTTCCAATACATAGCCCGCTCCTTATAGCTGTAAGCTTGGGGCGTAGACGAAGGGAAAGCCGAATCTTTTATGCCGCTGATATACACATCGCTGCCGGATACAAAAAGGCCCGTTGTCGTGGGATAACCGAGGATAAGAGTGCTGGCGGGATAACGTCCGATCAAACCGCTGTCAAGGGAATGAATTTTTCCATTCTTCCAGTAGCAGGCAAGATAGCTGGCGGAGGAGGGGGATAAGTATTGCGAATAATTGCCGCCGGAGACATAGACGTCGCTACCGCTGACCGCGATACCGTTGACATATTCGTTCAATCTTCCGGTATCGGGCATGAGCGATGCGACTCCATTCTTCCATACCACGGCGGTCGGTCCCTGGGCGGTGCCGACCGTGCCTGCAACATATACATCGCTGCCATTGGCAAAAACACCGCCGGTCGTACCCAGACCGGACGTGTCAGGCAGCTGGGTCATCTTGCCGTCGGTCCACAGCATCGGGGTGCCAAATAGGATTCGAAAGTCGTACGTATGGGTTCCGCCGCTTACATAGACATGGCCGCCGGTCACGGCGATGTCATTTACATAGGTTTCCACCGATCCCGTAGTACCCAGCAGAACCAGTGTATCGTCCTTCCAGTAGACAATACTGTCTCCTGTGGTGCCGAGCAAATAAACAGATGGTTTTTTATCAGTGACCGGAGGGGGAGCGGGATGATCGCCATTCTTTTTACAGGCTGTCGTACTGGCGAGGCCGGCTACGAGGATAAGAATAGCAAAGGGTTTAACAGGATAGGGCATAGAATAAAGTTTAGGCGTTCATGAAGAGGGTGTATCAGTTACTTTTGATACACCCTCTTGATTTTTATTTGAGTTTCATATCTTTTATAATTCCGTCGATCCTATCTCCGAGCTCTCCATTGAGCCGGTCGTAATCACCGGCTGTCGGCAACTTTGTATGCACGCTAAAATAGAATTTGATCTTTGGCTCCGTGCCGGAAGGTCTGGCGGAGATCTTACTGCCATCCGCAAGGATAAATTGCAGTACGTTGGACTTTGGCAGCTCTATCGGCCAGGATTCCCCTGTTTGCAGGTTCTTGCCGGTCCGCAGCTCATAGTCGAGCAATTGCACGACCGGTGACCCGTTGATCGTAGCGGGGGGCTGGCTCCGGTAGGCGCTCATCATCTCCGCGATCTCCTTCTGCCCATTCATTCCCTTTTTCGTGATAGAGATGAGCGATTCCTTATAAAACCCATATTCCACATAGAGATCGATCAGCTTGTCATAAAGGCTGCGTCCCTTATCTTTTTCATACGCCGCCATTTCGCAAAGCAGGGCTACGGCGCTGACCGCATCCTTGTCCCGGATCTGGTCACCGATCATCAGTCCATAGCTCTCTTCGCCGCCGATGACATAATTCTCTTCCCCCTCTTTTTCTTTGATCAGCTCCGCAATGTATTTAAAGCCGGTCAGCACATTATAACAATTGATCTTGTTGCGGCGGGCGATCTCATCGATCAGCTCCGTCGTGACGATAGTCTTGACGACCATATCGGTCGGACCGGCAATACCTTTTGCCTTCCGGGCTTCGATCATATAATTAAAAGCAAGAACAGCAGTCTGATTACCATTCATTAAGGTCCATTGTCCTCTTTTATCCTTTACGCCAATGCCTACCCGGTCGGCGTCGGGGTCTGTACCCAAAAGGATATCGGCATCGATCTGCTGGGCCTTGCGGAGGCCAATGCTCATGGCTTCGCTTTCTTCAGGGTTTGGATAGACCACCGTCGGGAAATTCCCATCGGGTGTCGCCTGTTCGTCCACTACATGGACATTGGTAAAGCCAAAACGTTGGAGGACTTCGGGAACCAGCTTGATCCCCGTACCGTGGATCGGGGTGTAGACAATCCTCAGATTATGTTGACGTTCAATAACTTCCGGATAAACAGACAGGTTCCGGACCATGGCGATATAGGCTTCGTCAATGGCTGCACCGATCATCGTGATATTCGATTCTCCTCCTCCCCATTTTACTTCATCCACACTGGCTATCTTTTCCACTTCTTTTATGACGTTGCTGTCATGGGGAGGGACCAGCTGTCCGCCATCGTCCCAATACGCCTTATAGCCATTGTATTCCTTTGGATTATGTGAAGCGGTACAAACAAGTCCTCCCTGGCAATGCAGGTTCCGGATGGCAAAGCTCAACTCGGGAGTCGGCCGGAGTGACTGGAACAAAAACACCTTTATTCCATTGGCAGCAAACACATTAGCGGCTGTTTCTGCAAAAAAACGGCTGTTGTTACGGCTATCATGCGCGATAGCCACCCGGACTTCCTGTTTGGAAAAGGAAGCTTTCAGGTAATTGGCAAACCCCTGGGTAGCCATCCCAACGGTATACTTGTTCATCCGGTTGGTACCCACGCCCATGATGCCACGCAAGCCGCCGGTTCCGAATTCCAGGCTACGGTAAAAGCTCTCTATCAATTCGTTAGGATTCTCTTTCTGCAGGCGGGTTATCTCGTCCTTTGTCGCCTGGTCGTAGGTCCCTTTTAACCATAAATCCACTTTTTCCTGTATAGCAGCATCCATTTCGTTCTGATTTTCTGTTTGAAAATGAAAGTTTTTTGTTACGGCGACAATTTCGGTAAGATTATGCTTACTAGCAAATTTCCCCAGAAAGATTCCATTCCACTATATTATTATTGAGAGAAATACTACATTTGTTGTGTCGATCTCCCTTGAAAGCCCGCCGCTGGTAAGTATACATAGATCCTTAAGTATAACTTACTCTTCACAATATCAGGTGAAAAATTTGCTGTTGTTTATCTGTACCGTCTGAATCAATTCACATACCTCTTAACCGGAACACGGATGATGATGTATTTGCTCTTACGTAATAACAAGCAAAGCGGCCCTTATTCTTTGGATGATCTAAAGATCATGGGTCTGAAGGCCTACGACCTGGTTTGGGTTGATGGCAGGAGTGCTGCATGGAGATATCCCTGCGAGATCGATGAGCTGAGCGCGTTTGCGCCGGCGGTAGAAGAACAACCTTTTGACCGTTTCTTCAAAAAGGCGACTCCTGTCAAAGCGGGTAATAATTCCTCTCTTGTATCCAACGATTTTGTATCCAACGATTTTTCTGGCAACAATTTTTCTGCCGATCCGCCCAAACCGGTAAGCGAGCCATCAACAATACGCGAGACGCCGATGGGCGAGCCCTCCAGGGTACCCGGAAAACGGATCATATATGTCACAATGCCGGCGGGCAGTGGTCAGAATAGTTCTGCGTCTACCGTCAGTGGCCGGTCTTCCAGACCCGAACCGGTTGTGGTTGCTCCCGCTCCGATACAGACCATACACAGATCAGAGTCCACACATATAGAATATGAATTTGAGGACAATTCTGCTCAGCGCCTCCAGGAGGATACTCCTGTTGTGGAATTCATACCCCGGACGAAACAACGCCGGTCAAACCTTATCCTGAAACCGCTGCTCATCGGTCTGGCCTTATTGGCAGCCGGGATTTTTATCGGACTTTCGATCAATAAGGATACATTTTCAAAGATAAGATGGAGTGCTAAATCACCCGATAACGGACAGATAAATCATAGTATAGCGCAGCAACTGCCGGTGCCCGCTGTTAAAAATGATCCTGTCTCTGTAGTAAACAAAGAACCCCGGGTCAATGATCAACGAGTCAATGATCAGCAGCCCGATACTGTTGCTACCATTATCGGTCAGACGAGTCTGACTAAACCTATCGGTCAGACGAATACGTCAGAGCCAGCGGTTAGCAAGGGCGCAGCCGAACGGTCAGGAAAGACAGCAGCACAAAAGGCCAAATTGGTTAATAGCAATGCAAAGTCTCCCGTCCTTTCCGCATCCAAGTCTCCGGGCCAGGCAAAAGACTCTGTTTCTGGTGCCCTATCCGTTGTACATCGGGAAGCCGTGCACAGAGCCGATGTGGTGGAAAAACCGGAAGCCGGCGCTGATAAGGACGCCAGCGCAAAAGCCAATATAGCCAGCCAGGTATCGGTAGGGGCTAACGGGTATACTGTAGGTACTTTTGGAGGGATCAACGATCTGCAGGTCACGGTTACCAATCGTTCGGCATATCCGCTGGACCTGGTAGTGATAGAAGTACAGTATATCCAGGCGAATAAAAAGATCTACAAAACCGAAAACCTATACTTCCGCGGTATAGGTGCGGGTTCGGCTCTTATGCAGGAAGCTCCGAAAAGCTCCCGTGGTATTAAAGTGTCATATAAGATCACAATGATCAACTCAAAAGAGCTTGGACTATCGTATTCGGGGATCTAAGAGACTCATTAACATAACGATAAAGCCGATTTTCATTCATTTCTCTCGTTTGGCACAGTAGTTGAAAACTACAGGATTCCTGACCTTGATGCAACTTGTTAAATCCTAAATTAAAAGCCTGTCGCAAAAGCAAGTCTGCTTTTAGAAAGCATTTTAATCTTTCATGGGTTACAAAAAATTGGAATCGCTATGAGAAACGCAATTGTGCAACTAGTTTTAGTCATTATAGGTATTTCCAGTATTCATGCTGTAAAACTGCTGCAAACTTCTTCTTTTCACATAAGGATGTCTCCTGCCAACGGTGCAGAGAGAGTATGGGCTATCCAGGGAAAGGATTCTATTGAAATGACGAATGTCAACGGGGAATATTTTCTTCGGTCGATCAATCCGGGTCAATGGAGGGTTTCTGTTGAAGCCGTGGAGCCATTCAAGGATGTTCAGTTCAATGTGGGTGAAATAAAACCCGGGTTTGACAGAGACCTTGGCGAAATACGTTTGCAGACATCGTCTGCCAGTTTCCAGACATCATACACGAATAAGCGGTAAGACCGGATAGCCCTTTAGCAGGACTGATTCAGCCTCTGAAGGCCCCGCCAGGAACCATTTTTCAAGCAGGCTATTATAGACAGCCCTGAAGTCCTGCTGCATGATTATATTGTCGTTCACTGTCGGCTTTTCCGGCAGGACCGGATTGGTCCCGATGATCCCTCCCTGTACATTGCTGCCAAATACAAAGACCGGCGCCGCCGTCCCGTGATCGGTTCCGCCACTGGCATTGGATTGGATCCGTCTGCCAAATTCAGAAAAAGTCATTCCCACCACCTTGTTGTCCACCTGTAAAAACTGAAGATCATCCTGGAAAGCATTGATCGCTTCCGAAAGCTTTGCAAGAAGCTTTGCGTGCGCCCCCGTACCGGTATCGGCCGTCTCCACCTGTCTGGCATGTGTATCAAAGCCACCCATGCTGACCAGGTAGAATCGCGTTCTTAAGCCCCCTGCGACAAGGCGGGCGACTATCTTTAGCTGGTCGGCGAGGGGATTCTTTCCTGCAGCCGGATATTTGTCGGACTGTTTGGTCACTTTCTGAGCCGCCTTTTTGATCACTCCTGCATACTGGTCCGTCTTTATCGACATTTCCCGAATATATGCCAGCTGATCCCCTGCCCTTGTATCGGGTGCCGCCGTAGACCGGTCATTCAAAAGATCATAAAAGCTATTGGGGTTGCTGATCGCCATTCCCATCGTCAGTGTCGGCCCCTGCAAAACAGGCGATACCAGCCCACCTATCTGGATAGCCAGCGGATCAGGCATTGCCGTATTAGGATAGTCCTGTGGAAAGCGGGGATAGTATTCATTCAGATAACGCCCCGCCCAGCCTGTCGGCAACACCTGACCAGCGTCTGCTCCCGTCAGCCAGATATCTGTGGCCCTGAAATGAGAAAAATTTGGCTGCGGATAACTGACCCCCTGAAGGATCGTCAGCTTCCCCTCTCCGAATAGCCGCTGCAGTTCGGGCATCGCCGGGTGCAAGCCGGTCTGGTCAAAACCTTCCAGGCGCAACACTTTGTCTTCCGGGATGGCGATGTTGGATCGGGCATTCCTGTAAGCTGCATAGTATTCCAGCGGGATTACGGTGTTGAGGCCATCATTCCCTCCGCTGAGCTGGATCAGCACCAATACCCTGTCGTCACCGATGCCGTGAGCCGCTGTTTGCAAAAAGGGGGCATTAGCCCAGGCCCGCAGAGAGAATCCATTGACCAGCGCAGGCAGGACGATCGGGATCGTATTTTTAAAGAATTGGCGTCTCTTCATTTTACATCAATTGATATTCGGGTTTATCCATCAAATGCCGAAACAGGGCTTTCAATTTATTGGTCACGTTATTGCGATTGCCCTTGTCGTCGGGTTTAAGCTGCAGGTTCTGCCAGGCATTGGTCCAGTAATGATCCGAGGCCATACCCGTCAATCCGGACAACAAAATGCTTGTCTTCATCAGGGAAAGATCGTCTACCGGAACAGCAACACTATACAGGGCTCTTACCATGTCGGCAATGAGCTGGTCCGGGTCCCCGGGGTTGGGCAGCTGCGCGGTAAATGTCACCACATCGATGTCTATCTTCTTTCCATTCCGGCCAAAGCCGTAGTTGACCATGCGATCCGTGAACTGATTGCGTTTGGGCAGCGTGTCTGAGCTGATCCACAATTTGTCAAATTCCGGTTCCTGGTAATAAGCTTGCCAGCCCGCCACATTCGGGGGATCGCCGATGTTCTGCTGAAGGCTTGCGGCCTGGTTGCGGACCTGCTCCCAAAACCCATATTGATCCGTATATTCAGCGCTGTCCGGGAAGGCCACATCAAACTCACGGCATAGGCCAACCGTAAGCTCCACAGGACTTTTGATCATGCTGCCATGATTGGCCGGGTCAAAAAAATGCCGGCTCGACAGCAGGGCTTCCAGGACCGGCTGAATGGCATAATCTTTTTTTCGGAACAGGGCAGCCAGTGGCTGGATGACATTCTTTTCCGTAGCCGCATCAATGTCATGATAGACAAAGAACCGGTATAACTTGCGACAGATAAAGCGGGATACCTCTTCCCTGGAGAAGATGAGGTCGAGCAGCTGATCCAGCTCAGCCGTAGCGGTAGCTCCCTTTATACCCTTAATGACATGGTTGTCGTAATAGGCCGAGAATTGTTTGTCCCCTTCATCGTGTCTTTTTGGATCGAAGGAAGAAGTATAGGTCTTGTAATTGAGGGTATAACCTGTCAGGACCCTTGCGGCAGCTTTTACATCGATCTCCGAATAGAACGATCCAGGCCCCTTCCCTACTGTAAACAGCTCCTGCAGCTCCCGGCCATAATTCTCGTCCGGAGCCTTCTTCGTATTGGCATAACCGTTAAGATATCGCAACATGGCCGGCTCGGTCGTCATGGCTTTGACCAGTTCCCTGAAGTTGCCGAGCGCATGCTGGCGCAGCAGAACATTGTAGCGATAACAAAACAAGGCATTGTCCACTGTATTTGTTTCCGTCACGAAATGGTTGTGCCAGAACAGCACCATCTTCTCCCGGATAGACCTGTCCTGTTCGACCATCTGTCCAAACCACCAGGATTTGAAAGAGTTCTTTCTGCGGCCATTGTTCATCCCATCGTATTTCAGGGAAACCGTCCAGTCGGCACCGGGGGCTATTTCCGGGTCCGTATATTTGTCGTCGTTGTAATTGTTGACGGGCGGCAGCGGAGTAGAGGATTCCTTTTCGATCAATTCCCGCACCGTCTTCTTCAGCGATCGCTTACCAAAATATCCTACATCTTCCGGTCTCGCGCCGAACATCGTACGTCGTAAAAGATGTCTCACTTGTGTGTCATCCCATTTGCCTTTATAACGTCGGAGACCGGACCCGACCGATTCTGGATTAGCCATAGGAATAGTTTACCTCGTTAAAGTATGACAGAATTATGCCAAAAAAGTTTAATGAGTCCTGTTTAGCAGTCGCTTAACAAAACATCTTATCTTGTGGCAGATCAAGGTTATACAGCATGCAACAACTTCTTTTGTTCGGCGCGGGCAAGTCCGCGACCAGTCTCATCCGGTATCTGATCGGTATAGCTGCCGGCAGGGATTGGCGGCTGATCGTGGCCGAAAGCAACCTGGCCCTGGCTACATCCAAGATCGGGGATGCCCCTCATGCCCGTGCCGTACAGGTAGACGTCGCCAGCGAAGACGAACGGAACGCCCTGGTGTCCCAGGCAGATATCGTCATTTCTCTTTTGCCGCCTGCGCTGCATTTCCTGGTAGCCCGATCCTGTATCGCGGCGGGAAAGAACCTGCTCACCGCATCCTATGTGGACGAGAAGATCCGCGCCCTTGAACCGGAGATCCGCGACAACGGATTACTCTTTCTTTGTGAGATGGGGCTTGATCCGGGCATCGATCATATGAGCGCCCTGCAGCTGATATCCGCCATCAAGCAGGACGATGGTCATATTCTTTCCTTTCTTTCCCATACCGGCGGCCTCGTCGCACCGGAAAGCGACAACAACCCCTGGCATTACAAGATCAGCTGGAATCCCCGCAATGTGGTTCTGGCGGGTTCGGCAGGCGCCCGTTACAAAGAAAATGGCCGGACGGTGAATGTCGCTTATGCGGATGTGTTTGGGTCTACCGGGTCCATACAGCTACCTCAGACGGGGCCGCTGGCCTGGTATCCGAACCGGGACTCATTATCTTATATTCCTATCTATGGGTTGGAAGAGGCTGAGACTTTTATCCGGACGACCCTGCGTTACCCCGTGTTTTGCGAGGGATGGAAGCCTTTTGTTCAGGCTGGACTGACCGATGATAGCCGGCAGTTGGCCGGAGGGCTCAGCTTCGCTGACTGGTCGGCCCCTCTCCTCCCCTATGTTACCGCCGGCAATCGCCCGTTGTTTGAATACCTGGGTGTTTTCGATCCGCAGCCGATCCCCCCGGCTGCGTCTACATCAGCCGATGTGCTTCAGCATCTGCTGGAGACAAGACTGGCGATGGCGCCCCAGGACAAAGACATGATCGTCATGCAGCATGAGATCGGGTTTCTTAAAGCCGGGAAGCGTTATACGGAAAAAAGCACGCTGGTGGTAAAGGGCGAGGACAGTCTGCATACGGCGATGGCCCGTACGGTGGGGCTGCCTTTGGGGATTGCCGCTAAGCTGGTGCTGGAAGGACAGCTTTCGCTGAAGGGTTTGCATATTCCTATACTGCCGGAAATATATGATCCCGTTCTGGCAGAGTTGGATGAGCTGGGCATCCGCTTCGAAAAGGAGCTGAGCGCCGCGGCATCGGGACAGTGATGAGCATCAATCAGCCTTCGCAGGCAATGACGGCTTAGTTCACCTCCACCGGCAGCGTACTCAAAATATGATACCCAAGATCCCTGAAGTAGATCTTATATTTTCCTTTCTTCAGATAAAGCAGATAATTCTTCTTCCCCCCCGTAACATAGGTCTGATCAGCAGGCACCAGCTGCCAGGGAGTATTGTCATTGTCGTCTATATCTTTCTGATAATAAGCCTGTACAAAAAAGACGGCGTTGGAGGTCGGTTTTATATAGGTCGGCTGTCGTCGCCCGTCCAGGCTTAGCCAGGTTGGCCGTCCGTCCTGGTACACCGTGGGCGGATGGATCACGCAGAGGTCATAGAGGTCTTTGTCCGTCACGTTGACCGGCGCGTTGTTGATCAGCGCGATGGAAGGTTCCGTCAAAGAAAATTTCTGCATATAGGCCTGGTAGATGACCCGGCCATAACCGAAGTTGCTTTCTTCGGTCATGTCTGTCTGGTCGATGGTCAATGGCTCAATACCTGATCTCCGCCAGAAAGCAAGGGCCATAGGGATATGCCCGTCGGGGCCTTGTTTTTTACTGATATGTGCAAAGGAGGCGTGCACCAAAATCTTTGCCGTCGAGTCTTTAGCCAGAACGGAGTAAAGGTTTTCCGCCTGAATGGAATCGCGTTGGTTGGGGGTATGTGTGGAAGCGGCCGTATCTTCATAGGACACCAGCGTAAACCCCATTTCGAGGGCCGTGCGGACCAGCTCTCCGGCAACCGGTTCGGAGGCATAATAACCGGTATGCATGTTTTCGCGGGTCAGGCTCTGGTTAGAAAAATTATCCAGCATCTCCATCGCCAGGTAGCGAAAACCCTGCCGGTAGAAATCCGTCAGGAGCGACAAGGTAAAGGCGCGGTGCAGCGGCTTTGCAAACGCCTCATTGATCATCACCACCCGCCTTCCTTTGGCCACATAGTTGATATAGTGCCGGGCATTGACATGTTCGATATTCTTCAGTCCTGCCGCAGTGCGGTAGACCTTGCGGCGGGTAGCATCATCGATGCTGTCATAACTTTTTACCAGGTATAGCAATGCCGTCCGGTAATCTTCGGCAAAGGCAAAGTACTGGCTCATTTCATCGTAATACCCTTTGTCCGAATAGATCTTTTTAAATTTCTCTTCGTCCTTTATACCGTGATATAAAGGAAAGAGATAGTGAAGGTTGCTCTTTGGCGTCAGCGTCAGTATATTAAGCCGGGGGCTGTAGCCTGCGGGGGTCGATAGCCTGGAATAATCCTGGAGCTGTATGACTGACTGCGAAAATTCCTGTGACCTGGCGCTGAACATGAGTACTGTCAGCCCCGATAACAGTATGATCTTTTTTAATAAACCCATTTGGCTGCAAAAATGGGATAAATCTTGTTAGAAAAAGCATAAATCATGCGACCGCCTTGCGCAGATGGAGGATTTTGCGTTTGTTTTTTACCAGCTCGACCCAGTAGATGATCCAGCAGATCATTAGCGACAGGAGCAGCAGGCCCTGGATTATCCCATGTCCAATGGAGACCCATTGCAGGCGCGCTACGAGGATGTCGAGCAAAAAAAGAGTACACCAGGTGATGCCGATCTTGTAGGTGGGGCGGTTTCCGATGGCCTCCACAGCATCAAAATCCGGAATTCCAAGGATCGAATCGTCCTGGCTCTCCAAAAGGACCTGTTCTTTTAACAAGGAATCCGCGATCCTGGTGACTACTACAAATTGCCAGTAGAGATTGAATACGGGGATCAGCTGGAACCAGACCTCTGAGGGTGATATTTCCCTGTTCGCCGGGCTGATCGCTTTAAGCGTCTTATACTGGGTCAGCAGAAAGAAGACGGCAGGTACTACAAAGGCTACTAAAATAAAGATATTCCAAAGGAACATGCTGAGATCAGGGGTCATCATATCCATATTGTACCGTTTGACTATTTCAGGGCCGCCAGCTTTTCCTGCAGGATCTTCACCCCTATGGAAGCGGGATGTTCGATCATGGTCAGGTTGTCGATATAGGAAGTCGGCGGGATCTTCTTATCCACGATAAATTTTGGCGCGCCTGTTCTGGCAAAGTCCACCAACCCGGCGGCAGGATACACTACAAGAGAAGTCCCCACCACTACAAAGAGGTCCGCCGACTGCACCAGCGGCACGGCTTGCCCGATCATTGGCACTGCCTCTTCGAACCAGACAATGTGCGGGCGCAGCGTTCCTCCATCGGCGGCCTTCTGTCCTATGAGCATGTCCTCATAGATGGGATAGATCAGGGATTCATCCGTCTCGCTCCGCATTTTAAAGATCTCTCCGTGCAGGTGCATGATCTTTGTGCTGCCGGCGCGTTCGTGCAGGTCATCGATATTCTGGGTAATGATATGAACGTCAAAATCTTTTTCTAATTCAGCCAGACCCAGATGGCCTGCATTCGGCTCAGCTTTTGCCACATCGCGCCGCCGCATGTTATAGAACTCCAGCACGAGTGCCGGATCTTTCCGCCATGCCCGCGGCGTAGCGACTTCCGTAACCTCATACCCTTCCCAAAGGCCATCGGAATCCCGGAATGTGCGGAGTCCGCTTTCGGCACTGATGCCAGCCCCTGTCAGGACGACCAGTCTTTTCTTTTCACCGTTAGGTTTCATTTTTGCAAAATAGGCAAAACTCCCCAAAAAAATTCCGGAGAGTTTTGTCATCGATCCGCAGTCACGGGCAAGTGCCAGAATCATCCGCGGGCAGCAGGCGGCGAGGTCTTGCGCGGGAAATTGCTCAGTCGTCTGCGCACGATGATCCAACCGAGTCCACCCAGCAGGAACAAAGGCCAGATGCTGATGATTCCCAGGACGAACGAGCTCATCCAGTTCCAGCCTTCACCCACGGAATCTCTTAGTTTATGCCAGAAGGTTGGGGTCGGATCATCTTTTACCGTCGCATCCAGCACCTGGTAAAATTTCAGGTTGATGGTGCTAAATGCTGCGGAATGACCGAGATAAGCTATCCTTCCTGCGGCAGCATCCATTTCTTCCTGGACACCATTGATCACATCCTGTACAGCCAGGATATCCTTCATACTCTTTGCCTGTCTCAGCAATTCGAGATAACGTTCGCGAACCTCTTTTTTTGTCTCGAGTCTCGACCGGGTATCGACCAACTGTGTGGTGACGTCTTCCGAGCTGATCTTCTTCTCCACCAGTCTGTCGCTGTCGGATGTCATATCTCCCAGCAGGTCTTCAAACCGATCCACCGGCACTTTTATAGTGACCGTATTTTCTACTGTTGAAAGGGACTGTGTCTGCTGTTCCTGTGCGATATATCCGCCTGCTCTTTTTACATTCTGGCGAAGCCTGTCGGCAAAAGTCCTGAAGCTCTTTACTTCGACATTCAGGTCAGCCGTCCTGATGATCTTTTTGTCCCAGTCGGGATTGACTACAGGCGAAGGGGCGGGCTGTTTATTTTTTTGTCCAGGGGACTGGTTGCGGGGAGACGGCTCTTCAAACTTATTGTCTGTGGCTACCGCTGAGGAATCCATAACACCATTGTTTGTTGGTGTGACTTCTTTGGCAGCGGGGCTGTATTTGCCATTGTTACAGCCAAGGCATAGGAATAGCAGCAATGCTGCGGGCATTGTAAATACCGTAGATCGCATAATGATTAATTTAGTGGATAAATGTTAGATGCAGGAGATTGGGTTTTACATAAAAAAAGGTCCCGGGTTAAAACCCTATTTCTCCTTTGCCATTGCCATCACCACCTTCCACTCCTCATCCGTCACCGGCTGCACCGACAAGCGGCCAAGGCGCACCAGGGCCATATCCTTTAGTCGTGGTTCTTCCTTTATCTGCGCCAGGCTAACGGAGTGCTTCAACTGCTTGAAAGGCTTCAGATCTACCGCCACCCATCTTTCATCATCCGTAGTAGGATCCTGATAAACTTCCTTCGCCACTTTTGCAATGCCGACAATCTCCATTCCCTCATTACTATGATAGAACAAAACTTCGTCGCCCTTCTTCATTGCTCTCAAATGAAGACGTGCTGCATAGTTGCGGACGCCAGTCCACTGTGTTTCTTTATCTTTTCCAAACTGCTCCCAACTGTATACGGAAGGTTCTGATTTTACAAGCCAATATGCCATATAAGTATATTATTTATCAAGTAGCTGCCGAAATTACGACTTCCCGGAAAATTCCCGTTGCGAAAAAAAATAACAGCCGGCGCAATCCACAGTGAAATCATTCGTCGTAAGTAATCCTGTTGGTTACATGTAACAAGCGCAAATGAACACGAATTAAACATTTTCTTTTAAATCTATTATTATGCAAGTTTTGAAAAGTTTTGGTTTGATGCTGATTGCTGCCTTGTTGATAAATACCTCTTTCGCGCAGGAAAAAACAGTCGAAGTAGGCGGCGCCCCCATGTATCCATCAAAGAATATCGTAGAGAATGCCGTCAACTCCAGGGATCATAAGACACTGGTAGCCGCTGTAAAAGCCGCGGGTCTTGTTGAAACACTGGAGAGCGCGGGCCCTTTTACAGTCTTTGCTCCAACCGACGAGGCCTTCAACATGCTCCCAAAAGGCACTGTTGAAACCCTTGTAAAACCAGAAAATAAAACCACCCTTACCGGTATTCTCACTTACCATGTTGTAGCCGGTCGGCTTGATTCAAAAGAGCTGGCGCGTCTTATCAAGGCTGGAAATGGCAGTGCCGAGCTGACGACTGTTGCCGGCGGCAAGCTCCGGGTTATGATGAAAGGAAAACACATTGTGCTGAAGGATGAAAAAGGCGGAATGGCTGAGGTGACTATAAAGGATGTCTATCAAAGTAATGGTGTCATCCACGTTATCGACCATGTTGTTATGCCTAAGTGATTGATAATCAACTTTTCTGAAAAAGAAAGTCGAAATTTTTAAAAATTCCCGGCTTTTTTAAATCTAAAAGTTATCAGCGTACGTATGTATTATAGAGGCCTGGTTTTAACCCTATTTAACGCTTGCGACAGGTTGTTTTAAGGGTCAAGACCATCCGATAACTAAGGTTATATGGGTGGTCTTATTTTTTTGCCCTACCATCGCAAGACTGAATTAGCGCCCTGCGGTTGTTGATCGCATCCCTTTATTTACAGCTGAATAGCGCCTGCGGCGCTTAATGTTCTCATTTATTATAGGCCTCCGGCCTATGTATTGGCCAGAACATCCGCGATATGCATCGTGCGGATGGGATGGCCTTTATGTTTGATATAGCCATCAAGATGCATCAGGCAGGAAAGATCGGTGGAGATAATATAGTCGGCGCCGGTGGCCAGCGCATTGTTGACCTTCTGATCGGCCATCGCGACCGAAATGGATTCAAATTTGACCGCAAAACTTCCTCCAAAACCACAGCAGGTCTCCACATCGTTCATCTCGAGCAGTTCCAGTCCCTTTACCCGGGACAGCAGCTTCCTTGGCTCCTCCTTGATCCTGCATTCGCGCAGACCTGCACAGGAGTCGTGATAGGTGGCCTTGCCATGTAAGGTAGCCCCGACATCTTCTACGCCTAATACATTCACGAGAAAGGAAGAGAATTCGAAAATACGTTTCTGCATATCCCTCACCTCGTTATGCAGGGATGAGTTGTTGAACAGCGTGGAGTAATAATTTTTTACAAAACCTACACAACTCGCGCTGGGCGCCACTACGTAATCATGTCCGGAGAAATCCTTCAGGAATTTGGTGCATACGTCGCGGGCTTCATCCCTGAAGCCGGCATTGAAAGCAGGCTGACCACAGCAGGTCTGTTCCGTGTTGTACGCAACTTCCACACCGGCCTTTTCCAGCACCTTCACCATATTAAAGGCGGTCTGCGGGTAAAGCTGGTCTACAAAACAAGGTATGAAGAGCTGGACGGTCACTGGCTATTATTTTATCGGCGCTTCGTGGAAAGATCTTTGCAGGGCGATCATCTTTATTGCAGTAACGGCTGCTTCCTCTCCTTTATGACCGTGTTTTCCGCCGATGCGTTCGTCCGCCTGCTGCTGGTTGTCTACCGTCAGCACCCCAAAAATGGTGGGGATGGGCAGGGTCATGTTCAATTGAAGCACACCTTGTGTCACGGCGCTGCTTACGTATTCGAAATGAGGCGTATCACCGCGCAGGACGCAGCCCAGGGCGATGAAAGCCTGGGGGCGATCGTCCCTGTATTTATGAACGTCCCAGTAGGCCCTGATGCCGAAGGGAATTTCGAAGGCCCCCGGTACGGTAATCACGCGGCAAAGAAGACCAGCTTTTTCCAGCTCGGTCCGGCAGCCTTTCTCCAGCGCTCCTACGATGGCGTCGTTCCATTCAGTGCGAACTATAACAACACAGGCACCTTCCGTATTGGAGATGCCTGTTGTCTGGAACAAATTACTTTTGCTAACCTCTGCCATACAGTAATTTCTTTATTGAGTCACTCCCAGCCTTGCCAGGTATTTGTCGATCTCAGCTCCTCTTTGTGAAGCAGGGTATTTATCCTTGATAATTTTGTACACAGCTATCGCATCCTGTGTCTTGCCCATGCTCTCGTATAAATAACCCGAGCGGAAAAGATATTCAGGAGAGAAGAGCTCATCCTTTTCAAAATAGGTACCTGCTTTCTTATACTGTTCAGCGGCTTCCTCTTTTTTATTCTGTTCGGAATACGCGTCTCCCAGCAGGCCATAGGCGCGCTCCTGGAGCTGCTCTACCGGAGAGGAGAAGTCCTTCAGGTATTTTACGGCATTGTTGAAGTCACCCATCTTGAGGTAACAGCTTCCGGCATAAAAATTGGCCAGCTTGCCGGCCTTGGTACTGCCATATTTGGAAATGATCTTCAGGAAACCCGCATTTACCTGGTCTCCATTGAGGGCCAGCCGGGCTGAATCCATGCGATAGTATTCTTCCGCACGGAACATAGCTTCTGTTGCCGACTTTTCATTAGGCTCGCTGACCATGTTACGGTAGGCAAAAAATCCGCCTACGATCACGATGATAGCTACCAGTGCAATGGAAAGCTGTTTTCCGTACTTCTCCCAGGCGCTGCGTAATTCGGCAACCGGATTTTTCTCGTCTTCCAAATGTGCAGGGTGTTTGATCTCTGACATCTCTTATTGTGTTTGGCTTTTAGCTTTTAAAATAGTTCCTGTTGAATTAATCAACAATGAACGGATAATTTTTATCGACGTATACATCCTTCAATACTTCCGAATCGTCCGGCCAGGGTGATTCTTCAGCAAATTTTACGGACTCTGTTACGGTATTGTTCACCCGCTGATTGATCGCATCGACCTCTTCCTGGGTGGCGTATTTCTTTGTAAGGATGGTTTGCAGCACCGTCTGGATCGGATCTTTCGCCTTGTACTCTTCTACTTCTTCCTTTGTCCGGTATTTCTGCGGATCGGAAATGGAGTGACCTTTATAGCGATAGGTCTTGATCTCCAGTAAGGTCGGGCCATCTCCCTGGCGGGCTCTCTTCACGGCACGGGCTACCGCTTCGTGAACAGCTTCCGGGCTCATGCCATCGATAGAATCGGCGGGCATTTCGTAGGCGTCAGCCAGCTTGTAGATGTCGTGAACGTTTGAGGTCCGTTCTACGGACGTACCCATTGCATAGTTGTTGTTCTCGCAGATAAAGATCACCGGCAGCTTCCAGAGCATGGCCAGGTTGAAGGTCTCATGGAGAATACCCTGGCGGGCAGCGCCATCCCCAAAGAAGGTCAGCGAAACATTGTCCGTGCCTTTATATTTCTCTGCAAAGGCCAGGCCTGCACCGGTACCGATCTGCGCACCGACGATGCCATGTCCGCCGAAGAATCTTTCTTTCACACCAAAAAAGTGCATGCTTCCACCCTTGCCTTTTGCTGCGCCGGTTGCCTTTC
>Ga0307510_10000073_pt1 | contig 75983 bp, 56 predicted proteins | sample 12_EM_MG_FD_207224 | JGI IMG/M metagenome (GOLD analysis project Ga0307510, IMG submission 207224) | Populus trichocarpa ectomycorrhiza microbial communities from riparian zone in the Pacific Northwest, United States - 12_EM | ecosystem: Host-associated > Plants > Roots > Unclassified | place... | reverse complement strand
GAACACCACTATCAACCTGCGCTGAGGAACTGCCATGAAAATCGCATTTATCGGTCTGGGTAACATGGGCGCGCCGATGGCGCGCAACCTGATCAAGGCCGGCCATTCGCTGAGTCTGGTCGACCTGAACAAAACCGTGCTGGCGGAGCTGGAGCAACTGGGCGGCAGCATTCGTGCTTCGGCGCGTGAGGCTGCCGAGGATGCCGAACTGGTGATCACCATGCTGCCGGCCGCTGTGCATGTGCGCAGCGTCTGGCTCGGTGAGGACGGTGTGTTGGCTGGTATTCGCCAAGGTGTGCCGGCAGTGGATTGCAGCACCATTGATCCGCAGACGGCCCGCGATGTGGCAGCGGCTGCGGCGAAACAAGGCGTGGCCATGGCCGATGCGCCGGTGTCCGGTGGCACTGGCGGTGCAACGGCGGGGACGCTGACCTTCATGGTCGGCGCCACTCCGGAACTGTTCGCCACCCTGCAACCGGTGCTGGCGCAAATGGGCCGCAACATTGTGCATTGCGGTGAAGTCGGCACCGGGCAGATCGCCAAAATCTGCAACAACCTGCTGCTGGCGATTTCGATGGTCGGCGTCAGTGAAGCCATGGCGCTGGGCGATGCATTGGGCATCGATACGTCGGTGCTGGCCGGGATCATCAACAGCTCGACCGGGCGTTGCTGGAGTTCGGAAATGTACAACCCGTGGCCGGGCATCGTCGAAACGGCGCCGGCCTCGCGCGGTTATACCGGTGGATTCGGTGCGGAACTGATGCTCAAGGATCTGGGTCTGGCGACCGAAGCGGCGCGTCAGGCGCACCAACCGGTGGTGCTCGGCGCGGTGGCACAGCAGTTGTATCAGGCGATGAGTCAGCGCGGGGACGGCGGGAAGGATTTCTCGGCGATAATCAACAGCTATCGCAAGCCTGCAATAGAAGGACAGCGCTGAACGAACTGTGGGAGCTAGCCTGCTAGCGATGGCTGAGTGTCAGGCAACTCATTTTTGCCAGATTGATCGCAATCGCTAGCAGGCTAGCTCCCACAGGGATTTGAGTGAATCTGGGACATTTGCCGGAAAATCACGTCGGGTGATCTCCCGGCTTTTTTGCATCAGGCAAACACGAAATATTTGCGCACGGTCTCGACCACTTCCCACGTGCCTTTCATGCCCGGTTCAACCACAAAGATATCGCCAGCACGCAGGTGAATCGGCGCCATGCCGTCCGGGGTGATCACGCAGTAGCCTTCCTGGAAATGGCAGTACTCCCACTTCACATAATCAACGCGCCACTTGCCTGGTGTGCAGATCCACGTGCCCATGATCTTGCTGCCGTCTTCGCTGGTGTAGGCATTGAGGTTGACGGTGTGCGGGTCGCCTTCGAGTTTTTCCCATTTGCAGGCGTCGAGTATCGGCAGCGGGTGGGTGTCGCGCAGAACGGTGATAGGGGCAGTCATGTGTCGGCTCCAGACAAGGCGATCAAACGGAAGCTGCACCCTATAGCGCCGTGCCTCTGCCCAGATGTCTGTGCTCGACATTCAGATATCCATAAACGCTGCCAGCGTTTTACGGATGGAAGCGTAAACCTTCCAGCAAAATCAATTAACGGCAGTACTGATCTAAAACAAAGGTTATGAAGTTATAACTATTTTACTTGTCTGGTTTTTGCTTTTAGTACGTCGGTTCCGTTGTGTCCTTAGTTGCTTTCGATAGTCAGCCTGCCCGATAGCGCGGGCGCCCCACCATACCCCGTCTTTGTTAAGTAAATAAGTCGTTCGCCGCACCAAGGAGGTGCGGTGTCTGTGGGGTTTTGCAGACTTTTTTCGAGTTGTAAAAAAACCTTGAATAGTTCGTTGACTCTCCCCTTAAGGGCAGAGTTTAGATTCCCGCCGCGTGAGAAGTTGCTGTGGGAAAAGTTACTTTTCATAAGTCGAATTCATGAAGTAGTCACGACATATAGGGAGATAGAAATGAACAATCCATTGGACTTGGAACATGTCGTTGCCAGCACTCGCGAAATCCTCGCACAGCTGTTGGTGATGGATGCGAATGACATCGAAGAAAACAGCAGCATTGTCGAAGACCTCGGTGCCGACTCGCTGGACATCGTCGACCTGAGCTTCCAACTGGGCCGCCAATATGGCTGCACACTGCCGAAAACCAGCGTGCTCGACCATGCAGTGGCGGTTTGCGGTGATGCCAGCGAGTTTCTCGCCAACGGTCGCATTACCGAAAGCGGCAAGCACCTGCTTGAGCAAAGCCTCAGCGCCTACACCCCGGATCAACTGAAGGCGGGCATGCAGCCGGCTCAGGTGTTCGCCGCGACCACCGTGCGTAACTGGGCCAACCAGTGCCGCAATCTTTTCAACTACCTGCCGGCGACCTGCCCGGATTGCAACGCCCACCAAGCGATTCTGAACGAGCGCCAGCAAGTGGTCTGCGGCGCGTGCAGTGCGCGTCTGGTGCCGGCGGATGGCGATGAAGTGTCGCGTCAATTGGTTGAGCAGTTTGTTACCACTCACACCAAAGAAGCGGTGTAGGAGTTCTCATGCGGGCACGAGAAGTCTATGTGAGCGGGTTCGGTCTGGTGGCGCCCATGGCGCTGGACGCTGCCACGTTGTTCGAGCGGATTTGCCGGAAGCAATCCTGTGTCCGCGAACATCCCCGGTTCAAGGCGCTGGGATTCAACAACAGCGCAGCCGGATTTATCGACGATACGCAGTGGCAGCGGATCGGCGCCGGTTTCGGCGGCAACGCGGCGCTGCACCCACGGCAAAGTGTGCTGGCCGAATACGTTGCCCGGCAGGCGCTGGAGCATGCCGGTCTGACGCCGGCAGACTTTGCCCACAGTCGCAGCGGTCTGTTCCTGGGCGCCAACAAATACTGTGCCGACAGCCACGACCTGCAGCGGCTCAGCCGTTGCATGGACGAGGCCGGCCGCGTCGACCTCGACCGTCTGCTGGACAGTCCGGCAACGTCCAGCGTGCCCTTCATCCGGCGCGTCGATCAACAGACGCAACACCTGGCCGATCGGCTCGGCATCCGCGATCACATCTCGACCCATTCCGATGCCTGTGCCGCCGGCACCATGGCCATCGGCAGTGCTTACCGGGCCATTGAGCGCGGCGAGATCGATCTGGCTATCTGCGGCGCCGTCGAACTGATGGCCAATGAATTGCCTTATTACATGTTCAACAGCCTCGGCGCGCTCTGTCAGGCCGACTTGCCGGCGAGCGAACAGAGCCGCCCGTTCATGCCTGACCGTAGCGGTTTTGTCCTCAGCGAAGGCTCGGCGATGCTCATTCTCGAATCCGCTGAACACGCGCAGCGGCGCAAGGCCGCGCCACTGGGCCGGGTGTTGGGTTACGCGAATGTCTGCGAGGCGCAGAAAATGACCTCCAGCAGCCGCGATGGCAGTAAATACGAGGAATGCATGGAAGCAGCAATCGAGGACGCCGGGCTGCTGCGCAGCGCCGTGCAACACGTCAACACCCACGGCACCTCCACGCAGGCCAATGACAGTTGTGAAGCGTTGGCGCTACAGCGTTTGTTCGGCGGATGCCAGGACTTCATGACTTTCACCGCCAACAAGTCCGCCATCGGCCATTCACTGGCAGGCAGTGGTGCGATCGAAGCAGTGCTGTCACTGATGAGCCTGCGTGACGGCGTGCTGTTGCCCACTCTGAATTACGCCCCCGAGCGTGCCGAATACCCTTCGCTGAAGTTCTTGAGCGAGCCGGTACGACAGCCGATCAGCGTGGTGATGTCCAACTCGTTCGGCTTCGGCGGCATCAATAGCTCGCTGATTCTGGGGAGGGCATGACATGAACCGAGCCATCTATCTCAATGCCGCTGCGGTGCTGAACGTGGCGGGCGGTGAATGTGCTGACTTGCTCGGCACGCCCTGCGCGGCGCAACCGCTGGCATTTGATGCACAGCGTCAGGCGTTTGCCTTGCCGACGCCGCGACTGGCCATTGACCTGTTTGATCGCAAGATCCAGCGCAGTGTCGAACCGCAGGGCTTGCGCCTGTTGCATTGCGCCGCACGGCTGGCGCCAGCACTGGCGGCGCTGCAATTGCCTGCCTCACGCATTGCCCTGACAGCGGCCATTCCTGAAGTCGATGCGCCGAGCCCTTGCTGGGATGCGGTGCAGGCGATCATCGAACAGCCACACAAACAACTCAGCCAATTGTTGGCCAACACACCGCCCCTGCATGCGTTGACCCTGCTCAACAGCAGCGTCATGGCTTATGTCGCCGAAGCATTGAGTTGCCACGGGCCAATGGGCGGATTTTGTTCTCAGGACAACGCCGGACTGGATGCGCTGATCGAAGCCTGCCAGCAGATTGGCGAGCGGCATGCCGACGCCGCGTTGGTGGTCAGCAGCAGTCCGAACCTGACGCCGGCCCTGTACCTGCGCGAGCCCGATCAGGCGAGCGAACCGATTTTCGGTGAGGGCGCCGCGGCGCTGTTGCTGGCGTCGACACCTGCGCCGCGTGCGGCACACGCCGTGCGCATTGCCGGGTTTGCCCGTGGTTACAGCACCGATCCGCAACGGTCTGTGGCGGTGGGGCGGCGCGTGATCGACCAGGTCCTGAGTGTCGAGAAACTGCGGGTCGGCGACGTCGAGCATATCGTCGGCAATTGCGCTGACGGGCAAGTGATGAAGTTGCTCGAAGCTTTCCCGCGCGAGATTCGCAGCACCCGCGCCATGACCGGTGAACTGGGCGCCAGCGGTTTGCTGACAGAAGTCGCACTGACACTGCACCTGAGCTGTGAAGTAGCGGCGACGCCGGGCTACACGTTGCTTGTCAGCCACACTCGCGCCGGTCACTGGGGCGCATTGCTGTTGGCCAGTGAAACCATGGAGAAGCACGCATGAGTGCGACACGGATTGTGATCACCGGCATGGGCGCCGTCACCGGTTTCGGTTTCGAATGGCAGACCCTCTGGGAAAAAATGCTCGGCGCCGAACATTGCGTGCGGCCATGGCAGCCGGACGACGTGCAAGAGGCGTCGTTCGCGGTGCGCTACGCGGCACCGGTCGACATGCGCCTGTTGCCGGAAAAACTGCAAAGCCATCCGGCCTGGACGATGCCGCTGGAAAAGCGCAGTCGGTTTGGCTGGGTGGCTGCCACGCAGGCAGTCGGTGACAGCGGCTTGCAGCCAGAACAGTTGCGGGGCGCGGCGGTGCTGTGTGCCTCGGGAGCACCGCAGCACATGCTCGCTGACATGCTGCTGACCGAAGCCCCGAATGGCGGCACCCCGAGCTGGTCATACCTGATGTCACGGGCTGGGCAAGTGAATGCCGATGGCTCGCTGCGTCAGAGCAACGACCGTCTGGCGCGGGTAATCGCCGACGACCTGGGCTGTGAAGGGCCGGTGATCAACATCAGCAGTGCCTGTGCCGGCGCTTCACAAGCCATTGGCAACGCCTTTCAGATGATTCGTCGCGGAGAAGTCAGCGTTGCGCTGGCGGGAGGCGCCGACTCGGTGCTCAACCTCGACACCATGGCCGCGTTGTATCTGTTGGGTGCCGCGTCGGGCGAGCAACGCTGGGGCGCTGATCTGTGCCGTCCGTTCGATCGTGACCGCAGCGGTCTGATTGCCGGCGAGGGCGGTGGTTTCGTTGTGCTGGAAAGCCTCGAACATGCCTTGGCTCGTGGCGCCACGCCGTATGCCGAGGTGTTGGGTTTCGGCAGCAGTCTGGACGCCTACAAGGTCACCGCACCGCAACCCGAAGGACGTGGCGCGGCACTGGCGATGCAGGCCGCGCTCGACGACGCCGGGCTGCGCCCGCAGCAGATCGATCTGATCAATGCCCACGGCACCTCGACGCCGCTCAACGACGTTGCCGAAACCCTCGCGATCAAAAGTGTGTTCGCCGAGCACAAGCATTATCGAACCCTGGCCGTCAGCGCCAACAAATCACAGTTCGGTCACCTGATCGCGGCCGCTGGCGCACCGGAATGCATCGTCACCGCGTTGGCCTGCCTCAACGATCTGGTGACGCCTACGGTGAACCTGCATGACGCCGACGAACAGTGCGATCTGGATTACTGCGCCGGTCAGGCGGTCAGCCGCCGAGTGGATTACGCGCTGAGCAATTCCTTTGGTTTCGGTGGCCTCAATACCTCGCTGGCCCTTGGCAAATATCGGGAGCATGGACAATGACTGACGCCACTGTACGTGTCGCGATCGCCGGCAGCGGTTGTGTATTGCCCACCGGTTGGGGCGTGGAGGGTTTCTGGTCGGCGGCCCGCGAAGGACGTAGCGCGATCTCGCCTCTGAGCTCGTCGCTGTTCCACAGCGAGAGGGTCATTGCGTTCGGACACGTCGCTGATCGGGATCATCAACGTAGCCGTCAGGACGTTGCACAAAACCTCCAGCGTTACTGCCCGCCGGCGGTGATCTGGGGCGTCAGTGCGGTGCGCCAGGCGTTGGCAGAAGCCGGGCTTGAACCGGGTCGCGACAACGTGCGTTTTGGTCTGTATTGCTGCCAGGGCGGTTACACCCATCCCTCGCTCGCGTCTTACGGCGAACTGCTGCACGAATGTCAGACCGAGACCGGTGCCGACATGCAGCGTCTGGCCAAACGCGTGTTGCAGGAGCGCGCACTCGATCCATTCCTGGTGCTCAAGAGCCTGAGCAACGGTCTGCTCGGCGTCGTCAGTCTGGCCTTGAAGCTTGAGTGCGAATGCAACGCCTACATGCAGGGCGTGGCCGGCAATCTGGCGGCGCTGCGCGAAGCCTGCGCGGCGTTGCAGAGCGGTCGGATCGACGCGGCCATTGTGGTGGGCGCGGGCAGTGAACTGGATCCGCTGGCGCTCGCCGCACTGGCCGAGGCGGGGGTCATCAGCACCGAAGGATCGCCAAGCCTGCGTGCCTTTGATCGCCAGGGCAGTGGCGGCATTGCCGGCGAAGGTGCGGCGGCGCTGGTGTTGCGTCGCGCCGATGACCTGCCGGCAGGCCCGCAAACCTGCCTGACCGCACTGTTCGCACACCCGCGTCTGGATTCGCTGAACCTGCCGGACAAACAGGTGGATCTGCTGATCAGCAGCGCCACTGGCGAGCCGCAAAAAGATGCCGATCTGGCCCGCACGCTGGCACGAACCGGTGCCGCGCACATCACCAGCAGCACATCGCTGACCGGCATTCTGAGTGGTGCACCGAGTCTGGTTGATCTGATCTTCGCCCGGCAGGCCTTGCAGGCGCAAAGCATCCCGCCGGTCAGTGGCCTGGAGCAACCGCTGGATGCGCATCTGCCATTTGTCATGGCTGAGCCGCGCGATGCCGTGCTGCACGATTGCCTGGTGATCAACCGCGACGACAACGGCTTCAGTGCCGGTTACCACCTCGAATTTCACGCGGCCGACTGACCGTCGGCACGCAACGAAACGCAGCTGATTTTTTACTCAAGGGATAGAACTGTCATGGATTACCGCGATTACGTACGGCCGAAATTCGTTGAATTGATGCAGGCCCTGGGCCTCGAATGCCAGTTCCACAGAGCGCTGGGCAGCAAACTGTTTTACCGCGACCGGCAGGGCGAAGAGGTGACGGTCACTGACTTCCTCGGCGGTTACGGCGCCGCGCTGTATGGTCACAACGATCCGCAATTTGTCGATCAACTCGTCGACCTGTTGCGTGCCGATGTACCGTTCAACGCGCAGATGTCGGTGCGCGGTGCGGCGGGGCAGTTGGGGCGTGAACTCAGTGAAGCGTTCAACCGTGAGCTGAACAACAGCGAACGCTACATTTCGACCTTTTCCAACAGTGGCGCCGAGTCGGTGGAAATCGCCGTCAAGCACGCCGAATACCGCCGTCAGAAAAACCTGCAGAAGCAATTCGACGAGCGCGATTTCGCTCTCGCCAATCTGGTCGCCAGCGACAAGGCTTACGTCGAACTGGACATTGACGATCTCGATTTGCCCGCCGGTCTGTTGCCGCAGAATCTGTCCTGCGTCACCGTGCGCCAAGTGGCCGAAGCGGTGCGTCAGCACAACCTGGCGCAACTGCATGTTGAGCCGGTGTTCCTCGCTGTGCGCGGCAGCTTCCACGGCAAACTGGTCAACACCGTTCAACTGACGTACGGCAAGCAGTACCGCAAGCCGTTCGCCCGTTTCGGCCTCAACGTCGAGTTCATCGACCCGCAGCAGCCCCAGCAATTGCAAGAACTGCCGGCCCGTCACGTACGTCACTGGCTGAGCCTGGAATGGAACGGCGAAACCCTGCAAGTGCGCCGCGAAGCATTCAGCGCGATCACCGCGGTATTGCTGGAGCCGATTCAGGGCGAGGGCGGCATCAACGAGTTCGCCAATGAGTTCTATCTGGGCCTGCGGCGCCTGTGCAACGAGCAGCAATGCCCGCTGATCATCGACGAAGTGCAATCGGGTTTCGGCCGCACCGGCACTTTGCTGGGTGCCAGCCATTTCAACTTGCAGGGTGATTACTACTGCCTTTCGAAAGCGCTGGGCGGTGGCCTGATGAAAATCGCCGCGACGGTGATTCGCGCCAGCCACTACGAAAACGATTTTAGCTACATTCACAGTTCGACCTTTGCCGAAGACGATGCGTCCTGCCATATCGCCCTGTCGGCCCTGCGCCGTCTGTTCGAGAACGACAGCGCGATGCTCAGGGACGTGAACAAGAAAGGCGAATACCTCAAGGCTTCGCTGCTGGAACTCAAGGCGGCCTATCCGGACGTCATCGCCGACGTGCGTGGCCGTGGCTTGCTGCTCGGTTTCGAACTGCACGACCTGACCGGCACCAGTTCGTTGGTTCAGGCCTCGGCGCAGTACAACGATGCGCTGGGCTACATCATCGCCGGCTACTTGCTGCAATTCGAATCCCTGCGCGTGGCGCCGTCGGGCAGCAACGCCAATGTGATCCGACTGGAACCGCCGGTGTGCATCACCTTCGAAGAGATCGATGGACTGATCGCTTCCTTGCAGAAAGTCTGCGACATGCTGCGCCGCCGCGACGCCTTCCCGCTGGCCGCCGGTGTGTGCGCCGACAGCATCGCTGACGTGCCCGCGCGCGAGGTCAGCTTCAAGGAGAGCGAAACCCGCCCAAAGTCTGACGAGAACGTGCGTGTGGTGGCTCGCGTGGCGTTCATCAACCATTTGATTGATTCGGACATGCTCAGCGACGTCGATCCTTCACTGTCGACCCTGAGCGCTGAACAGAAACGCGAGTTCATCAAGCGCATGGCGCCCGAGCGCCGAGCCGCGCCGATCGGCCCGGTGCAGATTCGCTCGAAACTCGGCACTGCCGTGGAGTTCACCCTGTACCCGCTGTGCATGGATTCCGATGCCATGGCGGCGTACATCGCCAGCGGCGATCTGCAGACCATCCGCGAAGAAGTCGGCAATCGCATCAAGGATGCCCGCGCCGATGGCTACACCGTCGCCGGCCTGGGCATGTACACCTCGATCGTCACCAACAACTGCCAGGCGCTGCAGATTCCTGACATGGCGCTGACCTCCGGTAACGCACTGACCATCGGCATGGGCCTGGAAGCCATCGAGCAGGGCTGCAAGCAGCAAGGCCTGGAACTGAGCGAGCAGACCGCTGCGGTGGTCGGTGCGGCGGGCAATATTGCCTCGACCTACGCCTCACTGCTGTCGACCAGCGTCGAGCACCTGATCCTCATCGGCAGCGGCCGCGACGGTTCCCTGCGTCGTCTGGAAAAAACCGCTCACCAGATTTACGCCGAAGCCGCCCGCGCGATCCTCAAGGGTGTCGCCGAACACGATCGCCTCGCCCGTCGCCTGCAGCAAATTGATGGAATCGATGGGATCTTGCAGTCCCACGGCAGCAGTGCCGATCTGGGGCAGCGCGTGGCAAAACTGGTCGAGGAACGCCTGGGCGCGAACGCCTTTATCACCGTCAGCAACGATCTTGATGTGCTGAAACAGGCGCGCATCGTGCTCTGCGCGGCTAACGCACCGCAGCCGTTTCTTTTCGCCGAGCACTTCGCCGAAAACAGCGTGATCTGCGACATCGCCGTGCCGCTGAACGTTGACCAGAACCTCGCCAGCCAACGCTCCGACGTGCTCTACATGCACGGCGGCATCGTGCAGACGCCGCTGGGCGATGGCCTGGTGAAAAACGTTCGGGCCTATCTCAAGCAAGGTCAGTTGTACGCGTGCATGGCCGAGTCGGTGCTGATGGGCCTGTCCGGTATGAAACAGCACTACTCCTACGGCGACATCAGCCGCGAGCAAGTGCAGCAGATTCGAGCACTGGCCGCGACCCACGGCTTCAGCCTCGCGCAATTCAAAACCGATAACTCGCTTTAAGGAACGGTCATGCCGAATAAAGTAGCAGTGGTGACCGGTGGCAGTCGTGGCATCGGTCGGGCGATTGTCCAGACCCTGGCCGGGGCGGGTTATCAGATCGCGTTCAGTTACGTACGCGATGAAGTCGCGGCGATGGCCTTGCGCGATGAGGTTCAGGCGTCGGGGATCGATTGCCTGGCGTTGCAGTGCGATGTCAGCAGCGGCGACAGCATCAAGGCGTTTTTCGAGCGGGTCGATCAGCATTTTCAACGTATCGATCTGTTGGTCAATAACGCCGGCATCACCCGCGATGGTTTGCTGGCGACGATGTCAGCGCGCGACCTGGTCGAGGTGATCCAGACCAACCTGATCGGCACGATGCTGTGCTGTCAGCAGGTGGTGCCGGGCATGTTGCGCCAGCGTAGCGGTTGCATCGTCAACATCAGTTCGGTGGCGGCACAGAAGCCCGGCAAAGGCCAAAGCAACTATGCCGCTGCCAAGGGCGGGGTCGAATCCTTGACCCGTGCCTTGGCGGTGGAGCTGGCGCCGCGCAACATTCGCGTCAACGCGGTCGCCCCGGGCATCGTCAAGACCGAGATGAGTACGGCGCTGATCGGCAGTCAGGAAGAAGAAATCCAGTCGCGTCTACTGATCAAACGCTACGCCGAACCGGAGGAAATTGCCGAAGCGGTGCTGTACCTCGCTGATCGCGGTTTGTACCTGACCGGGGAGGTCCTGTCGGTCAACGGCGGGTTGAAAATGCCATGAGCCGGACCATTCTGATCACCGGTGCGGCCAAAGGCATCGGCCGCGCGGTTGCCGAGAACTTTGCCGCCGACGCCGACAATCGCTTGATCCTGCTGGATCTCGATCTGGCCGAATTGCAGCGCTGGGTCGACGAGCGACAGGAGCAGATCAAGGCGCGGGTCGAAACCCATGCGGCGAACATTGCCGACCTGCCGGCCATGCAAGCGTTCTTTAAAACCCTCGGATCGCAAGTCGAATACGTCGATGTGCTGGTCAACAGCGCCGGCATCTGCAACGAGAACGAGCCGGAAGACCTGCACAACTGGCACAAGGTGATTTCGGTCAACCTCAACGGCACGTTCTACGTGACCTCGCTGTGTCTGGCGCTGATGCCGGACCGTGGGCGAATCATCAACATGTCGTCGATCCTCGGCCGTGCCGGCAAGGTGCGCAACACCGCGTATTGCGCCTCCAAGCACGGCATCGTCGGCATGACCAAGGCGCTGGCGCTGGATCTCGCTTCGCGGCAGATCACCGTCAACGCGATTCTGCCGGCGTGGATCGATACGCCGATGTTGCAGGGTGAGTTGGCGACGCAAGCGGCGATTGCCGGGTTGACCCAGGAGCAGATCGTGCGCAACGCGAAGAAGAAACTGCCGATGCGCCGTTTCATCCAGAGCGAAGAAGTGGCGGCGATGGTGCGTTACCTGGCCAGCCCCGAGGCTGGCGGGGTCACCGCGCAGAGTCTGGTGATCGATGGCGGTGTCGGGTTGGGAATGTAGCGATGCCTCGATTTCACAACAGTCACATCGTGGGTGCGGTATGGGCGTGCATGGCTGCACCCGGCGCGATGGCCGAATTGACCGTCGCTGATCTCAAGCCCGATTACGCCGACGGTGAAGTTGGCGTGGCCACGGCCGTGCGTCTGCACGGTGACGATCAGATCACGCAGAAAGCCGTGTATTTCAAGGCCAATCTGGAAGACAACTGGGAGGGTGGTTACTACAAGGCCAAGGGCCGCGTGCGTTATGACGCGCGCTATGACGGCAACAATCCGTACAGCGAGCGGGCGCGGGACAAGTACCGTTTCGACGCCGATTGGCGGCACCTCTACGTCGGCCATTCGCTGGGTGACGGAGAGGTGACGGTGGGCTGGCAGCAAGTGGTCTGGGGCCGCGCGGATGAATTGCGCGTGCTCGATCAGATCAACCCGCTGGACTATCGCGATGGCCTGACGCCGCTGCTCGAAGACAGCCGCATCGCCGTGCCCATGGTGCGTTTTGCGCAACCGGTGGGCGAGTGGGAACTGGAGGCGCTGTGGATCACTGACTTCGTGAAAAACCGGGCGCCGGTAGAGGGCAGTGAATTTGCCGCGCCACTGTTTGCTACGCCGGACCCGCAGTATTTCCTGCTCGATTCCAAACCCGGCTATGACGGCGACAAGGGCTATTCCTATGGCTTGAGCGCCAATGGCCGGATCGGCGCGGTGGACACCAGTTTTGTTGCCTTGAGCGCGCGTCAGCAGGACCCGGTGTACGCGGTCGAAGGCCTCGCCGACGACGGCCGAACGCGGCTGGAACGGCAGTTTCCCCGATACACCATGGGCGGTGCCGGGCTGGCGATCGACGCCGGGCACAGCATCGTGGTGCGCAGCGAGGTGGCGTATTTCGACAACTGGCGCGTGACCAATCCGACCCGCGCCTACGGTGCCGACAGCACGCCGATGGTCAAGTCGCTGCTGGGTGTCGACTACCTGTTGCGCGACTGGCTGATCTCCGCGCAGTGGCAGGAGCAGGTGTTGCTCGACTGGCAGGACGGCATGTTGCAGGACAAACACGAACCGCTGTTCACCCTGTCAGCCGAAGGCACTCATTGGCAGGACCGCCTCAAGAGTCGTCTGGTGGTCGCTGGCTCACCGCCGTTTCAGGACGACGCCTTGTTGCAAGGCATCTTCACCTACAAGCCGGTCGACTACATCAAGCTCGGGCTGGAGGTGGACGTGTTCTTCGGCGAGCCCGAGAAGACTTTCGGCGAGTACAGCAAGCGCGACCAAGTGCGGCTGTCGGCCGGTTATCTGTTCTGACCCATCACGCCTGCCGCTCTTGCGCGCAGGTGCATTCATCCAACGAAAAGGAAGTTGTCATGTTGCCGTTTTTGAAAAGTCTGACCGCCGCCGCATTGATCCTCGGTAGCGCCTGCGCCAATGCCGCCGAGGCCGGCAATGCCGATGAGATCATCCGTCAGGTACGCGATCGCAATGACGGGAACAGCTTCATGTCCCAGGTTTCGCTGATCCTGCATGACAAAAAAGGCAATACCCGCGTTCGCGAGTTCACCTACCTGCAAAAGGATTACCCGGACAGCGACAAGTTCAGCATGTACTTTTCCGCACCGACTGACGTGCGTGACGTTGCCTTCCACATCGAAAACCCGCACGAAACCCTCGGCCTGGAAGACAGCCAGTGGATGTACCTGCCGGTCAGCCGCCAGACCCGCCGCATCTCCACCACCGACAAGCGTGGCTCGTTCATGGGCAGTGAGTATTCGTACGCCGATCTGGACAAGATTCGCGTCAAGGACTACTCGCAGAAACTCGTCGGCGAAGAACAGATCAAGGGCCGCGACTGCTACGTGATCGAGCGCGAACCCGCCTCCCCCGAAGTACTGGCCAAGACCGGTTACAACAAGCTGAAGGTGTGGATCGACAAGCAGAATTTCCTGGTCATGCGTCAGGACTTCTTCGACGTCAAAGGTGTGCTGATCAAGCAGATGCGCACGCAGAAAGTCGCGACCATCGATTCGATCGACAGCATTGTGCTCAGTGAAACCGAGCACTTCATCGACGGCACGCGTTCGGAAATGCGCTTCAACCAGTTGCAATACAACGTTTCTCTGGAAGACCGCCTCTTCACCCAGACCGCCATCAAACGCGGGCTGAAAACCGGTGATCTGCCGGACTTTGCCGTGTCTGCCCGCTAAGCGCCGACCCCGACGACCTGGAACCGCATGATCATGGAAAGATATCTGAATTTCGTCGAGCGCTATGCGCGGGCGATTGTTTTCCTGCTGGTGGCGATTACGGCGTATTTCACTTATACGCTGGGCGCGCTGGTGTCCGACACCAACCCTTATCTGCTCAAGGAAAGCCACCCGGCGCGCAAGACCATCATCGATTTGCAGGGTGAGTTCACCGGCACGTTCGACTCGGTGATGGTGGCGCTGAACAACCCGCAAACGGTGTTCAACAAATCAACACTCAACGCGTTGTTTTCGATGTCGCAGTCGGTGCGCAAGATGATCCTGGCCAACGATGCCGACAAGGAGCAGTTGGCGCAGATCGTCGCCCGGCATCCAGACGACAGCCGTGCGCAGTTGTTGACCCGGGACATTCTCGAGGGTGGTTTTTCGCAGAACGATTACGCCAACGCCAAGGCATTGCGTGATCATGCTCAGAGCCAGAACTGGGATTCCCACGATCAGCTGTTCCTGACCTTTCTCGCCGAACGGATCAATCCGATTCGCGAAATGGCCTCGATGGGCGATCTGGAAAACATCGTCCTGACCGACGACGGCGAACTGTTGATCCACAAAACCCTGAATGCCTATGACATGGACCCGGCGCTGGTCGAGTCGCAGATCATGGGTAACGAGTTGATGGTCGACGGGGTGGTGTCCAAAGACAAAAAAGTCGCGATGCTGGTGGCCGAACTCGGCACCAAGCAGGACGACGCTCAGGCGCAACTGCGGGCTTATCAGATCGTGCGCGGCATCGTCGCGCAGTATCAGGCCGAGCACCCGGAGTACAAGGACGAAATCTTCATTGCCGGCATGCCGATCTTCATCGCCGCGCAGCAGGAAATCATCGATCACGACTTGGCTGTGCTGTTCCCGATCGTGTTTCTGCTGATTACCCTGCTGCTGATTTTCTTCTTCCGCAAACCACTGGGCGTGCTGCTGCCACTGTTCAACATTTTGTTCTGCACCATCTGGACCTTGGGCCTGATGGCGCTGTTGCGGGTGCCGTTCGACCTGTTGACCAGTGTGCTGCCGGTGTTCCTGTTCACCATTTGCTGCTCGGATGCGATCCACGTGATGGCTGAATATTACGAGCAGAAAAACGCCGGCAAGAGCAATCGCGAGGCCAACCGCGAAACCCAGCGCTTGATGGTGGTGCCGGTGGTGTTGACGACCGTGACGACCATAGCCACGTTTATGATTTCCACCACCAACAACATTGTCAGCATCCGCAATTTCGGCGTGTTCATGTCGATCGGCCTGACGGCGGCGCTGATCATTTCGCTGTTGCTGATTCCGGCGTGGATTTCCATCTGGGGTAAGGATCAGCCGCAGCAGGCCAAGGCTGAGGTGCACAAGGAGTCGATCATCTCGCGGTATCTGGTCGCGTTCTGTGCCTGGATGATCCGCTTTCGCAAACCGATCCTGCTGGTCATGCTGCCGCTGCTGGCGCTGGCCACCGTGTTCACCTTCCGCGTCGATATCGAAGACTCCGGCATCGCCTACTTCAAGCCGGAAAGCCACATTCGCGTGTCCGATCAGTTCATCAACCACGCCAAAGTGGCGGGCACGGCGCCGGGCTGGATCGCCATCGACAGCAAAGAGCCGCGCGGCGTGCTGACCACCGAAGTGGTGCAGTTCATCGACAAGCTCGACCACTTCATCAAGCAGCAACCGAACGTCAGTTACGGCTACTCGCTGGCCACGTACGTCAAGCGCATGAACCTGGTGCTCAACGACATGAACCCGGAATATCTGCGGGTACCGAATGCCGTGGAGAAAGTAACGTCGGTCAATGATGACGGGCAGATCGAGCGCTTTGAAGTGCCGGGCAATTCGCTGATCGAGCAGCATGTGATGTTGTTCGAAAACGGTGGCGGTTCCGACCTGAACAACGTGCTCAACGCCGATTTCTCCAAGGCCTTGACCCTGTACACCATGACCTCGTCGGTCGCCAGCGACTATCAGGGCATGCTCGATCGCCTCGATGCCTGGTTGCTGGTGAACAAACCGGCGAACCTGGAGGTGACCCACGCGGGCACGCCGTTGATCTGGACGGGCGTCCTGCAGGAAATCACTCAGGGCCAGGTGCTGAGTTTTTCCCTGGCCTTGCTGGTCGTTACGCTGATGATGATGTACTGGCTCAAATCGGTGCGCCTCGGTGTGCTCGGCATGTTGACCTTGCTGACCACGTCGGTGACGGTCTACGGCTTCATGTTCCTGTTCGGTATCGAGCTGAACATCGGCACGACGCTGGTGACGTTCCTGGTGGTCGGGGTGGTGGATTACGCGGTGCACCTGCTGTCACGCATCAAGTTGCTGGTGCAGCAGGGCATTGAGATCGACGCGGCCATTTTGCAGGCGATGCACAGCGTTGGTCGTTCGACGGTGATCAACGTGGTGATCTTCTCCGTGGGTTTCATGGCGCTGCTGTTTTCCGACTTCAAGCCGATTGTCGATCTCGGCGCACTGGTGGCGATGGCGCTGTTTTCCAGCGGGGTAATGACCATTGTCCTGGTGACACTGGTATCGCCGTGGTTCTTTGCGGCGATTGCGCCGGTGCTTGCGCCGGCCCCAGCACTGCGCACAGAGGGGGAGCCGGTGCCGGGCTGATTTGCCAACGCACGGTCGCGCCTGCCCTGAGACGGCAGGCGATTCTGGTCATGCGGCGCAGCAGGGTTTTCAGTTCAGTGTATTGACCGGGTTTTTTTCGCCATAGCGGGCGATGCGTTCGAACTGGCATTCCTGGCGGGCGTCGTTGAGGTTGTGTTCAAACGCCTCGAGGCCATCATGCAATTGCTGCAAATCGCCGATCTGGGTTACCAGTTCGGCTTTTTTTTCGGCGATGGCTCTTTGTGCCATGTCCCACGGGAATTCGTCGCCGCGGTAGTTGTTGAGGATCACCTGCAGCTCTTTGAGCTTGAAGCCCAGTTGCTGGGCGCACTTGATGAACGTCAACACTTCGACACTTTGCTGGCTGTAGATGCGGTATTTGCCTTCACGCTTGGGCTCGGGCAACAGGCCGATTTCTTCGTAATGGCGAATGCTTTTGACTGTGGTGCCCGACAGCTGGGCGGCTTTGCCGATATACATAAAGGTCCGTCTCGATGGTCAAACATAGCTAGCGCGATCAGGCGTCATGCCGGATCGGCGGCGATTATATGTCCAATACCATCTGAAAATTGCAACTGCGCGTAAATGACGTGCACAGGCGACGGACGGGCGCGTGAAGGGGAGCCCGAAGAGGCACTGACGGCGGCTTGTGCGCCGTCAGCTGAGGCGGCTGGAAAGCCTTAGACGGCGGCGGTCACGCGCGCCTGTTCCAGCCAGGCATCGCGCTGGTTTGGCTTGGAGCCGAGGATCGGCCCGAAGGTCAGCGTCTTCAGGGGCTTGATGCCGCAGAATTCCAGCGTGGTCTTGCGCATCTGATGCAGCCCGGGCATGCCATAAATCCATTTGTAGTACCAGTACGGCGTGTCCATGGTCACCAGCAAATGCGCGGTGCGGCCCTTGAGCAGCTTGTCGGGGAAGGCTTTGCCTTCGCGGTATTTGAAGGCGAAACCCGGCAGGAAAATCCGGTCGACGAAGCCTTTCAAGAGTGCCGGAATCCCGCCCCACCAGATCGGATAGACAAATGTCAGGTGCTCGGCCCAGGTGATATCGGCCTGCGCTTGCAGCAGGTCCGGCTCCAGTGGCTGCACCTTGTTGTAGCCTTCGTGCAGGACCGGGTCGAACTCCAGCGCATCCAGACGCAGCAACCGCACGTCATGCCCGGCGTCTTTGGCGGCCTGAACATAGGTTTCACTCAATGCCCCGCAAAAGCTGTCGGTGGAGGGGTGACCCAGTATCACGAGCATTCGTTTGCTCATTGTGTGTACTCCTGAAATGAAGCGCACAGGATAGAGTCTGCCCCTAGCGGTAGAGTCAAGGCACCAGCGCATCAAACAAGGCCCGGGCGTAACCGGGCAGGTGGTCGAAGTCGCGTGCGCACAGTTGCAGCGTGCGATGGGCCCAGACTTCGTCCAGCGGCCGGCACGTTACCGAGTGCACTGCCGCCCAGCGCTCGATGGCCACCTTGGGCACGATGGCCAGCCCCGCACCTCGCGCCACCATGCGCATGACGCCCTCGAAGCCATCGGCGCGGATCCGGATCGACATGCGCTGGCCGATGTGCAGCGCTTGTTCCTCCAGGTGAATCGCCAGCGCGCTGTGGCTGCCAAGCGCGACATAGTCGTGCGCCAGGGTTTCACCAAACGTCAGTGACGGCCGACTCGCCAGAGCATGGTCAGGGGGCAGGATCAGTACCAATGGATCGTCGCGAAAGGGCCGGGTTTGCAGGCCATGGGTGTCGACCGCATCGGAGACGATCCCGAGGTCCGCCGCGCCTTGGCGCAAGGCGTGGGTGATGCGCGCGCTGGGCAGCTCCTGCAAGTCGATGTCGAGATTGGGATGATCGCGCAGAAAGTCCGCGAGTACTTCCGGCAGGTATTCGGTGATCGCGGTCGTGTTGCACAGCAAGCGCACCTGACCTTTGACGCCTTGGGCATAGTCGGCCAGATCCTGCTGCAGGCGTTCGGCTTGTTGCAGAAGGATGCGCGCGTGTTGGGCGAGGGCTTTGCCGGCCGGCGTCGGCGTGACGCCACGGCGGCCGCGCTCGAGGAAATCGGTGCCGAGTGAGGCTTCCATGGCGCGGATTCTGGCGCTGGCGGCTGCCAGCGAGAGATGGCTGCGGGCGGCGCCGGCGGTGATGTTGCCGGTGTCGAGGATGTGCAGGTAGAGGCGCAGGTCGGTGAGGTCGAAGTGCATGATTGGCAGCCTCTGGTTTTTGTGGTGTCTGGGCTGGCCCCATCGCTGGCAAGCCAGCTCCCACAGGTTTCAGTGTTGATCTCAAAATGTGTGAACAACAAAAAAACTGTGGGAGCTGGCTTGCCAGCGATGAGGCCAACAGCTTCAAAAAAATATCAGCCTCTTGTCAGGAGAGAGGCAGCCTCAGTATATGGCAGATTTTCAGCCAACCCCGACTGGCGCAGAGTAGCGCCATGCACACACTCACAGATTTCTACCAGCACCTCGGCCTGGCCCTGTCCATGCTGGTCATCATGACCTTCATCCTCGCCGGCCTGATCAAAGGCGTGATCGGCCTCGGCCTGCCGACCGTTGCCATGGGGCTGCTCGGTCTGGCTATGGCGCCGTCGCAGGCAGCCGCGTTGCTGATCATCCCGGCAACCCTGACCAATGTCTGGCAACTGGCATTCGGCGGTCATCTGAAAGGATTGATCAAACGCCTGTGGCCGATGTTGCTGATGATCTTCTTCGGCACCGCAATCGGCACGTTATCGATCGGTATGGCGGGCGGGCATTGGCTGGTGCGCGGGTTGGGCGCGGCGCTGTTGCTCTATGCGTTGAGTGGCTTGTTTCTGCCAACACTGCGCATCCAGCCGCGTCATGAAACCTGGCTCGGCCCGGCGTGCGGTTTGATCACCGGCGTCATCACCTCAGCCACCGGCGTGTTCGTGATTCCGGCGGTGCCATACCTGCAAGCGCTTGGCTTGAATCGCGATCAACTGGTGCAGGCGCTGGGCCTGTCATTCACCGTTTCGACGTTGGCATTGGCCGCTGGATTGCTCTGGCGTGGCGCGCTCGGTGGCGGCGAACTAAGCGCTTCGCTGCTGGCGCTGATCCCGGCCATTCTCGGCATGTTGCTTGGTCAATGGCTGCGCGAACGCATCAGCGCCGTGCTGTTCAAGCGGGTGTTCTTTATCGGTCTGGGCGCGCTCGGCGCCCATTTGTTGATCAGCGGTTAGCCGAGGCTTCGCTGAGCATCTCGATCTGGCGGATATCAAAATCACGCTCCAGATAATCCATGCGCCGTTCAAAAAACGCCTTCATGTGCGGCAGATTCGAATGCACATCCAGGTGCGCCTGCGACGCCCAGATCTCGTAGAAGATGAACAGCGTTGGGTCTTCCTTGTCGCGCAGCATGTGGTACTCGATGCAGCCCGGCTCGGCGCGACTTGGCTCAACGTAGGCGCGGAACAGCGTCTCGAAGGCTTCGGCTTTTTCCGGGCGGGTCTTGGCGTGCAGGATAAAACCCTGGCGTTCACTCATCGCAGCAACTCCTCAAATTCTGATGGCCGCAAATGCTATGGCAACAATCGGTATTCGATTCGTGCTTTTTGATCAAATGTATTTTGCGCAAAACCGGCTTATTCCGCGCGAGGCGGATCGTTAGTCTGCCGCCATTCCCGTTTCTTTTCTCCACCCAGCCCAATGGCTGCGCCGAGGCTTTCTCATGAAAAAAGTGCTGTTGCTCAATGGCGGTAAAAAGTTCGCCCACTCCGACGGTCGCTACAACACCACCCTGCATGAGGCCGCGCTGAGCGTGCTGGATCGTGGCGGTGTCGACGTCAAAACCACTTTCATCGACGAGGGCTATGACGTCGCCGCAGAAGTGGCGAAATTTCTCTGGGCCGACGTGATCATTTATCAGATGCCGGGCTGGTGGATGGGCGCGCCGTGGACGGTGAAAAAGTACCTCGACGAAGTCTTCACCGAAGGCCACGGCAGCCTCTACGCCAGCGACGGCCGCACCCGTTCAGACGCGTCGCAGAAGTACGGCAGCGGCGGTCTGATTCAGGGCAAGCAATACATGCTGTCGCTGACCTGGAACGCACCGCAGCAGGCCTTTGATGACCCGACTGATTTCTTTGAAGCCAAAGGCGTCGACGCGGTGTACTTCCCGTTTCACAAGGCCAATGAGTTTTTGGGCATGACCGGGTTGCCGACCTTTTTGTGTGTGGACGTGATGAAACGCCCGAACATCGAGGCTGATGTGGCGCGTTATGAGCAGCATCTGACCGAGGTGTTTGCTCTCAAGGCCTGAATGGTTTCGGGCTACTATCGGTGGTAACAGCAAAAGATCGCAGCCTGCGGCAGCTCCTACAGCGCGTTGCAGTCATCTGCGATCTTGGCGATTTCAAAGAGGACACCCGTGAAAGCCAGATCCGATGAGTTGCAGATTTTCGTCTGCGTGATCGAATGCGGTTCGATTTCCGCCGCCGCCGAACAGGTCGGGCAGACGCCGTCGGCGGTCAGTCGCACGTTGTCGAAGCTGGAAGCCAAGCTCGATACCACGCTGATCAACCGCACCACGCGGCGCATGGACCTGACCGAGGAGGGCAAGTATTTCTTCGAACAGGCCAAGTTGATTCTCGATCAGATGGATCAACTCGAAGAACGTCTGTCATCACGTCAGCAAACCCCGTCCGGGCGCTTGCGGATCAATGCCGCATCACCGTTCATGCTCCACGCGGTTGTCCCGTATATCGACGAATTCCGCCGCCTCTATCCGGACATCCAGCTCGAACTCAACAGCAACGACCTGATCATTGACCTGCTGGAACAAAGCACCGACGTCGCCATCCGCATCGGCACTCTCGCCGATTCGACGCTGCACGCGCGCTCGCTCGGCTGCAGTCCGCTGCTGATCGTCGCCAGCCCGGCCTATCTGGAAAAGCACGGCGCGCCGCAGCAAGTCGCAGACTTGAGCGAACACACCTTGCTCGGCTTCACCCAGAACGAAGGCCTCAACCAATGGCCGCTGCGCTATGTGCACGGCGACCGCTGGCCAATCACCCCAGCGATCAGCGCCTCCAGCGGCGAGACCGTGCGCCACCTGGCGCTGGAAGGTCAGGGCATCGCCTGTCTGTCGCACTTCATGACCATCGATGACATTCGGGCCGGGCGCCTGAAAGTCCTGCTCGGTGAATTCAACAGCGGTTATCGCCAGCCGATCAACGCCGTGTACTACCGTAACTCGCAACTGGCGTTGCGCATTCAATGCTTCCTCGATTTTATCCAGAGCAAACTCGCCGCCTACGCCAGCGCTGATTTCAAGGGCTGATTCGTGACCTCTGCGCAAGAGTGAATTGGGCGGGGGCGGGTTTTTCCCTTCGGTTCGCGGGCCGATACTCGTCCCATCACTTACTCACGCAGGGAGTTTCTCCATGAACGTATTCGTCACCGGCGCTGCCGGTTTTATCGGCGGCTCGATCGCTACCGGTCTGGTCAAGGCCGGGCACAAAGTCACAGGCCTGGTGCGTAGCGCCGAACAGGCTGAAGAGCTGAAAGCCATCGGGATCACCCCGGTCATCGGCACTCTCGACGACAAAACACTGCTCGCCGAACAGGCCCGCGCTGCCGACGCGGTGATCAACGCCGCCAGCAGCGATCATCGCGGCGCAGTCGAAGCGTTGCTCGATGCCTTGCGCGGTTCCAACAAAGTGTTCCTGCACACCAGCGGTTCGAGCATCGTTGGTGATGCGTCGGGCGGCAAATCCAGTGACGTCATCTACTACGAAGACAACCTGCCAGAGCCGACCGTCGACAAAGCCGCGCGTGTGGCCATCGACAACCTTATTCTCGCGGCGGCAAAGCACGGCGTGAATTCCGCCGTCATCTGCAACACGCTGATTTACGGCCACAGCCTGGGCGTCAATCGTGACAGCGTGCAATTACCGCGACTGCTCAAACAAGCACGCAAAAGCGGCGTAGTGCGCCACGTCGGCACTGGCCAGAACATCTGGTCCAACGTGCACATTGAAGACGTCGTCGCCCTGTACTTGCTGGCGCTGACCAAGAACGTCCCGGGCACTTTCTACTTCGTCGAGAGCGGCGAAGCGTCGTTTATCGACATGACCACCGCCATGGCCGAAGCCCTGAACCTGGGTCAACCACAAGACTGGCCGTTGAAAGACGCCGAAGCCGAATGGGGCTACGAAATGGCCAACTATGGCCTCGGCTCCAACAGCCGCGTACGCGGCAAACACGCCCGCGAACTGTTGGGCTGGGCGCCGAAGCGCACGTCGGTGGTTGAATGGATTCGTGAAGAGATGGTGTGAGCGGCTTGTTTGACGTTGTAAGTCGCAGCGGGCAGACGAATCTTGCCCGCTGCTGCCGAGACGCCCCGCGCCATCGTAGGAACCGGTACAGGACGTTCTGGCATTAACCGGAAATATGCCTTCGGCGAGAGGCCCCGGCATGGCGCCCTAACGGCAGGATGCCGGTGGCAACAGTAACAATGTCAGGAATGATGCCGGTGCAGTTGCCACAGGCCGGAAAGTCCTGATTGAGTCCAGGGTTAGTCAGTTTTTGTACAAAAACGACGCTGTCGGACAACGCTCGTTTGAAGCCCCTCGAATCGAATTTTCCGTCCCTGAGAGGTAATTTATTGGCAATGTCGTTGACGGTCTGCACGTCAGCATGCAAGCCGGCAATGCCTGCGCGGATCGGGATTTCGGGATGTGCCCGAACATGATTCATGATCAGTTTCATTGTTTCGGGATGCAGAAATACCCCGTTGCGTCTGTATTCTTCACGCAGGCCCTTCTTGAATCGTCTTCTCGACGCCACGGTATACGTACCCAAATCACCCGGGGGCAGAAAGTCACTGTCTATCCTGTCTTCCTCCTTCTTCTTAGCGCCTTCCATAGTTGGAACTTGAAATTCCCGGGGTCTTTCTGTCGGGTATGAGTTAATGCCTGGAAAAATATTGTTTCCCGATGGGCTGCCTTGAAAGTTATGGAAGGCGACCATCTCTGAAGAATTGCCGCGCATGACGTAACTGGCATGTGCGATGTACTTTTTCAGGTTTTTTCCGCTGGGCGGGCCAGGGTCAGACTCGGATCGCTTATGCGCTCTTCTTCTGGGTTTGGCTTTAGCCTTGGGCTCGGGCATGGCATTTTCGTCTGGCGTGCCGGTCAGCCACCGGGTTTTTGCCGAAAACCTGCCGTAGGAACTGTTCGGTTGATCTATCAAATGAGCGAGAGGGGCTCTTTCAATCGCGCTGGCTGGAATGTCCAGATGGTTTAACGATTCGTACTTCTGCAAGCCGCCCTGATCGCTATATCTGATCGGGTTGTTGCCCACCATGCAAAACAGGTTCAAGCCGTCGACGGTTCCGGCGGGGTCCGCGCTGATCCAGCGTTGCAACCAAGGGGCGTAGTAACGGTGGCCGTAGTAATACAGGCCGCTGCTGTCGCGTTCCTTGCCCGAGTAGCGCACCGTTGTGTATTGCGCCTCGATTACTGACCGCGCGGCGCTCCAGGCCGTGCCGCCAAAGGGGTAGTACGCTTCCTGGCTGATCAGATTTGCGTCGTCATCAAGTTCCAGCATGCAAGATCCACAGGGTTCGTCCAGGCTATAGCGCAGTTGCTGGCGGGAGCCGATGGCTGCAGGTTTGCCCTCAGCCCAGTGCAGATAACGGATGTTGCATCGACCGGCCTGCAGAGTAATGACTTCCAGACGCTGCTTGTTCTGCGAACGCAATTCCAGTCCCGGCAGATAAACCACCTCATCGCGATGGGTGAGCGTCCCGCCGTGAAACGTGCGGGATTTGCGCACCCGCTGGCCGCTGCCATCATAGGTGTAGCGTTCCTCGTCATTGACGCCGTTGGCACGGCTGACCAGTGTCACGCCAGCCAATTGGTTCAAGGCATTCCATTGCAGCGGCTGACCGGGCTGCAAGGTCAGCAGGTTACCGTGGTCATCCGAGCCTGTGGCGGTGCCGGTGGCCGAGTCGCCCTGATTCCAGGCAACAAGACGATTGCTGTCTTCGGCAATGTTGAGGTTTCTCGTGTATTGATTGCCATCGCGAACATGGCGCAAGGTCGTCAGATTGCCCCCTGTGTCGTAATCAAAATGCTGGGTGTAATTGAACAACTCTCCGACCGCAATGGTCATGCTGGCAGCGGGCACCAGTTTCGGCTGGGTGATTGCTGCCTGTGCCTCGCGGCCGGTGGCGCTGGTCAATTGGTAAAGGCTGTCATACGTGAAGCGGCTGACGGCCTCTACCTGTTGATTGTTCGCGAAGCTGGCGGGCTGAGCCTTGTCGGTAATGGATAAAACGTTGCCCACCGCGTCGAAGACATACTGCAAATCCTGCAGGACCCGGCCAGCCTTCGAGGCACTCAGCTCACAGAGACGACCGCTGGCCATATCGTACTTCGCGCGGTTGAGCACGCCGTTTGCGGCCCGTTGGGACTGGATCTGCCCAAACGCGTTGTACTCGATGTCGCTGATGATCAGGCGTTCTGCGGGCTGGTCGGCGATCTTCAGGTGCAGCGTTTTGAGCTGCCCGGCGACATTGAAGCTGTAGCGTTGGGTGTGGCCTTTCGCATCGGTTTGTTTGAGCATCGTACCGCTGCTGTCGTACTGCCAATGTGTGGTATGGCGTCGATCCTCAAGCAGGGCGTCACGTTTTTCGACGGTGTCTGGCCAGTCGGGCAATTGTGCAGCGATTAACAGTTGCCGTGTCTGGTCGGACGGTTCTCCGCACAGCGCATAGGCATTGTTCGACAGCGTGCCCGCACTGTCATCGTGACGCACCAGTCGGGCGCAGCAATTGCGCTGTGCCGAGTCGACAGAGCTGTCGCCATAGGTAAAGCGTTCGGCAACGCGCATGGCTTGACCGGGCGATTGTTCATCGACCCTCACCGGGCGTAACTGGCGATCATATTCCATGTTCCAGAGGTTGCCGCGTTGATCCCAACGCCTGCCAGTCTGGCCGGTGGCCTGAGCCAGTGACAGGCTCCATCCGGAATCGGCACAAACCACGCCCAATGGCGTGCCGGCCAGCGAGTAGGACATCGTGCGATTAGGCACGAGTTTTCGTGCGTCCTGTCTGGCATCCCACTGCTCGATCAGGTGTCCGGCAGTGTCGTAGGTATGCCGCGTGACCCTGGGGGTTGCGGGTACCTCCGATTCACTGCTGCGGTAATAAGCGATGTGGCGCACCATCAGTCCACGGCTGTCGATGACGCTGACGTCAGGTGTCTTGTTGTGCAGGCGGGCGCTCATGCTTGCACTCCTTTCGAGGCGGCGGACATGACTTCTTCAAGGGTGTCGTTCTCGTCTTCCATGACTGAATACCAAGGGTGATAACGGTGGCGACGCAGGTATGAAATCGCGCCCTGTTTTGCCAGAAATGTTTCGGTCGGTCTGCCCAGTGCGTCGTAATGCTGAAGGTCGTAATGGTCCAGTGTGCGCATCGACGTGTCCTTGACGTAGCAGTGACGATCGGCGAAGTACGGTCGATAGATGCGGATTGGCAGGCCCTTGTTGTTGTATTCCTGCCTGCCGGTGACGCACCAGCGTGTGGTGGTGGCGCTTTCGTGCGCGACGTCGTTAACGAGGACGAGTCTGTTGTCGTCGCCGACGAGGTATGCCAGTCCCGGATCGACCTTTTGTTTGCTTTGCAACTCCCGCCCGAAGCCATCAAGGCAGCTCAGGGAAATATGGATCTGCTGCTGATCGTCGGGATAACGGTCCGCACTCAACAAGGCTGTGTGCACGGGCTCGCGATGTGCCTGCTTAATCAGTGCTGCAAGCTGTTGCGCATCACCGCTCAGCCGAGCGCCACTGGCGGCAAGTTCGCGGGCGCGTGTGCAGATGTGGCCGTCGGGTAACAGAAGACCTTGTGCTACGCAGCGCTTCAGCCATTCGATATCGCGCCGTGCGTTTTCTTTAATGCGGCCCATCCAGCTGAACACATCGTAGGCTGCGATACTTGCGGCGTTCTGCAGTGCGCCCTGCGGATCGGCAATTGCGCTCGACGGTGTCAGCGAGTCCGGTCGTCGGTAGCTGCTCAGCCTGGCGAATCCGACCGGTCGGCCCTGCTCGGTTCCATGCACACTGCTGGCCAGTACCTGACCGAAAGGGTTCACCAGCACTTCATTGATGTTGCCATTGGCGTCGGTGATTTGCGTTGGTGCCATGACACGGTAATCGTATCTGGCCTGGGTGGTGCAGCCATCCTCCTGACGAATGGCGAGCACACAGCAGTGATACGCATCATGCTCTACGGTCACCCGACCCTGGAGTGCGGTGGCTTGCAGGGACTCAGGTTTATGGAAGCCTTTTCCTGAGGCCACGCTCACGAAGCCGCTCTTGACCGACCAGAACTTGTTTTGCGCCCCGGCGGGCGCGAGCCAGTCGCTCATGCGCTCATAGCCAAAACGGCTCAGCAACGCGTCGTCTGGCCGAAGATCGGGCGCCAGGGTATCGAAGGCACGCAGGGCTGATTGATCAAATTCAGCTGTTTCGACGTAGGCGCCAATGCCGGCGAATTCAGCCACGCCGTCGGGCAATACCAGGCCGCTCCGGGCGTTTTGATAGCGTTGTACAGACAATCCGGTCAACACTCCCGTCTTCGCAACGCCAGAGTCGACAAGCCATTTCGCGAACTTTTCGTAATTGATGTCACTTGGGTTCAACCCATCGACTGCCGTTGACTTACCTGCTTCGTATGCCTGGCTGCGCTGGCGCCATGGCAGGCCGAGACGCCAGCCCTGATCATCGCTGAGATGAATGTATTCGGCACAGTGCTCACTGATGTAGAAGCGCTGTTGCGCCGGATCATGAGCGTCTTTCCACCAGTCGCTTTCATGGATTTGATCGAAGGGGGCGGTGTCACTGGCGGTCATGCGTCGCGCGTAATGGATCTGGAAACTCTGCTCTACGGCACCGAACCGGTCCCGGCGGGCATTGATCGTGTGCAGGCATTGCGGATCTGCAACGAAGCCGTCGTAGTTGTAATTAATCGATTCGAGTTCCAGAGGCAGTACACGGACGTGGTCTCGCGCAACCTGTTGTGGTGTCAGCAGACGGACGTGATAACGGTGTTCTTCAACCTGCAGCAGCTTGCGCAATTTCGACCCTGCGCCGAGATCAAAGACCTCGCGCCGCAGCAGGCGCCCGCACAGGGCCCTGGCAATCGCCCGGCGGGTGGCTTCATCGGTCGCTTCGACGGCGAGGTCTTTTGCGTCCTGATACCGACTCACATAGACATTGCCCAAGGGGCGCGCGTGTTTGTCGGATGTGTCATAGCCGCGGCGAGATGGCTCGCTTGGCTGGCCGGTATGAAACCACTGGCGGGTTCTGCTCGGCGGCATGAAGTCGGCACTGGACAAGCGTTCGCTGCTGCTTTCGATCAGCAGCCCAAATCCGCGCAGTTGCCGCTCCTTGCTGTCGTAGTAGCCCTGGCGATAGTTGAAGCGTCGAGTCAGCTGATTTTCAGTGATTTCATCCCGTTGCGTCTGGCTCCTGACCAGATGCAAGGCAAAGGGCAAGTGGCAGGTCAGGTCGACCTTTTTCCCCTTCATGCGCTCGGTTTTTTCGTCCAGCCATTCCTGCGCGGAACTGCGGTAAACAATGCTCGTGGACTGCCCCATGTTGTTGTTTGAGGTGGTCAGCAGGTAGGGCTTGTGCTGGACGAAGTCATAGCGCCAGTGATGTGGGGAGTTTCGGGGCGCATGGAGCACCAGACTGGAGCAGCCCAGACCACGGGTGTCGACCAGATCGACACGGGACAGATCGTCGAAGCGCCAAGTCTCGGGCCAGGTCAACGTCACTGCTGAATCGAAGCCGTGGCCGGCGCGATTGATGAAAATCAGCGCGCGTTCGGCTGTCAGGTAAATCAGGTCTGCCGCGCCCGAACCGTCCAGATCCGCAAGACGAATGCGCGAAGCGTCGAAAGTTTCGCGCGCTAGACCGGGCCAGGTTAAAACCCGGCCCGTGCCAAAACGCCCGCGACCAAGGTTCGGCCACACCTTGATTTCATCGTGACGGATGCGCACCAGATGCTGCTGGCCGCTGCCAAGCAGATCGCTGAACGCGACCAGCTCCTGCTTCGAATCGCTGAAAATCGGAAGGTTATCTTCGTCATCGGAGCGGGCGACTTCATGTGCAGGGCTGAACCCGTCACTCCTCTGGTTGGCGTACAGCCGGACGCTGCGTGGCCCGATCATTGCCAGATCGGCCAAGCCTTCGCCCATCAGATCGGCCTGAAGGGCCTTGTTGTTGAAGAAGTCCAGAGGAAACGCATTGAAAGCGTTGAAGTCGGTCCACGACCGATTCGGCGACATGGAGAAAAAACCGCTCATGGCCGGTTGCGCAATGACCCAGTCCAGACGCCCGTTGCCGGTCAGGTCGGACAGCGATTGCCGGGATGCATTGTTCAGCGTTGGCAGGGCGGGCAGAAGCTGCCCGTCGCCGTACACGACGTGGTCGGTGTTCGGCTTGCCGCGTAACGGCTCACGGTAACGCCAGTGGTCTTGGTGTCGGTAGAGCAACCCTGGCAAGCCTTCGCCATACAGGTCGACCCACTCCATGCGGTGGCTCTCGACCGTGGGCATCTGGCTGAAGGATGTCCAGGCAGAGGCCGATGGTTGCAAATTGAATTCGCTGTAGCTGAATTCAACAGGCGGATGGCTTTCGGGCTCGGGCGCCGCGTCGAATGCCTGCTGATGGGCGGCTGACAGCAAATGGTAACCCGCCTCGGTTTGCTGATAGTCGAGTAGCAGGCGCCTGACTAGCTGCGGGTCGTCTCCCAGTTCGGCGGGGAACCAATGGAACATCAGAATCTGCCGGCACAAGCGCTTCGTGCGCAACTCAAACCCGTAAGCGTAATTGAGAACTTCATCTTCGCGATGGACTGCATTGCCAGCGACATATCCGGGTTTTTGCGAGTATCCGGTATCGCGTCCGCCGTAGTCCAATACCAGTTCAAAATGCCAGCGCACGGACTCCAGACGCTTCGGATGCCACAGATACAGGTGTTGCTGAGATTTTTCGTTGCCGTAGCAGACACGGCTCAGATAACGCTGTGCCGTCGCCTTACCAGCAGCAACGTCGGCCTGATATTCATAGTAGATGTGCTCGCCTGAAGCGTTGACGCTTTCTTGCAGCAGCCATTCGCCGACGCGCTGTAGATCCGCAGGGTCGGCCCGTCGTGCAATGGCCTGGCGGCCGAACAGGTGAAGGGTGCCATCGGCGGCATGAACCAGCCAGAAACCGGCGGGGTCATCGTCGGTAGACCAGTGTTCAATCCGGTCGAAAGCGCTTTCCACTCGAGCCAGATAGCGCGTTACCGTGTAGCTTTTTTTCAGATCAAGATTATTGTACTTGTCGTGTCGGCTCGACTGCGCCGGATACCACTCGACGCCGTCCGGGCCGGCAACTTCGTCTTCGCTGGTGTAAGTGGGCGCCCCTTTGCCGGTCACGCGGGTCACTGCCGGTGTCGGCAGATTCCATCCGATGCCGAACACGCCGTTGCCTGCCGAGCTCGAATAACCCAAGGTCATGGCCGGGTCAAACCCGCGCCCCGTCGAGATCGGCAACGCCAGTTGGAAACTGGAAGCGCCGGTCGGTCCTACAGGCCCCCAGCCTTTACCCACGCTTTGAATGGCACCACCACCCTTGGGCAGCGCCGGAATATAGATGGAAACGGACTCAGGGCGACTCATTGCTGGCCTCCCGTCGACCTGGCCGTGTAGCTGATGTGAACAAGCACGTCAGTCAGCGAGTCGATGAAAGTCGTGCGCTCTTCTTGATTGGAAAGGCACAGACTCCAACTGGAAATGGCGCCGGTGAATTCGAATGGCAGGTAGCGCTCGTCGTTGAAATTAAGAGTGAACAGGCCGTTATCGTCAACGCCGGTCGACAGCGCGATCATTTCGTGGACTCGTTGGTTTTTCAGGGCTGGCGAGCCCGGTGCGGATGTCAGCTGGACTTCGCTGGAGAGCTGCATCAGGGTCGCCCGAACGTTTTCATACGGCGCGAGAACTGCCGGGAAGGAAACGCTGATGGTTTTGATCCGGCGCAGATAGTGCTTTTTGTAATCCTGCTCGAACAGGTTTTTTGTAAAGGCGAAATTGCACTTGCCCGTGGATTTGAAATCACTCAGGACTTTGCTCCAGTCCTCATTGCTGGCGGCTTTGAGCTGACGCAACGATACCGTTTTGCGAATCTCCAGTTCCCTGCAATTGCGTTGCAAGTAGTCTGCATGCATTTTCATCAAGGCCAGCTTTAGCGGCTCCCCGGCTCCAAGCCCACGCCGGGAATTTTGCCACGTGCCATGCGGCAGGAAGACTGTGCTGAAATCGGCAATCTCGTACTGCCAGGCTGCCTCGGCGGCCTTGCACAGTACCAGGGTCATGTCGTAAGCCTGACTGTAGATAGGGGCGAGTTGAGTGCCAAGCCACTGATACAACTGTGCCTGGGAGAAGCGCGTGCTGAGGAAGTCGTAGTTGCTCTTGGCCTGGGACAAAGTTGTTTGCGCCTGACGCATCAATAGCTCTGTGGCTTTCTGCTGTTCCTCCTGCGATTTCAACTGGGCGTCGATCTGGGTCAGCTCCAGTGCGGCTTGATCACGCGCAAGTGTCCATTCTTCACGGCGCCGGGTGAATTGTGCCGTACGATCCAGGTGGCTGGCGGCCGTTCGGTCAGCGGCCGCTCCCCCTTGGGCGATGGCGCTCAAGGCATGCAATGCGCCCTCCCAACGCATGCCGCCATTGGCCAGGCCGAAAGTGTTCGGCGCCAGCATCAGGGCACCGGCACCTGCCTGTGAGGCTAAAGCCAGTTGTTCGGCTACACCGCTGCGCAAGTACAACTGACTGGCATTGGCCTCCTCGGCACTGAGGTCCTGTTTGAGCAACGTTTCAAAATGCTCAAACCGCTGCTGCACGATCGCTTTGCCCACCTGCAACGCTTTGAGATTCTGCTGTTCGCCGCGCAATGCCTGTGTCTGTAAGTCAACCGCCAGCGATGCCTGCGCCCAGGCTTGCTGTTGCTGCACTTCCTGAAATTGCGATTGTTCCTGACGCTCGATCAGTGAGAGGAGCGTAAAGCCGAACTGAATCAGACTGTCAACGGCGCTCAACGCCTGTCCATGCATCACATTGAAGCGGTAATGCGGGATTTGCGTCGAGGCAAGGGCCGAAGGCGTGCCGCTCTGGCCACCGGCGTTGGCTGTCAGCAACAGCGTGCGTGGGTCTTGAGGCGATTCGAACAAGCGAACGGACTGGCGTTTACCGGCGATGTCCAGACCATGCCTCAAGTTATACAGGCGACTGTCCACCTGATCCCAACGCTTGAGTAAATCCGGATGGAATGGAATACGCAGATGTTTGATCGCCGGGAGCTGCAGTTGTACCGGGTTTTTTTGCCTGTTCAGATGCAGCGGGACGTTGCCATCCTTCTTGATGAGCTCCTGTTCAAGCTCTTTCATCTCCGTCAGGTCATCGTTTGCCAGTGTCTCAAGTGTGATCGGCTTCCAGAGGTCTTTCCGCCCGTTGATCACCGGGCGATTGCCAAGCAGATGACGCGCTTGCAGATAGAGCGACTTCGCCTGGTTAAGACTCTCGGTTGTCAGGCGGCGATAAGCCTCGTCTGCGCGATTGAGCAGAATGTCGATATAGAGAAAAAACACCGCCTTGCGAAAATGCACACGATGGCTGAGCGCAATCTGATGCGGGTCGTAGGGATTTTTATGCGCATAGGAAGGCTCTTCGACAGGATTCAGGGGTTCTGATTTCCAGAGTTGTTGCTGGCCATTGTTATCCTGGCCCCAAGGGTCGAAGAGGTAACTGACCCATTTTATCGCTTCTTCGTAGCGGTGCTCGGCATTCAAGCGACTCGCGAGCAGCCATGGGACGTACAAAAACAGTTCTGTGAAGTACTGTCCGTAAGCGCCATGAAAATCCAGCGCCTTATCCCTCGTGTGGGCTGAACCTGGCGCGGACAGTTCAGATGTCGGTGAGTCGAGGTTGAACAGTTCGTCCAGACTGTTTTCCGCGCGGCGAATCATTTCGGCGGCGAAACCGGTGTCGAGACTGATCATGTTCTCATGGGATAGAGTCGTTTCATCCGGTTGAACGGTACGTTTCAATAGTTGCGATGAGTCTTCATCAACGATATCCCAGTAAGTGTTTTCATTGTTTTTCGTCATTACGCGTCGAGGGTTGACGGCCTCTAAAAGGGCCTTCAATTTCTCTGTTTGTGCTTTGGTAAAGGTGCTTATATCCGTTGCTTTAACAAAAAAGTTCTTATCGATATGGCCAGTCAGGCTAACGTCACCCAGCGTCAGGCCTAATACGATCTGATTATCTTGTTCATAAGCGTAGATCGAGACACGTTTATTAAAATCCTCGGTTTTTGTGTTCGGGTAACCTTGGAAAAAGCCCTCGAGACATGTTTTTGGCAGACTCCAGGTGCCGTCGATTTTTCGCCACGCATAAATAAGTTTAAGTTGTGGGTTGCTTTGTCCTCTTGGGTTTTTATCCGTAAGCTGGTCAGGATGCTGATGGTGACTCTCTGCCCAGAATACATATAGTCGATTGTTGAACCAAACGGGCCGAATGGTATGTTGAATGGCATTTTGTGAAATCGGAACATCTGCTTTTTCCCATTGACTCCAGGCTAGAGGATCAGGGCGCTTGAGTTTCTCGGCTCCCTCAGCGGTGAGCCTCACTGGCCGCTGCGACATATCGAGCGAGCGCCAATAATAGCGATCAGCTGAGCGCGATTTGGCCAGCACATAATGAACACCGTTGTCGACGTCATCACCATCGATATAACCATTGAGGATACTCAGGTTCGCCACTTCTTCAAACCGGGTCAGATAACCCAGTATTGCTTTTTGCGCGGTCGCTGAGTCGATCCGTCCCTGTGTCAAATCGTTTTCCAGTTGGCAAAAGTTTTCGCTTTTATCGACCCGCAATGCTGGATCAAGATAAAGCGAAGGGAAATACATCAGTTGCTGGTGGGCTGCCCAAGTCGGGTAATGACTCAAAACATTGTGCCAGTAAGAGCGCTGCTCCTCGCTCTTTGAATAACCGGACGAACGGCGAGTAAAAATCAGTTCGATGTGATGCTGAAGGCTGGAGATGGCAAAGCTGACCGGCGTCGCCGAAACATCGTTGCTGATGAGTGCATCGAGCAAACAGTGATCGTAAAGCGCTTCGGCAGTCTTGACTTCCGTTTTGGGGTTTGCAGACACTTCGAGGTGGAGATAATAAGCTACCTGGGCATCGCGCAGCCCCTCTTCCAACTGCTTTTGAATTTCCATGTTGTTCATGTTAATTCCCTTGAACATTTGCATTGTGGAGAAGTTCGGCAGCGACGGTACGCCATTCATCCATTGAGCTTTCGCTGTTCAACTTCAAGATGTCACGCAGTTTTTCCAACGAAAGCCCCGTGTTTTTGGATAATTCAAGGTGGCGGATGATCCAGTCCAGTTGCTGCATGTTTTCAACTTTCTCCGTGGGTAACTCCTTGGTCAGAGTGGTCAGGGATTGCTTGGTAACAAGAAAATTTGCCAGCGCGTCGTTGGCTGTTTTTGAATTATCGGTACGGGAAAGTTTTAGGAAATCGAGAAGCTCGTGACTCGCGCCTGGATCGTGCCGGCTGTAATTGGCGAAACGTTCGAGACAATAGAGGTCTTGCAATTTAAATGCGCTTCCCCAGTCCGGTTTTATCAGTGAGCTATCGCTCAGCAAGTTGAGCAATATTTCGCTGCTTATGTTTAATGCCTGGCAGATTTCAGCGGCGGCCAGTGACTCGCGTAACAGCAGGGTTTTCCCTTTCTTGATTTCCGCACATATTTTTTGCTCGGTGGTATTGGCCATTTTCATGACGCACGGAACGTATTGCACCGAAAGCCCTGCGACGTCCTGCAGCAACTGGTGCACAGCAAGGGTCTGTTCGTTTTCAGCGGTGGTATCTCGCATGGCACTTATCGCAGCGACATGCACGGGAAGTGTTTCACGAGCAGACGGCAAGTGGCGTTTGAGCATGCGCAACAGTTGTGCGACTGTAAGGCCGGCTGATCGTAACCAAGTCATCACCCCGTCCAATGCCATCAACAGATGCAGGATGTCGGGTTCGCATTTGCTGCTCAATTCTCCTGATACCAGCAATCGCTCGAATGCTTTGCCCCCCAGTAAATTGACTAACTCCGTGCATTCAAGAGGGGATAAACCAAACAGCCGCGCTATGCGTGCCTGACGATAAAGAGATGAAGCGGTCTGTAAGTTTTGATGCAGGCTTTTCAAGTGGGTTGTGGCCAATTTTATGCACAAGTCGCGCGACTCTTGCGTCATTTGAAGATCCATACCATCGGCAAGGCGGATGGCAGATATTTCAGTGAGTCCTCCATCTTGTTTAAATAAATTGGCTGCCGGGAGATCGCGATGGAAAACACGATCAAACAAAGAATCCCGGCCGTTGATCGAATGGGTGGGTAAGCGGTACAGAAGGGCTGCGAATTCCTCTGCCTCAATCCCATAATGTTGATTGAGATATTGATAAACACCCACGGCGCGCAGCGTGGACCTGGGAATAAATGTGTCACTGCCATCGCTGGAAATTGCACTGTAGACCAGAGTGTCGAGCTCCCCCGGCGAAATGTTGCTCCACCTGTGCAAACGTATCATGCGCTGGACACGATCAAGGGCAGTAAACATATGTGCGTCTGGATTTTCGTAAGTCAGCGAAATGATTTTTTCTTCGCTGTCGGGTGCTTTGTCCACTACAAGGTGCTTATCGCTTGATGGGTATGATCTGGTAATTTGAAGATCAATGAATTGTTTGATTTCCGACGGCGAGCAATGGGTTTGGGAGGCAAACAGGTTAAGGTCATAGCGACCTTCTTTTATCTCCGATTTATCTACGACGCTGTGTGTCGTGCCTGTCTCCGTATCTATTGGACTGATATATTCCGCGAGCTTGGCCGTCAGGATTTTGATTTGCTTTTCGCTCAGATTCGACATCTTTATCTGAGCTTCGCAAAGCAGTTTCACGTTTACCTTCTCAGCGTCCTGAAAAAACATGTTTGGCCATTGATGTTGCAATTTATAGTCCAGAACGCCCAATCCAAGGTTCTTCGCAGCGAGCGCTACTACACATTGTCGATGAGGGTGATGGTAGGGGAAGAAAAGAGGTTTAGACTGTATGGACATTATCTCCTGAGACGTCTTGTCGTTGGCGTGCTTTGGGTGATTTTTTATTTTATCGCCCAGCACCCTGTTGACGAGTTGCAATGCCGGGAGTGGTTCAAAAACACTGGAAACATCTATCTGTTGAGTGGCAATATCTGGACGAATCGCGCTTATTTTGCGCGCGGATTTTTCTTCTGAATCAAGCTGGCCAGAAAAAATGTACAGGGCGCGCAGATAAGCTGCTGGCGAGTCGATAGCATTTAAATCGTTCTGGGCGCAAAAACTATTCCAATTTTCTTCAAATAGTTTTTCATAAATTGGCGCAACGCTATTTAGAGCGCGCTTGTCGCGTGTTTTATCTGTCTTGTGAAGCTGGCGCTCCATTTGCTCCCGTGTTATTTGCCGGGCAAGACTGCTGGCGTAGTCGTGAGCTATTTCGGCATTTAGTTTTTCACCGGGGGTTTCTTGTAGTTGCTTGTATTGGTCTCTAGACAGTTGAGCCACGCTGAGAGTGGATTTCATAGCTATGTCATGTATTTCAAAAGTCTGAATGGCTGCAGTTTTTACAGTGCCCGCAGTGGCAGTAAGTATTTTGAGTTTGTTAAGTTCTATGTCGCTCATTGTTTGGGTTTCCGGTTAATATTGTTTCTTTCGGGCAATGAACATAACTTACTGCGGGGCGTTCTAATTGTAGGAATTTTCTCTGTTGCAGGTAAGGCGAAAAAATTTGAACTAAGTAGTTGGTAGGTAAACTTCTGAAAGGATTATTCTGGTTCGGCTTTATTGTTCTTTGCCTGGTTTTTGCTGGTTGTTTGTTTCCAGACATGCATTGGAATCGTCTGCTTGATTTTTTATAAAAGGTTTCGCTGACGAAAATATCAGGGTGTGATTTTCATTAATCACGACAAAACATACTCATTAGCGACACGACTTACCTCTCCACGAAAATTACTTTCATGGAGTTTGAAATCTCGATCTCGAAATGATTTATGAGTTTCAAAACCCATTCGAACGTGACCCTTTCGAGGAGTACCGCATGACACCTTCCTTCGGCTATTGGCTGCTGGTCTATGCTGCCGTCGCCATCATTGCGCTGATCGTGTTGATTGCCCGTTACCGGCTCAACCCGTTCATCGTCATCACCCTGATTTCCATTGGTCTTGCGCTGGTCGCGGGGATGCCGCCGTCGGGTGTGGTGGGGGCGTATGAGGCCGGGGTGGGCAAGACGCTGGGGCATATTGCGCTAGTGGTCGCGCTGGGGACGATGCTCGGCAAGATGATGGCCGAGTCCGGCGGCGCCGAGCAGATGGCGCGTACGCTGATTGACAAGTTCGGCGAGAAGAACGCGCATTGGGCGATGGTCTGCATCGCCTTTCTGGTCGGGCTGCCGCTGTTTTTCGAAGTCGGTTTTGTGTTGCTGGTGCCGATTGCGTTCACCGTGGCGCGGCGCGTTGGCGTGTCGATTCTGATGGTCGGTTTGCCGATGGTCGCCGGCCTGTCGGTGGTGCATGCGCTGGTGCCGCCGCACCCGGCGGCGATGTTGGCAGTGCAGGCTTATCAGGCGTCGGTCGGGCAAACCTTGCTGTATGCGATTGCCATCGGCATTCCGACCGCGATCATTGCCGGGCCGCTGTACGCCAAATTCATCGTGCCGCGCATTCAATTGCCGGCGGATAACCCGCTGGAAAAACAATTCCTCGACCGCGAACCGCGCGACAAACTGCCCGGTTTTGGCATCACCATGGCGACCATTCTGTTGCCCGTGGTGTTGATGTTGATCGGCGGCTGGGCAAATCTGATTTCCACGCCGGGCAGCAGCTTCAACCAGTTCCTGTTGTTCATCGGCAATTCGGTGATTGCGCTGCTGCTGGCGACCTTGTTGAGCTTTTGGACGCTCGGCATCGCCCAGGGCTTCAACCGCGAATCTATTCTCAAATTCACCAACGAATGTCTGGCGCCGACTGCCAGCATCACGTTGCTGGTCGGTGCTGGCGGCGGCTTGAACCGCATTCTGGTGGATGCCGGTGTGACCGATCAGATTGTCGGCCTCGCCCATGAATTCCACCTGTCGCCGCTGATCATGGGCTGGCTGTTCGCGGCGTTAATGCGCGTCGCCACCGGTTCCGCGACCGTGGCCATGACCACCGCGTCCGGCGTGGTCGCACCAGTGGCCATTGGTCTGGGTTATCCACACCCTGAGCTGTTGGTGCTGGCGACAGGTGCCGGGTCGGTTATCTTTTCCCACGTCAACGACGGCGGCTTCTGGTTGATCAAGGAATACTTCAACATGACGGTCGCGCAGACGTTCAAGACCTGGACCGTGCTCGAGACGTTGATCTCGCTGGTCGCATTCGGCCTGACCGTCGGCCTTTCTTATCTGCTGTAACCGGAGCCCGCCGCCCATGGACATCCTCTACCAGATCCGCGCCCGCCAGGATTCCTTCAGCGCCGGTGAAGGCCGCATCGCCCGTTTGATGCTCGATGACGTTGGTTTCGCCGCCAGCGCCAGCCTCGAAGACCTCGCGCAACGCGCCGAAGTCAGCACCGCCACGCTGTCGCGTTTCGCCCGCACCGTGGGCTGCCGCGACCTGCGTGATCTGCGCCTGCAACTGGCCCAGGCGAGCGGCGTCGGCAGCCGATTTCTCGACCCGGCGGGCACGCCTGAGCAGTCGGCGTTTTACGGGCAGATCGTCGGCGATATCGAAACCACGCTGCGCCAGCACCTGGCCGGGTTCGACGAGTCACGCTTCGCCGATGCGGTGAAATTGCTCGGTCAGGCACGGATGATTCACGCCTTCGGCATGGGCGGTTGCTCGACGCTTTGCAGCGACGAATTGCAGGTTCGGCTGGTGCGCCTCGGCTACCCGATTGCGGTGTGTCATGACGCGGTGATGATGCGCGTCACCGCCGCCAGCCTCAACGCCGAACAAGTGCTTATCGTCTGTTCGCTGACCGGCATCACCCCGGAATTGCTCGAGACTGTCGAGCTGGCGCGCAACTACGGCGCGCGCATTCTGGCGATCACCCGCGCCGACTCGCCACTGGCAGAACTGGCCGACATCGTCCTGCCGCTGCAAGGTGCAGAAACCTCGTTCATCTACAAACCGACGGCGGCCCGCTACGGCATGCTGCTCGCCATCGATGTGCTGGCGACCGAGCTGGCACTGGCCAATCCTGAAGACAATCAAGAGCGTCTGCGGCGGATCAAACTGGCCCTCGACGAATACCGTGGCGGCGACGATCACCTGCCGCTGGGAGACTGACATGCTGTACGACACCTTGATTCGCAACGCCCTGATCATCGATGGCAGCAACGTGCCCGGCTACCACGCGGACGTGGCGATTCGCGATGGCCGCATCGAGCGTATCGGCGACTTGCACGATGCCACTGCGACCGAGGAAATCGACGTGGCCGGGCGCGTGCTGGCGCCGGGTTTCATCGATGTACACACCCACGACGACACTGTGGTCATTCGCCAACCCGAGATGCTGCCCAAGCTCAGCCAGGGCGTGACCACGGTGATTGTCGGCAACTGCGGGATCAGCGCTTCGCCCGTGACATTGAAGGGCAATCCGCCGGACCCGATGAACCTGCTCGGCACGGCGGCGGCATTCGTTTATCCACGCTTCAGCGACTACCGCGCGGCGGTCGAAGCGGCCAATACCACTCTGAACGTGGCGGCACTGATCGGCCATACGGCGCTGCGCAGCAATCATCTCGATGACTTGTTCCGCACCGCGACGCCAGAAGAAATCGCTGCGATGCGTGAGCAGTTACGCGAAAGCCTTGAGCACGGTGCGTTGGGTTTATCCACAGGTCTGGCGTACGCCAGCGCCTACAACGCTTCCACCGATGAAGTGATGCAACTGACCGAAGAGCTGACGGCATTCGGCGCGGTGTACACCACGCATTTACGCAGCGAATTTGCCCCGGTTCTAGAGGCGATGGACGAGGCGTTTCGGATCGGTCGACATGCGAAATCGCCAGTGATCATTTCCCACCTCAAATGTGCCGGCGTTGGTAACTGGGGGCGCAGTCCGCAACTGCTCGCGTCATTGGAAGAGGCCGCCAAAACTCATCCGGTCGGCTGCGATTGTTATCCGTACGCGGCGAGTTCATCGACACTGGATTTGAAGCAGGTCACCGATGCGCATCGCATCACAATCACCTGGTCGACGCCGCACCCGGAAGTCAGCGGCCGAGACCTGATCGACATCGCTGCCGAATGGAATCTGCCGTTGCTTGATGCCGCGAAACGCCTGCAACCGGCGGGTGCGGTGTATTACGGGATGGACGAGGCGGATGTACGAAGAATCCTCGCTCATCCGTTGTCGATGGTCGGGTCTGACGGACTGCCGGAAGACCCGTTCCCGCATCCGCGCCTGTGGGGTGCTTTCCCACGGGTTCTCGGACATTTCAGTCGTGATATCGGGCTGTTTCCGCTGCACACCGCCGTACACAAGATGACCGGTCTGTCGGCGGCGCGATTTGGTTTGAAGGAACGCGGTGAGATTCGTGAAGGGTATTGGGCGGATCTGGTGTTGTTCGATCCGGCGACGGTGCGTGATGTCGCGGATTTCAATGAGCCGCAACGGGCCGCGCAGGGCATCGACGGCGTTTGGATCAACGGTGTTTTGAGTTATCGCAACGGACAGGCGAATGGTCGCAGGGAAGGGCGGTTTCTCGCTCGCCACGGTGATCTGCGCGACAACTTTCACTGAGGTTTCGCGGACTGCGTCACGGTGGTGGCACATTGCGACTAAAGAAAGCCATCAACAGGCCGAATTGCTGACATCCACCCCGTCTACACTGTGGGGCCAATCAGTCAGGGAGCACCCCATGAGCTTCGGCAAAACCACCCCGATCCTGCGGATCTTCGATGAAGCCAAAGCTGTCGAGTTTTACGTCGACTTCCTCGGTTTCAAGATCGACTGGCAGCATCGCTTCGAGGCGAATTTTCCGTTGTATCTGCAGGTGTCGCGCGGCGAGTGTGTGTTGCATTTGTCCGAGCATCATGGCGATGCGTGCCCGGGTTCGGCGCTGCGCATCGAGACGGATGAGCTGGAGGCGTTTCAGCAGCAGTTGGTGGCCAAGGATTACAAGTTTTCGCACCCGGGCATTCAGGCGATGCCGTGGGGGAGTCAGGACATGACGATCGTTGATCCGTTTGGTAATCGGCTGGTGTTTACCAACGCGATCTGTCTCTGAACTGAACAGCCCCTCACCCTAGCCCTCTCCCGGAGGGAGAGGGGACCGATCCGGGGATGCTTGAGAGATACACCGACCTGAACCTGCTCGGTCGAATCCATAATCGACTCGGTCATTCAGGTCGATGTATAGCGCCAGACACCTCGGTCGGCCCCCTCTCCCTTTGGGAGAGGGCTGGGGTGAGGGGAAAATGGCCCACCGAAAAAAGAAGCCCGCCACCTAACCATCACAGTTTGGGTCGCGGGCTTTTTCGTTACTCGGTCGGCACGAAGTTATCGAGCACCTGATTGACGGCCATTTCCGCCACCATCACCACTTGCGCGATGCCTTGCAGGGTCTTGCGGTGCGAACCTTCGAGCACGGCGGCGAAGTCGTTGAGCATCACCGAGGCAGAACCCAGTGTTTCGCAGGCGTCGACCAGCAAGGGTTCAGTCGCGGATGCCGGGTTGGCCATGTAGAGGCGGTTGGGTTGGTAAGGCGTGGCCATGATCTGCGCGGTGGGTGGGGCGAGATAATGGTCGAGCGCGCGCTCGGCGGCTTCGTGGAATTTCTTCGAATCGGCGGATTCGTAGGGGGAGGCCGGGTCGGTGACCGGCGGGTTTGGCGTTATCTTGAACATAGCTGTGTTCCCTTTGTTGAGCGGCAACCCTTTGGCTACTAAACGAAAGGGTGGCAGCTGTACGCAGGTTAGTAGACCGGGGAACTCAGCTAAGCCGGCGCGCCGAAGCGCCCTGCGTACAGCCACCGTCAAGCTCAGGTACGCGAGTACCTGTGATGAATGTACGACCAGCAGAATTACCGCCGGGCTACTAAACCCGATCACTGGGAATCAGTGACGCAATCAAGTTACGCAGCATGCTCAGGGCGCACAAGCCGGCGGATTCTGGCGCAGGCGTAGGTTACGGCGCAAGGATTTGTGGGCTGTTTCGCGTAACGCTGAGTGTCTTTAAACACCTGTGGTGCGGGATGTTTATTGCGCTCAAGTATCGAAGATTTGCCTGTAGGAATTGTTGGCTGCCACTGACGCCATCGCTGGCAAGCCAGCTTCCACAGGTTTATGTGCAAGTAATAGATTTTGTGGACGACTCGGACACTGTGGGAGCTGGCTTGCCAGCGAAGGGGCCAGAACAATCACCCCCGATGCATCTGCCGAAACTCCCCCGGCGGCATCCCGCGACGACTTTTGAACGTGCGATGAAAGGACCTCGGTTCGGTAAACCCCAGATATTGCGCAATGTCCTGAATCGGCAGCGTGCTGTTGAGCAAATAATGCTCAGCCAGCTCCTGACGCAAATCATCAAGAATCTGCTGATACGACGTCCCCGCCTGATGCAACTGCCGCTGCAACGTCCGCACGGAAACAGCGAGCTGTTCGGCGACCTGTTCCTTGCGCGGCAAACCCTCCTTGAGCAACTGCCGCAGTATGTTTTTCACTTGCTGTTCGAGCGACGCATCCTCAAGCGTCGCCATCAACCCCAACGCATGTTCTTCCAGCGTCCGCAGCAACTGCGCATCCGCTTGGCGCAACGGCAACTGCAAATACGCCAGCGGCACGACCAGCGCCGAATACGGCTGATCGAACAACACAGGGCAATCGAAAAACGCTTCGTACTGCGCCGGTGTCGCCTCCGCCGGGCATGAATGTTCCAGCCAGACCCCGGCCGGCGACATCTGCGTATCGGCGATCCAGCGCGCATAGTGCAGCCACGAACCGAGAACGTTTTCCACCAGATGTCGACGGATCCGTGGACGCTGATACCGGCACGTCCAGATCAGATGCACGTGGCCATCCAGCACCTCGGCGCGGCTGACGCCCATGTCCCCCACCAGTTTCTCGAACGGCATGATCCGGCTCATCGCATCGCCCAGCGTCGCGCAGTTCATGGTGATGTAACCGAGCACGCTCCACGAATTGGGCAGGACGAAATTCGCCGCGTTAAGCCCGAACAGCGGATCGCCCGAGTGTTCGCAAAAATAATCCAGCAAGCGTTCATGCGCTTCACCGGGCAAACGCAGGGTGTTGTCGCTCAACTGCTGCGCCTGCAAACCCGCTGCCGCCAACGCCGGCTCGATGGCCATGCCCAGTTGTTCGGCATGGCGCAGGTACTTGAGCAGTGGCGGAACCGAGGTGTAGCCGAGCGATTGCATGATCCCATTCCTTTGATCAATGGCGGCGGAGACTGACGAATAGCCTGAAAGGTAATTTGAAACCCCGACTAAAGTAAATGGCTGACGCTTGCGCGACGTTTGACTCAATTGGCTACACGAACTGGCCGGATGCGACCGTGACACTTTGCGGCCGCTGGCTAGTATGGAGGCCTGAAATATCACTGATCCGACGGTTAGAAGGACACACGCATGCGACGCTGGAACGGCTGGGGAGATGCAAGCACGGTGGTCGAACTGCCGGCCCAGGGCGCGGAGTTTCTTCATGAGCGACTGGGCGAGGGGCGCGCGCTGCCCGATGCGACCCTTGAAGCGGCATTGGCGCGTGTGCCTACCTCGCGATTGCCTGCGCACACGTTGTACAGCGTCGATGCCCACGACCGCTTGTTGCATGCGCGGGGCCAGAGCCTGCCGGACTGGCTGGCGTTGCGTGAAGGTGCCTTGGGCAATTATCCCGATGCGGTGGCGTTCCCCGAGACCGCCGAGCACATCCGCCAATTGCTGGCGCTCGCTCACGAGCAGGACCTGTGCCTGATCCCGTATGGCGGCGGCACGTCGGTGGCCGGGCACATCAATCCGCCGGATTCGGCGCGGCCAGTGGTGACGGTGTCGCTGGCGCGTATGAGTCGCCTGATCGACCTCGACGAACAGAGCCTGCTGGCGACGTTTGGTCCCGGTGCGAGTGGGCCGCAGGTGGAAAGTCAGCTGCGGGCGCGGGGCTACACCCTGGGGCATTTTCCGCAGTCTTGGGAGTTGTCGACGCTGGGCGGTTGGGTGGCCAGCCGTTCGAGCGGTCAGCAGTCGTTGCGCTATGGCCGGATTGAGCAGTTATTTGCGGGCGGGACGTTGGAAACCTTCGCCGGGCCTCTGGAAATTCCGACGTTTCCGGCCTCTGCCGCCGGGCCAGATCTGCGCGAAGTAGTGCTCGGTTGCGAAGGCCGTTTCGGGATCATTTCCGAAGTCAAAGTGCGGATCAGCGCGCTGCCTGCCGATGAGCGTTTCTACGGCGTGTTTCTGCCCTCTTGGACCAAGGCCCTGCAAGCCATCCGCCAATTGGCCCAGGCGCGCGTACCGCTGTCGATGCTGCGTTTATCCAACGCCGTGGAAACCGAAACGCAGCTGGCGCTGGCCGGTCATCCGCAACAAATCGCCTGGCTGGAAAAGTATCTGAAACTGCGCGGCGCCGGTGCGGGCAAGTGCCTGCTGACCTTCGGCGTAACTGGCAATCGTCGACAAAACGCACTGTCGCTGACCCAGGCACGACAGCATCTGAAGGCCTTCGGCGGCGTGTTCACCGGCACCTTGCTCGGCAAGAAATGGGCGCAGAACCGGTTCCGTTTCCCCTACCTGCGCGAAAACCTGTGGAACGCCGGTTACGTGGTCGACACCCTCGAAACCGCCACCGACTGGAGCAATGTCGACAACCTGCTCGACCTCATCGAAAACAGCCTGCGCGAGGCCTTGGCCGCCGAAGGCGAACGCGTGCATGTGTTCACCCACCTGTCCCACGTCTACGGCGAAGGCTCGAGCATCTACACCACCTACGTGTTTCGCCCGGCGGCGGATTACCCGGCGACGCTGGCGCGCTGGAAAGCACTCAAGCACGCGGCCAGCCAGACCATCGTCGACAACCACGGCACCATCAGCCACCAACACGGCGTCGGCAAGGATCACGCGCCGTACCTGTTGCGTGAGAAGGGCGCACTGGCGATGGAGACGTTGCAGGCGTTGAGCAAGTACTTCGATCCGGCCGGGCGCCTCAACCCCGGCACGCTGCTGCCGGAGTGACGGCCATGAGTCAGGACTGGAACGCCGCATGGCGCCAGCAGATTCTGCCAACACTGGCGGATGAAACCTGGGATCTGATCGTCATTGGTGGCGGCATCAGCGGCGCCGGCATCCTGCGTGAAGCAGCGCGTCGAGGCTGGCGCTGCCTTTTGTTGGAGCAGCGCGATTTCGCCTGGGGCACCTCCAGCCGCTCTTCGAAAATGGTCCATGGCGGTTTGCGTTACATCGCCAAGGGCCAGTGGCGCCTGACCCGCGATTCAGTGCGCGAGCGTCAACGCTTGCTCGACGAAGCGCCGGGGTTGGTCGAGCCGATGAGCTTCATGATGCCGCACTATCGCGGCGGCTTTCCCGGGCCTCGGGTGTTGGGTGGCTTGCTGAGCGTTTACGACGCCCTGGCCGGACGGCGCAGCCATCGCTTTCATGATGCGCAACAACTGCGTTATCTGGCGCCGGGTGTGAAGGAAAACGACTTGCTCGGTGGCACCTGTTTTGTCGATGCGCTGACCGATGATGCGCGGCTGGTGATGCGTGTGTTGAGCGAAGCGCGGGCTGATGGCGCTGTCGTGGTCAATGGCGTGCGCGTCGAACATTTGCTGCGAGAAAAGGGGCGGGTGTGCGGCGTTGAAATCGAAGATTGCGAGGGCGGCGCTACCCTGCAATTGCGCTGCGGTGTGCTCGCTGTGGCGACTGGCGCGTGGGCTGAGCGTTTGCGGCCGACTGAGGCGCCGCGACAATTACGACCGTTGCGTGGCAGTCATGTATTGCTGCCGGGTTGGCGTTTGCCGGTGGCGCAGGCATTCACTTTTCTGCATGAGCGTGATCGGCGTCCGGTGTTTTTTTTTCCGTGGGAGGGCGCGACGGTGGTCGGCACTACAGACCTCGACCATCGCGACGATCTGGATCAGAGCGCGAGCATCAGCGGCGAGGAACTCGACTATCTGCTGGCGGCCTGCACGCAACAGTTTCCCGGCGCAGTTGTGACGGCTAATGATGTGCTGTCGACCTGGTCCGGCGTACGTCCGGTGGTGGGCAGCGCGGGTGCGCATCAAGACAAGCCGTCGAACGAAACCCGCGAGCATGTGCTGTGGCAGGAGCCCGGTTGCGTGACGTTGGCCGGCGGCAAGCTGACCACGTTTCGCCCGCAAGCCATCGAAGTGCTCAAGGCCTGCGCGAGCATGCTGGATCGTCCTTTCATCGATGACGCCGCGCCAGTGTTTGCCGCTGTGCCTGCGCTGCCGATTGCTGAATTGAGCAGCCATCAGTGGCGACGTCTGGCCGGACGGCATGGCCGAGAACTGCCAAGGCTGGCGCAATTAATCAAAGAAATCGGCCACGCCACGGTCGGCGCCACGGACACCTTGTGGGCGGAATTGGCCTTCGCCTGCGAAGCGGAAATGGTCTTGCACCTCGACGATCTGCTCCTGCGCCGCACGCGTCTGGGCCTGCTGTTGCCGCGCGGTGGCGAAGAATATTTCACCGCCATTCGCCAACTCTGCCAGCCACGACTGGCCTGGCGCGACGAACACTGGCAGCAGGAAGAACAGCGTTATCGGGCGTTGTGGCAACGCCATCACGGTTTGCCGGATGCCACGCCTTGATGCCCCTTGAAGAGAGCTCCATGGATAACCACCCGAACAAGCGTTACCTGCTGGCCATCGACAACGGCACCCAGAGCGTGCGCGCGCTGCTTTTCGATTTGCAGGGCAATCTGCTCGGTAAAGGCAAGGTTGAATTGCAGGCGTATTACTCGGCGCAACCGGGCTGGGCCGAGCAGGATCCGGAGTATTACTGGGCGAAACTCGGCGAGGCGTGCCAGCAAATCTGGGCGCAGACCGGCATCGACCGTTCGCAGATTGCCGGCGTTTCCCTGACCACTCAGCGCGGTACGGTGATCAACGTCGATGCCGAGGGCAAACCATTGCGCCCGGCGATTCTGTGGCTCGATCAGCGTCAGAGCGAAGTCGAGGGCGGGATCAAAGGACCGTGGGGCTGGTTGTTCAAACTGGTCGGCGCGCAAGGCACCGTGGATTATTTTCGCGCTCAGGCAGAGGCGAATTGGATCGCTCAGCATCAGCCAGAAGTGTGGGCGGCGACGGATAAGTTTTTGCTGTTGTCCGGGTTTCTCACACATCGCCTGTGCGGGCGCTTTGTCGACTCGGTGGGTTGCTGCGTCGGCTATGTTCCGTTCGATTTCAGACGGCTGAAATGGGCTGCGCCGAGTGACTGGAAATGGCAGGCACTGGCGGTGCGCCCCGAGCAATTACCGAGCTTGCAAAAACCCGGTGAAACCCTTGGCTACATCACCGCTGAAGCGGCTCGCCACACCGGTATTCCCGAAGGCTTGCCGCTGATTGCTGCGGGGGCTGACAAGGCTTGCGAAGTGGTCGGTGCCGGTGTGGTTGATGCGAGCACGGTGTGCCTGTCTTACGGCACTACGGCGACGATCACCAGCACCCGCTCGCGCTATCTGGAAATCGTCCCGTTGATTCCGCCGTACCCGTCAGCGGTGCCCGATCAGTTCAACTGCGAGGTGATGATCTATCGTGGTTACTGGATGGTCAGCTGGTTCAAGAACGAGTTCGGGTTGCGTGAAATGCAGCAGGCCAAAGAACAGGGCATCGAGCCGGAGCAGTTGTTCGATGCACTGGTTGAGGCTGTACCGCCGGGGTCAATGGGCTTGATGCTGCAACCGTATTGGTCGCCGGGGATTCGCGAGCCGGGTGTCGAGGCGAAGGGCGCGATGATTGGCTTCGGCGATGTGCACACCCGTGCGCATATTTACCGGGCGATTCTGGAAGGGCTGGCGTATGCGTTGCGTCAGGGTATGGAGAATATCGAGCGGCGTTCGAATGTCTCAATCAAGCGTCTGCGGGTTGCTGGCGGTGGTTCGCAGAGTGATGCGGCGATGCAGCTCACGGCGAATATTTTCGGCCTGCCGGCGGAGCGTCCGCATGTGTATGAAGCGTCGGGTCTGGGCGCGGCGATTTGTTGTGCGGTGGGGCTGGGGTTGCATGCGGATTTCCCCACGGCCATCGCGGCGATGACCCGGGTCGGCGCGGTTTTCACACCGCAGCCCGAGGCCCGGAAAATCTATGAGCAACTGTACAAAGAGGTCTACCTGCGCATGTACCGCCAGCTCAAACCGCTGTACCAGAGCATCCGCAAAATCACCGGATACCCCGCCTGAAAGAACACCATCAATCCCCTGTAGGAGCTGCCGAAGGCTGCGATCTTTTGATCTTGTTTTTTAAGATCAACGTCAAAAGATCGCAGCCTTCGGCAGCTCCTACAGGGACCGTATTGCGATTCGATGTGGCGCCATCGGAGAACTTTTCTGGTGAGATCGGACAGTGTCAGCGCCGGGGTCGGTTGTTAGGCTCATCCCCCACGGCACCGCCAATAAGAACGACAAGCAATGAAGCTGACCTTCCTCCTGTTGCTGCTTTGTGCAACGGCCCCGAGCGCCTGGGGCTGGTCGAACCATACGGTCGGCAGCTATCTGGCGTTGCAGGATCTGCCGGCGTTGCGTGATGCACCGCAGGTTGAAGTCGAGCCGCTGGAGCGTTTTCTCACCGAGCAATATCCGGCCGTGCTGGCGCTGTTGGAGCAACAGGAAACCTTCGCCCGCGCGCACTTCGCGCAATACCCGCCACGCCCCGATAACCTGAAATTGCCAGCGGTGCCCAGTGACAATCTGCGCCACGACTTTCTCACGGCACTGCGCATCAATCCCGAGATTTACCTGGCGATGGTCATCCAGCCATTGCCCGGCAAAGACCTGCCCGAGCGTGAGCACTTGCAAGCCAATCAAGTCATGGTTGAGCAAACCTTGTCACCGTGGAATCGCCAGCGTTTCATCGTCATCGCCGAGCACGAAAAAGTCGCAGCGCTGGCCGTGCTCGCCAGCGCCGCCGACGAACCGGATTACGGCCACGACATCAATCTGTTCAGCGACAACCCCGGCGCAGTCGGCGCGGTCTATGGCTTCGGCCCGCAGCCGTTCGGCGACGCGCGTTTCCAGTACAGCTCGCAGGCGCCGTTCCACATGGGTTTTTTCCACGAAAGCCCCGTGGTGTACGTCGCTGCAGGTTTCCTTGAACGCAGTTGGCCGGACTGGCGCGCCTATCAATACATGGGCCTGGCGCGATTGGCGTTTGCCAGCGGTCATCCGTATTGGGGTTATCGCTTTCTCGGCTGGGGCCTGCACCACATTCAGGACCTGACCCAGCCGTATCACGCTAAGCCATTACCGGGCGTCGAACTCGCCAATCTCCTGCTGCTGGAAGGCAAGGCAATCGCCGGTTTCGCCGAGGACAAACAGGCCTCAATCGAGCGCGTCGCCACTCGACACATGGAAGTGGAGAAGTACCAGTCGACCTGGCTGCGCCGATTGCTGCGCACCGGTCAGCCGCACCCGATGCTGGCGGCTTACGCCGATGTGGCTCAGGACAAAACCTACCCGCCGTACTCGGTCGACTACCTGCGCGAAGTGGTCAGTGCCGAGTCGGTCAACGATTCCGCAGCGTTCGACGAGGCCATCGGCCAGTGGCTGGAAACCGCGCCCGTCAGCAGTGATTTCAGCAGCGGCAATCAACTTCATAGCGAAGATTTCGATCACCCGGCACTCAATCAGCAGCTGTTGAAGTTGCTAGGGCATTTCGGCGCGCACAGCCGGATTTACGTCAGCGCGGGATTGGCGCCGTAGCGCGGTAACGAACACCAAAACAATAAAAACAGGGAAGGAGGAACACATGATCAACTCTCGATTGCGCCTGACGGGCGCCGCGCTCGCCGGTGTCGGCCTGGCCGGGCTGCTGCAGTTGTGCGCAGTCGATGCGGCGCACGCGGTGGAGTTCAGCCTGATGGACAAGCAGGTCACCGGCTCCCTCGACACGACCTTGTCCTACGGCCGTTTATGGCGGGTGCAGGGCCGCGATAAGACCAACGACGACGTCAACACCAACGACGGCAATCGCAACTTCGACACCGGGCTGGTTTCCGAGGTGTACAAGATCACCTCCGAGCTTGAAGCCAACTATCAGAATTACGGTTTGTTTGTGCGCGGCACCGCGTTCTACGACACGCAACTGATGGACAAGCGCAACGACTACTACGACAACAACAGCCCGTCGCAACCGAGCCAGAGCTACCCGCAGGACGATCATTTCACCAGTCAGACCCGCGACATCGCCGGCAGCCGCATCGAGATGCTCGACGCCTATGTGCACGGCAGTTGGGACGTTGCGCAGATGCCGGTGACGGCGCGTGTTGGTCGCCAAGTGTTCAACTGGGGCGAGGGGATTTTCTATCGCGGCGGGATCAACACCACCAACCCGGTGGACGCCGCCAAGTACCGCTTGCCTGGCGCGGAAGTGAAGGAAGTGCTGGTGCCGGTCGAGGCGCTGAGCTTCAACATCGGCCTGACCGACTCGCTGACCCTGGAGAGTTTCTACCAGACCAACTGGAAGGAAACCCGCATCGATCCGGTCGGCACCTTCTACTCGCAAACCGACTTGTTCGCTGACGGTGGCAACACCGGTTACAACAACTTCAGCGGCACAGCGCTCGACACGCCGGTTCCGGGGTTTGGCAACGTCATCGGTTTGTACAGCGCGTTGGGCAATAACCCGTTACTGAGCTCCGCCCTGCAAGCCACTGGCCTGTACGCCAACGGCGTGACGCCGGCCTATGGCAATACGTTGAAAGTGGCGAGCATCGGCAAGGACTACAACGCGCGCAACGATGGCCAGTTCGGCTTTGCCTTTCGCTACATCGCCGAGCAGCTCAACAGCACCGAGTTCGGGTTGTACATGGTCAATTACCACGCCAAGGAACCGACCATCGCTGCCGATCTGGGCGGGTACAAAGGCATCGACATGGATGCGCTGACCAACCTGTTGTCCGGTGTCGCCGGCAGTCAGGCCGGGGCGCTGGCCAACGGTCTGGCGACGGCCGATGTGATGGGCAATATTCAGGCGCATCGGCGCTACGCCGAAGACATCCGCATGTACGGCTTCAGCTTCAACACCACGTTGGGTGAGGCTTCGGTGTTTGGTGAAATTGCTTATCGGCCGAACCTGCCGATCGGTGTCGCGGCCACTAATGATTTGATTGGTGATTTGGCCAACGGTGCGGCAGTGGCGGTGACGGGGCGGTCGATCAACGTCGGCGGGCAGATGGTCAATCTCAACAGCGAGATCAACAACGCCGAACGCGTCGAAGCGTTCAACACCTCGCTCGGCACCATTTACAACTTTGGCCCGACCGCTTCGTTCGACTCGCTGTTCGGTATCTTCGAACTGGCCTCGGAGCACCTGCGCGGCAGCAGTCTGCAATACACCGCGTATGACGGCAGCCGTCGCTTCTACGCCGGCACCGGTAACTATTCCTATGTCTCCGGCGGTGATCGCGACGATCAGGTCAATCGCAACTCCTACAGCTATACGGCGATGCTCAACGGCACCTGGAACGACGTGTACGCCGGGGTCAACGTCTCGCCCTACATCGTCTACAAGGACGATTTCGAGGGCAACAGCTATCAGGCCGGCAACACCATCGAAGGGCGCAAGGCCTACACGCTGGGGATCAAGGCCAACTACCAGAACAAGCTCGAAGCCGAACTGCAATACACCGAGTTCTATGGCGGCGGGCAAAACAACGGCATTCGCGACCGCGACAACGTCGGGTTCAACCTCAAGTATTTCCTTTGATTGCCCAGAACAAAACTTGCGGCACCCCGTCCCCCTGTGGGAGCGGGCTTGTCCGCGATGACGGCAGCACATTCGACATCAATGATGGCTGACCCAGCGCAATCGCTGGCAAGTCGAGTCGTCGCACCGCAGCTCCCACAGGTTTCTGTATTTTGGAGAAGATCATGGTTCACACGTCAAGATTGACCAAGGCTTCGCTAGGGTTTGTGTTGGGCCTGGCTGCCAGCTCCGCTCTGGCCGCCATCACCCCACAACAAGCCGAACAACTGAAAACCACGCTGACCCCCATGGGCGCCGAGCGCGCGGGTAACTCAGCCGGCACCATCCCTGCGTGGACCGGCGGCATCACCCAGGTGCCTGCCGGCTACAAACCGGGCCAGCATCACCCCGATCCATACGCGGCCGACAAACCGCTGTTCACTATCACCAAAGCCAACCTCGACCAGTACAAGGCCCACCTCAGCCCCGGTCAGATCGCTCTGTTCAACAGCTATCCCGACACCTTTCAGATGCCGATCTACCCATCCCGGCGATCTGGCTCAGCGCCGCAATGGCTGTACGACAACACCCTGAAAAACGCCACCTCAGCAAAATTGCTCGAAGGCGGCAGTGGCTTCTCTGATGCCTACGGCGGCGTACCTTTTCCGGTGCCCAAGGATGGCGTTGAAGTGTTGTGGAACCACATCACTCGCTATCGCGGCATCTACGTCGTGCGCCGCGCCTCCGAAGCACCGGTGCAGCGCAACGGCAGCTTCGCGCTGGTGACCTCGCAGCAGGAAGCGCTGTTCAACTACTACCGCCCGAACGGCCAGTTCGCCGACCTGAAGAACATCCTGTTCTACTACCTCGCCTTCGTGAAAAGCCCGGCGCGACTGGCCGGCGGTGCCGCCCTCGTGCACGAAACCCTCGACCAACTCAAAGACGCACGCCAGGCCTGGATCTACGACGCCGGCCAACGCCGCGTGCGCCGCGCACCGAACCTCGCTTACGACACGCCGATCGCATCCTCCGATGGCCTGCGCACCGCCGACGACACCGACCTGTTCAACGGCTCACCGGATCGCTACGAGTGGAAGCTCAAGGGCAAACAGGAAATCTACATCCCCTACAACAACTACAAAGTCGCCAGCCCCGAGGTGAAATACGCGCAGTTGCTGACCCCCGGCCACCTCAATCCGCAATACACCCGCTACGAGTTGCACCGGGTCTGGGTGGTGGAAGGCAACCTGAAACCCGGGTCGCGGCACATCTATTCCAAGCGTGTGCTGTTTCTCGATGAAGACAGCTGGAGCGCGGCACTGGTTGATCAATACGACGGGCGAGGGGAGTTGTGGCGGGTGTCGATGGCTTACCTGAAAAACTTCTACGACCTGCCCACCACGTGGAGTGCGCTGGACGTGTTCCACGATTTGCAGGCGCGCCGTTACTACGTGCAGAACCTTGATAACGAAGAGGCGGAGACTGTCGATTTTGCGCAGCCGGTGCCGGAGGATGCGTATTTTATGCCGTCGGCGTTGCGGCAGCGTGGGACGCGGTGATGACTGAAGTCTAAGTCCACCACTGACAGAAAGAGCCCGAAGCCACTGATGCATTTGGCTTCGGGTTTGTTCTGTAGAGCTAAAAATATCTGCTTTACAGATATCTGTATTTGAGATAATTTGGCTGCATGTAGGGATACCAGAACCGATAATTGTATGAGAGTGATCACAAAAGCGGCGGTTGCGCGGGCCATTGAGACTCATGGCCAGTGGAGAGATCCTCTCACCTTGTGGCTAACCATCTTCGACAGAGCATCGCTGCGCTTCGAGTCGTTTGAGAAGCTTCGTCAAGACTGGGCCAGCGCCTCAGGTTGGAACGTCGATCGTATCCCTCACTCGAAGCTGAGGCTGACGAGCAAGAAAGGCCCGCTTGATATTTACGTTTTTGATATCAAGAAAAACGAGTGCCGTGTCATTACGTGGATCAACACGAAGACTGGCACTATCTATATCAAGGACATTCTTCCCCATGCCGGATATGACAAATGGTGGAAGGGTGATGTCAAGTAGTTGGCCAGAATGAAATACGCTATTTATGTTTAACGAAAATACAGGTGATCTCAATGAAGCGTAATAAAGTCGAAGCGACAGGACTGGATTCCTTCATAGCCGATATTTCACCCATGCTTGAGGGGCTGGGCGATCAGCTAGCGACTTTGTCCAAGTTGTTGTCTGCCTGCCATGATCCGATAAAAAATGATGACGATCTGCAAGTGCGAATGGCCCTGATTGATGAGCTTTATTCCCACGCGAACACCGAGGATCATGCTGCGGCACGGTTTGCGGAGTTTGTGGCTGATCGGGTTTATGAGTACGAAAATGAAACGGTGTTGATTGCTTATTCGTCCCAATCTGAAGCGCTGGCGTTTCTGCTGTCGGAAAGAGGCGTTAAACAGAAGGACTTGTCTGAGATCGCAACTCAGAGTGCTGTTTCAGAGATATTGAATAACAAGCGAAAAATGACCGTTGCCCAGATAAAGGGATTCGCCGAGTTCTTTAAAGTGCCAGTCGAGTTTTTTATGCACGGTGTGGTTTGACGCTAAGCGGTGAAAGGCCTGACGCAATCGCGGGCAAGCCCGCTCCCACACGTCATGAGTCGAACACAACATCTGTGAACGACTCAAAACCCTGTGGGAGCGGGCTTGCCCGCGATTGGTTTTTGGCTTCAGCGCTATAAGAAGATCAAACGCGGAAGTGGCTGACCATCTGCTGCAACTGACCTCCCAAACGCGCCAGTTCAACACTCGACGCCGCCGTCTCATCACTCGCCGCTGCGGTCTGTTCCGACACGTCGCGTACGTTGATGATGCTGCGGCTGATCTCTTCAGCCACGGCGCTCTGCTGCTCAGCCGCTGCGGCGATCTGCTGGTTCATCGACTGGATGTTCGACACCGTGCGGGTGATGTTTTCCAGCGACGCGCCAGCCTTGCGGGTCAGGGCGACGCTGCTGTCGGTCAGGGCGCGGCTGTTGCTCATCACGGCGGAGACTTGCTGGGTGCCGTTCTGCAGACCGGCGACCAGGCCTTCGATTTCCTCGGTGGATTTCTGTGTGCGCTGAGCCAGGCCACGAACCTCGTCGGCGACCACGGCAAAACCACGACCGGCTTCACCGGCGCGCGCGGCTTCGATCGCAGCGTTGAGGGCCAGCAGGTTGGTCTGCTCAGCAACAGCCTTGATCACGTCCATGACGCTGCCGATCTTGTCGCTTTCCTGTTGCAGCACGCTCATGGCTTCGGTGGAGCGCACCACTTCGCTGGCCAGACGTTCGATTTGCGCGATGGCTTCGTTCACCACTTTGTCGCCTTCACGGGCTTCACCGTCAGCGGCGGCGGCCGCTTGCGAGGCTTCTTCGGCGTTGCGTGCGACTTCCTGCACGGTGGCAGTCATCTCGTGCATCGCGGTGGCAACCTGATCGGTTTCGACCTTCTGGCTGTTCACGCCGGCGCTGGTTTGCTCGGTCACGGCCGAGAGTTCTTCAGCGGCGCTGGCGATCTGGGTGACGCCGTCGCGGATGCCGCTGATCAAGTCACGCAGGGTCACGCCCATGCGTGCGATGCCTTGTTGCAGCACGCCGAGTTCGTCGCGGCGGGTGACGGTAACGTTCTGGGTCAGGTCGCCGCTGGCGATGCGCTCGACCACGGCGAGGGTTTCTTGCAGCGGACGGGTGATCTGACGGGTGATGATCACCGCAGCAATCACGCCAACCAACAGTGCTAGCAGGGTGCTGATCAACTGGAAGGTCCGCGCCTGGGCGCTTTCGACATCGCGGCGGTCGAGTTGAATCTGGTACAGCTGCTCGCTGGTGTTGACGATCGCGGTGCCTTGATCGGTCATTTCCTTACGAGCCTGCACGGCGTCGGTGTTGGCGTTTTTGTACGCCATCAATGCGCTGCGATAGTTGACCAGTGCGGTTTCCAGCTGACGCAGCGCGTCTTGCTGAGAGTCGGCGAAATGCACGTTCAGTTGCTTGAGGCTGGCGATTGCGACATCCAGTTGGCCGACGGCTTTCTGCTCGGTTTCGGCGTTGGTGGTGGCGGTATAGCCGCGCACTTCGTAGCGCGCGAGGATGAACGCTTCCTTGGCGGCGGTGATCGCCTGGAACTGTTCGAAACGCTGTTCGCTCATGTCCATCTGCTGCACGCGTTTGCTGATCGATTCGATCTGGTTGTACGCGGTCTCGGCACTCACGCTCATGCTGTCGCGGGCGCTGTTGCCGGTGCGATAGGCGTTACGCATTTTGTTCAGCGACGTCTGGTATTCAGCGATGGTCGCTGCCTGCTCCTTGAGCAGTTTGACGTTTTCCGGGCTCTTGAAGCTGTTGATCAGCTTCTGTTGCTGCGCGGCGAAGCTTTCGAGGGTGGTCTGCACATTCTGCGCGGCGGTTTCATCGCCGTTGGTCAGCATGTACTGCAGGCGCACCACGCGCAGTTTGGTCAGACCGGCATTGAGCTGGGTGATATCGCTCATCCAGTTGCTGCGGTCGATCAGGCCACCGAGGCTGGTCCAGCCTGTCAGGGCCAGCACGCAGGTCAGGGCCAGCACCAGGCCGAAGCCCAGGCCTAATTTCATGTTCACGCTGATGTTGCCGAACCAGCTATTCATCAAAAATCCTCCAGAAACGTTGGGTTTCTTGTCGTCAGTTAGGCTGGAAGATTGTTGTTTTTTTGAGCCAGCAAGGGTGTTAGCAGGTTTGTATCGGCCGCATTTCCCAGAGCTGAAAGGATTTTGTCCTACGGAATTTGTAACATCGGATCCCAAGACTTTTTTCACATGGGTTTCACTGGCTGCCCACGCCCGCCTCTGTACCTTCGCCGCATCGAATGAACCCGTGATGCACAGTGGCGAGGCGGTTTTTGTGGAATTGAGACTGAGTCTGTTCGGCGTCAAACGCTCGATCGATCTGAGCTTTTTGGCGCGTTTTCGCAACACTTGGGTGGTGTTGGCGTCATCGGTATTGGTTATGCCACTGACCCTGTGGTTGCTGGCGCCGGCGGCGGTGCCGGACCTGGCCCACGGCAACGTGGCGGGTGCGCAAGCGTTGGCGACGGGCTGGGCCAAGGGCGAGATGATCGTGCTGGTGCGTCACGTCGAGCGCTGCGATCACTCTAAAGCTGCCTGCCTGAGTGGCAACGACGGCATCACCGATCGCTCGCGCAGTGTCGCGGTGGCGGTCGGTGCACAGTTCGAACAACTGGGCCTGAACAGCGCCGACATTTATAACAGCCCGTCGATGCGCACGGTGCAGACCGCCGGTTACATGTTCAACCATGCCGCCAGCGGTGACGATTGGTTGATCAACTGCCGTGGGCGCATGTTGCAGGATGCGCTGGCCCACAAGCTGCCCGGTCGCAATCTGGTCCTGGTGACCCACAGCGAATGCATGGCGCAAATCGAGAAAGACCTCAAAGTGCCGACCTCGGACGTGGGTTACGGCTCGTCATTATTTGTTTCAGCTGCCAGCCCGGCGGCTCCCAAGATGCTCGGCTTCATTGAAGCCTCCGACTGGCGCACGGTGAATACCCGATGAAACCCCGCTTCTACGCTTACAACTTTGGTATTCCGCTCGTCTGTGCGGCGCTGGTGTTCCTGATGTTCGACATGACCAAGATCGACATCGCCTTCAGCAACCTGCTGTTCGATCCGCTGACGCAGACCTTCCCACTCGACAAAATCCACTTTTTTGAAAAGCTCACCCACAAATGGGCGCGGATCATTCCCAACTGGACGGCAGAAATCGCCCTGATCGGCGCGCTGTTATCGCTGGTCTGGCCATTGGTCAATCCGCAGAAACGTCCGCGACTCGGTGTAATGCTGGAGCGCAGCAAAGTCGCGCCAGTGCTGCGATTTGCCGCTGATCATCGTAGGGATTTTCTGTTTGTGGTGGTCGCATTTGCGGTCTGCACCGGGGTGATTCATTTCCTCAAATCCCACACCAGCGTTTACTGCCCGATCGAGACCACGTTGTACGGCGGCAAAATGGCTCACGTTGAGTGGTACAGCAATTTTCAACTGTTCCATGAAGCCGGGAGTGGCCGGTGCTGGCCGGGTGGTCATGCGTCGGGCGGCTTCACCATGCTGGCGCTGTATTTCGTGGCGCGGCGCTATCAATGGCGCTTTTCCAGTGCCATCTTGTGGGGCTCGCTGTTGCTGGGGGTCGTTTATGGCACTACTCGCGTCCTGCAAGGCTGGCATTACATGTCCCACACGTTTTGGGCCGGAATCTTCGTGTGGCTGGCGTGTTTACTGACGGCGTTGGCCTTCTACGGACGCGCGCGGCTGGATGTGCCGGTGCTGGGCAAGCGCGCACAGAAAGCTTTCAGTGCGCAGCCTGAGGTCTCTCTCTGAACCCGTTCAGATGAAATGAAAACCCGCCATCACGGCGGGTTTTTTATGGGCCTGCGCAGGTCTCAATAGCCGACGAAGTAATACGCCTGTCGTCCGACCATCATGGTCTTGAGCACTTTCAGTGGGGCGGCGGGTTCGCTGTCGCCAGCCATCACCACGACATGGGATGGCGAGGCCGCGAGGAAATCTCGCAACTGCACTTCGGTATCCAGGCCTTTGAGCACTTGCTGGGTATAGAAGACCGTAGCGCCACCGACCCGCTCATTGGCCTGAAACAGCGCGACTTGATGCCCAGCGGTTTGCAGCGTCTGAATTTCAGCGCTCAACGGCAGGAACGAAAGCTTTTTGTCGGCGTGGGGCAGTGCCCACTGCGCGGCGGCGAGGTAACTGCCGATCACCAGCGTGAGCACACCGACTGCCAGTATCTGACGATGCCGGGCGATTCGGCCTACGAATCCATTACCGGATTCGTACTGCTTCAATCGCTCAAACAGCACCCCTGCATACTCCGCAGCGATCACCGCGGCGGCCGGTGTCATCGACATCAGATACACCGTGCGTTTGCTCGACGCCAACGTCAGCATGATGAATTGCGCCACGATCCACAGGCTGAAAAACAGCAGGTAACGGTCGGCCTTCAATTGTTTGCGGAAATGCCAGAGCCCCAGGTACACCAGAATATTCCACGGCAGGAAGGCTTCCGGCAGTTTGGCCAGGTAGTAATAGAACGGTTCATAGTGCCCGGCTTCGACGAACGAACCGCTGAAGCGCCCGACGCTGTTGGTCAGCAGCACCTCTTTGACGGCCTGCGCACCGCCGTGCTGGAAGAGGATGACGAGCCAGATCAGCAGCGGAATCAAACCGACCAGTGTCAGTAAACCCGGGCGCAGCCAGTCGGCGATTTTCAGGCGCTTGTCCATCAGGCTGTCGGCCAGCAGATAGGCGAAAATCACCACGCCCGGCATGGCCAGCCCCAGCACACCCTTGCTCAATGTAGCGATGGCGATCCCAACGACAAACAACAGCGAGTTGCCCGCGGTCGACGCCCGTTGCGCCTGGAAAAAGGCCAGCAGCGCGGTGGTCACGCCGAGGGCGAGCAACGCGTCCTCACCGACCCCGCGCACGTTGCTCCAGTAACTGGCCATGGTCGCGAGCAGAATGCCTGCGGTCCAGGCAATCATTTTCGGCCGCTCGAAACGCCGCAACATGCCGTACAGCAGCATCACGCTGAGCAAGCCCGCCACCGCCGACGCCAGCCGCACGGCCCACGGTGAAACGCCGAACACACGCATGGCGCCAGCATCCAGCCACAGGCTTAACGGTGGTTTTTCCAGAAACGGTTCACCAAACAGACGAGGTGTCACCCAGTCGTCGTCCAGATGCATCTCCATGGCGATGCCAGCCACGCGGGCCTCGGTGGAGCCTTGCAATTGATGGCCGCCCAATGCGAAGAAAAACAGCAGGGCGGCAAGCAGAAACAGCGAAGTGACGGCACGCGACATGGGGTTCAGGCAACCGGAAGGGGCGGGAGGCCTGAGCATACGTCGGCAATCCTGAACAAATTGTGAAGCTAGGCCAGTTGTCGTGACCAACGCTTCTCCGGCGTTTCGAACAGCGGATTGACCAGCGCCGTCAGCACATGATCCTGCCAGCGTCCGGCAATGTTCAGATACGCCTTGGCGTAACCCTCACGTTCGAAGCCCAGGCGTTCAAGCAAGCGCTCACTGCGCTCGTTGCCGGGAATGTAGTTGGCCATGATCCGATGAAGGTTCTGGGTATCGAACATGTAAGCGATGCCAGCCTCTAGCGCTTCCTGCATCAAGCCCTGACCCTGTTGGGCCTCATCGATGTGATAACCCAGATAACACGCCTGAAAGGCACCACGAATGATGCCGCTGAAGTTGCACGCGCCGATCATCTGCTGGCCATCCGGCGTCAACAGCGCAAAATGCATGGCCAGCCCGGCCTCGAATGCGCTGGCCTGCACGTCGAGTCGCCGGCGAATCTGCTCGGTGGAAAAATACTCAGTGGTGCGGATCGGAGACCATGGCGCGAGGTGGCGCTGGTTGCGTCGGTAGAACTCGCTTTCCAACTCGGCCTGCTCCGGTGAAAGTATCGCGAGCGTCAGGCGTTGGCAGGGCAGGGTCAACAGCGGCATCGGGCGCTCCGGCTTGTGGGGTCTGCAGGCAGAGTCGCGCAATCACCGGGGTTACGGCAAGTCGTGGCGAAGACAGGACTTTGTTTCAGGCAAAAAAAAGCCCGCAGGAGCGCGGGCGAACCGTAGTTTCTTGAATGAGCGAGCGGACTGTACAAGGGTTGGCCGCGCAGCTGCAGTGAAGAAAAATTCATCTCGATGGGCGGCCCCAATGCAGTCCGATGCGCAACCGAACGCTGGATTTTCGCCCGTCAATGGCGGGTTTCAGGCCCGGTAGTGTTCTGTGGTTTCTGCGGATCAAGATTGTCCCGTGCCCGACAAATCAGGATCTCGGCCAGTGCGCTCAGTTGCTTCATCGCCACCGCCACATGGCGCTTGGAGCCGTCGAACTCATCGGCAAAGTTTGCGCTGATGGCCGCGAGGGAATCGAGGATCTCGCTGGCGTGGGTGAGCAGGGTCAGGGTGTCGACATCGTCGCGCACCCTGATGAGTTGATTGAGCGGGATGCTACGGCGCCGTTTGTGCGCTTCGCTGTGTGCGCTGTTATTCGATTGCGGTTGGGTGCTGGACGTTGGCGCGTCGGACGGTGCCGGGCCAACCAGCGAAAGACGGGGGATTTTCTTCATGACGTAGCTCCGTGGAGTGAACATTCACTGCAATTGCGGCTGCCAAACCGTCCGCTGGATGGCAGTGGTCGTGGAGCGTAACGCCCTGAGGAACTGTGCACCAGTTCATCAAAGTCGACGCGTGTTGCAGGAATTTTCCTAGGACGTTCGATGTGGGAAGGCGGGCGTGGCGATAAAACCAAACGGCAGTCGCGGTGATCACGGATCGTCATTTCAAGACGTGTGGTCCGGACGGGAACTCAATACTCCGCCACCTTATCTCCGCGCAGAACCCACCCGGCCTCGCCCGTCACCAACGTGTATTGAACCTGGCGCATCTTCCCCGTGCGGCCTGCGCCTGCATCAGTGCTGTCATACACCGGGAAGCGCTGCACCAAGGCGTTTTCCACCACCGCAAACGAATCCTCGCCCTGATAGCCCTCGGCGGTGTTCGGATTGTCGCTGACCGGCGGCAGGTAGATTTCGCTCAGGGATTTCTTGTTATTGGCTGAATAGGCAATCAGATCGCCCGGCATGCCGCGTCCGGGAATGCGGGTGAAAACGTAGATTTCGGGCGAGCCGTCGTTGTTCAGGTCGGCAATCTCGGCGCGAACGATATCGCCCTTGAGCGGCCGGGTAATCGCACTGCTGTCGATTTCCAGGCCTTTGGGCTCAATGCGCAAAACGGCTTGGCCATCGCCCTGTTCACGGCTGACATGAAAGCGGATGCCCTGCAATTCCAATGTCTGCTCGAACGGTTTCGTCCCTTCCACCGCATCGGCAGTGGCGAGCCTCAGAGACAACGCATAGTTGGCGACTTCGTTGCGCCGTGCCGCATTGCGCATGAGGTATACCTGAACGGTGTACTCGCCATCGGAAGGTAAGGTGCCGGAAAAGTGATTGCCCATGATCGAGCCGTTGAACAGTGCGTAATCCGCGCCCTTGGCAGTAATGTTGAAGTAAGCGGAGGTGTTGGATGGTTTGAAATCGACGGTGAGCATCTGGCCGGTCCTGGCGTTGAATCGGTACTCCGCCGTTTGGTCACCCTTGATCGACTGTTTGCGCTGGACGCTGTCGGCGCTGGTTGTGAAAGCGATCGGTTCGACGCGCACAGCGCCAGCATCTGCTGCGTGGACAGGCAGGGAAATCAGTGCCGCCAGCGTGGCGGCGATCCAGATCTTCATCTTCAACTCCATTCATCTCGATGTTTGCAGCATAGAGGCTGCGTCGAGCCAGCGTCCTGGATTGCGCGGATTAAATGTTGCTGGATTTGAGCGTGTGCTTGAAGGGGCGGCCAGCGTTGGATGTTCGATCCATCAGGAAACCGTTCACATAATTCTCACCTGAGTTCTGCCATGATCATCACCGGCATTCCATCAGCCCGAGTGAGTGATTCCGTCATGAATGTGAGCGTGCTCTACGCGTTGGTTGCGGCAGCATTGTTTGGCGCCAGTACGCCACTCGCCAAGCTGTTGGGGGTACAGATTTCACCGATTCTATTGGCCGGGTTGCTCTATCTGGGCAGCGGGCTGGGTCTGACCGTCCTGCGTTTTGCCCGCGATCGAGGCTGGCAGCGCTCCGGACTCGGCACCGGCGAATGGCCGTGGCTGATCGGAGCCATCGGCTTCGGCGGTGTACTGGCGCCAGTGGCATTGATGTTCGGTTTGACCAGAGCATCCGGCGCGAGCGCGTCACTGATGCTCAATCTGGAATCAGTGCTCACGGCACTGCTAGCGTGGGTCGTGTTCAAGGAAAACGCCGATCGGCGAATCGTGATCGGCATGCTCGCCATCGTGGCCGGTGGTGTCGTGTTGTCATGGCCGCAGGAGGCCGTCTCGGCGCAAGACTGGACAGGGCCGCTCGCCGTCGCCTTCGCCTGCTTTTGCTGGGCCATCGACAACAACCTGACGCGTAAGGTCTCTGCCTCGGATGCACTGTTTATCGCGGGCAGCAAAGGTCTTGTGGCGGGGTTGGTCAACTGCGGCCTCGCCTTGTTCATCGGCAAACAACTGCCCGCAGCCGACTCGCTGGTGCCCATCCTGCTGGTCGGGTTTCTCGGTTACGGCGTCAGCCTGGTGATGTTCGTCCTCGCCCTGCGCGGGCTGGGCAGTGCGCGCACCGGCGCGTACTTTTCCACCGCGCCGTTTCTGGGCGCAGCGATCTCGATCTTGCTGCTGGGCGAGTCGGTATCGCTGATGTTCCTGCTCGCTGTAGCGTTAATGGCCGTGGGGGTATGGATTCACTTGATGGAAAACCATACTCATGAGCATCAGCATGAACTGCTCGAGCATGATCATCGCCATACACACGACGAGCATCACCAGCATACACACGGGTTTGAATGGGACGGAACGGAGCCGCACAGTCATCCGCATGTGCATACGCCGATGCGTCACCGGCATGCGCATTTTCCGGATGTGCATCATCGGCATGAGCATTGATTGAGTGTCTGAAGCCTGGCGATTGATGTCACTGTGATATCATTTTTTGTCTTCAGTCTTTCATTCGAGTCATTCCATGAAACCCTTTTTTCTGCTGCCCCTTGTGACCCTGTTTTCTGCTTTCAGCGTTGTCGCGGCACCCTCCCCGGTGGCGTCGTTTACCGCTTGTGACGATCACTCACTGGCCGTTGTGCAATCACCTTTGATCAAGGATCTGGTGCCGAGCTCTGTCGAAAATGGCCAGATCAAATTGTCCGGCGGCACCAAAAGCGACATGGGCCAGCGCTGGATGTTTGCCAAGCCAGTCGAGATAGATGGCATGTCGTTGACCGGCTTCTACGCCGAAGACATGGACCTGATGGGGACGCGCATCATCAGTTGGGGCTTCTACGCCAAGCAGACGCCGAATGAACTCCACACTCAACTGGAAAAAGCGGGCGGGCCACGCCTGGCCATGTCGCAGGGACTCTACGCTCGTGCGGAAATCTGGTCTCACGGCAAATCCAGCTGGCAGCCGGAAGATCCTGCTGCCACTGCCGGTAAACTGGTGGTCGACAGTGCTGAGCGGGTGTTTCTGATTGAACCGGCTCCGGAAGAGCTTAGCGCTGGGAGTAAGGGGATGTTTACTTGCTCGATTCAAGGGAAGGTTAATGAGGCGATGCTTAAGTCAAGCCGGCCGGATTTGGTTAGTGTTGCTCGTTGATTGTTCAGGAATGCGGTATGGAAAAGGACGACATTAGGTCTTCCTTTTTTGTGGGTGGCAGCATTGCCAAGGTTATTGAGCCTGATCGATTGCAGGTTGCGGTCTTGTGTGCCCGGTTTGGCTGAGGTACAGATGCGACAAAGCCCGCACTTGGCGGGCTTTGTCGTTGAGAGTTGGTGGGCCGGGGTAATCTGAAACAAGGCGGTATCTATATGTTTTAGCTGGTAAATAATTGATTGGTCCAATTGCTTGGAATACCAGTTGGAACGCTGGGTGGTCTGGCTTCGGATGGACGGTCATCCACACGGCAGGCGGTTTTCTCTGTGTCATCAAGCCGCAGAAGTCAACGAGTCAACGTGTTTTTGTGGATATGTTATTGATTGTAGGGTGCAAAGAAAGCCCACGACAGTATATCTAATTAAAGGGAGCACATAGAATGAGCATCCTTGTGCCAACGTCGACTCGACACGCACAAAACACGATTCAGGTCAGGTCCGAATGCTATGGAATGACCATGTAAACCGCAATGAAACAGGATAAGCAGTATGACCAGTGCCCAACAACGTTCCGCCCTGCAACGTCAGATCTGGGCCATCGCCAATGACGTGCGTGGCGCCGTGGATGGCTGGGACTTCAAGCAATACGTGCTTGGCACCCTGTTCTACCGCTTCATCAGCGAGAACTTCGTCGACTACATCACCGGCGGCGACAGCGCGGTTGATTACGCGGCGATGGCGGATGATGACCCGCTGATCGCCGCCGCCAAAGATGACGCCATCAGGACCAAGGGCTATTTCATTGCCCCCAGCCAGCTATTCAGCAACGTGGCCGCCAAGGCCAGCAGCAATGACAGCCTGAATACCGATCTGGCGCGCATCTTTGCTGCCATTGAGAGCTCGGCCAACGGCTACGCCTCCGAGCAGGACATCAAAGGCCTGTTCGCCGATTTCGATACCACCAGCAACCGCTTGGGCAATACCGTCGCCGACAAGAACAAGCGCTTGGCGGACGTGCTTAAGGGAGTGAGCAAGCTGCAGTTCGGCAGCTTCAATGCCAGTCACATCGACCTGTTCGGCGACGCCTACGAGTACCTCATCTCCAACTACGCGGCCAATGCCGGCAAATCCGGCGGCGAATTCTTTACTCCGCAGCATGTGTCCAAGCTGATCGCCCAGTTGGCGATGCACAAGCAGACCAGCGTCAACAAAATCTACGACCCGGCGTGCGGCTCCGGCTCGCTGCTTCTGCAGGCAAAAAAGCATTTCGACGCCCATGTCATTGAGGATGGGTTCTTCGGCCAAGAGGTGAACCATACCACCTACAACCTGGCGCGGATGAACATGTTTCTGCACAACATCAACTATGACAAGTTCAACATTCAGCTCGGCGACACGCTGCGCGCTCCGCACTTCGGGGACGACAAACCCTTCGACGCCATCGTCTCCAATCCGCCGTATTCGGTGAAGTGGATCGGCAGCGACGATCCCACGCTGATCAACGACGACCGCTTTGCCCCGGCCGGCGTGTTAGCGCCCAAGTCCAAGGCGGACTTCGCCTTCGTGCTGCATGCGCTGAGCTACCTCTCGGCCAAGGGCCGCGCGGCCATCGTCTGCTTTCCCGGTATCTTCTACCGCAGTGGTGCTGAGCAGAAGATTCGCCAATACCTAATGGATAACAACTATGTGGAAACGGTGATCTCGTTGGCGCCCAACCTCTTCTTTGGCACGACCATCGCCGTGAACATTCTGGTGCTGTCCAAGCACAAGCTGGACACCACCACCCAGTTCATCGACGCCAGCGCGTTGTTCAAGAAGGGCACCACCAACAACCTGCTGGAAGACGCGCATATCGAGCGGATCATGCGAGTGTTCGATAGCAAGGAGAATGTCGATCACTTCGCGAAGTCAGTGCCGTTGGAAAAGGTGGCCTCCAACGATTACAACCTGTCGGTCAGTAGTTATGTAGAAGCCAGGGACACTCGTGAAGTGGTGGACATTGAACAGCTTAATGCCAAGCTGAAGAATACAGGCGCCCGCATTACCCAGCTTCGGACTGAGATTGATGCCATCGTCGCCGAGATCGAAGGCGAGGAGCGGGAGGCATGAACGGTATGAGTTTTTTGGACAAACTGCTGGATGGGCAGGCAGTGGGATGGAAGCCGTTGCACACACTGATTAAAACTGTAACGGCACCCTCAAAGCTGAAAAGCGAATCATACCGCTCCAAGGGGAAGCTTCCAATTGTTGATCAGGGCATAGAGTTCATTGCAGGCTACACGGATGAAGATGTAGCACCTGTTAAGGCTGGGAGTTACGTGATTTTTGGTGACCATTCTGAGCACATAAAATACGTAGATTTTTCTTTTGTGCAAGGCGCTGATGGCATAAAAATACTTAGCCCAACTTCCGTCAATGCTAAGTATATATATTATGCATTTCAGAGTTTTTACGTTAAGGAATTTAGCTACAAACGTCATTGGTTAACAGCGCGAGAAACATTGATCCCCGTCCCTTGCCCTGAAAATCCGAAAAAATCGCTCGAGATCCAAGGCGAGATCGTCCATATCCTGGATAAATTTAACGAGCTTGCCACCGAGCTTGCTACCGAGTTGAGCAGCCGAAAGAAACAGTACAACTACTATCGCGACCAGTTGTTGAGTTTTAAAGGAGTGGAAGGGGGCGTAGGGTGGAAGGCGGTCGGGGACATTGGCGAGTTTATCCGCGGAAAACGATTTACCAAGGCTGATTATGTCGAAGAGGGAATCAGCGCCATCCATTATGGTGAAATTTACACCCGATATGGCGTATGGGCGGATCAGGTATTTTCAAAGGTTAGGGATGATATGGCTGGTTCGCTGCGCTATGCCGAGCCGGGGGATGTGATCATGGCTGCTGTTGGCGAAACCGTGGAAGATGTAGGAAAAGCTGTTGCCTGGCTTGGAAACCAGAAGGTAGCCATCCACGATGACAGCTATGCTTTTCGTCATCCGATGAATCCGAAGTACATCTCTTACGCGATGCAGACTGCGTCATTCAATTCCCAGAAAACTAAGCACGTATCCAGCGGAAAAGTTAAACGACTACTGATCGAGGGGTTAAAAAAAGAAGTGCAGATCCCTATTCCATACCCTGATGATCCTGAAAGATCGCTTGTGGAACAGGCTCGCATCGTCGCCATTCTTGATAAATTCGATGCTCTAATCAACTCCATCAGCGAAGGCTTGCCTCGCGAGATCGAGCTGCGCCACAAACAATACGAATACTACCGTAATCTGCTATTGAGCTTCCGAAAGCTAGAAGAAGTGGCGGGCTGAGATGAGCAAGACGCTGACCGAGATCGCCCAGCAGTTGAAAGACGCCGAAAAAAAGGTGCAGCTGATCTACGCCTTCAACGGCACGGGCAAGACACGCCTGTCGCGCGAGTTCAAACAGTTGATCGTACCGAAGGGCCATGTTGATGAGGCGGCCGATCAGCCAGCATTGTCGCGTACCAAATTCCTGTACTACAACGCCTTTACCGAAGACTTGTTCTATTGGGATAACGACCTAGCGCTGGATGCGGACCCAATACTACGGATTCAGCCCAACTCATTCACGAACTGGCTGCTCATGGTACTTCGGGACCTGGGACAGGACGGCAATATCGTCCGCCATTTTCAGCATTACACTAGTGACAAGCTGACCCCGCATTTCAGCGAAGACTTTTCGGAAGTCACTTTTTCGCTAGAGCGAGGTGATGACGAAGGCTCAGGAAACCTCAAGATATCCAAGGGCGAAGAAAGTAATTTCATATGGAGCATCTTTTATACGCTGCTGGATCAAGTCATCAGCACGCGAAATGTGCCCGAGCCGGAGGATCGCGAAACGCGAGAGTTCGATCAGTTGGAGTACGTATTCATTGATGACCCGGTGAGTTCACTGGATGAAAATCATCTCATCGAATTGGCGGTCAATCTTGCAGGGCTGATCAGTGCCAGCCCCGCGGACCTGAAGTTTGTCATCACCACCCACAGCCCGCTTTTCTACAACGTGCTGCACAATGAGCTTGGCCTCAACAAAGGTGGCAAGAAAGAGGGTTGCTATCTACTGGGCCGTCTCGATGACGGCAGCTTTGACCTATGCGTCAAGTACGGCGACTCCAACAAAAGTTTTTCTTACCATCTCCATTTGCGGCAGACCCTTGAGCAGGCGATTGCTGTTGGCCAGGTACAGCGCTATCACTTCACCCTACTGCGCAACCTCTACGAAAAAACCGCCAGTTTTCTGGGTTATCCACAATGGTCGGCGCTTTTGCCTGGCGACAAGCAGGCTTACCTAAACCGCATTATGCAGTTCACCAGCCACAGCACGCTGTCCAATGAGAGCGTCACTGAGCCAACCCGGCAGGAGAAGCAGACGGTCAAGTTGCTGCTGGACCATCTGGTGGCCAACTACGGCTATTGGCAACAGGAAGAGGCGCCGGGCGCCTGATCGCATGACGAGATCCGTTGTCGCGACGTTGGAGAGGAACAACGCATGAGCGAAATCACCCGCGCCAGCGATTACCAACAGGCGCTGGCTACCATCAAGCAGCGCATTCAAAGCTCGCAGAAGGCCGGTGGGGTTAAGCCGGAGTACATCGGCAAGCTCATTGTCTACCTATCCCCCGTGGACGCCCAGTTGCGTGCCGCAGCCGACCAGCGAAGACAAGGACAAACTGGATGTGAAGTACGCGTTGCGTGATATCCACAAACCCATGGGCGTCAGCTCATCTATCACCAAGGACATTCCTCTAGCCGTACAGTCGCAATTGCCGACGGTTGAGGAAATTGATAGCGAACTCGCACAGGGACATAGGGAGCCCCCAAGCAATGACTGACTACAAGACCATCGCCGAGTCCAGCACCTTTATCGTGCTCGACGGGTACGCCAAGGAGTGGAAGGTTGCCGAAAGCTACCAATGTGAAGGCGATCTTGAGCGCGAGTTCGTCCAGGATCTGGTCAATCAGGGCTATGAGTACCCCACCGGGCTGAAGACGATGCCGGCGCTGCTGGCCAATGTGCGCACGCAGTTGCAGGTGCTGAACAGCGTCGATTTTTCCGACGGTGAGTGGGCTCGCTTCGCGGAAAGCTGGCTGGACAAGCCTAGCGATAGCATCGTCGACAAAACCCGCAAGATCCACGATGACCATGTCCATGACTTCGTATTCGACGATGGTCGCATTCAGAACATCTATCTACTCGACAAAACAAACCTCGCCCGCAACAAGCTGCAGATCATCAAGCAGTTCGAGCAGGCGGGCAGTCACGCCAACCGCTACGACGTGACGATTCTGGTTAACGGCTTGCCACTGGTGCAGGTAGAGCTGAAGAAGCGTGGTGTGGCGATCCGCGAAGCTTTCAATCAGGTGCACCGCTACAGCAAGGAGAGCTTCAACGCCGAGCATTCGCTGTTCAGGTATCTGCAGCTGTTCGTGATCTCCAATGGCACCGATACGCGCTACTTCGCCAACACCACGCAGCGCAACAAGCACAGTTTCGACTTCACCATGAACTGGGCGCAGGCCGACAACAGCCCGATCAAGGATCTGAAGGACTTCACCGCGACCTTCTTCCAGAAGCGCACCCTGCTCGATGTAATGCTCACCTATTCGGTGTTCGACGTCAGCAACACCCTGCTGGTGATGCGCCCGTACCAGATTGCCGCCACCGAGCGCATCCTTTGGAAGATCCGCAGTGCCTGGCAGGCCAAGCGTTGGAACAGTACCGAGGGCGGCGGTTATATCTGGCACACTACCGGCTCGGGCAAGACGCTGACTAGCTTCAAGGCTGCGCGCCTGGCCACCGAGCTGGAGTTCATCGACAAAGTGTTCTTCGTGGTGGACCGCAAGGATCTGGATTACCAGACCATGAAGGAGTACCAGCGTTTTTCACCCGACAGCGTCAATGGCTCGGAGAGCACGGCGGGCCTCAAGCACAACCTGGATAAGGACGACAACAAGATCATCGTCACTACCATCCAGAAGCTCAACAACCTGATGAAGAGCGAAGGCGACCTGCCGGTGTTCCACCAGCAGGTGGTATTCATCTTCGACGAGTGCCACCGCAGCCAGTTTGGCGAGGCGCAGAAGAATCTGAAGAAGAAGTTCAAGCGCTTCTATCAGTTCGGCTTCACCGGCACGCCGATTTTCCCAAAAAATGCGCTGGGCGCCGATACAACCGCCAGCGTGTTTGGCCGCGAGCTGCATTCCTATGTAATCACCGATGCCATCCGTGACGAGAAGGTGCTCAAGTTCAAGGTGGACTACAACGATGTCCGTCCACAGTTCAAGGCTCTGGAAGCCGAGCAGGACGAGAGGAAGCTTAGCGCCGCCGAAAACCACCAGGCTCTGCTCCACCCCACGCGCATCCGAGAAATCTCGCAGTATCTGCTCACGCATTTTCGCCAGAAGACGCATCGTTTACAGGGAGCAAACAAGGGCTTCAATGCTATGTTCGCGGTGAGCAGCGTCGATGCCGCCAAGTCGTACTACGAGACGCTGCAGAAGCTGCAGGAACGCAGTGACAAACCGCTGCGCATCGCCACGATCTTCTCGTTCGCCCCCAATGAAGAACAGGACGCCATTGGCGAAATCGTCGATGAGAGCTTCGAAGTGTCGGCGATGGATAGCACCGCTAAAGAGTTCCTGAGCGCGGCGATTGCTGACTACAACGCGATGTTCAAAAGCAATTTCGGCGTGGACAGCAAGGGCTTCCAGAACTACTACCGCGACCTGGCCAAGCGCGTGAAGGATAAGGACATCGACCTGCTGATTGTGGTCGGCATGTTCCTGACCGGCTTCGATGCGCCAACGCTGAACACGCTGTTCGTCGACAAAAACCTGCGCTATCACGGCCTGATCCAGGCCTATTCACGCACCAACCGCATCTTCGATGCCACTAAGACTTTCGGCAATATCGTCACCTTCCGCGATCTGGAGCAGGCTACGGTCGACGCCATCACGCTGTTCGGCGACAAGAATACGCGCAACGTAGTGCTGGAAAAAAGTTACAAGGAGTACATGGAGGGCTTCACTGACACGCTGACCGGTGAGGCGCGGCGTGGCTTCATGGATGTTGTGACGGAGCTGGAGCAACGTTTTCCCGACCCAGCCCACATCATCAAGGAATCAGAGAAGAAAGACTTCGCCAAGTTGTTCGGCGAGTACTTGCGCGTGGAAAATGTACTGCAGAATTACGACGAGTTTGCCGCGCTGAAGGCGCTGCAAACAGTCGATATCAGTGAACCGCAGGCCCTGGAAGCATTCAAGCTCGAGCACCACCTGGATGACGAGAAGCTAGCCGAGCTGCAAAGCATCCGCGTGCTTGCCGACCGCAAGGTTCAGGACTATCGCTCCACCTACAATGATATCCGCGATTGGCTGAGGCGCGAAAAAGCGGGTAAAGCAGCAAGCGAGTCCACTATCGACTGGGACGATGTGGTGTTCGAGGTGGACCTGCTCAAGTCCCAGGAAATCAACCTGGATTACATCCTCGAACTGATCTTCGAGAAGAACCAGAAGGTCAAGGACAAGGCGGCACTGGTCGAGGAGATGCGCCGGGTGATTCGTGCCAGCCTGGGCAATCGCGCCAAAGAAAGCCTGGTGGTGGACTTTATCAACCAGACCGATCTGGATCGGATTGATGACAAGGCTAGCGTGATCGATGCTTTTTTTACTTTCGCCCAATCAGAGCAGCGGCGCGAGGCGCAAGAGCTGATCAGCGATGAGGAGCTGAATGAAGTGGCGGCTAAACGCTACATCGCCATTTCACTAAAGCGGGAGTTTGCTAGCGATAATGGAACTGAGCTTAGTTCCGTTTTACCTAAGATGAGTCCACTTAATCCGGCGTATTTGGCAAAAAAACAAAGTATCTTTCACAAAGTTTCTGGTTTTGTCGATAAGTTCAAGGGTGTTGGAGGGCAAATTTAAGGGTGTCCTGTTAGCGTTCCCATGTCTAACATTTGGAGTACTGGAATGACTGGCATAGCACGGTCTACTATCGGCTCGTAGGCCGCCGCGAGTCACCTATTCGTCTTCACAGACCTGTCGGGGAGTTCGAAGAACACCAACTTGGCGCGGCTGACTGCCTTGGCTCCTAGCGATAACGGGGGGGGGCGGGAAGGTGCAGTTAACAGCGGCGTCGAGCTTGGCAGCTTAGGCGCGCAGCCTTGCGGCCCTGACCGAAGGGTCTCTGTGGGGGGCGATAGCAGCCGGTCTCACTCAGAGATTGAAAACCCATGTTTTTTGTAATCGACGAGCGAGCAGCCGCACGGTCAGCAAATAGTAATACCGTGTTGCATCGCTGCGTCGATTTAGGCGATGTTCGAGAAACCAAGTCACATGCTTTCGCCGCCAAACCCATGGCGTCTCTCGCTTCCAGCGTTTTGCGATTTCAGCTTGGATAATTTTCGCCTGACGTAAATGGCGTTGCCGTGTTGCATGCGATCCGGTCAGCACACCAGACAAGAACAGCGTCATATCGAATGGTTTACTCATTACCAACATCCAATGTATGCGGCGACTACGTCAATCCGACCGTGCCCCAGCTCATAGCTGATTTTCCTCCGGGCCTCGCGATCAAGGTGCCTATCTACCTGACTACATTGACCGCCATTGATAGGCGCTCGGTGTTGGGTGAATTGCTCATAGCGCTCACATGCGTACGCGGCTCGTAGCTCATGGAAGCCCTTGAGGTTGTGAGCATGCAGGATGTCCCGCGCAGGGCGGATGATTTCTTGCAGAAGGCTCAGGTAGCTTTCGTGAGGAGCAATCAAGTTGCGGCTACCCGCAGGCGAAACCTGTCTTGCAAACTCAAGTACACCTCGAAGATGGTCGTCCACCGCAATCCAACGGGGCGCCGAGGCCCCGGCGCGGCCGCCTTTGGTGCCATCCTGAATGTTAATTCTGCCTAGGTCGTTAGCCTCACGGTTAAGTCGTGGCAGGTCAGCCAAGATGGTCTCTCGCAAGCGCATGCCGGTGGCTCGCGCCAACAGGACAATCGCGGCGGCCCGGAGCTGAAGATGTTGGCAAAGCGCGTCGACGATCTGCTTAACCTGTTCGCGGTCTTGGCCCTGCGGCACCGAGTGTCGCGCCCAGGTACGCTGCATACCCAGCGCCTTGCTCGGACTTGGCAATTTCACGCACTGATCACCGCGAAGCGCCGCTATCGTCCTGTTAACGCTGGATAGCCGATTTTGTGCGGTGCTGACGGCGAGGTCGCCGCGCCGAACCACTTCGCGCAGGTGCGCCGCATAGTCGGTCAGCACCTTCCGATCTATCTGCCGCGCATCATTGATGCCGGGCCCTTGTTCGGAGCGGCACCACTTCACGAACGCCTGCCACCGATCACAGTGCGCCTTGACCGTTCCGTAATGACCCCCACCGAACATGTCCTTCAGCGCCTGCGGCCCGGCATAGCTCAGTTGTCTGCCGTAGCCGAAATTACGACCATTGTGTGTACCCACCAATGCCATTTCGCTCACCTCATTGTCTGTTCTCCGATCCTCGCCCCACGTCATCCCGCCGAGAATGCTGAGTGTTATCAGGGATCAAGGCCCCTGCGACCTGTGGGGTGTCCTCTAACGCTGGACTGGCGGCTCCTTACGACCGGGAGCAAGGGCATCTCATGATCTGGCCTCTTCTGAGCACCGTTACCGGTGGGCGGGTGGAGGCAGTACTGGCTGACGAGACCAGCGCCTGAAGATCCTGAGCCGGGTGAACGCAGCAATGCGATGACTGGGGCTTGCCTGACTGTCAGTCAGGTGCAGTCCATTCCCTGGTCTGCGGCACCATCATCTGCATCGCTGTTGTTGGTGACATCGGCGTTTGTCACGCCAATTGTCACGAGGGGAGTTGCCGCAAAGCCAAGTGCGATGAGGGCTGCAGCAGTGTTAGAAGTGCCCGTCTCTTTCCAGAAGAAAGAGACGGGCACAGGTTGGCGCAAAATTCGGCCAAGCGGATAGGTTGCTGCAGGGCAGCACAGTACGGTGTAGCTGGCGCACGAGGGCCATGAAATTAGAGAGCATCCATCACCGGAGAGGTGACCGGGCGAGCTGCCGGATGCTAATCGCCCTTGGGGGGAACCACCGCGAGAGCGGCGTGACCTTGAAGGTTCGGGCCACCTGGGGTGCTGTCATCGACAGCGCTTGCATGGCCAGTTCTACGCCTGTCGATAAACCCGGTCAAGGTTCGAAATTCAGGGCCACTTTGGTCTTGAAGAACGATTGTCCACCGGTGGAACTCCGTGGCAAACCTCGGACAACGTGGGTGCTTTTAGCTCTTCAAAGTAAGGTCCATCCAAACAGGGCGGCTTTGCAGCCCTGTTTGGATGGACCCGCGCTGAGAAGCGGATAAGCAAGGCTGCTCGCCCTGAATCTTGAACGCTCAGTTGTTGTTGCTGCCGTTGATGCGCCTGCATAGCGCTAGCGTATCGGCACCACGTTCTTGTCTCTGACTTGGCCGTATGCGGAGGCGAGCAGACTGCCGGTGGCGGCTTTCTGGATGTACTCACTCCACCAGGCCATTATAGGGCGTCGGCGCTCGATGTAGTCGGCTCGGTTGTAGGCGCTGCGCACCTCATCCTTATCGACATGCGCCAGGGCGACCTCAATGAGTTCCGGGTCCCACCCATGTTCATTCAAGATAGTGCTGGCCATCGAGCGCATGCCGTGGCTGACCAAGCGATCTTGGAAGCCCATACGTTTCAACGCCATGTTGGCCGTTTGGCTATTGGCGTGGGTGCGCGGATTTCTGTCTGCCGGGAAGACGTATTCGCGATGGGCGCTGTGAGTCTTCAGTGACTCCAACAGTGCGACAGCGTGATCACTTAACGGGATGCTGTGAGGGCGGCGCTTCTTCATCCGCTCCGGTGGAATAGTCCAGACACGCCTTTCAAAGTCGATGTCTGCCCAGCGAGTAGTCGCCGCTTCTGCGGGGCGAGTCATCGTGTGCAACTGCCATTCGATCAGGCAGCGGGTGGTGCGTTTGATGCTGGCGTTCGCGATCTCCAGCATGAGTTCGGGTAGTTCTTCGGGCGGAAGTGCAGCCATGTTCTCTTTCTTGGGCTTCTTGAATACTGCCCTGATGCCGGTGAGCGGATTGGCGAAGATCAGGCCGGAATTTACGCCGTAGGTCATGATCTCGTTTAGCCGCTGGCTAAGACGTTTGACCGTCTCAAGGCTGCCTTTCGCTTCGATTGGACGAAGCAATCCGATCACCATTGGCGCGGTGATTTTCGCCAGTGGTGTCGTCTTCAAATCGGGGAGCACGTGCAGCGTGAGCGACCGCCAAATGTCCTCGGCGTAGGCCGGGGTCACCGAGTCTTTCTTGAGCTCGAACCAGGCGGTGGCCACGTTCTCGAAGGTGTGTTCCGTTTCTGCGCGCTTGGCTTCATTCAGCGTGTTGCGCTGCACCTTCGGATCAATGCCTTGGGCGAGCAGCTCGCGGGCTTCGACTGCTTTCTTTCGTGCGTTCGCCAGCGACAGTTCGGGATAGGTCCCAAAGCCGATGTTGATGCGCTTCTTGGTCACCGGTTCGCGGTAGTTGAAATTCCACAACAACGAGCCGTTGCTGCGTACGCGGAGCTGCAAACCGTCACCGTCGGTGAGGACGTAATCCTTGGACGCGGGTTTGACTCCCTTGAGTTGTCGATCTGAGAGACGGAGGTTTTGAGCAGGCATGAGATTCTCCTCAGGCACTGAATCGGTATTCCAAAGATTAGCACCGGGTGAGGTGGAATACCGCCTGGAATACCCGAATGGCTGGAACTCAAAAAACCTCTCCAGCGCCCAGTAGTGCTTAAACCCTTGATTTTTCTGGATTTCAGGCACAAAAAAAGACGTCCGTGGACGTCTTTAGTTGATCAAATGGTGGAGCCGGGGGGATTTGAACCCCCGTCCGCCAGTACTCCGCTGTCGGTACTACATGCGTAGCCGTGTCTATTAAGTTAACCCTCAGCGACCCGACGGGCAGGGTGCATTGGGCGAGTTGTGTAAGTTTTA